>ENA-ORSG01001042-ORSG01001042.1-human-gut-metagenome-genome-assembly--contig:-NODE-1042-length-19385-cov-376.836937_pt1 | contig 19385 bp, 31 predicted proteins | sample MGYA00242189_ERZ509156 | MGnify/ENA primary metagenome ERZ509156 (study PRJEB26280, sample SAMEA2338666) | human gut metagenome | biome: human gut; feature: human-associated habitat; material...
AAAAAACCTTAGATACTGTTGCTGACCGTATTCCTACAGCTTCTTTACAATCTTTTATGAAGATGAGAACTGTGGGATTTACTTAGGTTAAAAATAATAGAATTTACGTTTCTCATTTTTAGGCATGGCTTTAGGGAGCTGACTATGATATAGATAAAGCCTACGTAATGGGCTTTAATTTCAATGATAATGGACAATTTATTGGATGGAGTGATTTATTTGATTATTCCTCTAATGAAGCTTTAGAGTCTTCTTGTTCATTGCCAGTACCTAGAAATTCTAAATGGATAAAGACTAATAATGGTATAAATATAGAAAGATATGCTGAAGAGGCTTAGAAAGCATATGATTCTAATAATGTTATTTTAAGAAATGCTCTTATAAATAAAGTATTAGATAATATAGATTATAGTCCTAATAGTACTATAGAAGTAAATTACTCTAGTTCAATATTAAATTAGTTAATTAGTGATATTAATACTCATGAAAGTACTTAGTTATCTGGTGATAATAAAATATTAGCTTTTTAGAATGCAGTATCATGGACTACCTAGGCTATAGTAAATGATGAAAGAAACTTACTTGATTCATATAGTCCTACTAACGTAGAAGGTATGAAGCAAGTAGTAAAAGATAAATAGTTAGCCAGCGATAGCGGTACTTATACTTAGTGGAATCCTGCTACTAAATGGGTGTTGTAGGAAGAGAACTTAATTGGTAAAAATGTTATTTCTGTAGCAGCTAATGCAGAAAAAGTTTATTTTAGTTTATTACATTATTATAATGAAATTGTAAGACATCCTGAAAAATATAGTAAAGATTTATACACCTTTGCTAAATCTTTTGAAGGAGTATTTATGAATGCTGATGGTACTCCAGTTATAAAAGAAACTATTGGAGGTATTAATTTTAATAATGATAATAGATTAAATAAATTATCTATTTTATTACTTAGTTCTAATTAGGAATTAACTGATATTAAAAATTCTCTTATTCAAGAAATATATTAGGGTAATACTTCAGAATATGAGCAAGATTTTATAAATGCTTATAAAAATAATGAATATTCTGATAAACTACAAACTTTATTAAATAGTATAGATACTACACTTAGTGAAGATGAAGCTAAATATATGCCTCTAATGTAGTCCTTAATTAATAATGCTACAGATCCATCTGACTTAATATCTTAGTTACTTAACTCAGCTACTGATAATGCCAAAGAGCTTATTTTAAATAAGATAAATGCTGGTATGAATTTAGCAGGAGTACATGGTTATCTTATGATAATGGGATTTCCATTAGATTAGATTGTAGATTTAATGACTTCACCTGTAGTTAGACTTGTAGACAGATTAAGTAAATCTGATATGTTCTCTGATATTGGAGTTAAAAGTAATAATGTTTAGAAAGTATTAGATTAGTTAATTTCTAGTAATCCTGATAAACAAAAAGATTGGTTCTAGTATGTATTAGATCCTACTACTATTAATAACTATGATCCTGGGAGAGATACTATTGTAGGTCAAACTTTAGTAAAATTATTAAATGACACTTCTATTACTTCAGATAATGGGACTACATTATATTTTGTAAATGGTATTTACGTAGAAATGGATAATAATCCTGTAGATCCATAGGTTAAAACTTATAAAAGATTAAAGGATGTTCCAAAATAGTTTTAGGAACCTTTAGAATCTCTCCTTAGACAAAGATATGATGAACTATTCTTTAATAAATTAAAAGGATTTAAAGCTGTACATAGAGGTGCTAGAGAAACTACAGCAGCTGCTTAGTTACTTTTTAGTATGAATTAGGGAATACGTACTCAGTAGAATGAATAGTTAGCATTTGAAAATCGTTTTAATAATTTTATAAAAGGTTTTGATGAAATACTACCAAGTGTTTAGAAAATAGAAGATTTAAAAACTAAATATGCAGGAAAACTTTTACCAAGTTCTTTAAATGAACAAGGTACTGATTTAGCTACTGATTTAGAAGCTTTATTTAGTAAAGTTAAAGAATTGCATCCTAATTATTCTAATAGTTATATATATGGCATTGTATCATAGAGTTTATATGCAGGTATTTATAAAAATTTCAGTTTTTATGAATACATGATAAATAAGCCTATATAGGTACCAGAATTAGATGGTACTACTAGAAATACTGATTATAGAACTTTAGCTACAGAATATTATAATTTAATAAAAGACTCTATAAATATATTAGATGTAATAAATCATTCTGACTAGTATAGAGTTTATTTAGAGTTGCAAAAAGCAGCTACTATAAATACTGATATAGTGTCTACAAAAAGTTAGTTAGTTAGAAAGTTTTATGAAATATTACGTAAAGATAGAGGATATATTGATTCTAAGAAACTTAACTAGATTTAGAGTTATATTGATTAGGCTTATATTTAGTAGTATTTAACTAATATTTAGTTAGCTGTAAATAATAGTGAAACTTTACCATTTTCATTTCCATTATATTAGAAATAGGAATTATTAAAAGATTAGAATCCAATTGAAGTATAGTCTAATACCGAAATTATTATGAATAGCAGGGATAATATTGCTACTTTTAAATATTGGGTTCATAAGTATTTAGTACCTTCTTTAAAAAATGGTTCTTATTGGGATGGTGAAAAAATGTAGAATTTTCCTGAAAATAGATTTATTAATGGATTACAATTAAAAAAAGAAGGAGATAGATACGCTCTATCTTTGGATATTGATATGCTTAATATTGATAAATCTAGAGAATCTACATTAAGATACGCATCTTATGAAGAAGATTTTAATAAACTTATAAACTATAAAGTAGGAAAATTTAATTTATAGGATATATTTATGATTTATAATTTATTTGTAAATGGTAATAAATATGGCTATAATAGATTAACTACATTATTTTAGAGTAAATTAATAGAGGATATAAATAATATTGGGAATCCTCAATATACTCCAAGTGCATTAATGCAATGGTATAGACACTTAGGATAGGCTGATAAAGCTAACATATAGCAAACTATTGATAATAAAGATTTACCTATAGAAGAGTCTATAAATGCTTTAGGAGTTACTCTTGAAGGATTTGATATTTATTCTGCTCCATATGTAGAATCTCTTTAGTAGGCTGGAGATAATAGAGTGATACGTATAAAAGATCCTAGAAATTCTCCTACTAATGGTTTAGTTGTGCTTTATAACACTAAAGACCATAAATTTATAAATTCTTTTACTTAGATATCTGAAGGATATGATAATTAGAGAGAACTTATTTAGAGATTAAAAATAAATAAAGAGTATTATCCAATAAATATTGATTTACAAGAATAGATAAATAAATTAGAATAGATGTTTAAAGATATTGTTTCTGGAGGTACTAGCCTATATAATATGACAATATCTGGTAAAGTTAAAATTAGAGTTAATTGTTAATGAGTTGTACTATCACATTAAATATTGGTAGTAATAAAATTACTTTGGATGGAATAGAAGAAGATTCCATCCAAAGTTTTTATGACTACTCCAATCTTATATAGGAAATAAATAAATAGGGTAAAACTGAAGAATTTATTAATGCTATACGTGCTTAGGGTATTAATAATACTTCAATATACGTAAATAAAGATATGGAAGGACTTACTGACAGTAAATAGTTTTTCCTTCCGAATATGACTTATAGAGAATTTCGTAATAAGTTTCCTACAGCTCCTGAATTAGAGAATATAAATGTATTATATGTAGATGAAATAAAAACTAATGGAACTGATACTCCTTTAGTATATTCTACTAAAGATGTTTAGGGTAATGATTTATATATAGTACAAAAAGGTGGAGAAAAATAGTTTATAAATTATTTAAATAAACTTAAAACAATTTAGGATAACGATATTCCAAGTAATTTTATAAATTTTATATAGGAATTAGAGAAATCTGACGAAGCTTGGTTAAGAAAGTTTTCATCATATTCTTTTACTAAATCTTCTAGTAAAAAAGTTAGAGGAGAATATGAAGGAAGTATTAAAACTGCTAGAGAAGTTCTTACTAAATATCTATAGAATCCTGAAAGTTTTTATGAATATTTATTATCAGGAAAAAATGCTAATTTTAAACAAAATGTAGAACGTATTAGAAAAATAAAAGAAGCATTAAATTCTTTAAATGATTATGACTCTCCTAGAGAATATGGAACTCCTTTTGCTAATGCTCTAATGATGCATACTTCTTATAAAAAATTTAATGGAATTACTTATAGAGCTGTCACTTTATAGCAATTAAAAACATTAACAAAATAGGCTTCTCCTGAATTATATGAAAAATATTTTTCAAAAGATAATCCTGATCCAAGTGCCATATAGATTAAAGTAAATTCAGTATTACGATAGTTATTTTGGAATACTGATGATTAGGAAAATTTAAGTACTAAAGGTATTTAGATAGAAGCTATTTATAATAATAATATATATTTTAATATTTAGCCTTCTACATTTGAAACTAAATATGGATATACTATAGCATCTAAAGAGGCATATCCTCACCAAGAATAGGAATATAAAGGTTATAATATATATTCAGCAGTAATAAATGGTACTACTAAGTTTATGGTAGCTAGAGGAGTTTTTACTGATTAGAATGTGGGAAAAACTTATGATAGTTTATAGCAAGCTAGAGATTTTATTGATAAATCTTTTAAAGAAGATATTCTAAAAAAAGGATTATTACTAGACTTATATATGCCTAATGAACATGGTGTATAGTTTAGTTTATCTACTCATAATTCTACTATACTACCTGGTTAGGTTATTAGAGCTATAAATGTTTAGATAAATTCTAAAGCATTTACTAAAGAGATTTAGAATTATAATGCTGAATAGGGATTAAAATTTATACAAAAACATAATGATACTGTAGATACTACTTAGTTAGATAGCTTAGAAAAAGTTTTATTAACAGCAGCTAAGGTACAAGAAGGTATAGATAAAGGCATATAGGAGGATTTAACAGAATTTGTTGATAATCTTAATAATTATAATTATTACTATGTTAATAATGTAGATTAGAGTTAGGGTTTATAGTATACTATATAGTTACAACAAATACCTAATGTAAGAAGTACTACTAGCAGTCCTATAGGATGGGTTTCTATGCCTTAGAGATTAACTTATTTTGCTAATAAGATTGAATCTAGATTTGGAATACCAATTCATGTATTAAATAAGTAGAATATATCTTAGAATTATGGTGAACAGTTTGTTGATAAAAAGGCTTTTATTAGTAATAATGAAATTGTAATTAATCTTGAATCAGCTACTAAACAAGATGTAGCACATGAATATATGCACGTATTTATGGGTATTGTAAAAAGCTAGCCAGATTTATATGAAGATTATTTTAATTTATTACAAGATTTAGTAGAAAACACTGAATAGGGGTAGTAGCAATTATAGGAGTATCAAAATGTTTCTGAATATTCTGATTTAGCTAGAATTGATTTATATGAAGAAGTTGCTGCTAATATAATGGGAGAATATCTTACTTCATTAAATCCTAATACATATCCTAAAATATTTAGAGATTTTAGAAAATTTATTTAGAATAACACTTTTAACTAGGATTTAAAAGAAAATATTTTAGATTTTACAGATTTTGCTGTAAATAGTTCTTATAAAATAAACACTAATAATACAGAACGCTAGATTACTAACTTTTTAAAAACAGCACTACAAAATAATATTATTTAGGAGATTTGTCAATGAGTTGTAAATATTTTTTTAAAGGAGTATCTAAAAAATCTGATGAATTATATCAGATATTTAGTAAATTAGCAGGAGATAAAGGATTATCTTACTTTGAATTACATAATTTAATATCTGATAATATAGATTTAACTAAATATAGTGATACTTTATTTTCAGCACAAACTGATGTATATAGTAAACTAGTAAATTTAAAATCTAGTCCTCTTATTTTTGATAAATGGGGTAATGTAGTAGCTGATGATCCAGAATCAGGAGTATATAATATTTAGCATTTTTTAGATAGTTAGTACTTTGACCCAAATTAGAAGTATTATACTAAAATGAATGATGAAAATTATAAAGATGCTTTAAGAAAAAGAGGCTATACTGAAGATTAGATAGCTCAAGAATTTGAAAGATTTAAATTAGTCGGAGCTGATGCTTATGTAATACACTATTTAGTTAATAACTTAGAAATTTCAAATGTAAATGATCCATATACTTGGAATGTACAAGTATCTTTACTTATCGGTAAATAGATAACAAAATTAACTGAAGATATTACTAAGCGTAAGTTGAGTAATTTAAGTACTGATTTTTAGGAATCTTTATTAAATAGCTTTAATAGAGTTTTACAAAGTGTTGGGAATAATAATAATTTAGGTTCTCAAATTTTATAGTCTAGAATAATAACTGCTAGAGAAAATAAAATGGGAACTAGTACTAGTCGAATACGTAATATTGCAGTTACTCACGCATTAACAAAAGATGGAATAAAATTACGTGGACACATAGACTAGATAATTGTAGATAAATATGGGAATATTGCTATATATTAGAATGTAGTATCTAGTTAGCCTTATGAATCTTGGATAAAAATAAAGAAGTAGAAATTTGAATTAGAACTAGCTTTTTTAAAGAAAATATTATAGGCTAAAGGATTTAATGCTAATAAAATTAGTTTACATTTAATTCCTACATAGATAGTATATAATGATGATAGTTCTATAAAAGATATTCGTATGGATTATCCAAAGAATATTTAGGTTCAAGGAGAATACTAGTTAGGAGATATAGATGAAGCAGTTGAAGCCTATATAGATACTCCTGATTTAAGTTTTGGTAATATTGATGATAAAGTATAGACAGCACTAGATAAAACTAATTTAATGTTTTTAAATGCTAATATTACTTAGAATAGAATTACTAAAACTATTGATAGTTATATTACTTAGCAATACAATCCTAGAACTGGTACTGGTGATATAGTAAAATTAGAAGATGATCCATAGGGATATAATTATGCTGTAACTATTGATGGAGAAATCCATAAAATAAAAGAAGATTCTTTACCTAAAAATAATATTGAATTAAAAGAATTATTATAGAAAGAATTTGATAAAAAGGAGAAATAGATAAGTACAGTGCTTGATACTTTAGTAAAATAGATTTAGGTAGCAAGACATAATCCTTAGAATACTACATTTGAAGCTTTCAAAAGAAGTAATTATAGATTAGTTTCTTTACTTGGTAAATATATCGAACCTACTTATATAGGAGGAGATCCAGTATATGAATGGAATATTATTGATAATGAAGCTTTAAGAAATGCTCACATTTTATTGTTCCAGAATAGTAAAGGATAGATAGATGTAGTATCGTTAGCCAATTATAATCTATATGAAGTAAATAAACATAGAAGTAATGGTTCAAATATTATGAATAGTTATATTATGGATAATCAATCTGGTAATCTATATAATTATGACTGTTCTTTTGGACATATGGAATAGATTCGCACATTAAATATATTAAATGAGATATTACCACAATTAGATGGTAATTTTAAATTAGGTAATATTTAGGTAATATCTACTTATGGTAGAGGCTAGGGAATGTATAGTACTGCTTCAGATTTAATTACTAAATATTATTCACCTATATTAGAAGTAGTAAATAAATATAATAGTGGAGTAAAATTAAATAATAATTTTGGCAATATAAATTTTGTAGATTAGTATGAATTAATTATTGATTATATAAGTAATTTCTTAACTACTTCTTCTTATTTAGAAACTAATCCTATACGTTATAAATTAAAAGATGCTAAAGAATAGTTAGAAAATGCTAACTCTGAATCAGCTAGAAGAGCTGCTTTACAATCTTTTCTTGAATATTTATAGAATAATCCTGTAATAAAAAATCTGCAAAATGGAATATCTGATTTAACTTATGCTAATGATAATACTAAGATGTTAGCTAATATTTATAATTAGGCATGTTATGAATATAATAAGTTAATGGGAGTCTATGTAGAAACTAAGTATAAACCCTTAAGTTGGCTAGAAAGTAATATAATAAAACCTGATGCTAATTCAGATAATAATTATAGAACTATTAAACAAATTGTTACTTAGACAACTTTTAGAGCTAACGAGAGAGTAATGGATACTGCAAATCCTATTCAAAATTTTACTAGAGATTATTTTAATTAGGCAGGATACTCTACAATAGAAGGTTCTTTAATAGGAGATGAGAATAAATATTTTGATAATATGTTTATGCATAATGATAAGGGAGAGAAAATAATGATGTTTAAAAATCCTTATAAGAATGATGCTGCTAATTACATGAGTTCTCATGAAAAACTTTTTCTTAAAAAAGTTTTATTCGAGCTTGCTAAAGTAACATATTCTATGCATAATAAAAAATTTGATTTTACAAGCTATGAAGATCCAGAATTTGCTAAAGCTGTAGAAGAATAGGAAGTATTACGTTATGTACCTTTAAAAAGAGCTTCTCCTACTTTATCAGTAAAATCATTAAAGAATGGTATAAATCAATTTTTTGATACTATTAAAGGACTTACCTCTAAAGAAGATAATGTATTTGCTAAATGGCAGCAAACTTTAGATAAAGAAGGGGCTAATGTATCTATGAGAGATAGATTTGAAAATGGAGTAACTAATCCTTTTGCTTCTAGTATGTCTTCAGATAAAAATGTTAGATAGGAAATATTAAATCAACATACTAATGATTATTGGGAAACTAATATTCCAGCATTGTTATATAGTTATATTAATGCTAATATATTAACCCAAGAATTTAATAAATCATTAATATTAATTAAGTCGGTAATGTTCTAGGCTAAAATGTTGGCTTTAAATTCTGGAAACTTTAAATATCTTGAATGGTTTTAGAAAGAAGCTGATAAATATTTAACTGTAAATGTATTTAATGATACTATATTAGAAGACACTTCTAAAAAATTCTTTACAGTAATTAATCCTGTTAAACATTTTGTATCTAAGATGTTTTTAAGTTTTAATATTAAATCTATGTTTAGAGATACCTTAGAAGGATTTCAATAGAACTATATTAAAGCTGCTACTAAGTATGGTACTGATATTTCTGTAGCTAATTTAACAGCCGCGTATTATATAGTAATGTAGGGTAGTTGCACTAATGTAAGAACTATTTCTTTATTAAATCAATTATGTATTAAATATGGTTTATCTAACTTAGATTTTGCTAACATTGCTAATGGATTAAGAACTGATAGAAGTGGTATTAACCATTGGAATGATATAGCTTATAATACCATGAAACGTCCTGATTTTTTAAATAGAATGACTTTATTTGTAGCAAGAGCTTTATAGGATGGTGTTTGGGATGCTTTATCTTTAGATGAAGATGGTAAAATTAAATATGAATGGAGAAAAGATAAAAGATTTCAAGATATATTAAAAGCTCCTAAAGGAAGTGAAAAATATAATAAAGCTAAATCATTATATTTCTCAGCCATACGAGCATATAATAAAGAACATATTGATTCTCCTATTGGATATAATGAAGACCTCCCATCACCTTATTCATTAGAAACTATTGATAGAATTAAACAAGTTGCTGATAGTATATATGGTAATTATGACAGAGGTGGTAGAATGATGGCAGAAAACATGGCTATAGGTATGTCTTTTGCTTAGTTTACTACATATTCTAATGGTATTATTGCTAATTGGTTTGGTAAAAAGAGGGTTATAAAAGGAGATAAATTAGAATAGTAGAAAAATGAGGCAGGACAATTATTATACTTTACTGAAGATGGTACTATTACTACAGAAAATACAGGAATTCCAGTAATGGATAATGTACCTATAGTAGTTTAGGGAATAATTTATACTTTTGGTGATATATTAGGAATATTATCTGATACTAATTAGGATGATAAAATTAAAAAAATAAAAGAAATGATAAATGCTAATCCTAATGATAGAGCTAATCTTAAAAAAGCTTTTGCTAGTTTATTATGGGCTGCTTTTATGAGTATTTTATTTAAAGAAATATTTGATCCTGGATATAAAGAAGTAATGAAATCTTATAGTAGTGATGATGTATTAGCAAGTGCTATGACTTATGTAGTATACAATGGAGGTAAATAGTCTACTTAGAACTTTGACGAGTTATTTGTTATTCCAGAGTATTTTGCTGGAAGTGGTGCAAGTGATGGTATGACTATACCATACCAAAGTTATCCAACATAGTTAGTTAAGAATATGTTTAATACTGCTACAGATCCTAATAAACATTGGGGTGAGTATATTGTAAATAATGTTCCATCATTAGCTATGTATAAATAGGCTGCTAAAGCTTATTATAAAGAAAATTAAAAAAAAAATAAGGGGCGTAACCCAGGATTTCTCCTGAGCTACGCCCCTTTAAATGTTTAATACCAATATAAGGTATTAATTAAATTATTTTCTTTTACTAAATCTTGTAATATACTGATATCTATTTTTCCTACCATAGTAATTTTAGCATTTGGATTATTAAACAACTCTGGATATATTTCTTCTGTATAAACATATCCTTGATCAAAATAATCACAGTACTTTTGTGCTTCTACTATATTTATGTCTAATAAATTTATTTTAAACATTAGTTTGTTATTTCTTCAGATTCTTCAACATAAGTATCTCCTGATGATTCATACCATTCATCTGCCATTTCCCCATCTTCCCAATTTTCTTCAGCTTCTTCTTGAGAATTAGCCTCTACAATATAAGATATATATCTAATTACATCTTTACCAGTAGTTACTAAATACTTAGGCATTTAATTTTATTTTGTAAATCAGTTATAGTTCCATTATTTTGGATAATCTTATCAAAAGTATAATCATCTAATGCTGTCTCACTAATATGATTCATTAATGTAATATTAGGTCTCTCTACTCTCCATACTTCTCCTCCTAAATCTTTTATCATTTTAAATTCATTAGGATATCTGACATCTGGAATTAAAATAGTATCTATAGAACCATTCTTTTTAATAGCTGCAATTTTACCTATCATAATATTTACCCAAAAATCTTCAGTAATACTTTGTCTAAAAGCATTACCAACATCTTGAAGTAAATTCCTAACAGTATAATCTTTACCCATCCAAGGAATAATTAACTTTTTAGTCTCTTGTAGAGACATATCATAAGTACCAAATGGTATAAGTAATCCTTGACAGCAATCTTTTAAAGAATCTGCAAAATGTAAAGTAGTACAATGTGCTTTACTAAATCTACTATAATAATTAGCTACAGTGTCTTTACCCGAAGTAGCTTTTCCAGAAATTCCTATTATTACCATGTATCAATATCAGTTATATCCTTTTCATTTTTACAAACATTACATCTTATTTCTACAAAAGTACCTAGTCCAAAAGGTGAAAATATATAACTAAATTTTGGACAACCATTAGCTCCTGAATAAGGAGTGTCACACTGCTTATTATGTTCTTTTATAAACTCTTTAGCTGCTTGACACTCCTTATCTGATAATTTAAAAACCAATCTTTCTTTGTTCTTTTTTATTGAAATCTATTTTATCTCTATTATAAATTTCTGCTAAAGTTTCAGCTTTATCATCTCCACATATAGCTTTAGTTTTATCTTTATTTAAAGCTTTAAACTCATATTTTACTTTTAGTCTTCCAGGTCTTAATAAAGCTTCATCTATATCTGTTAATGCTGCATTAAAAGTACATAAAAATCGTATGTTTAAAGCATCGCCAACTAATCCATCTGTAATATTTAAAAGAGAATTAATCAGTGGATTCTCATGAGTATCTCTACGTTTTAATATATACTCACAATCTTCCATTATGATTACAGCATTTTGTAATTTTAAAAGAAAAGATAAAAATTGTCCTGAAACTATATTCTGTAACATAGAAAAATCCATTATATAAAAATTAGTATTAGAACAATCGTAGATAAGTTTCTTTATAAGACTTGTCTTTCCACTTCCAGCAATTCCGTACATTAATGCTAAACCAGAACCATCCTTTTCACAGAATTCTTTATATTTATCATAAGGTAAATCATCATTGTAGTTCTTTTTTACATCAATATCAATATTTCTAGAACTTGTACATTCTGTAGTACTAAATCCTGTATTAGTAGATACTACTAAATCGTAAGTTACAATTTTATCAGTATCTTCAGGTAATGGTTTTACAAATTCTAAAAGTTTTTCAGCTTGCTTATAATCGTTATAATTTACTTGAATGTAAGTACTAAATATTTGAATTTCTCCATATGCTGTAAAATAATGACCTATTTCATCTTCATCAATATAAATTCCATAATCTACATTATCAGAAAATTCCTTTATGAAATACTCTTGATAAATACGAGGACTTTCAGTTATACTATCTAATTCTAATTTATCTTTATGTTCTACTATTCTAGGATTAAAAGCATTTAAAAGTTGTGCTTTATTGTCTTTATCTAATATTATAAAATAAGAACGAATATTACTATACATAGTGTACATCACTACTGGTTTGTATACAACATCATGTACTTTATATAATTCTTTTAATGTTGCCTCTATTCTAGCTTGTATTGTATTACTATACATTAATATAAAATATTGTTAAAGATTTATCAAAGCTATTTTTATTAGCTCCTAAAATATCTATATTAGTTTTTTTATTAGAGTATACAGCAGTAACTCCATTAAATTCTGGCAGAATGTTATAGGATGCATCTGAAGATAATCCATCCATAGCATCAAAAGGTTTTCTTTTATATGATAAACTAACAGGAATTAATTGGTCCATTTTCTTTTATATTTAATCAATTTTATAAGAGGTTTGTTAAACTTAGAAAGAAACCTATCATTTATATAAATTAAAAATTTACCTAATTCATATATAGTTACAACAGAGTTTAATGCTGGACATAAAATCAAAAGTAATACACTATCTAATTCGTCCTCTGAATCGTATCTAATATATAAAATAGCTCCTATAATAGATATTATATATATTATAATTAAGATAATCATAATGCTCTAGTTAACTTAAAAAATTCTTTATGCATTGGATTAGCTATTTCCTGTGCCATTGGATGTGCATCAGGAGCATCTCTTCTCTTAAAATTAATCTGTTTCATCTACTTTATATGTTAATAATTTATTATACACATTTAAAGACAAAATTTCTTTAAATTTATTGGCAAGTTCTTTTATATAAGCTTCTTTTGCTAATTTATAAACATCGAAAGCCTCTTGTTCAGTTGCAAACATTCCCAAATTAATTGATTTCCCATACTTATGTATAGTTGCGTGATAACCATAACAATCGGATCTTTTACGAACCCCTATTAACGTACTTCCACGTCTATATTTATTTTTTACTAAAGCTATATTTATTTGTTTAGGTAAAATACAGCAATATTTAGGAGAATATATTTTATTATCTTTAACTAGAAGGTCTTTGTCTAAATCTCCTTCTTCAAGGTAATTAATATGCCACCATTTAGCAAAGTTTTGAAAATTTAACCACTCTTCGCAAACAGAACATTCTTTATAACTAGGTTCTCTTTGATGGTAATCATTTGAATAGCAACGAATAATCATATTATGCCAAGTTTTATAAACTTTACCTATAGGTTTATATACACCAACTCCTAAATATCCCACTCCTTCTACTGAAGGATAATAAGGGTCTTTTATTTCTTTTTTAGTTATATTACCACTACTAACTGTTTTCTTAAAGTGAGAATCTAGAAATTCTATCTCTACATGTTTTGAATCTATATAATTTATTATTTTAAATGATTCTCCCTAATTATTAACATAAATATCACCTACATTATATTTTCTTTTCATCAATAAATCCTCTTTTTAAAAATTCTTCACATAATTTATCTGCTATTTCAGCTGCCATTGGATGTGCCCCTGGATCTCCATATTTAGGACTTCTTCTTCTCATAAAATTAGTCCAAGCATCTTCAAATCCACAAGAAATAAGTTCTGACTTAATTCCTAAAGGAAGTACAGAACGAGCTTGCTGGGGTGTCCACTTTTTATTATTAATTAAATGTAAATAAGTTAACTCTGATTGAACTAGACCATTTAGAAATAAACCTTCATCTTCCCCTATATTATAGTATTTACCTATTTCATCACTTCCTACACATTCTATTCTAATATCTGGAGAATTTTTACTAACCATAATACAATGGTTATACTTTCCTTCTGGTACATTTAGCCAACATGGCTTAATAAAAGTCAACTCATTACCAAACTTATCCTTGGAATAGTTGCAATACCGCGTGCTTTCAGCTAAATGAGACAATCCTACATGAGTTCTGAACTCGTCCATAACACCACGATCAAGAATCATATGAATTGTGTATCTCTTATAGTGATACTCAGTAGGTTCACAAAGATATTTTAAATCTTCTTCTAGATGATTTTCTACTATAACTCTATAATTAGTAGTGACATGGTTCAGTACAACATGTGTGTTAGGGTCGTATTCTGCTTTAATAACTTGTTTACGTATTTTAGTCCAGGGATTTTCTGCGTATATAAAAATATTACGTAGTGCATCTGTATCATCCCCACGTAATGTAAGGTAAACAGTACCAAACTCAAGAGGTCTATCATGTCCTCTAGATTCTAGCATATTTACAAACTTCTCATAAGAGGTGTCTGTAATCTTATCTTCGCTTTTATAACTTACTCGTGCACATTTTTCAATATGCTTTTTGATTCCTACTAAAGAGAAATCTGTTTGATTGATAAATTCAAATGACTGTTTAATTAACTTCATATTACTTAACTATTTTTACATATAATGTGTCATGAGGAGCTGTTTTATTAGTTCCCTTTACAATATCTCCAATTTTTGAGAAATTCTTATCAAGAATGATTACATCATCTACGAAGTAGTCACTTTCTCCTCTATTTTTAAACACATTTTTGAATCCCCAAACTTGGTGATATTTAATCTTAACTTTCCAACCTTCTACCTGAGCTTTAGTTAAAGTACTAATAAGTTTTTGTTGGTCGTTACGATCATTATCCATTGAAAAAGCAAATGGTTCTCCACTAGAATTCATACCAGTCTGGGTAACATTAAGTAACCCATCCCATGAATCCCAGAAAACTCCTGCTTTACTAAACTTAGTTACAGTACCAACACGTTCTCCATTAGAAAACTGTTCTTTACAAGACGTTAAGCACGCCATAGCTACTAGAAAAATAAAAATTTTCTTCATTTTTTGTTGTTTTAAAAAATTGTCTAGCATTTTTTATATATCTTTGTAATTCTTCTTCACATAATGCCTTGTAGTAAGGACATTTAGAAGAGGTTACATATTTGCTATACCAAGGATTACCTTTAGCTCTTATAATTATATGAATATTAGATCTATTATATAGTGGATAGTCATCAATTTCTATAGTAATATCAGGATATTTACAATCTTTTATCTGTTTAAATATATTAGAATATTTCTTTAAAGATTCATTCATATTAATATAGTTATTGACTAATTATACATATATAACTGTAGTTATCTCTTTTGGAAATACTTCTGTTAAATCTACATCTTCATCTACTTCGTCTTTAAAACTCCAATATGGACTTTGATAATAATCAAAAGAATAATATTTATTATTAACTTTTATAATTGCTTTGTATTCAGCATAACCTTTTTCTGAATCAATATCAAGAATAGTATATTCTAGGTCTATTACCTGTATATGCGAATATAATCTTTTTAAATAATCATCTATTTCATCTAAATTATGGGATTTACAAAATTCTAAATATTTGTCTGCTATATCATCAGGCATATAGTCTTCTATTTCTTCTAATCCATAATTTTCATTAAGTATATAATAGTATTCGTCTAGTCTTAATTTCATAATTCCAAAAAGTCTCTAACATCAATATAATCTATACCAAAATTCTCAGCACATTTTTTATCTGAATCTGAAAAATCTCCTGGTTTACCTGAAGCATCCCCTATCATAATCATTTCTTGTTTATTGTAGTGAAGATTATGATTATAATATAATTTCTCTAGCATTCCAGTATTAGGCTTTCTATAGGGATTATCCTTATCATTAGAAGCACAATATAGGTAATCATAGTACATAGTTAATCTACGTTCATTTAAATAGAAAAAGCATAAATCACTAATGGCATCTATTTTAATCCCAAAATCCGCCTCAGATATAAATTTGCCAATACCACCTTGATTAGTTACTATAAAGAAATAGTCAAGATTTGGAAATGTCTCTTTAATTTTATCTAACACAGGTAACTGGATTCTAAAATCTGTAATATCTTCAGGGAATGTTTTACCTGAAATAGTCTTAATTAAAGTGCCGTCCAAGTCAATAAACAGTACTTTTTTAGTTTCAAAATCAATCATTCACAATATTGTTTAATTAATACTTCATCAGGTGAATCATCTAAATATTGCATGGCTTCACCATAATTTATCCAATTATCTACTCCACACTCTTCTAATGTTAATAATTTCTCGGAATTTTTAATTAACTTTAAAAGAGTGTCTTTATCAATTTTTACAATATTACTTATATCAGTAATAGATATTTTACTATTACCCCATGGGATAGATTCTTCTTCTCCTTTTTCATTTACAGGAACTTTACTTCCATCCCAACAAGGACAAGGCATACTTGTATCCATTTCTAAGGCATCATGTACTGAGCAAAAGTTATTTGGATCGTTTACAAGATACTCAAAAGTTTCTTTTACTTTATACATTAAGCAAGAATGTTTTTAAGATTAGCTATAAAATTATCTGCCTGAGTCTTAATATTCTCAATGTCCTTAATTTCATTCTGTAACTCTTTAATAGAACTTTCTTTAGATGCTATTTCAGTATTCATTCGCTCTATAAGAGAAGCTGTTTTATCGTGAGTAGACTGAAAAGTAGATTTAATACTAGAAAGTTCGTCAATAAAAGTCTTATTAAAAAACATAACAAATATTATTAAAATTATAAAAACAATTTATCTAAGGATATAGATATACTATCCCATTTACTATAGCAACTGCTATACAATATATTGCAGTAGCTGCTATAATTTCATCTGAAGAAGCTTTTGTAATTAACATAGCTATTAAAGCTATGCTATAGATAATTACAATAATTATATCAATTATTAGAAGTCCTATCATCATTATGATAAAGTACTGATGGATTATCTTTGTGTATATCTATATTATCTAATTTAGCTATAGCTATCTTTTGCTTAAATTGCCCTAAGTCAAATCCCAGAGTAATTACATGAATGCCATTTACTGTAGGAACATAGTATAATATTATATTTGTGTAAGGTCTACATTCCCTAACTAAATCTAAATACTTATTTATAAGACTCCAATCCTTAGTATCAAAATCTAATATCCATTTAGATTTATAATTAGTATTCCTTCTCTGACCTATTGATTTAGAGACACATTTAAATAACTTCTTAGAATTACATTCTATAGCTTCTAGAGCCTCTCTAATTATCTCGTATTGTACTTGTTTACAATTTCTAGGATTTATCCAAAAATAGGCGCGAGCATTAAAAGTTTTACATAATGTAACTATTTCTTCTTTTTTATTTAAAAAAGATTCTTTATCAAAGAAATGATAATCTTTAATTACATTATTATTACTACCTATATTACATTCTTTTTTTCTTTGTATTACTTGTACAAAGTAAAAATCTCCTTGGTCTGAGAGATTATCAAACCAAGGAGCAAATATATTAAAATTATCTACCATTTAAAGGATATATTTTTATAATTATTATAAAATTATTGGATACCTAATGTAGGTATACCTCTACATATAATTAATTTATTCATTCTTCTTCTAAATCAAAATCATCAATGCTCCATCCTTCACTTAAAAAACGATTTTGCAAAGATTTACAAATATCTTCAATATTAGTTGTAGAAATTTGTTTACTTATACAAAAACATATTGTATAATCTTCTTCTTTCAAAGGAATATCTGTGTTAAGATTATCTAAAAATCTCTCTTCAGATTGCATCAACGTTGGTGAATTACTAGCCATAATTAAAATTGCTCAATATAATCAGCTTCAGGAAATTTTGCATATACATCATCCCATGCTGCATCTACTTCCATTTCATCATCTTCTTCATAATGGTTAGAATACTGAGTTCTAGAACCATCTTTATTAGTTATAATAAATGTCATATATTTATTACGTATTTATCAACAAATTCTCCATGAGTTTCACAATAATCTATTTGTTCATACTCGCCCATTCCAATACAAGCAATTTCCACAAATCTTTGTAAAACTCCTTCTGAAACTTTATCTACTAATTTATGACAAATTTCTTTTTGTTTGTCGTAATCTATATCAACGAATTCTTTACCGTCGATATATAATGAATAGTCGTTACAAATGTAAGTTATTTCCATTTTAATGAATCCAGTAATTAGGTAATGTACCATCTTTACATCTAGAGATATCTGCATCCAATTTACATCTAGTACAAAATATTTCTCCCGCTCTAACCATAATAGCATGAAGTCTAGTAGCTACTTTTTCAGCTATTTCTATAGGCGCTTCGCAATTAATTTCGTCATACGGAGTAATAGTAATTAAAACCTTATTAAAAAGATTATTTTCTACTATCCATTTAAAGAAATAAATCATACTCACTTTATAACATAAAGCTCCAGTATGTTGTATTCTATAATTTATACTATTCCTTTCACATTCACCTTTTTTCTTAAAGAAGTCTCGTACTTCTTGCACTGTATCACAATTAGGAGATTCTCGCTTCATTTCTCTATAATACTTCCAAAATTCTCTATCTTGCATTTTTTCTTGCATTAAACGTAGAGACTCAAAGTCATATATATGTGCTCTATATTTGCTTATAGGATTTAAAAGTATATAGCCTTTTTCCATTACTATCTTTCTACAATACTCTTGATATTTAGCTAACCCTGAGAAACCAGACATATAATTTTCATATATTTTTTTAGCTTCTTCTATAGAGATACCTAAATTCCTATGTATAGTATTAAAGTCTCCACCATAATTGAATCCAAACTCAATTTTCTTAGCTAGCTGTCTAAGATGATGATACTTTTCTTTAATTTCTGTTATTTTTGTATCTCTTGGTATTTGATCAGGATAACTCATATAAGCAGTTAGAGAGTGTAAATCTCCACTTCCTTCAGTTAACTCATGTATTAAAGCTTTATCATTAGAGATAGAAGCCATAATAAAGGACTCTTGTCCTGAATAATCTATGGAAATCCAAGAGTTACC
>ENA-ORSG01001064-ORSG01001064.1-human-gut-metagenome-genome-assembly--contig:-NODE-1064-length-19013-cov-5.205349_pt1 | contig 19013 bp, 16 predicted proteins | sample MGYA00242189_ERZ509156 | MGnify/ENA primary metagenome ERZ509156 (study PRJEB26280, sample SAMEA2338666) | human gut metagenome | biome: human gut; feature: human-associated habitat; material: faeces...
ACACCCCACTTGTTAGATAGTATATCATACTGTCTAACAAATGGGGTGCTGTTCAGCTCCACAGCGACCAGGGGTTTCAATACACTTCGCAAGCATATTTCAACCTGACTAAAGAATACGGCATTACTCCGTCCATGTCAAGGCGTGGAAATTGCTATGACAATGCTTTGGCTGAAAATTTCTTTGGGATCCTCAAAGCAGAGTGTATCTACCGACACAAGCCGGAAACTTTTGAGGAAGCCAACAAGATGATTGACGGTTACATCTACTTCTATAACCATGAACGCATCCAACTAAAAACAGGACTGCCTTCGCTTTCGCTTCGTCAGTCCTGTTGAGGTTTACCCTACATGGGTCTCCTTTTGTGCATGTCTACTATTTCTGGGGCGGTTCATTCGGCATCAGGACTCTTTACTGTTGCGTTTTACTTTCTGTAAACCACCGCTTCAAACGGTCGCAGGCTTCCGGGGTTTCCGGGGGTGTTGTAGTTGCTGATAAGCAGCTCTGTGTTCTGCCAATCGTTCAGCAATGGGCAGGGTACGTCATGGTCGGTAAAGTTGCAGACCACGAGTATCTGCTCGTCGTTCAATGTGCGGGTGTAGGCGTAAATCTCTTCATCGTCGGGCAACAGCAGGGCGTAGTGACCGTAGACGAAGGTCTTGTCCGACTTGCGCAGCGCCAGCAGGCGGCGGTAGAAGCTGTACACCGAGTCCGGGTCGCCCACTTGTTTGGCTGCGTTGATCTGTGGGTAGTTGGGGTTCAGCGGTATCCACGGTGTGCCGGTGGTAAAGCCTGCATTGGCGGTATCATCCCAGTGCATGGGGGTGCGGGTGTGCTCGCGGCTGATGTAGTTGGCCGCCTTCATGAAATCCGCCACGCTCTCGCCGCAGCGCTGGGTCTTTTCAAAGTAGGCGTTGCGAGTCATAACATCGTTAATGGGGTCGATGCTGTCGAAATGCTTGTTCGTCATGCCCAGTTCCTCACCCTGATAAATGTAGGGCGTTCCCTGCATCAGGTAGAGGCAGACAGCCAGCATTTTGGCCGACCGCACACGGGATTCTTCGTCCTTGGTGCAGCCGAAGCGCGACACCACGCGGGGTTGGTCGTGGTTGTTCCAGTACAGGCTGTTCCACGCCTTGCCGTCCAAACCGGTCTGCCAGCGGGTCTGTATTTTTTTAATATCCGTCAGCTTCCACGGGTGTTCGGGTTCCCACTTGCGGCTCTCGCCGCCGTCCACGTCCATCAGTTCAAACTGGAACACCATGTTCAGTTCATGGCGGTCTTCGCCCGCGTACAGGCAGGCAAGCTCCGGGGTGACGTTGGCGTTCTCGCCCACCGTCATGCAGTCGTAGTGGCTCAGCACACGGCGGTTCATCTCCTGCAGGTATTCATGCACACGGGGACCGTTGGTACACTGGTCGGTATAGTCGCCGTACAGACCATCGGCGCAAAGTGGCCCGTCTGCATATCCGGCCTTGGAGATCATACTGATGACGTCCATGCGAAAGCCGTCGATGCCCTTTTGGAACCAGAAGTTCATCATGTCAAAGACCTGATCGCGAACCTCCGGGTTCTCCCAGTTCAAATCGGGCTGTCCTTCAGCAAAAAGGTGCAGGTAATACTGACCGGTTTTCTCGTCGTACTTCCACGCCGAGCCGCTGAAGCAGCTGCGCCAGTTGTTGGGGGCACCGCCGTCCGGGGCGGGGTCTTTCCAGATATAATAGTCGCGTTTGGGGTTGTCGCGGCTGGAACGGCTCTCAATAAACCACGGGTGCTGGTCCGATGAGTGGTTGACCACCAAGTCCATGATGAGCTTTAACCCATGGGCATGGACATCCGCCAGCAGGGCGTCAAAGTCGGCCATTGTGCCGAAGTCTGTCATGATATCGCGGTAATCGCTGATGTCATAGCCGTTATCCACATTAGGCGATTGATAGATCGGGTTCAGCCACAGCACATCGACGCCAAGGTCTTTTAGGTAGTCTAGTTTTTCACGGATGCCGTTCAGATCACCGATACCGTCACCGTTAGAGTCCTTGAAGCTGCGCGGGTAGATTTGGTAGACGACGGCCTCTTTCCACCACGCGGGGTGAATGCTTTCCATAAGTATACCTCTTACAAAATCGTTCCCGGCAGTTTGGTCACGTCCTGTATATGGTAGGTGGGTTCAAACGGCATTGGGGCCGTGCCGACGATGGCACAGTCCATGCCGCCCGCGCGGGCAGCCTCCAGCCCGGCGGCAGCGTCCTCCACAACCAGGCAGTCTGCCGGGGCAAGCCCCACCATGGCGGCAGCCTTGGTAAAGACCTCCGGGTCGGGCTTGGAGTGGGCAATCATCGTGCCGTCACACACAGCGTCAAAGTAGCGGTTCGCGTCGAGCCGTTCCAAGATGTAGGCCGCGTTCTTGCTGGACGAACCAACAGCCAGCTTAAGCCCTGCGTTGTGCAGCGCCGTCAGGGCGTCGCGCACGGCAGCGGGCATGTCGGCGGGCGACATCTGCGCCAGCAGCTTGCGGTAGCGGTCGTTTTTCTCGGTGGCAAGGCGTTCCTTTTCCGCATCGGTAAAGGTCTTGCTGCTGCCGGAAAGGATGATTTCCAGACTCTCCATCCGGCTAACGCCGCGCAGCTTCATGTTGATGGTTTCGTCAAATGGTGCGCCGACTTCCTCAGCCGTCTGTTTCCACGCTTCAAAGTGGAAACGGTCTGTGGAGCAGAGCACTCCATCCAAGTCGAAAATAATACCCTTGTATTTCATAGAAAGTTCCTCATAGTTACTCGGCGGCCAGCTTTACCGGGTGACCGTCCACGGTAATTTCCACAGCGGAACCGCCGCGGTGGGTGACAGTGATGCCCGCATGGGTGACTTCCACATGGAGCTTTGCACCGCGCCAGACGATGTTGAATGCCGCGCGCTGCCAGCTTGCGGGCAGATGATTGCGCAGGGAAAGCCCGCCCTCGTGCCATTCCAGCCCGGCAAAGCCGCAGACAACACACTGCCAGACGTTACCCATCGATGCACTGTGGATGCCTAAGTCGGACGACTTCATATTCGGGCCGAGGTCAATGGCAATGGCGTGGCGGTACATATCCAGCGCCATATCGTCCAGTCCCTCCCACGCGGCCAACACACAGTGCTGACCATGGCTCAGGGAGGAATCATGCAGTGTGCGGGACTCATAGAACATAAAGTTCTTGCGGCGGGTCTCAGCATCGAACAAGTCGGGCATAATGCGCATGAGCATGACCAAGTCAGCCTGCTTCGAGACCATAAGTTGGTTCATCTGGGCGGGACTGTAATCCTCGTAAATCGAGGACACGCCCTGCTGTTTTTTGTATTTGCTCAGGTCGATCGCATCCAGCCCCAGATATTGGGCGTTCTGCGGCACGATGCCGTCGGCGTTGGGCTGCGGCAGGTAGACTTTTGCCTTTTTGTCCTGCAATTCAGCCGCCAGAGCATTCAGGTCATAGTTGTCGCTCAGCTTGGCGTAGGCGTCAGGCCACCGGGTGGGCATATCCTTGATGCAGCGTTCGGCCTGTTCCATGGCAAAGACGGTCAGATAGTTTGTAAAGGCGTTGTTATCGACGTGGTCTTTGTACTCATCCGGACCGATGACGTTTTTGATTTCATAGCGCTGCGTATCATCCTGCCACTCTACGCGGCTTGCCCAGAAACGGGCAATTTCAATCAAAAGCTCACAACCGCGGCGGTTCATGAAATCATCATCGCCGGTGGCTTGGTAGTACAGCCAGACACCCCAGGCAATATCCGCAGAGATATGCTGCTCGATCATACCTGTCAAAACCGGGCTGCTCTTGCCGGTGACGATATCCGCACCGCAGTAAAGCGGCGTTACTTCGCCGTCGTCCAGCCATGCACTCTCCCAGGGGAACATAGCACCCTGATAGCCATTCTCGCTGGCCTTTTTGAACGCGCCGGGCAGGCTGCGCCAGCGGTAGCCCAGCAGGGTCTTGGCGGCGGCGGGGTCAGTCAACAGGTAGTAAGGCATCAGGAACATCTCGGTATCCCAGAAAGAATGACCTTTGTAGCCCTCGCCTGTCATGCCCTTGGCACCGATGCCAACGCGGTCATCATCGCGCTTGATCATAATGTTCAGGTGATACAGCGCAAACCGCATACCCAGCTGGTCAAAGCTGTCATCGCTTTCGATCTGCACATCCTGCTCTGCCCAGTAAGCTGCCCACTTTTTGGCGGAGGCTGCAAGCAGAGCGTCATAACCGGTATCCGCAAACTTTGCCGCCAGCGCATCACCGGCAGCGGCAACGATGTCCGGGTTCGTTGTGCCGCGCTGCTGACCGTAGACCGTAAACGGCAGGTCACGGCCTGTGTGGTAGCAGGTCAGCTTTTCGATGCGCAGCGTCTGCCCTTTTGCCAGCCGGAACGTGTAGCGCCCCACAAAGCGGCGGCGCTCAATGACCGGCAGCGACTCGGAGGGTTCTGCGCTGAATTTGTGCAGGCAGTGTACACTGATCGGCACATTGCTCTCATTCGTATGGGTTATAAGGCGCAGGATGCCACCGGGCAGCATCCGCATTTCGCCCTCCACACAGTGCTGAGAGCCGGTATTGCTGTTGCGGGTCGAGATACCGCTATTGACGACCAGCTCGATATCCTGATTCGTCGGTGTGACTTCCACCGAGAACGCGGCAATATGCTCATTATCCAGCGAAACAAAGCGACGGAAGGTCAGTTCCAGCGCTGCCCCGGCAGGGCTTTTCCACTGCACGGTGCGCGTTGCTTCGCCGGTGTGCAGATCCAGTGTGCGCAGGTAGCTTTGCAGCGTACCCTGATCCATGGCGAAGCGTTCACCGTTGACGATAAACTCCATAGCAGTCACGTCAGGCAGGTTGGGCAGCTCGGTCACTTCGTCGGGCATAGCCTTATTGAATGTGCCCGTGATAAAAGCGCCGCGGTAGGTATCAAGGTAACCCTCTTCCAGCGCGCAGCGGATGTTGATATAGCCGTTGCCCTGGGCAAAGATGGATTCACATTTGGCGGTGCGGCACGGGTCAAAGGTTTCCTCTGCCACGATCCAGCCGCGGGGTTCGAGATCATATTTCATAGGCGGGTTTCCTTTCCATCAGCCCTTGACACCGGAAGCGGCCACGCTGGCCTGCACCTGATCCTGTGCAAGCGCATACAGGATGATACCGGGCAGAATGACAATGGTAAGCGCGGCAAACAGCTGGGTGTAGTTGTAGGAAAATTCGCTGGTGAAGAACGCCAGCGCGATGGGCAGTGTGCGCTGCGAGTCCGAAACGGTCAGCAGCGAGGCAAAGTAGTACTCGTTCCAGTTGCCGAGGAACATCAGGATGCCGGCAGTCGCCAGTGCGCTTTTTGCCAGCGGCAGGTTGATGGTCCAGAACGTGCGGAAGAAGCTTGCGCCGTCCAGTGTCGCAGCCTCGTCCAGGCTTTTGGGAATCGCCATAAAGCCGGCTTTCAGCACAAAGATGGACATAGCCATACCGGCAGACAGGTAAACAAGGGTGACGCCCCAGATGCTGTCATAAAGGTTCAGTTTCATGATGAGCGAGAAGATGGGCTGGGTCTTGCTGTGGCTGGGCACAAGCAGCGTGATGGTGAACAGCGCAAACAGCAGCTTGCGACCGGGAAACTCAAACTTGGCAATGACATACGCGCCCATGGCATAGAACAGCAGCGAAACCAGCGTCGAGACGCCCGCCGCCAGCAGCGAGTTGAAAAAGTAGGTGGGGAAGCTGTACTTCTGGAAAATGTCAATGAAGGTATCCAGCGAGAAGTGGGCGGGCAGCGCCAGCGGTGAGCTTAAAATTTCGCCGTTCGTCTTGAAGGACGACATAATGACCCACAGAATGGGAAACACAGAGAGGATAATGACGATGGCCTCCACAAGGTACATCAAACCCTTTGCCCAAGGCTTGTATTTGATTTTCATGGTGTGCCTCCTTCTCAGTAATTAGCTTCGTCCATGCGGAACAGCTTGTTTACGACGCCCAGCACGATCAGACCGATGATAAACATGACCACGCCCACCGCGTTGGCGTAACCGTAACGGTAGTCCATGATGCCCTTGACCAGAATGATGGGCAGGCTCATCGTGTCGTCGCCCGGACCGCCGGACGTCGTCAGGGCAATCTGCTCATACATGGCAATACGGGATGTCAGCGAGGCAATGACGCTGGTGCCGATGGATGCACGGCACAGCGGCAGCTGGATATAGCGGATCAGCTGCCAGCCGGTAGCGCCGTCGATGAGGGCGGCTTCATTCAGTTCCTTCGGAATGTTCATCAAATCACCCAGCACGACCAACGTGACGATGACTGCATAGAACAGCCAGGTGAACGTAACAGCCCAGAACGCCCACGGCGATTTGTAGAACCACTGGACGTTGAAATTCGGGTTAAAAACGCGGATGACCGAGTTCAGGATGCCGAAATCATTGTTGAAAATGAATTTGTAGATCATCGCCCAGGCCGCCGCACTGATGACGTTGGGGATCATGAACACTGTACGGGTGAACTTCCAGCCGTGGGGGCGCTGGTACAGTACAAAAGCGACCAATGTGCCGAAGCCGACGTGCAGCGTCAGGGCAATCACGCACCACCAGAGCAGGTTTTTCAACGCAATGAGGAACGAACTGTTGGTAAACAGATTGATATAGTTTGTCAGACCGTTGAACTTTGGTGCGTTGAAGCCATCCCATTTCGTGAACGACGTCACAAATACCTGCGCAATGGGCATCAAATAGAACATCGCAAAGATCACGATGGTGGGAAGCAGGAACAGATAGATCCATTTGTAGTTTGCACGCTGGATGCGGCCCGCCTTGATGCGCGTTGCTTTTTTCGGGGCGGTTTTCATGGCTTTGCAGCTCCTTTCTTTTCAAAAAATGCGTGCCGCCGCCGTATGCAACGGGACGGCGACACGCCTTGAATTACATATTGTTCTTGCGCGGATTGCGCGGATTACTCGGCGCTGGCTTCCGCGGCCTTGTCACTCATCCACTGGGCGAACTGCTCCGGGGTGCAGGTGCCGTCGGCCAGGCTGGGCAGCAGCTTACCAAACTCGGTGTTGGCAACGGAGGCAGGGATCACATCGAGGATGCGGGGGACAAACACGGTATCAGTAGTGGTGTCGGCTGCCAGATCAGCAAGCACCTGGGTCTCGCCCTGCTTTGCCTTGAAGTCGTCGGAGTAGGTCAGCTTCGGTGCGTCGCCACCCTCGGCCAGCATGTAGGCTTCCAGCTCAGCGGGGCTGTAAATGAACTCAAGGAAAGCCTTTGCAAGAGCAATTTCATCCTCAGAGGCAGAAGCAGAAATCCACCACTCACCGAGAGAGGCGGTGTCGGCAATGCCGACGTCGCCCGGGAACAGGGAGGCACGGACCTTCGCGCCGTCAAAGCCGTTGGACCACTTGTCGGAGTTGGAGCTCTCGAAGTCAGAGGACATCCAAGGACCGTTGGCAATGATGGCGGCCTGCTCGCTCATGAAAGCGTTGGCGGCATCCGCGTAGGCTGCGCCTACCGAGTTGGAGGCTGCGTTGTTCTGCAGCAGATTCTGCAGCTTGGCCACAGCGTTGATGAAGCAGGGCTGGTTGAAGTCGGTGATCTTGGTCTCGATGCCACTCTTCAGCCATTCTACGCCACCGTCTTCCTCGGCCACCAGCGCAGTCAGGAACAAGGCGGAAACCCAGCCGTTCTCGGCGGTGGAGAAGGCAATCTTCTGGTCGCCCAGCGCGGAAACAAATTCATCCATGCTCATAGCGCTGATGTCAGCATCGGTGCTCCACATAGCAGAGTTGTAGAAGAAGCCGATGGGACGTACCGTTGCCAGAGGCATAACCATGACTCTGCCATCCTCATTGGAGCAGTATTCACGACTGTCGTCAATCAGGACATCCTTGATGGCGGGGGTCGCGTCGATCCAGTCGGTCAAGTCGTAGGCAAGGCCGTTGGGGATAACGACGTTCTTGACCCAGTCCGGGTCACCGCCCTCCACCAGCACCGGCAGCTTGTTCTGCTGTGCCAGCTGCTTTATGCGGTCATTGAAAATACTATCCTGGGGTACGCTCTCCAGATTGATTTTGTACTTCCCGGCGTACTTCTCGTTAAAACGCTCGACCTGCGGCTCAAAGAAGACCGCACCGACGTTCTCACCGGTTTTGAAGGAGGGAATGGTGACTTCCACCACGCCGCTGTTGGTATCAGCGGATGCCGTGCTACCGGCAGTATCGCCGCCGGTTGTGGAAGTTGCAGCAGAGGATGCAGCGCCACCGCAGCCGGCCAGGCTGGCGGTCATCATGGCAGCGGCCAGAGCGCCTGCGAACAGTTGCTTCTTTTTCATAGTGTTTCTCCTTTACTTTTGTGCTTTTTTGTTTTATTAACACGGTGCGGTTGCACCAAATGTTCCAAAAGTTATTGCAAAAACGTTTTTGCTTTGCGGTTAAAAATTATTTGCAGCGAAATTTGGCTTAAGAAGTTACTGCAAAAACGTTTTTGTATCTCTGTCTGAAAAAAGCGGCCTTAACCGCTGATTTCGGTTTTATAGGGGGCGGACGCTGTCGCGCACCGTCAGGGTGTGGGGCAATACCAGCCGCTGTGCCTTGCGCTTGCCGCGGATCATATCGCACAGTAGGCGAGTAGCCTCGTAGCCTTTTTGCTGGATGTTCTGGTCAATGGTGGTAATAGCCGGGTCGGTGTAGTTGGTGACTTCCAACCCATCGAAGCCTACGACCGAGTAGTCTTTTGGCACTTTATAGCCCAGTTCTTTCAGCCCCTCGATCGTGCCAATGGCCAGCATATCGCTCATGCAGAGGAACGCCGTGGCGCTGTCCGGGCTGTGTGTTCGGAAGTATTCCTTCACACCGTCGCGGGCTTCCTCCCGCCCGAAGTTGGTGTAGATGATGTTGTCGCGGGGCAGCTCCAAACCATTGCGCTGCATAGCTTGGTACGCACCCACAAGGCGCTGCATACTGACCATAGCCAGCTTGCGGCCATGTACCACCACGATCTTGCGGTGTCCCTTGTCGATGAGGTATTGGGTCAGCTCGTCAAACGCTTTGATGTCGTCCATCATCACACAGCTGACATTCGGACCGGGAACCTCAATATCAATGGTCACGCAGGGGTATTTGCTTTTTGCCAGCAGTTCGCAGTAAGGGTCGTTGGTTCTCAAACCCATCAGGATCGCGCCGGCGATGTTGTGCTCATAGCAGAGCTGTTCAAAACTTTTTTCGGCCTGGATCTTGGTGTTGATAACCTGAATGGACATTTCCACATCGTTATTGACTGTGTAGTGGAAGCAGCCTTTCATCAGCAGTGCATCAAAATCGTTGATAAGCTCTTCTTCCAGAAAGCCGGAAAGCACCAGCGCGATATTGTGATTGTGCTTGGAGGAAAGGTTGCGCGCCATCTGGTTGGGGCGATACCCCAGCCGCTGCGCGGTCTCCACGATGCGCTCCCGTGTTGTAGGGCTGACATCTGGGTAGTTGTTGAGTGCGCGGGAAACAGTACCGATCGAGACTCCGGCTTCCCGTGCAATGTCGCGGATCGAAACTGCCATGCCTGCTCACTCCCGATTCTCTTTTCAACCAAAACCGTTTTCGGTACCGTGTATACCGCTGTGTTCCAAAAACGTTTTTGTTGTGATTTCTTTATACTCTAATTCCCCTGTTTTGTCAATACTCTCCGCCCACTTTCTACATCTTGCAAAAGAATCCGGCTGTGGTTTTGTGTAGCTTGCACAAGTGCAAAAGGCGGGAGAGGGAGCGGTATTTTTTTTGGGGAAAAATTGCAGATTTTTCTCCAACATCGAGCAGATGTGCGATGCCCTGCGAATCAGCACCAAAACGGGGTACAAGCTGCTGCACGAAGGCAAAATCCCGGCGATGAAAATCGGGCGCTCGTATCGCATCCCCAAAGCCCACCTGTTTACCTACCTTCAAATTTGCGGTCAACACTGTCGAGCAGAGAATCGACAGTGTTGATTGTTTTGCGCCGATGCGGTATGTATTTGTGGATGCAATGGGAAATCTGATCCGGCCGGATTCTGTGACGACGGGCTTTCCGCAGTTGCTGAAAGAGAATGGTTTGCGCAGGATCCGATTCCACGACTTGCGCCACTCCTGTGCCAGCCTATTGCTGAAAGAGGGCGTACCGATGAAGCAGATTCAAGAATGGCTGGGTCACAGCGATATTTCCACCACGGCGAATATCTACGCGCATCTGGATTCGCAGTCCAAGAATTTGAGCGCCCGGACAATGGCTAACACGCTGACATTGCCCGAAGCGCAGCCCATAAAGAAGTGGTGATTTGAACAGCGGCGGCATCTGAGAAATCAGGTGCCGCCTTTTTGCTGTTAATTTGTACCCAAGCTGCGGGAAGAATCTTGTGTAGTTCTGTGAATAGCTATTTGCCGCGATTGCGGGTATGATTTGTACCGAACCCGAAAATCACTATTTGAAAATAAGGGGGAGATGTTTATAAGAAAAGTACGGGGATTTTACAAAGTGGCAATAAAAAATCACTATCCAATGTAGAATTGAGTAGTGATACTTGGCGCAGACGGTGGGATTCTCCCGCGCCCTTGTATAGTTTTCCGCAAAAATAAAAGACAGCGCCCCGCAAGGTGCTGCCTTTGGCGCAGACGGTGGGATTCGAACCCACGTGACATTGCTGTCAAATTGATTTCGAGTTAATCTTTGAAAAGGCATTATGGTGATAACCAAGGCTGATACAGGCTGGTTTGTCCGCTGATTTTGGGCGATGTTTGTGGAGAAAGCACTGATAAGCCAGTGAAAAACAATGTAGGTACGAAAAGAAGCAAAATCGCCCGTTTTGGGGCAAAAATGGCGACTTTTGGGGAAAAATGCAAGATAAGATGCAAGATAAGCCCTGCCCAAAAAGCCGGATAATGGTGCAGGTTTGCGGACACGAATGAGAAAAATGCAAGAAACAAAAAAATGAAGTGGTGATTTTTAGGGTTCCACTTTACAAACAAGGAGAACCCGAAATGAAGAAAAAACTTGTAAGCAAAGACCCGCTGGCAGAAAAAATTGAAGAAATCCTAACGCCCTATCCGGACCCGATGAGCCGCAACGACTTCCGCATCGTTTGCCATATCGGAACACGAACCTCGCTTTATCTCCTGCAAAGCGGGCTTGTTCCGTGCAAAAACAACGGAAAGAGAACGCGCTGCTATAAAATTGCCAAGAAAGATGTTGCCGAATACCTCTACCGCCGCGAGTCCGACCCGATGCACTACACCCCGCCTGGTATTACAACTACCCCAAGCACAAGAAACCCGCCTCGTCGTTGGAGCGCAAGCTGAACTATAAGGGCGAAGAACGGCTACTGGCCAAGGAATGGTACGAGCAACAGTTAGCAAATTACCCGGATGTACTGACCGTTGCGCAAGTCTGCGAGGTGACAGGCTACCAACGCCACACAATCCTTAAATGGTGCAGCAAGGGCTTGCTGAAAACCATCTTACAGACACCCAAGTACATGATTCCGAAAGTATGGTTGCTGGAATTTGTGACGTCCGATTTTTTCAACGAGATCAGCCGAAAATGTGGAAAACACTACACTGCCATCAAGGAAATCGGTAATTCAAGCAAAAGCAGATGATTCGCTCATTCATCATAATGCGTCCCACTCAATTTTCCAGTCGCTGACTGGAGAATCAGGCGGTTGAGATATACAAGACATTTTCCCATTAAAGAATATAGTCAGGAAAATCGCTGCACCGTCCTTTACCCGCGCAGAGGATAGATGATAACCCATAGTAGTGCGGTCAACTCAATTTGCCAGACAGTGTCTGGTAAATTTAAGAATCCCAATATAGCGGGTACAATATTTTTTGGATTAGCATTCAAGATCCAATGCAAAAGTGACTGTGGCGCAGAGATCCACTTTGCACCACAGTCACTTTTGCATTAAGCAAATCAACATAAGCCATAAATCAATATTTTAGTTCAGCCCGGACAATGACCGCATAACAAGGTCAATATCCTTGTTTTCCAACTCCTGAATGATATGGAGATAGGTCTTTTGGGTGGTTGTCATACTGGAGTGTCCCAGTCGTCTGGCAACGCTGGCGATAGATACGCCGGTAAAAAGCAGTAGGGAGGCGTGGGTGTGGCGCAGACCGTGGATAGAAATGACCGGGATATTGCACCGCTCGCAATGGCGGCTCAAAACATCATTGACGGTGGAGTTGTAGACTTTGCCATCCACAAAAATAGGTTGATCCTCCGGCAGTCCTTTTACAAGCTCGGAAAAACGGATAACAGACTGCCAATCAATTTGAATTTTACGAACCGATGACTTGTTCTTTGTCGGCTGAAACCCACCGGCGCCCTTGTAGTCCCATGTCTTGCTGATGGAAAGGGTCTGATGATAGAAATCAAAGTCCTTGGGGGTCAGGGCCAGTGCTTCCGAAAAGCGCATTCCGGTCTTGGCCACCAAAAGAATGAAATAATCCCAGTTCACTTCATCTTTTAATTCAAGCGAGGCAAGGAGCGTGTGCAGCTCAAATTGATTAAGGTACTTGATTTTCTTTGCAGACGGTGCCTTTCCCTTAATAATCGCTTTCCGCGTGGGGTCACGGTCAATCAGTCCCTCGTCCACTGCGTCTAAAACGGCTCCTTTGAGTTGGTGGTGGAAGTCCATTGTCGTCTGTCGCTCATGGTATTCGGCATAATCATTCAGCAGCTGCTGATACGCAATGCGGTTCAAATCGCAAATTTTCAAATCCGGGATAAGCTTTTCAAGCCATTTTTGCGTCATCAGGTACTTGTCCATTGTAACCTGTCTTATCGCCCCTTTCTTGTATACAGTAATCCATTTTGCATAATATTCACAGAACTTATCTGTACTTTGTGCTTCGTTAAGCATATTGCACCTCCGTTGTATGTGTGAATATGGCTTACGCTGATGAAGGGTGATAAGGTGGTCGATTTGAGTTAGAAAAATTCCGATTTTTCGTTGTTCCTCCGGCAATGGCATATCCACAATAATATTGTTTTTCATTGAGTCTATCCCGATGTTTGCCTGGGAACCTGTATTGATTTCTATTTTAATTTGTTTTTGGGCACTAGCACTTGTAATGAAATGATATAAGTATTTAGAGTCTATTTTTTTACTTTGCTTTATGATTGCGCAGGAGTATGAAATCAAGAACTTTCTCGTGAAATCGACATATCTGGCTGCACCAACAGAGGCATATCGCGCAAATATAATGTCGCCTTGTTCGGGTTTGATTTTTTGTGAGAGTTGACGATAATCATTCTCCGAAATCATTTTAACACTGTTAAAATTCAATTCATTAGTGCCACAAAAATCTCCTGTCATCAGATACGGAATACCGTCAGCGACTGTTTCAGGCATTCTATGGTCTATATCACCTATTTCAACAAGTTCCCCCAACTTCCGCTGTTCCCAAGCGGTAGCAAAAGAGCCGAGGATTCACCTCGGCTCTTTCGCTGGTCTTATCGCTTATAAATATGCAGCTTTATACCTCGAAGCCGCCGGTTACAATAAATTCCCGCAGCAAACTGTCCACTTTCTGGTTTACCTTGGGCGGTATCAGCTTTACGCCCTCTTTTTTCTCAAAATAGACTTTTGCCTTTGCTTTGTCTACGCTTTTCTTCAGTTCGTCAAGGCGGCCAAACTCGTTGATATTGGTTTTTGTAAGCCCCAGACCCATCATATTGCGGAGCTTTTCTTCATCCAAGCCAAACACAACGGCAAAGCGGTGGATTTGGTCATTCTTCGCACGGCACTGGTACTCGGTAATGTAATCCCGCAGCGTCTTGCCGGGTTCGGGTGTGGCGTCGCCGCGTTCAATATCGTGCAGGAAGATATTGGCAAACTTCTGTTCTTCCTGTGTCAGGCTGGCAAAGGACTTATGCAGTTCGGCTTTTGCCTGTTCTATGGATTCTCCCGATGCACCCGCCTGATTCAGCAGCTTCAGGTACTTATCAAAGCGGCTGTTCATATAGTTGGAATCAATCACACCGGTGTCAATTTCCGTCAAATAGCCCGCCAAATCATACGGCGCATCGCCGTCATCGGAAGGGTCCGACGGCTCGGCGGACAGTTCCTTATAGCGCTGTGCCAAAATCAGATAGGCAGACTCATCAAACAGCATTTCGACATCAATGGTTTCATCGGCAGCGTCGTCCGGGCAATGATATACGCTTTGATTCCATGTAAAGCCCTGCACACGCGCTGCCTCCATGTAGTCGTTAAGCTCACGGAACAGCTTTGCAAACTTGGCGCAGACGCTTCTGTCCTGCGGCAGCTTTTCAAAATCAGGCACACCCGCGCTTGTAAACAACTCCGCAATGTCGCCGTACACCTCGTTCATTTTTTCAAGGTTGTGGGCAAGGCGGTCAACAAACAATCCAATCGGGCGGTCGCCGGAGTACAGCTTCACCGCTTTCAGCACATTTTGCTCCATTGTGTGCGGCTTGCGGTAGTAGCGAATCACGCCGAACGGCTTATCCGGTCCAAACAGTCGGTTTGTGCGGGAAAACGCCTGTATAATGTTCTCGTATTCCAGCATCTTATCCATATAGAGGGTATTAACCCACTTGGAGTCAAAGCCGGTCAGCATCTGGTCAACAACGATCAGCAAATCAAGCTGTTGGTCGGGTGTGCGTTCAATGCGCTTATACTGCTCCTTGTGCGCCAGACGCAGCGACAGATCCTTCTTAAACCGTGCGTGGGTGGGTATTGTAAAATCCTGCCCATAGCGCTTATTGTAATCCTCGATAATTTCAACAAGCCCATCCTCTTTGTAAATAGCGCCGCCGTTATTATCAATGTTCGGGTCAAAAAGGCAGCTCGTTTTCAATTCCGGCATGGTGATCTTCATCATGCGGTAATATTCGATTGCCTCCGGGATGCTGCTTGTGGCAAAAATGGCGTGGAACTTACCGTTATGGCTCAAGGTCAGCCAGTTTTCCTTAATATCCTCGATAACGGTCTGCTTATGCTCTGCCGTCAGATATTGTGTATTGGGCAGATAATCCTCAATCCCCTTGATCCACTTTCCGTCCGGACCCGGCTCGCCGTACATTTTCACCTGCGTGTTGTCCATGTACTTATAGTACACAGCGGCTTTTGCGGGGTCATTCAGGGCGTCTGCAACCGTAGTTGCCTTCGCCTTTTCCAGTGCAACAGCCTGCCGCACATCTTTGTCGCGGAAAGTAAGTACCTTGTACGGGTCAAAGCCCAGCACATTTTTATCGCGGATGCCGTCCGCTATGCTGTAACGGTGCAGTTCATTGCCAAACACATCAGTTTGTGCGTTGTTCTTTTTGGCGTTTTCCTCAAACACGGGCGTGCCGGTAAAGCCGAAGAAAATCGCACGGGGAAAGGTCTCTTTTATAATTGCCAGCATATCGCCAAAAGTGGAGCGATGCGCCTCGTCCACGATAAACACCAGCCGCTTTTTGCCGATCAGCTCAATATCGCGGGCATTTTTGCCGCCCTCCTCGTCACGGATATTGCTCATCTTCTGAATAGAAGTCACAATCAGCGTGTCTGCGGTGGCAATGCTTTTCAGCTTGGAAATCAATACATAGGTGTTTTCCGTTGCCTGCACGGTCTCGTTTTCATCGGCAAAGGCGCGGTATTCTTTCAGCGACTGCGTTCCCAACTCGATGCGATCCGTGAGGAAAACCACCTTGTCCGCATCGTTGGAATTGGCAATCAACTGCGCGGACTTGAAGGAGGTCATCGTTTTGCCGCTGCCGGTGGTGTGCCAGATATACCCGCCGCGCTGCTTGCCGCTGTCCCATTTCGTTTTGGAAACCACATCCGAAATCGCACTGGCAGCATAATACTGATAGCTGCGCATAACTTTCAACACGCCGTCCGCATCGTCGGCCACGGTGTAAAAGCCGATCAGCTGATGCGCCATGGGGATGGACAGCAGCTTGGAGGCAATCTCTTTCCAATCGTTGATTGGCTCGTTGTTGAAGTCTGCCCAGTGGAAGTAATAATCGGTGTTGAATTTGCCATCGGGACCGGGGTTGGCGAAGTAGACGGTTTCTTCCGGGTTCATTGCCACAAAAATCTGCACAAGCGAGAAGAGTCCGGTAAACACACCCTCGTGGGCGTATTTTTCGATTTGGTTATATGCCTGACTCACCGGCACACCGCTGCGCTTTAATTCCAGATGGAACACCGGCATACCGTTGATCAGCAGCATCAAATCGCCGCGGCGGTCGTTCAGCATTTTGGATTTACCGGGAAAAATCGGCTGCTGCACGATCTGGTAGCGGCTTTGCCCGGCGGCAATCTCCATGCGGTCGTAGATTTTCAGGCTGACTTCCTTGCCGAAATGTGCCTTGTCATCGGGATTATCGCGCTTGACAGAAACCGTTTTGCCGTTGATAAAGCCGTTCAGCTTCAGCGGTGTGCGCAGTTCCCGAATCTGCTCCACAATTTGCTGCATCTCGCCATCGGTCAAGGGGTAATCGCCAAGGCGATCTATGCCGCGGTTATTGTCAAAGAGAATGTTTGCCCAGTTGCGGATCAGATCCTGCTCGGTGGGATATTTCAGAATTGTGCTCTCCCAGCCTTTGGTCGTCAGGATTTTTATAAGCGCTTCTTCAAAGTCCGATTCCTTTTGAAAGGTCATTTGTTTTGCCCCTTTCCGGGTATTTGTGTGCGCTTTTACAGCCGTTCGCGCACCATCATCAGGGCATAGCCCAGCAGGTTTTGCCCCTTCCATTTGTCAATATCCAGCCTGTCCGGGTCTTTCATCGACAAGCCGATGCCCCAAATGGTATCCCTGACCGCACATTCAGCCAAAACGGAACCTTTGGTGGCGGCAAGCTGCGCTTTCAGGTCGTCATTTTGGGTGAATTTGGCAAGCAGCCCTGTAAAAACAACGATTTGCCGAATACCATTCCAATAGCGCTCGCTGTAATGGGCAACCAGCCTGCCAAGCGCCTTGATTTCGGCAACATCATCGGTTGCAAGAATTTTGGCCGCCACAGCCTTGTCACCAAAGTAGACAGCCTTTTTGTACATCATATATTGTTCCATGGAGGAAAAGTCCACCTCCTCCACCGTAAAGCGGCAGGGGTACCAGTTGCTCAAATATCCGTTTTCCTCACTGGGGTTATGAAAGCAAACAACCGTCATTATACTTCACCGACTTTTTGTACCGCCAAATCCAGTTCCAGATCATGCAGCCCGCCGTATGCTTTTTCCAGAAAAGCAACCGGCACTTTTTTTACGACCTCGCTGCTGGGCAGATTATAATACCATTGATAATACGCATAAAATTCGCCAATCCAGTCCGGCATAAACCCCTCGATGGCTTTGCCGTCCTTCAGCGTAAAGTCCTCGGTTTTGCAAAAGTAATCCCACAATTCGGGGGCGCTCATCGTGTTTACATAGGCTTTGGCTTCGTCGATGCTTTTTCTGGTTTTGCTTTCCATATAGGAATTGATAAAAGCCGCAGTATCCTTGTCAGGGTATTTCTGTGCCACAAGGTCAAAGAGCTTGCCCTGATTTTCTACTACATCGCTTACATATTCCTTTGCATACGCGCGCATAGTCCCTCACCTCTCAAACAGTGTGCTGAACACCTTTGTGACCGTGTTCGCGTCGGAATCCACCAGTTCGCGCATCCGTTTTCTTGCCGTTATGTCGCGCTGATTGTACCTGTCGTTAAATTCAGTGTAGTCCACGGCAAGCAGCTCGTCGGTTATTTCTTTCAGATTTGCATACGCGGCCTCGGACTTGATGCAATACTGGATGCCCAAACCGCCCAGTGACAGCAGATCTTCCAGAATATCCACATCAATATTATCGCGCACAAACTCTTTGGCGATGTAAAAGTAGGAGGCGTTTGCGCGCCAGCCGCAAATCACATCATAATCGCGGGTATCCATGCCGTATTTTTCGATAAATTTCTTTGCCAGCATACGGTATCGCTTAGAGTCGGCGGCGTCCCGGTGCTTCATCAGCTCTGCCAGCCACGCAAGAACACTGTGTTGCTGAAAATCCAGAATTTTCAGCCCGGCGGTTTCCAGCTTGTACTTGTGAACCCAGCCGTTTGTGTCGTTCGGGCGGCAGACCGCCCATTCTTTGGCAAGTTCGATGTTTTCGGTAAGGTAAAAGCCCCTGCCATAGTCGTGTTTATCATCCCCGCCGCCAAATTTCGGCACAACGATTTTGTCGGGAGTGCCGTGATATAAAATAATTTTTCCCATTTTTTCACGATTCTCCTTAGACAAACATCTTTTCGAGCATGGATTTTTTGATATTTTGCAGCTTTTCTAACTCACGCTGATGAAGGGTGATAAGGTTGTCGAGCTGGCTGAAGTAGTTGGCAATGAATTTCTGCTCCTTCACTTCTATGGGGTAACTCACGCTTGTTTTTTGTATGTTGCTGCGGCTTAAAGAGAGCACTTTTATGCCCTGCATTAGAGGCAAAAGCTGGTGGTGATATGCATTAGAATTGAGATAGTAACCAAGGTAACCCAACGCCATTCTATGCCGAGGACGGCACACCATTGTATGTAACCCCGAAACTATGGCACTCCCTTGCGAATTGCTTATTTCACAGGCTTTTCCGGTCGTTTCATCTTCTGCGGTATCAGCGATAATAACATCACCATCCTGCAATAAAGCCCCATTGAAATCCTCTCGGCATCTATGCGGGATGCGAGGAATATCATCCTTTTGAACATCCAGCACAGAGCCATACTTTATCAGCACATCGCCATAATGAACATTTAGGACAGTTCCTTCATCATAACTCAGTTCGGCACGGGAAAGTGTGTTGTTCGGGACAGTGCAATCAAACACTTCATCAAACTTCCGCTGTTCCCAAGCGTCAGTAAATCCCTTGAATCGAATTTCGGGGACGCTGCTGCCATTTTTCGGAAACATTTTTTCAAGCATGGCTTTCTTCAAAACTTGCAGCTTGTCATACTTACGCTGATGAAGGGTGATAAGGTGGTCGAGCTGGCTGAAAAAGTCACCGAT
>ENA-ORSG01001073-ORSG01001073.1-human-gut-metagenome-genome-assembly--contig:-NODE-1073-length-18863-cov-3.511006_pt1 | contig 18863 bp, 8 predicted proteins | sample MGYA00242189_ERZ509156 | MGnify/ENA primary metagenome ERZ509156 (study PRJEB26280, sample SAMEA2338666) | human gut metagenome | biome: human gut; feature: human-associated habitat; material: faeces...
GCTTAAGAGCGCAAATTACGGCGAGAAAAAAGCATTAATTAAGTGCGGTAAGAAGATACTTGTGGTCCCGGACGGAGTGATTATAGATACCGACAGCGGCAAGGTAAGCAAGATTGCATACAAGGATACGTTTTCTGTCAATAAAGAAAATAAAATATCCTCTGTTATATGTACATGCGACGGTGACGAAAACACTTTTAATGCAAATATTTACAGCATTAATTCAAATTCCAATTATCGAATAGTAAGCGGAACGCTTCAAAAGAAAGTCAAGCTTAATGACAACAGTACATTATGGACCGATATATCAAGTTATGTAAGCTTTTATTATAACGAGGCGGAACGCTTCGATAAATTCAGTAAGGGCGATAATGTTGAGTTCAGTATTAAGTTTAGCGCCGATTGTCAACTTGACTTAACTAAATTCAAAAAAGGCCTTTTTGAATATGACAGTGCAACAAGGAAATTGAAAACTAATAACTACAGAATAAACAAGGTGGGTAATAATTTCATTGATTTTTCTGCACCGCTTATTAATTACGAAAAGAATGAAAACGAATGGCTGACAGGATTTACTAATAACGATACGAAATTTGATATAACTATTGAAAAAAAATTTCCTGATGTTATGCCGTTTGGCTGTTTATGCGGTAACAGAGTATGGCTGTGCCAAAAAGACGGCCACGAGATATATGCATCAGCTCTCGGAGATTATACAAATTATTATGACTTTTCAGGACTTAACAGTGACAGTTGGGCGGCTAATGTCGGAAGCGACGGAAGATTTACAGGAATAGTTAATTATCTTGGCAATGTGCTCGTATTTAAAGAGGACACGCTCTATATAGTTTACGGCTCAATTCCGAGTGAGTTTTCCTACACTGAGGTTAATAACTTTAAAGGTGTTGAAGAGGGCAGCGAGAGAAGCTTTGCGATTATTGATAATGTTTTATATTACAAGAGCGTTTACGGCATTATTGCTTATGACGGAAGTACAACCGTTATTTCCTCGGCACTCGGCAGGGATAAATACAAGAACGCTGTGGCAGGCGCTTGGGGCAACAAATATTACGTGTCAATGCAAAACGTCAAAACAAATGAATATGAGCTTTTCTGTTACGACACTAAAAAGGGTATGTGGACTAAGGAAACAGAAGAAAAAATATCACGCTTTATTAACGACGGCAACACGCTTTATTACGTTACAGAAAAACAGGTGAAGATTGTTGACGCCGATAATGATTATGATGTGCTTGAAGATAAAATCAATTGGAGCGTTGAGACAGGTGTTTACGGATATTCATATCCAAATCAAAAATATGTTTCACGTTTTCAATTGAGAATGTATTTGGCACAGGGTGCAAAGGCAAGATTTTATATTCAATATAACAGCTCAGGCAAATGGGAAAGCTGCGGAAAAGAAATAATAGGACGTGGAATTAATTCTTTTGTATTTCCTATCAGACCACGCAGGTGCGACCACATGAAATTCAAAATTGAGGGCGAGGGTGAATGTAAAATTTACTCTCTTACAAAATGTTTAGAGGTAGGTGGCGAATTATGAAATTGCCGATTATAAGTAAAATGAGCGCAACAGGCAATTTGCCATACGTTGTGAATTATATTGAGCAGCTTGTTAATAAACTGCAGAGGTATATAGACAGCAACAGAGGTAATGCAAACGAGGCAAAATATGTAGTTGATATAGTTGCAACAACGCATTTAATTACAGTTAAATACAGCGACCAAACGACAAAGGAATATGAAATATAGGACGGTGAGGATATATGTCAAAGAAAACACCAAAATATAAGGCTAAAACGATTGATACGTCAGGATATAACAACGAGCTGACTGCGGCACAAAATGCGCTTACGGCGATAGGCAATTTTAATTATAACGACGCCGCTGGATATAAAGAAAGGTCCGAAAACGCTTTTAATGATTGGAATGACCTTTACAGCGGACAGGGAAAAGCAAACTTTGACGCTTCACAGCAAAAGCTTCAAACCACGGTTGATGATTTGTTCGACCAAATAATGAATTACGGCGATTTTAGTTACGACCAGGAAAAAGACCAACTTTTCCAAATATATAAGCAACAGTATTTATCGGCAGGTGCCGGCGCAATGAAAAATCAGCTTGCAGCAGCTTCTGCAAATACAGGCGGATATAACAACAGTTATGCTCAGCAATCAGCGCAGCAGGCATACAACAATACAATGAGCGGACTGAGCGATAAGGCAATTGAACTTAGAGCAAATGCTCTTACAACTTGGCAAAACGAATACAACCAAATACAAGACAGATATAATCTTGTAAACAACCAAAAGGCGGCAGAAGAAAGCAGTTATTATAACAAACTTAATGCGGCAAATAATGCATATAACGTATTTAATACCGCATATAAAGATGATTACAACAATCAATACGGCTTGTGGAGCGATAACAGGAATGCAGCGCAGACAAGAGTTAATAACGCACAGAGCCAGGTTAATTGGGCTAATGATTACAATGCTAATGAAATTAATAAAACAAATACGCTTAATCAACAAGCAACCCAGGCAGACCAACAGCTTTCCGAAACAAGACGTCATAATAATAAAATGGAAACAATTGCTAAGAAAAAATCAAGAGGAAAGTAGGTGTAATTATGGCTATATCAAACAACACAAGAAGCAAATACGAGCAATATAATACTCCTTATGCCGAAACAGAGGAGCAAAAGCGACAGAGAGAGGCTGCTCAACAGTTGGCGTATTCTCAGCCGAATAATGCACCGAATAATTACGCACGGCACATGCAAGAAATGTATAACAGAGTTGCAAGCAAAGGTGCTTTTTCTTACGATAAAGCAAATGACAAAGCATATCAGCAGTGGGCGGAGCTTTATCGGCAGCTCGGCGGTTTATCCACAGCGGCAACACAGCAAGCGGCGGAGAATTTAACGGCAGGATATGGCTCAACATACGCACCGCAGGTTGCCGCTCAAACGGATAATGCGTATCAGGCAAATGTTGACGCCGCTTTGCCTGCGTTTTATCAGCAAGCCCAGGAAGAATGGTACGCACAAAAGCAAAACGATTTGGCGGCATATCAGGCGGCTATTGAGGGATATAAAAATAATGAGAACAGCAATGCAAACCGCAACAATGCCTGGGCTGATATCGCCGGTGCTGCAGCAGGCAGGTCGAATCAGGAGAACGCTAATGCCATTAATCAATATACGGATAACAGAGACTTTTGGCTTGACCAATATTGGAAAGAGCAAAACGCAGCAAATGAAGCCGCAGAAACAAACAGTGAGCGTTATTGGAACGATAACAGCCTTAAAGAAAACAGCAGACAATTTAAGGCTCAGCTTAAGGAAGATACGAAACAAAATAAGCGAGATGAATATTGGTCTATGAACGAGGTTAATGTTTCTATCGCTGCCGATAAAGCGGACAGCTACCGGGAAAAAAAGGATAACAAGGGAATGAAAGCGTACCTTAAAGCCCAGGTTAAGAAAGGTAACATTACTCAGTATCAGGCAGACGCTATTTATAAGCAATACAAATATACTCCACCTAAGAGCAGCGGTGGCTCAGGCGGCAGGCGGTCAAGCGGAAGTTCAAGTTATTCGCATACTGCTAATGATAAAACGGAATATAGCAAAGATACTGCTTCAATTCCAAAAGATTTAGATTCAAAAGCAAAGCAAAAACAAGAAAAGCTTAAAATTCCTAATGGTATGTTACAACAAATAGGCAGTAATTCAACTGACTATGGCAGAGTAAATGCAATTAAATCATTAAAGGATAAAAAGGTAATAAACGATAAACAAGAGGCGTGGCTTTTAGACCACTATAATCTTATGTAAGGAGAAAACAATGGCTGTTGATTATGAAAAATTAAGAAAAAAAGCTAAAAAGCGTGATGAAGAAAAGCAGAAAAAGGACGCATACGAATACTCTCGTTCTATGTATGAGGGTGCAAAGAAGAACCGCAGCAATGTATCTGCAAATACGTATAAGCTTTATTATGATGATTATATTAAAAACACTAAAGCCTATAAAAACGAGCAAAAGAAAGGAATTAATGACGAGAGAAAAAGCCAGCTTAAGGCTGTATTAAATATGATTAATCCTCTTGACAGCGTTTCCGCTTCCGAGGCAAGAAAAAATTATAAATCTGCTCAAAAGGAAAAAGAGAAAAAGCAGAGCGCATACGATAAGCTTAAGGAAGAGTATGAGGCATTGAACGGCAGTAAGCAAAAGAAAAATTTACTTATGAGTGAAATAGGCAAAGTCGGCGAGACTTTGTACGGAAATCCGTATGACGCTGAACGAAAAAATGAAGTCAAGCAGATTTATAATAAATCTAAGCAAGAGGCTTATGAGCAACAGGCATACGACGCTGACATCAAGCAAAAAGCAAGAGAAGAAACGGCGGCTAAAAACAAGAACACTTTAAGCAAAGACAAGGAAATATCAAAAAAAGCAGAGCAGGCATACAGATATAGAAATGCAATTGCCGAGAAAAGCAAGGCTTCGGGTGCTGATGATATGAGCAGTGCTATGCTTAATGCTATGGGTGTAGGCTCAAAGGGTCAAAACGACATTAACTATAGCCAAAAATATAATAATTCGCTCAAAGAACTTCAAAGCCTTATTAACAAGAAAGGATATAAGGATATCAAGGCAGAGGACTTGATTGATTATTATATTGCTAATAAAAACAATGAGCAGCAGGCAAAGGTTATAAAAGGCGCTGAAAAAGCGGCACAGGAGCACCCGGTTATAATGCAGGCGGCAAGAACGCTTACTTCCCCTTTAAGAGCGCAGGCGAATATAGCAAATACCATTGATATGGCGGTGAACGGTAAAAGCAGTATTAACGGCACGGCTGACTTTATAACGAATGCGGCGTACGGCACACGAAAAGGACTTGAAGATAAGGCGGCAAATGACGGACTTATCAATCTTGCCGGAAAGAAAATAGGCCCTATAAGCGTCAATAAGAATAACGAAATTGAAATTCTCGGCAACAATATGGGTAATGTTAATTCGGCGCTATATGATAACATAGACCAAATGGCGGAAAATGTTTACAATTCATTACTTTTTGGCGGCGGAATAACAGGCGGTATTACCGCTTCGGGTAAGGCAGAAAAGGCAAAACAAGCACTTATTAACGGTGTATTCAGTACGGCGGCTATGGGTGATGATATATCTTCACAGCTTGCAAGCGGAAGCTCTTCAGGCGAAACGATTAAAAGCAGCGTAAAAAGCGCATTAATTAATTTTCTTACCGAAATGGTGGGCGCTCCGCTTGAATGGGCAGACGTAAAAGGAAACAGCACATTCGGTAAAATTCTTGTGAGCGGACTTAATGAGGGCACAGAGGAAATTATCGGCAATGTTGTTGACAGAACATACGACCAAATTACACAGGGACAATTAAGCGAGCTTTCGCAGCTTAAAAGAAGCTATCTTGAACAAGGTTTGAGTGAACAAGAAGCAGACAAAGAGGTTGTTAAGTCTATGCTTGCCGAGGATATCTTCGCCGCCTTGCAGGCAGGCTTTGCCGGCGCTGTTATGTCAGGTAGTGAAATTGCGCCGAACAAGATTATTGAAAGCACACAAAATAATATTGATAACAAAAAGCTCGGCGCAGAAGCAAAAGCACAAAGCAACAGCGATATTCAGGCGATTATAGATGAGGGGCTTTCAAAGAATAAAAACAGCAAGGCATATAAGTATGCCGAGGAATTGCAGGCAAAGGTTAAGACAAGTCAAGCAAACGGTGATGTACTTGCCGGCGCTTCTATTTATGATGAAGCTGATTACAGTAAGATTAATGAAAAAAGGCTCGGACAGCTTCAAACAGAGATAGTGAAAGAGGGTTTTAAGGAAAACATTGCTACGGCAATTGAGGGTAAAAAAAACGAGGACAGAATAAATAAGGCCATAAGCAAAATGGTTAATGGCTTTGAATTGAGCCGATATGATGTCAAGGTGATTAAGGATAGTGAAAAAGCTATTAATGCCATAAATGAACAGTTTGGCTCAGACTTTACCGAAAAAGATATCAGCAACGATTCGCTTGAAGCATTGTCGGCTAAGCTTAAGAACGGCTATACAGATTATAGCTTTACTTATGGCGGCTACAGCAAGTATCAGCAAAGGGCAGAGAACGCTCAAAATGCTGTTTTAGAGGAAAACACACCAAACGTATCGGAATATACGCAAAAGCCTGCAGAAACGTTAACAGCAGAACAACAGAGCAACGACCTTAAATATAATGTTAATGCTGTTGCTATTGCGTCAAACGGAAATCAAGCGGCGGTAAAAATCTATGGCAGGCACCCATTTGAGGTCAGCGCCGACCGCAGCAATATCAAGCTTAAAACCTCAGCCGGCGATATAGATTACAACAATATTTCATTTGAAAATCAAACGCAGCAGGTCCTTACAAATGAAATTATAAATAAAAACTTCGGTAACTCCGGGGCGAATGCCGTTTATGTCAATTTTGACCCGAATAATTTAAAGGGCGCAAGTGTGAGTACGTATGTATCTCAGGCGAAAATGCTTTATGATTTGGGCGTTGCAAAGCCTGATGTGCCGTTTAATGAATTCGTTATGAGAAACCCGGCTTTTTATCCTGCCGTTAAATTCCTCGGCGATAAGGCGATTAATATTTACCGTTCGGGACAAACGGACGCTAAAAGCTATGACGCTTATATCGAGGAGCAGAGGAAAAATAAAAAATCACCTACAAAAGCCACAAGGCATATTGAAGGTGAATACAAGAATATTTCTGACAGCGACAGTACGATTGATGATGTCTTTACCGAGGTTGCAAGGAAAACAAGAGTGGATATCGAAAGACACTCCGATGGCAGACAGGGTGGAAACGGTCAGTTTATTCCGTCGCTTGCTAAAATTATCATTAATGCAGACGGTAGCGGTGAGTATAATGCACTTATTCACGAACTTGGCGAGTTTGGGCTTGCTTATAATGAGCAGGAATACAAAAACGTGCAATCTGCTATTCGTGATTGGTATGTCAGCTACAAGGGCGCAGATAATTTTAACTCTCTTGTTGACGCTTATATCGATACATATACTAAGGCTGAGGGGTCAAAGACAAGAGCCGAGGCGATTGACGAGCTTACCAACGACGCTGTATCTGGTCTTTTCTCTACAGATGAGGGCGTTGAGCAGTTTGCAAAGTGGCTTAGTGACAACAAAACCGAGGCTGAAAAGAAAAGTATTATTGAAACAATCGCAGATTTCCTTAAGTCTGTTATTGAAAAAATTAAAAGTGTGATTGCTACTTCTAATTTGCAGACGGCTGCAAGGAACGCTATGGAAATGGAACAAAAGAGAGCCGACCATATCCGCAAGCAGTTTCTCGATATGCTTGATAATGCAAGCAATAATCTTTATAACGGTACCGAGGTTGAGGAAAATACTAAAAATTCTGTAACTCTCGGTAAATTTGCTGATGTTGATATTAATTCTAACGAGAAATTAGAAAAGTATGGTATACCAAATACAGCAAGAACCCTTAATGATTTTGTTAATATTCAAAAAAGAGTTATATCAACTCTTGATAACGATAACTTTTTCAATCAAAACAATAAAAATATTGTTGTAAATGCAGATACAGATATTGTAGTTGCAATAACAAAAGACGGAATTAGGGAAACTTTATCAACTGAAAAACGATATTTTTCTTTGCCGAGAAAAATTAAAACTGCAAAAATTGCCGTTATTGATAATTTACCGGATATGATTAGATATGCAGAGGTGGTTAACGAAAATGAAAAAAACTACCACTCAAAAAAGGGTAGCTCATTTTTGGTTTTAAGTCATCCGGCAATAGTTGACGGCGAAAATTATAATGTGGAAATAAAAATAAAGAAAACTCCTGTTGAAAATAAGTTTTATATTCATAATATGAATTTGCAAAATAAAAACGAGACAGTCGCATTGAACGCAAAGGATAAAATACCCAGAGGTTATAATAACGACGAACTGTCTCGCACAGATAATATAGCAAATAATGCTTCAAATGTCAATAATAATGAAACAAAATTTTCACTTGATATACCTATTGAGGAAACAAAGGAACTTGTTGCAATTCATAATACTACCGAAAGTAAACTGCTCAGTGCATTAGAACTCGGCGGTTTACCAAGTCCGTCGATAGCAATAATGAAAGCACAAAATATCAGCGCAAATAATGAATTTGGCGATATTTCACTTGTTTTTGATAAAAAGACTATTGACCCACAAGAAAGTAATGCAAATAAGGTTTATTCTTCTGACGCTTATACTCCGATATCAGTTAAAGCCGAACACAAACTTAATGAAAAGAAAGCATGGGATTTATATAGCAAAATAAACAATCTTGTAAAGCAAAAACTTGCATATAAGCCTAATGCTTCATTATTTCATCCTGATAATTTCAAAGACCAAGTTGACAGCGCAGGAAGTATTGCCGAATTAGTTAATAAGTATAAAAATGATTATGCTTTAAAGGAGCTATATTTGGCAGACAAGTCTGAGCCAGTTAGAGATATTGTTCAAAGAGAAAAGAAAACAACTCTTACAAGCGAAGATACTGACGTTTTCGATTTCCTTAATGATAATATAAAAGATACGCTTCAGGAAATTGAAAACAAACCGTTACTTCCGAGTAAATTATGGGTTGAAAGATACGATAGCAAGATAAAGCAATCAATCGCTGATTACTATAAATCCTTAATTCCCGGTATAAGTGATGAGAACATAGATAACATTTTCAACAATTCGGGTGAAATTAAGACGGCGTTTCAAAGAAAAGCTTTTGTGAAAAAGGCTATCGATTATTTGAAAAACGGAGCTGAAAAAGTTGAACTCGTTTCAGATGATGAGGCAACACATAATCTTATTGATGATAAAATTAATCAAAAGGAATATGAAAGCTGGCTTAATGATTTATTTGACGGTGTTGTAGAGAAAAAGGGTATTTGGAAAGGCAATGACCCTTTTGACGAATCAGGTGAACGAAAGAATTGGGAAATTCTGTATTGGGATTATAACCTTGAAAATATCGTTAAGGCAATGAATAATCAAAATGCTCAGGGCGGCAATTTTCTCGTCAGCAATATAATCGGTGGCTCAGCGAAGAAATATAACAATCTTGATGAAGTGAGAAATGATGAATCACGACTTCAAAATGTTAATGATGAAGAATACAATCAAATACGTAATAATCTTTATAAAAGATTTCGAGAAATTGCCCAAAGTATGACAAAAAACGATAACCCATTTGCTGTGGCTGATATTATCGTTGACGGTGTTGCAAAAACAGAAACAAAATCAGGGCTTGCAAATTATTTGAAAACCGAGCTTAAAGGCTGGGCTAATTACAGTGATATGGCGGTTGATGATATTTGGACCCTCGTTAATGATATTCGTGCATTACCAACGAGCTATTTTGAAGCAAAACCGCAAAGAGCCGTTTATTTTAACGAAGTATATACTGCTGTTATTCCTGATAATGCAAGTCAAAAGTTGAAAAATGCATTAAAAAATGCAGGCGTTTCGTATGCAGAATATAAAGCAAATAACGAGCAGAGCCGACTTGATGTTGTTAATTCGCTTGAAGATATTAGATTTTCTCGTGATGTTAATATTGACGAGTTTGACGAAAGGGAATATACTAATGTTAAGCTATCAAAAGCAGAGTATAATAAGCTTTATTCCGAGGCATTAACATGGGATTCTGACAAAGTCGGTAAAGTATGTCATAAATATCTTGGCGGAATGCATTATTGTTATGTGTTTGATAATGATTATAATTTGATTGTTTTAGATAAAGATGTATCAAAGAATATACATGAAAGAAGGGATATAAATAATGTTAACTCAGATAGAAGAAATATTAGTGGCAGATATGAAATATTTGAAGATTTCGACGGATACAATAATAGCAGTATTAGATATGTTGAAAACAGAAGAACAACAACAAACAATGATAAACTCGATAAAGAGAAGATACAACGAGAAAGGGACGGTTACGGAAGAGGAAATTTTGAAGATGTTAATTATGATAAGACATCCGAAGAAAAATACTCAAGAGATGTAGACTATGCCGAGTATGCAGAGCTTAAGCGTGAAAACAAGCACCTTAAGGAAATTAACGAGGTTTTAAAACACCAATTTGAGCTTACTAACGGCAGAGAGGTAAGCACAAACTCGTTATTAATTGCAGCAAGAAAAATCATTAAGCTTACGCCTACACGTATGACAGGCGTTGATGTGGAAAAGGAAATGAAAAGCTGGCACACGCTCGACACTTCTCAGCAATTCTTTAATGCTGCATACGACCTTGCACAAAAGCTTGTTGAAAACGAAAAGCAGCTTAAGTATCAGCCTACGCAGGAAGAACAGGAAATGCTTGATTATTTGAAAAACACAGAGATTAAGCTTTCCGATAAGCAAAAGGAAGAGGTTTCGTATTATTTCGGCTCTTACGGCAAGTATAAAAATGCGGCAAGAGGAAAGATTAACATTACCGAAAATGGTATACCGCTTGACGATTTGGCTAATGAAATGGAAGAATTATTCGGCGGATTAATGCCGAGTGACAATTCGCAGGATTTGCCGATTGCGCTTCTTGATATGGTTAATACTTATAAGGATAAGGTTATTGAAAACGATTACGGCTACAGCAAGGAAGAATATCTCGAAAGCCTTGCTAATGATATTCTTTCTTATTATTTCAAGACTAATCTTTATGAGACCAAGGCAGATAAAAACGAAAAGCGCTTTTTATCTGCAAGGTCGAAATATGCTCAGCAAATAAGCAACTATCAAAAGCTGCTCGCTGACGAAAAGGCAAAGCATAAAAAGGAATTTTCTGAATTTCGCAAAGAGCAGATAAAGAAAAATCAAGATTATAGGTCGAACTTATATAGAGATACAGTTGAGTATAAGGCTGAATATAGGCAAAAGCAGAAAGAAAAGCGTGAGCGCAGTCTGCTTTATAAGAGCTTTCAAAAAAGTACAATTAGGCTTGCACAGCTTGCAAAGCAGGATAAGAAAAATCATATTCCTAATAATATTGTCGAAGCAGTCAAAGGAATAGTAAATGTTATATCATTCGGTACCAAGCTTGATGATAAAATATATTCAAAGCTTTATGCACTCGACCGCAGTTTTAAATCGCTGAATAATAATGACGATTACGAAAAGGTGACCGAAGCATATAACGGATATATCAAAAACTATATTGAACAGTTGCAAACAATGATTGGTGACAGGAATGCTAATCAATTGACACTTGACGAGCTTAAAATGGTGGATGACCTTGTGCGCACAACTGTTCAGGTGTGCAATAATGTTAATAAGATATTCTATTCCGAAAGAAATAAAACTATCGAACAGAGTGTTTCTAAGGTTGAGGAAGAACTTAAACAGGTAAATGCAAAGTATAAGATAGACAAGGGTATTATCGATTCAATTAAATACGGCTCTATGAAACCGGAATACTTTTTTGAATATCTTGGCAGTGATGAGCTGCTTAAACTTTACCATGATGTCAGAAAAGGTGAGGATACATGGGCGGTTACGATAGACAACAGCAAAAATTACGCTGATGATGTCAGAGAAAAATACGATTGGAAAAGCTGGGACAGGAAGAAACGTTATGATATAACAACTTCATTAGGCGACAAGCTTAATTTAAACCTTGAACAGCTAATGGCGATATATGCAATGAGCAACCGAAAGCAAACGCTTAATCATATTATCCATGGCGGTATTGTAGTGACTGATAAGCCTAAAAGTGCTATTCAAACGCTTAAGGATAAAAGCTCAAAGTGGAATGACAGTTTAACTCACAGGCTTAGTTATTCGGATATATCAAAAATCAGGTCAATGCTAAGCGACGAACAAAGGAATTATGTTCGTGACATGGTTAAATATCTTTCAACCGATATGGCGGAAAAGGGCAACGAGATATCAAGACGGCTATATGACGTTGAACTTTTTAAGGAAGAAAATTATTATCCTGCACGTACCGCTAAAAACTACATGCACAGAAGCAGTATGGAAACTATTGGCGCTAAAAAAATCATTAATTCAGGATTTACTAATGCGATTGTTGAAAAAGCAAAAAATCCGCTTTTACTTGAAGAATTTGACAATGTATGGGCGAGCCACGTTGATGAAATGGCAAGCTATAATGCCTTTGCTTTGCCGCTTGAAAATTTCGACCGGGTTTATAATTATCATTCGAGCAACGGCGACGAGTTTAGTTCTATCAGAACTTTAGTGGAAAATGCATACGGTAAGAAGGCAACAGGATATATAAGCGATTTGCTTGAGGACCTTAACGGCGGTGTCGTGCATGAAGCAGGCTCAGATATTGTTGATAAACTTACAAGTATATTCAAAAAAAATGCTGTTTTTGCTTCCGCTTCCGTTGCAATTCAGCAGCCGTCGGCAATAGGCAGAGCGTTATCAATCATTGATACCAAATATTTCGCAAAAACTACATTTACGAAGCGCAGTTATGACGAAATAAAGAAATATGCCCCTGTTGCTATAATTAAGGAAATGGGATATTTCGATACCAACATGGCTCAAAGTACGGTTGACTATCTTAACAATGTTGATTATAAGGGTAAGGAAAAGATTGCGGCATTTTTTAAGGACGGAGCGTTTCGTGATGAGGTATTTGGATATACAGCTTCAAAGGCTGATGAAATAACCTGGTCTCACATTTGGAATGCCTGCAAGGCGGAAACCAAGGATAAATATCCTGATTTATCAACAGAGGAAAGTTTGCAAAAGGCCGGCGAACGATTTACTGAGGTTATAACAAAAACACAGGTATATGATTCGGTATTTTCTCGTTCTGCCCTTATGCGTTCAAAAAACGGTGCGGTAAAAATGGCAACGGCATTTATGGCAGAGCCGACTACTTCCCTTAATATGCTTGTGAATGCAGCCGTTCAGGCAAAGCGTGGAAAGTTTAGCAAGGGAAAAGCTACGAGAATTGTTGCTTCACTTGTTATTGCAAGTGTTATAAATGCTCTTCTTCAATCAATTGTAACCGCCGCACGTAATGATGATGACGACAAGACCTATCTTGAAGCATATTTGGCGGAACTTATTCCTAACTTTATTGACAATGCTAACCCGGTAAATCAGATTGCGTTCGTTAAGGATGTTGCAAATATTTTTAAAGGCTATGATGTTACAAGAGCCGACATGGACAGTGTGGGCGATTTGGTTAGTGCGGTAAAAAATCTTTGGAGTGACAACTTGACACCATGGAAAAAGGTACAGAATATTGCGGGTGCACTTGGCGCATTTATTGGGTGGCCTATTGAAAATGTCATGAGAGATGTTCGAAGCGTTTATAATATGGTACATAAAGGACTGACGATTGGTCTTGGGGTAAATAAATCAGCCCTTAAATCAGCTACAATGGACAGTATCAAAGAATCATTGGTTACTGATGATGTGCTTGCCGTATTCGGCCTTGAACTATTTCCCGAAAAGGACAAGCAACAAATGATATATGAGGCAATTAAGGACGGCGATAAGGAAATGTATAAGCGCATTGCCGATAATGTTTCTAATCCCGATAATTATATCAAGAAGGGATTGATAGAAAATGACGAGCGAGTTGCTACAGCAGGCCTTGCATATCTTGACGGAGATATTGGCACGGCAATTAAAACCGCTAAAGAGCTTGAAAGCGACGGCTTTGACTACGAAATTGCCTATAAAGCAATTAAAGCCTATTCTTCCGAAATTCAAAAGGCAGCAGGATATAAGGCGGACAGCGACGACAAAAAATATAAGCAATCGCTTGAAACGCTTATATCAAGCGGAATGGATAAGGAAACTGTTGAAAAAGCAATTGATACGGTCGAGATTGACGAGGAGCAGGACAGTAAAGACAGTAAGTTCTTTACAAATAATGACCTTGCAACTGCGATTTATAAAAATGACTTAAGTACATTGAAAGAAATGGTGGAAAAAAATAAACAGGTTGACATTTCAAATGGAAAGAGTAAAGAGGAAGCCGAAGATAGTGCTCAAAATTCAATTAAATCTGCTCTTGTTAAAGGAAAAAAGGAAATTGCTCAAGCAGGAATAGATTATTCTGATAACAATATAAAAACAATGATTGATGTCGCTGATGAGTTGGAAAATAATTATGAATATACAACTGTTATTAAGGCAATAAAAAGCTATTATTCAACAATGAAATCGGCTAAAGAAGCATTGGACGATAAGGACAATGATACATATAATCAAAAGCTCAAAGAACTTATTGCAAGCGGAATGGATAAGTCGACGGTTGAATCAGCTATAAAGAAAATAGTTGTAACAGATAGTGACAGTCAAAATGAAAGTCAATTGTTTAATGAGGATGATTTGAGTGCAGCAATAGAAAGCGGTGATAATAATACTTTGAATAAAGTTTGCGAAAGTATAAAAAATGTATATATTGCAAACGGAAGCAGCAAAGATGAAGCTGAAGAAAAGCTTCAACAAAAAATCAAAAAAGCAAAGTACGGAAAAAGAAAAACAACAAATGTTTTGAATGCTAATAACACTCAACAAATTCGGTCATATATTAATGAAAAAGTTAATTCTTATGTTGATAGTGGAAAAAGTGTAAAGCAAAGTGCAAATTACACTCGAAAATCGATAGACGGAATTTTAGAGTTGCGGTATAAAAACGGAAATGCTGACAAAAAAGCGGATGTTTTAACAATTATGGTTAAAACAGGATTATATGGAGATAGAAGAGCTGCAAAGCAATATGCAGACGAACATTATCTCAAATAATTAACGGCGAGGGTGTGACAAACACCCTCGTTCTTTTTGTATAATTATTTCAAGAGGTGATTATATGGAAAAACAAGTTTATCGAAAATCTCTTGATTTGCAAAAAAGCGGTGCACAATGGAGCATAGACGTTAAGCTAAATGATGTTAATTCAAGAAGGATAGTTATATCCCTTACCGACGGCGGAAAAGCCTTTATACTTGGCGGTGATATGATTGCTACAATATATGGCAAAAAGACTGACGGTAATGTGATATATAAGGATTGCGCTATTGAAAACGGAATGGCTATTGTTGACGTCGAAAAGCAGCTTATTACGGCAGCAGGAACTGTTGAGTGTGAATTGAGGATATACGATTCAAATGCAGCAGGCGCTCAGCTTTTAACTACACCGAGATTTAATATAGAGGTGTATGACGTGCTAAGTGACGAAAATAGGATAACCTCAACGTCTGATTATTCGGCGCTTGCGAGTGAAACGGTTAAATCACAAGAGGCCACTAAGCGAGCTAATAATATATCAGAAATGCTTGAAACAAAGCTTGCGAACGGCAAACTAAAAGGTGAAAAAGGCGACACAGGACCGCAGGGTGAACAAGGACCAAAAGGTGACACAGGACCGCAGGGTGAACAAGGACCGCAGGGTGCTCCGGGCACAACCGACTACGCTTTACTAAAAAACCAACCTATCACAATTCTAAGCCAAGATTTCAAGGTTAGTGACCTTAAGGAAAGCAGTTTATATTTCGTTAACAGCGGCATTAGTTGCAAAAAAGAGGACGGAAGTTTGCTTGTGAATTTATATGCAGGCATTCTTATTCTTACCGGTACCGGCGGCGAAGCCCAAGTTTTTGATTCGTATAATACTTATTACGTTCAAGATTTGAACACAGGAGATTGGTTTAATTCCGATTGCAACCATATCACAACACAAGAAGTCAACGATTTATTAAGTAATTTATCGGGTTATCTTTTCATGTATGGTAGGCCGTTAAATTCAAAAAAGAAAGTTACAAGAACACTTTCTGGTTTTGCCGAAGATATTACCAAAAGAACAATGGTGCTCGATAACAGCGATTTATTAAGCACAATTAGTTCTGACGGCAAATACAGCTTTTATAGTAGAGGAATTTTTCGTTTAGGTCATCCGAATGCTGTGGCAGGCTTCACACCTCTCGAAATCAAGGTAAACAAAGGCGACACTATTTACCTAAAATTCAGCAAAACAGATACGGAATGCTTATGCGATATTGTATATATCGGTGATATTGGTAAGAATATCCCTGATGACTACGATTACAAATACAATCCTATTGACATATGGTCGGGTCAGTTAGGATTCGCCATAGACGCTACCGAATACGATACAACCTTCTGGGAAATGGTAGTAGGTGCTAAGGGTACCGCTGACGAGATTAACGATTATTTACGTGACCTTCCCTGTGTAAGAACCGGCGGACTTGTATATTCGATTCCAAAAGCATACGGACGTCCCGAATTTAGAAATGTTACGCTCGGCGACGGACTAAAGTTCGAAAACGGAGTGTTATCTCTTGACATTGAAAATGGAGTCTAAAAATAAAAACAATTTCCTCACCAACGGCGAAACATTTGGTGCTGAAATTTCATTAGGACGGAATGATTCTGCCGATAATTGGCGAGAAGTTACGCCTGAGGAAAAGGCGGAAATCGAAAAACAACAGCAAGCCGAGGTGATGATATGACAAATGAAGTGTTAGTCGCATTAATAACAGGCGGCTTAACTTTTCTCGGAGTTATCGTTACAAATATCGGTAACAGCCGAAAAATGCAAAAAGAGCTTGAAAAAAATCAAGCAGTTACAGATACCAAAATCGAGGAACTTACAAGAGAAGTTCGACAACATAATAATTTTGCACAGCGTGTGCCTGTGCTTGAAAATAAGGTTAGCGTTGCCGACCATAGAATTAAGGACCTTGAAGATAGATTAAAATAAAAAGGAGTAAAAAATTATGAAAAATTACACATTAACCAAAGAAGCACTCATTAGAGTTGCAAAAACATTCATTCAGGCACTTATCGCTTTTCTTGTAGTTGCTTTGCCGACGGTCGATTTTACACAGGATAAGTCCGCACTTAAGGCGGCACTTCTCGGTGTTCTTGCCTCGGCGGTAGCAGCAGGCTTGTCCGCTGTTATGAACATTGAGCAGAAAGGCGGCTCAAACGGTATGAAGTTTTCTGCTTGGGTTAAAAAATTCCTCGGCAAAAAAACAAACTATGACGGTGTTTACGGTGTGCAGTGCGTGGATTTAATTGACTGCTATATCCACGAATGCCTTGGACTTGATAAAGGCTTTTGGGGCAATGCAAAATATTGGTGGACTAATCGTAAATCATCTGCGTGGCTCAAAAAGAATTTTGTTTTTATTACACCTACATACAAAAACGGCGAACTCAAAAAGGGTGATATCGGAATCAGAACATCAGGTACATACGGCCATATTTTTGTTATTGCCGAGCCTACTAAGAACGGCAAGGTTAAGTATTACGACCAAAATGCAACCGGGAACGGCGATAAAATGACACTCAGAGAGAAAACTTATAATTCATCAACAGTAAACGGTATTCTCCGACCGAAAAATCAAAAAAATCTTAAAGAAGCTAAGGTTTACAAGACGGTCAAGGCAAACGGCGGCTTGAATGCTTATAAGGCACTCGGCGAAAAAGAAGCTCACACGCTTATTCCTAACAATACAAAGGTTGAACTTGTAAGTGCTTCCGCCGGCACTAAGAAAATTAAAGGCAAGAAATATACTATGTCTAAAGTCAAATACGGCAGTGCTACATATTATGTTGCTAAGAGTTATTTGAAATAATAATTATTGACAAAGCATAATATAATTGATATTATAACAACACGTAGTCCGATACCAAAAACTACGTATCTCATTAGAAACGCCCTCGGTTACTCAGCCGAGGGCGTTTTACTATATATTAATGTATATCTAAAAACCATACGTTCCGCCATATTGACTTATTATGATGGCGGCGGCTTTTGGGTCAGGGTGTTTTATATTGATAGGGTATTGCAGTTTTTTTATATAACTAAACAAAAAATCAACTCCTTAATTTACTTTTTTATTCTATGAAAAAGTTGAAATTTTGTTAATTTTATTATAAATTATTCTTTGTTTTGAAATTATCGATAACAACATAATAACGCTCATAGGCTTTTTTAACGGCATCGTCCCAGCTGATATAAATATCGCTTTGTGCCTTTTTGCCGACTTCTTTAAGAAGCGCTTTGTTATCCATAATATTATTGAGTGTTGCTTTGATTGAATGGGCGCTTTCCATACATAAAAAGCCTGTTTTGCAGTCTTCGACACCCTCTGCCGCACAGCTGCCACGTACTAAAAGGCTTGGCGTTGCACACGCTGCTGCTTCTCTTACAACGAGGCCGTTTGTATCAAAGGTTGACGGGAAAAGAAGTAAATCGGAAATGCCGTAATATCCCAAAAGTTCGTTTCTGTCTAATATTTTCCCTGTCCAAATAACATTGTCGGCAATACCGCATTTGCGAATTTTTTTCTTAATTGCGTTTTCGTCTGCACCGAAGCCGAGCATAATGAGCCTGAAGTCCCTGCCTTCGTTTTTTAACATTGCACAGGCATCGAGGATAAGCTCAATGTTTTTGTACCAAATCATTCTGCCGGTATAAATAAAAAGCGGAATATCGTTTGGTATATTGTGTTTTCTTTTAATAAGCGCAATATCATCGTCACTTACGTTTGTTATAGGTAAATCGCAACCGTTTGGCATAACAATGTATTCGCCCTCATATCCGACCTTGCGAAGCGAGTCAACAGTGCCTTTGCTTGTCACCCAAACTTCGTCTGCGGCATTGATGTTATTAAGCAAAAATCGATATGCAAAATCCCTTGCCGCCTTTGTCGGAACACGTCTGTCAAAATCGTATTCATATTTTGTGTGATAAGTAAGCACGGTTGGGATTTTTTTCTTTTCCACAAC
>ENA-ORSG01001076-ORSG01001076.1-human-gut-metagenome-genome-assembly--contig:-NODE-1076-length-18831-cov-2.485194_pt1 | contig 18831 bp, 7 predicted proteins | sample MGYA00242189_ERZ509156 | MGnify/ENA primary metagenome ERZ509156 (study PRJEB26280, sample SAMEA2338666) | human gut metagenome | biome: human gut; feature: human-associated habitat; material: faeces...
TGCAATTTACTCAAAAAATCTTCATTTTAACCTTGACTTTTAATAGTTAGACTTTATTTTCCGCATTTATTTTCTTTCACTTATTTTTCCCGCTTTTTCCCCTCATTTCTTTTCTCGCGTTTATTTTCTTTCATTTATTTTTCCCGCTTATCTCCCCCATTCATTTTTCCGTTTTTCTTTTCTCCCGCTCTTTTCTTCTCGTTGTCATTTTCTTTATATGCATTCTACTCTTTTTTCCGTTCTTCGGAAATCAATCTGCGGATCGCGTCCACTGCCACCCGGATCGCCATGTCCGTATCGTGCACTACCGGGTTCTCAAGTCCTGCTTTCTCACGTTCCTGATTCGCGATCACAAGAAAACACGAGCCGACCCGCACCCCAAGGCTGCTCGCCACAACAAACAGAGCCGCCGATTCCATTTCCGAGGCAAGACAGCCGAGTTGTTTCCACGCCTCCCACTTATGAAGCAGATCGTAGCCTACCGGCTTTCTCTCCGGTTCATGCTGACCGTAAAACGAATCTTTGCACTGTACAACTCCCGTATGGAACGGATATCCTTTTGATTTAACAGCTTTCACAAGCGCATTCGTCACTGTCAGATCGGGCACTGCCGGAAATTCGATCGGCGCATACTCCCTGCTCGTTCCTTCCATCCTGATTGCCCCTGTTGACACAACGATATCTCCGCTTTTCACATCTGTCTGCATTCCGCCGCAAGTTCCGATCCTGATAAACGTATCCGCACCGCACCTACAAAGTTCTTCCATTGCAATAGCTGCCGACGGTCCTCCTATTCCCGTAGATGTAACGCTTACCTTCACTTGATCGAGCGTTCCTGTATATGTCACATACTCTCTGTTATCTGCAATCAACACCGGGTTATCTAAATATTGCGCGATCTTCACACATCTTTTCGGATCTCCGGGCATAATGACGTACTTCCCGATTTCCCCTTTTGCAGTTTGTATATGATACTGTCTGTTCGGATCTTCCGAATAATTTTTCATCTGCTGTTCCTCCTCACTTTGCCGGTAAAAACAAAACCGCCGCAAAACAGACAGGCTATTTCAAAAAATCCCCCATCTACTTTGCGGCAGTTTGCTCTGCATTTTTTACCTTTTATATAATAGTGAACCGCCCACCGGTTAAATCCAATGGGGTTCCGGTTTCAAGTCAGAAGCTGCCTGACATCTTAATACTCAAACACTGCCACACCATAGGCCGGAAGCGGGTATGCGATCGAATACGCCTGACCGTCGCATTCCTTTTTCACCGGTTTGTAAGTAAGCGGACGTTTTTCCCCTTTTCCTCCGTACTTTTCCTCATCACTGTTCAAAACAAGCTTCAGCGTTTTCCTCGTCGGAACGCCGACTCTGTAATCTTCTCTTTCCACAGGAGTAAAGTTGCAGACGAAAAGCAAATTCTTTTCTTTATTCTTGGAATGTCTTACAAAGCTGTAAATACTTCTGAAAATATCATCCGCATTGATCCACTCAAATCCCGCCGGATCATTGTCCATTTCATAAAGAGCTTTATTGTTTTTATACAAATGAAGCAGATCCCGATACCAGTTCTGAATATCTCTGTGCTCAGGTTCGGCGAGCAGGAACCAATCGATCTCTCTCTTTTCGCTCCATTCTCTAAGCTGTGCAAATTCCTGACCCATGAACAGAAGTTTCTTTCCCGGATGGCCCATCATAAACGCATAGCCTGCTTTTAGGTTGGCAAATTTATCGAACCCAAGTCCCGGCATTTTATTGATCATCGAACACTTCAGATGAACAACTTCGTCATGCGACAACACAAGAATATAATTTTCACTGTATGCATACTGCATCGCAAACGTCATCATATGATGTGCATTTTTACGGAAATACGGATCAAGTTTCATGTACTCCGTAAAATCGTGCATCCATCCCATATTCCATTTCAGGCTGAAACCAAGGCCGTCGTCTTCGGGCGATCCTGTCACCTTCGGCCATGCCGTCGATTCTTCCGCGATCATCACAGCGCCTTTGTTCCGTCCCAGAACAACCGAATTCAAATGTTTAAAGAAATCGATCGCCTCAAGATTCTCGTTGCCTCCGTATTTGTTCGCGACCCACTGTCCGTCCTGTTTTCCGTAATCAAGATAGAGCATCGACGCAACAGCATCCACACGGAGCCCGTCCACATGGAAATGTTCGATCCAGAATAATGCGTTTGCAATCAGGAAGTTGCGCACTTCCGCTTTTCCGTAATCAAATACTTTCGTTCCCCAATCCGGATGTTCTCCGAGTCTGGGATCTGCATACTCGAATGTCGGAGTTCCGTCAAAATCAGCAAGCCCGTGAGCATCTTTCGGAAAATGCGCCGGAACCCAGTCAAGAATCACTCCTATATTGTTTTTATGCAGAAGGTCAACCAGATATGCAAAATCTTCAGGACTTCCGTATCTTGAAGTCGGCGCATAATATCCCGTAACCTGATATCCCCACGAACCGTCAAACGGATGCTCTGCAATGCCCATCAGTTCTACATGAGTGTATCCCATCTCTTTTACATATTTTACGATCGCCTCGGCGAACTCTCTGTATGTGTAGAATCCTTCATCTTCCCTTCCCGGGTGACGCATCCACGAACCCATATGAACTTCATAGATCGACATCGGATTCTTCTTATGATTCCATGTCTTCCGCGCTTTCATCCATGCGTCATCCGTCCATCTTATACGGGAAAGATCCGTAATACGAGACGCCGTTCCCGGACGAAGCTCCGCATAATTTGCAAACGGATCCGCCTTATAAAGAAGCTCGCCTTTCTGCGTCTCAATACAGAACTTATAAAGCTGTCCTTCTTTCGCTTCCGGTACAAACTTCACATAAATACCTAGAGGCTCCTGACGCTCCATTCTGTCTCTTTCCAAATTCCAGTCATTAAATTCCCCGACTACAGACACATTCTTCGCATTCGGCGCCCATACCGCGAAATAAACGCCCTCCGTTTTGTCGTTCACTACTTTATGTGCGCCTAATTTTTTATAGATCTCGTAATGGTTTCCCTGACCAAACAGGTAATGATCCAATTCTCCTATCTCATAGGCATGTTCATTCGCTTTCATACTTGCCGCATCCGCCGCAGTGTTTTTCGCCGGACTGTTCGCCCTGTTCCGGCTTGCGCCGCCTGACGCCTTTTTCACCGCACTGCCCGCCATACCGCCGGCTGCATGATTCACGATGCCTTTGCCTGCACTTTTTGCCGCGTTTCTGCCCGCACCTTTTCTCCTTGCCATAAAAGCCCACCTCGCCGTTTCCTCATAATAAAATATCGAAGCGTTTCTGCCCGCTTCCGTGATAGTTTCATTATACTTGATTCCGTCCAAAAAATAAAGAGAAACAGACAGCTCTTTCCCGCCCGTTTCTCTTGTATTTTGTCTATTTATGCACACATTTTAAATTATAGTCTATTATCGTGCTTCTTTATATATTAAAATCTTTTTCAGAAAGAATAATACGGTCTGACTCGTCTGTATTTCTTCCAAAAACTTTCCGCATCAATTTCTTCGCGGACGCCTTCTGAGAATGACGGATCGCGTCATCCATAACTTCTTTCACTTCCGCAACCGTCACAAAATGATCTTCCCTCTGCAGAGAATCAATTTTACTATACAGCGCAAGAATTCCCATCTCGTCAATGTGATATCCGTTTTCTTTCGCATACGTCTGACCGAACGTAACAAGCTCATCGTTGATGAAAATCGGCACTTCCAGTCTTGATGTGAATTTTTTCCTGAATTCTCTGTTCGATGACAACAGTCTGTCAAGCGGCTTTCTCTGCTCTTCCAAGACGATCAGCATCTCGCCTGTATCCTGCTCCATCGCTTTATTAAGACGCGCAACTGTCTTTTCATTCATTTTGGACGCTTTCTCAATGATCAGAGCGCCGCCGTAAAGTTTTTCGACAATATCGCTGATCTTCTTCTTATTCAGAGAATCTCCTGTCACGATCGCGACCTTGCCCTGACGGATGTCTCTTTGCTTCTGGATCGCTTTCACGACGTCAACGGCAAGAACCGTTTTTCCGTTGCCTTTATTTCCAATGATAAGCAAGTTGCCCGTTCTCGAAGTCCCTTTTCTGTTCGTACAGTTCTTATCCTGCTCAAGCACATCGACAAGCTGTTCGCTCATTCCGCGCACCGGAACAAAGTAAGAAAACAGTTTCTTCTGTTCCTCTGTAAGTCCGGCTCTCGTTCCGATACCGCTTTGCATCTCAAGGTCATATCTTCCATGTACGACAAAACCGGTATCCATTGACAATGCATCCGAGATCTCATCGAGCGGAAGCGGCGCAGTCTTACCTGTCGCAATCAGCTTCGCAGTCTCTTTACGGCTAAGCGGTGTCGTCGCCGACATAATGTCGATCGGCTCGTCATCATCAGGAATCTCTCTGTCGTCATCCTCTCCCGAATAATCAGGATTTACTGTGAACTCATCCTCAATGTCCTGAATCTCTTCCGCGTCATCTTCCCCGAAGAAATACTCGTCATCTGCGTTTCCTTCCGCCTCTTCGATCACTTCATCCGCTTCTTCGTAGTAATCTTCTTCCGGTTCTTCAATCACTTCTTCTGACTCTTCATAGTAATCTTCTTCCGGCTCTTCGATCACTTCTTCTGACTCTTCATAGTAATCTTCTTCCGGTTCTTCGATCACTTCCTCTGATTCTTCATAGTAATCTTCCTCCGGTTCTTCGATCACTTCTTCTGATTCTTCATAGTAATCTTCTTCCGGCTCTTCGATCACTTCGTCTGCTTCTTCGTAGTAATCTTCCTCCGGTTCTTCGATCACTTCGTCTGCTTCCTCATAGTAGTCTTCTTCAAAGTAATCGTCATCCAAATCTTCCTCGAACTCCTCGTCGAAATCTTCGTCAAAGTCATCATCAAAATCATCGTCGATTCTAAGATCCTCCGCAACCTGACCCATGTTTTCGCTTGGTTCTTCTTTTCTCTTAAGATATACTCCTGTAGGTTCTTTCTTTTCTTCTTCCGGCGGGATAATTCCCTCAATTTCATCAATCATACGTTGAATATCCGGCGGTAAAATCGGTGTTGTTTTCTTATTCGTCTCCATAGTATCCCCTTTTGCTGTATCCCCTGCTGAATCTATAACTTCTTCTTGTTCCGATTCGGATGCTCCTTCTGCATCCGTCCCCTCTTCAACCGGCTCATCCTCTCCTGCATTTTCTTCAAATCCCGAAAGGATATCTTCCAAACTGATCTGACCTGTAATCTGATCGTCCTCTTTTATTTCAGCGGCCGCTTCCGCTTGCGCTGCCTCCTCCGCTTGTGCGGCTTCTTCTGCTTGTGCCGCCTCTTCCGCTCTTGCGGCTTCTTCTGCTTGTGCCGCCTTTTCTGCTCTTGCGGCTTCTTCCGCTTTCTCCTCTTCTTCTGCCTGTAATGCGGCGCGGCGTTTTTCCTCTTTCAAACGACTTACCATGTCTATATCTGCAACCGACTCAATCTCTCCGATCGCCTGCTCCAGATCCGCAAGACCTTCTTCATCCTCGATCTCATCTTTTCTTACCGGACGGAATTTGATCTGGGATGTATTTCCCATATCCTTTTCTTTGCCGAATTCCGACTCCTCTTCATCCTCAAAGTCAAAATCCATCGCTCCTGTTTCCGTCAAATCGAACTCCGACTCTTCTTCGTCTTCAAAATCAAAGTCCATCGCTCCCGTTTCCGTCAAGTCAAACTCCGGCTCTCCTTCATCTTCAAAGTCAAAGTCCATCGCTCCCGTTTCCGTCAAGTCAAACTCCGGCTCTTCTTCATTCTCAAAGTCGAAATCCATCGCTCCCGTTTCCGTTAAATCAAACTCCGGCTCTTCTTCATCTTCAAAGTCAAAGTCCATCGCTCCCGTTTCCGTCAAATCAGATTCCGACTCTTCTTCATCTTCAAAATTAAAATCCATCGGAGCTGTCTCGTCTTGGAAATCATCTGCCGTCAATTCTTCCAACTCCGGATGAAGAAGTTTTCTCAATGCAACGTCTAACGGCATCGTATCTCCCAGTTTCTTTTTAGCAGGCTGCCTTTCTTCTTCCGGCTCTGCGGTTGTCTCCAGCACATCCGGTCCTTTTATTCCTTCCGGTACGCGCTCCTCCGGCTCATCGACTCCTTCTGCTTCGGAAACATCCGTCGGCAGATGTGCGTCTTCTGTCTGCCCGGCATCTTCCGCATCTATCGGCACCTGCTCGTCCTGTTCAACATGATCCTCTGCATCCTCCGCCGGTGAATCCGCTTCTAACGCCTTGATCTCGTCGGCTTCCCACGCTTCCGTATCTACTTCCACCGGGTCGTTCGGCAAAGTGATCTCTCTTACTCCTTCTGAGATCGTTTCCGGCATCATGTCCGGAACAAGTTCCTCCATTCCCTTCGGAACTCGTGCGTTCACCTGCTGTTCGGCAGCGAAATCAGCATCGGCAACTTCGGAGTCGGCAGCCATAAGTTCAGCTCCCGGCAAACCGTTTTCTTCTTCCTCCTGCTCGGATTCATCTGCCTCTGCATAAGAAAAAATATCAGGAATCTCCTCTGTCTCCTCGGACGTCCTTGCATAACGCTTATCGTACTTTTCCTGCTGGGAAGGAGTCAGTGGTTTGTACTGCATCTTCAGTTCCATCGCCTTATAGACATACTGCCCCTCGCTGAACCAAAGAATCAAATCGTCACACTCTTCCAGACATTCTGATGTCATACCGGCTTCCTGATACAGCTTCGCCAGTTCATATGCCCACTCTTCAATATATTCGGATTTCTTATATTCTTCAAGAGCTTCGATCTGCTGCTCGATCGGCGCCCTCTGCGCGCGGAGAATCTTATATCTTAAAATGTACTGATTCGGGTCTTTCGGCGCGATCTGCATAAACTCATCGTAAAAATCGATCGCCTCATCGACATTTCCCGTCTTAAGAGCCAATCCGCACAGACGGCTGATAATCTTACGGCTTCCTTCCGCCCGCTGATATGCAAGCGTCAAAATGTCATATCCCTTCTGATATTCTCCGGTTTTTTCATAAATTTCACTGACGTTTGACAACATCACTGCATTGCGCACGCGCCTCCAGTCAATTTCATCTGCGATCGCCGCCGCTCTGCTGTACGCGCCGCTCTCCATAAGTTCGAGCATCCGTTCAGTCTTTGATTTATATTCGTATTTATCCACCGCATTCACCTCATTAAAAAATAGTTTTGTACAGGGCAGTGTCTTTCCTTCTATGTTTCTTTACATACTATATCTTTCAATATTTTATCATATGCATTTCGCAATGTCAAAAAAATGCACCCTCAATTAACATTGAAGATGCATTTTTATAATCTATTTAATTTTTTCATATTCTCTTTATTTTTAAATCGGAGGCAAATATTAGATTCTGTTCCTGTAAGACCTCTGCCATTGTTATTTGATCTGCGGTCGATTTATTAAGACCTGCTTATTAAATCTTCCCTCCTTCAATTAACAAATTCGAGTTCATAACAGTATCCTTATCACATATCACTTACGTTCCTTGTTTCCGGTACCACCACACATATTAAACCCGATATGCACGAATGATAATCTACTCAATGTTTCTTTACACATCTTTTGAAATTCTGCTATATGTGGTATCTATATTCAATATGTCTGCAAATGTTAAATCTTTCTGATCTCTATCCGGACTTCCAACTCTCCGATCAATTCTTTCGTTATTTTTATTCCGGATCATCTATCCTTGAGCAAAGGTCTCTTCTCCACAGGAACTTACACTTGCCGTACCACTAACATATTGATGATTCACTGAAATCACGCTGTCCATTGGTCTTTCCCTCCTGCTATCCGTTTATTTTTAATCTAATCGGGCAACTGATACGATGCCTTCTTAGTTAAATATCCTTTTGAGATGCTTTTGTTTTTATTTTGTTGTATCTCTTTTGGATGTCTTTATAATATCACCTGAGTTTTATTTTGTCAATACATTTTTATAAAAAACTTTAAATAATTACATTTTACTTTTATATTGTATGAATTTTCTGACAATGTTGCTGTCTCTGCAAAAAAGAATAAGGCGTCCGTTACCGAACGCCCTATTCCATAAAAGCTTAAATGTTTACTGCCTTAATCAAAAGACAAGTTTTCACTATGCTCTTTTTCTTCTAACCGCTACATAAGCAATTACCGACATTCCCGCAAGTACAAGCCACAGAGCTACATGTGCCGTATCTCCTGTCTGTACGCTTCCGCCCTGTGACGGAGTTGACGGAGTCTGCGGATCATTCTTCGGCGGAGTCTGTGTCTTCGTCAAACCTTCTGCCGCTGAATTCAACTGTGCCAAAGCAGCTTTTACCTGATCTGCTGTTGCAGCCTCGTTATCCAAGATTGCCTTAGCAGATTTCAGAGCGTTTTCAAACTTCGCCCAGCTCTCTGCTGTGTAACCGTCGTTCTTCTTATCTTTGTACTTGTCGTAAGCTGCCTGAAGCTCGCTCTTATCAACAGACGGTTTTCCGGAAAGCTTCAATGCTACGCGAGCGTCTCTTAACGCATTAAGCGCTGCGTCTACCGCTGCCTGATCACTGTTGCTGTTGTCTTCCACGATTGCTTTTGCCGCTTTCAGCGCATCTGCATATTCTTTCCAAGAATCTGCTGTATAGTCTGCCTCTTTCAGATCTTTATACTCTTCGATCAAAGCTTTCAATGCATCTGTGTTTCCACGCTGTACAAGCGCTGTAACCGCATCGTTCAACGCTTTTGCTGCTGCATCGATCTCCGTCTGATCTTTGCTGTCTTTCAGTACCTTTTCTGCATCTGAAAGAACTGTTTTCATTGCTTTGTAAGAATCTGTTGTGTACAAGTTCGCATCAGCCGCTTTCGCTGCATCGATTGCTGCTTTTAACGCCTCTTTATTGATCTGCTCTACTTTTACTAATGCTGTATGAGCATCTTCTAACGCTTTCTTCGCTGCGTCTACCGCTGCCTGATCAAGATTGCTGTTGTCTTTCACAACTTTTTCTGCCGCTGTCAACGCATCTGTGTACGCTTTCCAGGAATCTGTTGTGTAGTCTGCCTCTTTCAGACCTTCTGCTTTATATTCTGCGATCAAAGCTTTCAACGCATCTGTGTTTCCACGTTCTACAAGCGCAGCAACCGCATCATTCAAATCTTTTGCTTTCGCATCGATTGCCGCCTGATCCTTACCGTTTGTCAGAAGTTCTTCTGCTTCTGCAAGAACTTTTTCCATTGCATTGTAAGAAGCTGTTGTATATGCGTTTTCGTCTTTTGCTTTTGCCGCATCTACTGCTGCCTGCAGTTTGCTCTTATCAAGCTGCGGATCTACCGGAGCTTTTACGAGAGCTTCTTTTGCCGCTTTCAATGCGTCTTTCGCCGCATCTACTTCTGCCTGTGTCTTATTGCTGTTGTCTGCCACGATTCCATTTGCAGCTTCAAGAGCTTCTTCGTATTTCACCCATGTCTCATGTGTGTAATCCGCTTCTTTCAGTTCTTTGTACTCTTCAATAAGAGCTTTCAATGCATCTGTGTTTCCGCGTTTTGCCAATGCTGCATGTGCATCTTCTAACACTTTCTTCGCTGCATCTACCGCCGCCTGATCGCTGTTGCTGTTATCTGTTACGATTGCGTCTGCCGCATTCAGAGCAGTCTCATAAGCGCTCCATGTAGATGTTGTATGATCCTCTGCTTTCAAATTCTCTTTTGCGTACTGATCGATCAAAGCTTTCAGATCTGTTACATCTCCGCGAGCAACAAGTCCTTTCACAGCTTCAGTTAATTCTGCAACCATTGCGTCGATCGCATCTTTTGTACCGTTTACAAGAAGCTGTTTTGCTTCTGCAATTTTAGCTTTTACCGGCTCTGCACTTGTTACTGTACTTGTTTCAACTTTCTTCTCTGCGTCTGCGATTGCTTTCTTCAGAGCGGATGCATCTACAAGTTTAGCTTCTGCGCCTTCCAGTTTCTTAATCATAGCAGCTACTTCTTCCTGTGTCTGTGCTCCTGTCGCCACAAGATCATATCCTTCTTTAAGAAGAGCATTAAACGCTGCTGCGCTATCTGTTGTTGCGTTAGACGTATCTACCGCTGACAATACGCTCAATCTTTCGATCAAGGCTGTAATGTCTACGCCCGGTGTCTCGCCTTCTTCCGGTTTTGTTCCGTATACTTCAAGCTCTACAACGTGGTTTGTTGTTGTGTCATTGTTTGCTCTTCCGTACATGTAAACGCGAACAAACTGTGCTTTCGTTCCTTCCGGAAGCGTCCATGATTTACCCTGTGCAGTTTCTGCATAGTCTTCATCGAATTTTTCCGGTGCTTGTGTATACAGTTTATGAACATTCTGATCATCCGCATTATAGACGATTGTAGCTTTTCCTTCTGCAAAGTCTGTTTCTTTTTCTGCTACAGCTACTACTGTATCGCCATATGTTCTACCATCGCCCCAGTAACGATACAGTGACAGAGAGTTCACATCACATACAGCGCCTAAATCAACCTGCATATAAGATGATTCACGTCTATTGTCCGCACCGAACTCGGCATAGTTTGAACCAAAATCAGTTTTGTTTCCGTCAACAGCCATAGACATCGGTCTGTCGCCGCCTTTTGCTGCATCTGTGTCATCTGCCGTCCATTTTGCCGTTACATTTGCATCCTTTGCAATGTTCTTTGCTTCTACTTTCTCTCCATAGATCGCAAGATCACCGACTGTAATATACTTATTTTCATCAGTTGCTTGCCAGTGATAAGAAGACGTTCCACTGATACGTACATATCTAGCTTCCTGTGCCTCAAATGTAACTTCTGCCGGGAAAAGTGTCTGATCATTCTTATTCACAATCTTGTCCGAAAGATCAAGCCCGTTTTCTCCTGTTACCGAAGTCCATGTATCCTCTCCGTCTTTTCTAATTTCTACAATCAGATTCTTAATATTACCTGTACAATGCCAGTAGTTCTTTGCATCATTATAATAACGCGGTGTGTAGTCAACCTGATCCAATTTATACGTCGCACCCAAGTCAACTTGCAGCCATGCATTATCGCTGCTTACAGTACCTTCTTCCACTTTCTGACTTGTCCAGTATGTCGTGTTATCTCCATCTAAGACTTTATCTTTACTTCCTTCGCTCGTCTCAGAAACTGTGATCATATCATTTGTAAGTTTAAGTTTCGGAAGTCCTTCCTGCTCTCCGAGATTAGCCACTTCATTATAACCGTATGCGATATCATATACTGCCGCCGCTGTCACACCTTCACCTGCTGTGATCGCAGCTTTCTTAACTTCATGAAATCTGTTCTTTTCATTATAAGCAGATCCTTCCAGTGTTCCGTCTACATAAAGTTTCAGCATACCGTTGTTTTCTTTCACACCTACTACTTTATGCTCTGCTCCGTCATTGATTGACTTGCCGGAAACTGCTGTCGCACCATTCAGTGTGAAGGATGCTTTTCCTTCTGCTGTTACTTTCAGTTCGTACTGACCATTCTGGCTTACGAGTGACTTATCTGTTGCCGTTGTGTTTACAGCCGCATATACTGTGAATCCATTATTGGAATTCAGTGATCTGTCCGCTGCTGCAATTTCTCCTGCTTCTGCAATCGCTTCTTTTTCAACGATCACACTGTCTTTGTGATATACAACAGATGCAGCTTCAGTAGCTTTGTTGCCCGACATGTCTTTAATATCCTGCGGAATTACTTTTACTGTAGCTTCGTTTGCCGGAGCTTCTGCTAATACGATATGATATGTTGTATCGTCTGCGCTCTTCTTAATAGAAGAAACTTTTGCGTTTTCTACTTTAAAGAGGTTTCCTGATACTTTCTCATCGAATTTTACTGTAAGTTCTTTCGCACCGTCTGTCATGATTCTGTCGATCTTCGGCGCTGTTGTGTCTTTTTCTGCTGAAACACGTAAGATACGCACTTCGTTCGGTTTCAAGTTCACTGTGTATTCTTGACCATACTTTAATGTACCTGTCTGAGCAGACTTATCGGAAAGAAGATAGCTGTGCTCTAAGTAGTAGTTTAATGTGCCTGCACCTTCTGCAACGCCCATTGTACGGTCGAATGTGAACTTGATTGTCTTATCTGCATTTGCAGATGGGTTACGGAGTGAAATAATTCCGTCCGTTCCGTCGAAACATGAGAATCCGTATGCTTCTGCCTGCGTTTGGTCTGACAGATCTCCGTTACTCAGTTTTGTAATATCCGGTTTCCCTCCGATCATCTTGGAATTTTTGAGCATATGATAGTTTTCTTCTGCCCACTCAAGGAATTCTCCTGTGATCTCGTATTTTCCATCTGTCATAATACTGTCAGAGTAGTACAACTCCCAAAATGCCGTTCCACGAGTAGACAACATGTACAGATAGTTCTGGAAATCTTCATCTGTAGCAGTATTAACTGTCATTCCTGTTCCTTCTTTTCCGTAAATCGGATCATGGTTGTACAGATTCTGAAGCGGGAACTGGAACTGATGATTCTTCAGGAAGTCATAGTAACAAGCGTCACGATATGTAATCTGCTTATTCATCTTTGTTGTTCCGAAAGATGCATCCTTCTGATCATGTACGCACTGAATCCATACAGAGTTCGCCCACTGTAAATACCACGGACTCGGGTTTACATAACATGTAAGAGAGATCCAGAGTTTATTAATTCCGTCCTCTTTTTCACTCTGACGAACCGCTTCCATCAGATCGATCCATGCTTCCCACAGATCAGTCACATGATACATCTGGTGATAACCGCCTGTCATATGGTGATTAGACTCACTGTATACCGGAACGCCGTCTGCTCCGCCTAAATTGTTGAAATGATTATACTGAGCAGTATCTGCAAATCCATCCCATTTCCAGTAGTTGACATCCCAATCTTGCTGCCATTTAATCGCCATCTTTTTAAAATTCTCTACATATACACGGTCTGCAACGTCGATAGAATGTCCTGCTTTACTTCCTTTTTGTGCCCTCTCAATAATATTTGCTAATGTAGTGTAGAAGTTATATCCGCCTCTCGGTCCAACCCATACTCCAAAGTTACTTCCGAACTTCTTAACAAGTTCGCTGGACGGTGTCAATCCCTCCGGGAATTTCTCATTAAATGTCCAGAAACCTTCGGTATTCTCTATTGCTCCCGATTGTGCGTGTGACCCTGCTCCTATCGAACCATCATTATACGCATTCCATCCATCATCTACAACGTAAGAATCCAACGGACGAACTTCTGCTTTATTCAACTCACGATCAATTTCAATGAACGAAGCCAAAATATTTTCATCACTGATCTTCATCATGTTGTCGAACCATGAATTGTACTGTGTACGGAACTCTGACGGAGTTGCGATTGACTTGATGTACTCGAAGAAGTCTGCCTGAATAACTTCCTGCTCTGTACTTCTTGCCGCACCTGCAACTGTCTGCCATGTCACATACTTATCGTCTGTTGTCAACTGATTATCTTCTTTCAGTCTGCTGAACGTCTTACCACTGTAATAACGCATAAATCCTGTTCCGTTTACGATCTCTGTATCCGCTGCCGGGAACTCACATCCGAAGAACATTCCCTGAATGTAGATCGGCTGTCCGAGGTTCGCTTTGAACTCTTCCATCTGAACAACGCCGCCTTGACCTCTCGGAATTGTCCACTGTGCATCGGACTCTGCCACTTTCAGAGACTCAAGGTCGATATAGTCGATCTCAGCATCTGCCATCTTGTCATCCGGCACGTCGATCTCAAGGAATTTACGCATGAAGTGATCGCCTTCGTACATTACGATTACTTCGTCGATTGAATACTCTACGTTTTTGTGAGTGTACGGTTTGAAAGAAAATGTTACTTTCTTACCTGTTTTCTCTTTACCGTTGATCGTTGCCGTTGTATCTTCGACTTTGACTGCCTCATTGCCGTCTTTCAGCTCTAAATCGCTTGTCTCAAATGCACGGTCATCCGTATCTACCGGAGCTTTATCTGCGTGGAGATTAAATTCTGCTCCGCCGGCAAATCTTTCCCCATTGTTTGAAGATGTTGCTACGAACTTAATCTGTTTCGCAGTACATGCTTCTTTCAAGTTTACATAGATCGGGTTCGTACCATTATATTCAAATTCGCCTTCTGCGATCGGCTCTCCCCAATCTTCGGATTCATAATCAAGTTTGTTTTCTGCTGTTGATGCGTACAGCTTGTACCCCTTAATATTTCCGTTTGTGTTTTCTCCTTCTTTTCTCGGTGTATAAGAGAAAGACTGGAATGTCACATCTTTTCCGAATGTGATTACTACATTATGCGGATAGTCCTGATCACCTTGTCCAGTCCCCCCCCCATAATTTGAATGCCAGATACTCTCTGTTCTTCCATCTAACAAGTTAGATGCCGGTCCATCTGAGTCTCCGCTCGCATTCTGGTAGCTGTCTGCCGTTGCTGTCCAGCCGTCACGGTTGATTGCCTCTAAGGTAATCGATCCTTTTTGCTCTTTCGTTGTCTTAACAACGAATTCTTCACTTCCTTCTTGCGGAGTGAAGGTTGTTCCTTCTCCACCAGTTCTTTTGTTCACAATTTCAGTCGTGGACAATTTTTTGTCCGCTGTTGAAAATGTTCTTTTGATGGCATCGTTTCCGATTGTAACAGTATTATCTTTCTGCTCAACGGTTACTTTACCATACGGAACTGCAGTTTCATTTTCTGCCGCTCCGGCAACTGATGTTGTGGAGAAGACGCTCGTCACAACCATAGCTGCTGCGAGCGCTGCACTGAAAAATTTCTTTTTCATAATATTCTCTCCTTTCCCCGTGAAATTGTTATGTTTTTCACAGTCTGCATCTATTTTATGATAACATATTCCCTGTCATTTCGGTACATCCAATATCCTTTTCGTGATATTTACTTAATTTGTGTCAATTTAATCAATGTTTTTTTAAGATTTTATCGGTTTTTCTTAAGAATTCTTCTTTTTATTTTCCGCAATTTATTAAGACGACTATAATATCCTGTTTATGTCAGGAAATAAAGGGAATCCTGTAAATAACACTTAAAGGAGTTGCATTATATATGAAGAAACTCATTTATCCGGCAGCGCTTATTCTGCTTTTTATTATATTGACAACGACAATTCTGCCTGCCGACGCCGTCTACGGATCGAATACGGACTGGTTTTCCCAGCATGCCGCTCTTGCGGAAACGATCCGTGACGCCTGCGTGGAACAGCACACGCTTCTTCCCGACTGGATCGATCTCGGAAGCGGAAGCAGCGGATATCAGTTTTCTTATTATGGATTTTTAAGACCTGATATTCTGATCGGATGTCTGTTTCCGCAGATTCCTATGGTTTACATCCTGATCGGCTATATGCTTGCACTTTATCTCGCTTCCGTTCTTTTATGTTATATGTGGCTGCAAAGCGAGGATATTTCCCCGTTCTTTTCCTTCATCGGAAGCGTTTTATTTTTGACTGCGGGATGTCTTTTCCATATGCATCGTCAGATCATGTTTGTCAATTATCTGCCGTTTTTGATCCTTGCTTTTTTGTGCGTGAAGAAACGTAAGTTTCGCTTTCTCCCTCTTTGTATGCTTCTGATCTGCCTGCACAGCTTCTATTTTGCGATCGCCGCATTTGCCGCGATCGGCTGGTACTGGCTGAGAACGGAAAAAGAGACATTTTGGAAAGATTCGTTTTTCAAAAAATATATCCCTTCCGCCGTTCTTTCCGTATGCATGGCGGCGGCGCTCCTTCTGCCGACAGGACTTGTACTGATGGAGCACAGACGAAGCGGCGGCGGATTTTCTCTTTTGAAAATATTAGAGCTTTTCGGACCGAATATCTCTATGAACGGCATCTTGTTTAACGAATACGGACTGGGGCTTACATTGATCTGCTTTTACACGATACTTGCCGGATTAAATAAAAAAAATCCTGCCAAAAAAGAATTCTTTCCTGACAGCGTTTTATTTTTATCTTTCGGATTGTTCGGTATCTTTTCTTACATTTTAAACGGAACGCTCTACGCCAGACCGAAGATACTTATTCCGTTTCTGCCGCTGTTCATCCTGCACTGCGTACGTTACTTAAAATCAGCGCACACCGAAACAGACCGCGTTTCATCGTATCCGCTCTATCCGTTTGCCGTAATGCTTCCGCTTGGTCTGCTCTGGTTCAGTCAAGTTCAGTTTCCGTGGATTTTGATCGAACTTGGTATTCTGTTTTTATTTTGCCTGATACAAAGACGGAAACAAAACCTTATTTTGCAAATGTTTAAAAATCCCCGCATTTTTGCCCGGGTAGAATTACTCGTCTATCTGCTCATACTGATCGCCCCGGTCGGTATGTATATTACAACTGCCAGAAAGGAAAACTGGGTAAAGAAAGCAGATGTTTCGGCAAAAGAAACTTACACAAAACTTGCGGAAATTCCGATGGATCCGCTCTATCATTTTGACAGCCTGACCGAACCGCTTGCAAACGGAAACCGCGCCCCAGAAGCGAAAATAACAAGAAGTTCTATGTATTCTTCTGTGACAAACAGCGCTTACTCCGACTTGTATTATGACGTGCTGAATACACCGATCCGAATCAATAACCGGATCGCGCTGCTTACTTCCGATAATCCGTTCATGCTTCATCTTCTTGGCGTTCGGTATATCGAGACAGAAAAAGATCATATTCCCGCCGGGTATACGCCTCTGTATTCTTCGGCAAAAGACACGGTGGTCGCAGAGAATAAAAACGTGCTTCCGAATGTTTATTTTACATCGGATACAATCTCTGAAAAAGAGTTTGACCGTTTCAATCAAATCGAACAGTTGGAAGCGATTTCCCGCAAAACCATAATAGAAAACACTTCCACTGATACGGACAGCGACGTTTACCTCCCCGGAAAGTTTATCACTCCTTTTGCCCCGAAACTGTCGGCAGACGGCAAACTTCCCGATAGTTTGACTATCAAAAAGACTGCCGATAAGTATGACATAATCTCAAAATGTCAACAATCGTTGACATTTTATGTTGAAAATACAGGCTTTGGCAACATTTTGTTGCTTTCTTTCCAGGTGGATAATAAAACGATCGATCCTGTTGTCATCGACATTAACAACATACGCAATAAGCTTTCGGGACTATTTGCGCCTTACCCAAACGGAAACAATACGTTTCACTATCAGTTTTCAGCGGACAGTGACTCGGGTATGACAAAACTAAAGGTTACTTTTCCAAAGGGTCATTTCACTGTCAGCAACGTACAGTGGCATTTATGTAATAAACATATTTTCGACGACGAGAACACAATTACAAAAGCGGTCTGTGACAGCAGAACCGAACGCAGCGCCTTCCTTTCAGGCACGACTGTTTTTTCCGGAAGCATCCATGCAGAAAGCAACGGGGTTCTCGCGTCTGCGATTCCGCGGCAAAACGGACTTGAGCTTTACATCGACGGCAGACGCACAGATATTATCCGCGTAAATAAAGCTTTTGCAGGAGCACATATCGAAAAGGGGACTCATAAGATCGAATTTCGATTTTCTCCTCCCGGAAAACAAATCGGCTGTATCATCAGCCTGATATCTCTGTTGTGCTATTTAAGTTACCTGATTTTTACATTTGGAGTCTTTACTTCAAGAAAAACACAAAATATTACAACGGCTCACCATAAAAACGCGCTGTAAGAAATTCACTATAATCATTATAAGAAAGAGGGAACTGACTTTGAAACGAATTTACTTAAGCAAAGAACTGCTCACTTACATCATTACCGGAGGAATCACAACCGGAGTTAATTACATGTTATACGGACTTTTTCTATTTTTTCACGTTCCGTATATTGCATCTAACAGTATCGCATGGACAGGCCCGGTTATCGCCGCCTATGTTCTGAACAGAAAATGGGTCTTTCGGTCAAACAGACGGATTCCCGAAGAGTTTTTCTCCTTTGCTGCTCTACGATTTATCACACTGCTCGTCGAAAATGTTCTGCTTTGGCTTGCCGTCGATCAATTATCACTTTCTTTGATCGGCTCAAAATTAATCGTAAGCGTCGTAACCGTGATCGGAAACTATGCGCTCTGCAAATACCGCGTTTTCAAAACTGCCGCTCATGGGCAGGATCAAAATATGATCAGAAAGGAGCTGCTGCCATATGACAATCAAAAATAATCCTGCTGACGATGTGATCAGCATTATCGTTCCGTGTTTTAATGAGGAGAGCGTTCTCCCCGCTTTTTACAGCGCGGTTTCAGACGCCGCATCCTCGATCGAAGGCGCTGTCTGCGAATTTCTTTTTATAGATGACGGAAGTTCTGACCGAACGGCAGAGATCCTTCAGCATTTTACAGAGAAAGACGAGCGTGTCCGTTTTCTTACATTTTCCAGAAACTTCGGAAAAGAAGCCGCCATGTACGCCGGACTTCAAAATGCATCGGGAGACTACTGTGTATTTATGGACGCCGATCTGCAGCATCCGCCCGCTCTGCTTAAAAACATGTATCACGCTGTCAAATACGAAGGATACGACTGCTGTGCAGGACTTAGAGAGGACCGAACCGGAGAAAATCCGATCCGCACGTTCTTATCCCGCTCTTTCTATCACTTGATCGGGAACGCATGTCATCTCGATATGGGAGACGGAAAAGGTGATTTCCGAATGATGAACAGAGCTATGACGGACTCTATTTTGGAACTCAAAGAATACAACCGCTATATGAAAGGGATCTTCTCTTTCGTTGGATTTGATACAAAATGGATTCCGTTTCACAACACTGAGCGCGCCGCAGGAAAAACAAAATGGAATTTCCGCTCGCTGTTCCGCTATGCAATGGACGGAATGTTATCATT
>ENA-ORSG01001089-ORSG01001089.1-human-gut-metagenome-genome-assembly--contig:-NODE-1089-length-18654-cov-5.941341_pt1 | contig 18654 bp, 8 predicted proteins | sample MGYA00242189_ERZ509156 | MGnify/ENA primary metagenome ERZ509156 (study PRJEB26280, sample SAMEA2338666) | human gut metagenome | biome: human gut; feature: human-associated habitat; material: faeces...
CGGCGGCATGCGCCTGCCGGAGTGCGATCTCGGCCGAGCCGATGCGGTTCATCTGCCCGGCGCCCACGCCCAGCGTACGGCCGTCCCTGACGGCGACGATGGCGTTCGACTTGACGTGCTTGACGATATGCCAGCCGAAATTCAGGTCGTCCATCTGTGCCGCGGCGGGTTTTGCCTTCGTCACGCACATATCGGCCGTGACGGTTTTCGTCGCCACGTCGAGATCCTGCACCAGCAGGCCGCCGTTGACGCTGACATATTGCTTGGGGTCGACGGCCCCCTGCTGCATATCGACCTCCAGCAGCCGCAGGTTTTTCTTCGTGCAGAGCACTTCGAGCGCCCCTTCGTCGAATTTCGGCGCCATGATGATCTCGAGGAAGATCGGTTTCATCAACTCGGCCGCCTCGCGCGTTACGGTACGGTTCGTGGCGACGATACCCCCGAAGATCGACACCTTGTCGGCCTCGTAAGCCTTCGTCCAGGCATCCACGACATCCTTGCCGACGGCAGCACCGCAGGGATTCATGTGTTTGAGCCCCACGCAGAACGGCTCATCGAACTCGCGGACGATGCACAGCGCGGCATTGGCATCCTGGATATTGTTGTACGACAACTCCTTGCCGTTGAGCTGACGGGCGAAAGCCAGCGAATAGGGAACCTTCGTCTGCTCGCGGTAGAACTTGGCCGACTGGTGGGGGTTCTCCCCGTAGCGCAGCGACTGCACGAGGTCGAATTCGAGGAACAGCTTCTCGTTAAGCCCGGCCTGTGCACGCATATAGGCCGCGATCATCGCATCGTACTCGGCCGTATGGGTGTATGCCTTGGCGGAAAGTTTCAGGCGCGTAGCCTTTTCGGTATTGCCGGCAGTGCGGATCTCGTTCAAAATCAAGTCATAGTCCGCAGGGTCGCAGACCACCGTGACGTCGGCCCAGTTCTTGGCGGCCGAACGCAGCATCGAAGGGCCGCCGATGTCGATGTTCTCGATGGCGTCCTCCATCTTCACATCGGGTTTGGCAATGGTCTGGCGGAACGGGTAGAGGTTCACACAGACCATGTCGATAAATTCGATATTGTTATCTTTCAGGGCTTTCAGGTGTTCGGGATCGTCGCGTCGCGCCAGCAGGCCGCCGTGCACGTTGGGGTGCAGGGTCTTGACTCGGCCGTCGCAGATCTCGGGAAAGCCCGTCACGTCGCTGATGTTGATTACTTCCACCCCGCTGTCGGCCAGCAGTTTCATCGTGCCGCCCGTGGCGATCACCTCCCAGCCCAGGGCACGCAGGCCCTTGGCGAAATCAACGACACCCGTTTTGTCGCTGACACTGATTAATGCACGCATATCGTTATTATTCCTTTAATAATTTATTAATCGTTTCTATATAAAGCGGATATTCCACCGCATGAATCCGGGCTTCCAGCTCGGCGATGTCGTCGCCGTCGTACCCGAACGCCCGCTGGGAGATGATCTTCCCGCCGTCGAGCGTCGCATCGACATAGTGGATCGTCACACCGAAGACCTTGACGCCGTATTCCAGCGCCTGTTCGATGGCATGCGCCCCGCGGAATGCCGGCAGCAGCGAAGGATGGATGTTGATGATCCGCCCGCCGTAAGCCCCCAGCAGCACGTCGCCGACGATGCGCATGTACCCCGCCAGGCAGACCAACTCCACGCCGGCTTCGTCGAGCCGCCGCACGATCTCGCGCTCGTAGCCGGCCTTCGAGGCATACTCTTTCGGGGCGAATACGAATGCCTCGACCCCGTGCCCCGCAGCCCGCTGCACGACCCCGGCGCCGGGTTTGTCGCAGACCATCAGCACCACCCGGGCCGGGATCTCCCCCCGCTCGCAGGCCGTGGCGATGGCCTCGAAGTTCGTGCCGCTGCCGCTGGCAAAGACCGCAAGGCGTCGCACGGCCTTAGCGGATTACGACACCCTCGGTGTCCGTGACGCGTCCGATGACGGCCGCCTTCTCGCCCTGCTCCGCAAGGATGGCGATGGCTTTCTCCGCCTGCGACGCATCGAGGGCGATGACCATGCCGATGCCCATGTTGAAGATGTTGAACATCTCGCGGTGGGCCACCTTGCCGTATTTCTCGAGGAAGCGGAACACGGGCAGTATCTCCCAAGTGCCCTCCTCGATTTCGAGTCCCTGCCCTTCGTGCAGGATGCGGGGGATATTTTCGTCGAACCCTCCGCCCGTGATATGGCTGATGCCGTGTACGTCGCAGCTGCGGATCACTTCGAGCACCTGCTTCACGTAGATCTTCGTCGGGGTGAGCAGCACTTCGCCCAGCAGTTTGTTCGACAACTCGGGATAGACCTTGTGCAGATCCAGGCAGTTATCCGCAAGGATCTTACGCACGAGGCTGAAGCCGTTGGAGTGCACGCCGCTCGAGGCGATGCCCACCAGCACATCGCCGGCCCTGACCTTCGATCCGTCGATGAGCTTCGATTTCTCGACCACGCCGACCGTGAAACCGGCGATGTCGTACTCGCCCTCGGAGTACATGCCCGGCATTTCGGCCGTCTCGCCGCCGACCAGCGCACAACCCGCCTGGCGGCAGCCGTCGGCAACACCGCTCACGATGGCCTCGATCTTCTGGGGTTCGTTATGGCCTACGGCGACATAGTCGAGGAACACCAGCGGCTCGGCACCCTGCGCCAGCACGTCGTTGACGCACATGGCCACGGCATCGACGCCGATCGTGTCGTGCTTGTCCATCTCGAACGCCAACTTGAGCTTCGTGCCCACGCCGTCGGTACCGCTCACCAGCACCGGCTCCTTCACGTTCAGCGCCGAGAGGTCGAACATGCCTCCGAATGCACCGATATTGCCCATCACGCCCAGGCGCGAGGTCGATGCCACGTGTTTCTTGATGCGCCGCACCACTTCGTATCCGGCCTCGAGGTTCACACCGGCCTTCTCATAACTCTGTGCCATTATAATCTTCCTTTAACAGTCCTTAACATTTTACGTCTTTGTTCACCTCGTCGACCGACTGGTACAACGCCGTGGGATAGTGCCCCGTGAAGCAGGCCATGCACAAATCCTTGCGGTTCCCCGCCCTGAGCAGTGCCCCGGGCGACAGGAACGCCAGCGAATCGGCGCATATCTCCTCACGGACACCGTCCACCTCCTTGCGCGCCGAGATCAGCTCTTCGCGGGTCGAGGTATCCACCCCATAGAAGCAGGGGTGCGTCATCGGGGGGCTGGCGATGCGCACGTGCACCTCGGTGGCCCCCGCCTCCTTGAGCATCGTGACGATGCGGCGCGAGGTCGTACCGCGCACGATCGAGTCGTCGACCAGCACCACGCGCTTGCCCTTGACGATCGTCCTCACGGCCGAGAGCTTCATGCGCACCCCTTTCTCGCGCAGCTCCTGCGAAGGCTGGATGAACGTACGGCCGATGTACTTGTTCTTGATAAGCCCCATTTCATACGGCAGGCCGCTCGCCTCGGCATAGCCCATCGCGGCGCTGAGGCTCGAGTCGGGAACCCCGACCACGATGTCCGCCTCGGCAGGCGCCTCGCCGAAGAGCAGGCGCCCCGACTCCTTGCGGTAGGCATGGACGTTGCACCCTTCGATGTCGCTGTCGGGACGTGCAAAGTAGATATACTCCATCGAGCACATCTCGCAACGCTTATACTGCGAGAAATCGCGGCTCCGGATGCCCTCGCTGTCGATCGTGACGATCTCGCCCGGCTCGACGTCGCGGACGAACTCCGCACCCAGCACGTCGAAGGCACAGGTTTCGCTCGACACGACATAACCGTCGCCCAGCCGGCCGATCGACAGCGGCCGCAGGCCGTATTTGTCACGGCAGGCATAGATGCGATTGGCGGTCATGATCAGGAATGCAAAAGCCCCCTCGATCATGTTCAGCGCGTCGATGATCGAATAGATGCGCGGACGGTCGTGATACTTGGTCTCCTTCTTGATCAGGTGCGCCAGGATTTCGCTGTCCGAGGTCGACTGGAACAGGCTCCCCTTGTTCTCGAGGTAAATACGCAGCAGCGCCGAATTGACGATATTGCCGTTGTGCGCCAGCGCGAAATCGCCCGTGTTGTGGCGGAAAAGGAACGGTTGCACGTTCTCGATGCCACCACCGCCGGCGGTGGTATAGCGCACATGCCCGATGGCCATGTCGCCCTTGAGCGTCGAGAGGTTTCCCTCGCCGAACACCTCGGTCACCAGGCCGCCGCCCTTGATGCGGCGGAACGTCGCGTCCCGGTCGACGGTCACGATACCGGCACCCTCCTGTCCGCGGTGCTGCAAGGCATGCAGGCCATAGTAGGTCAGCGACGCTGCGTCCTTGACTCCGAAGACGCCGAACACCCCGCACTCCTCATGCAACTCGCGGTCGCTAATCTGCCCCATCACCATTACCCGACGATTTTCTGCAAACGTGCCAAAATCTCCTCGTAAGCCTCGCGCACCTTGCCCAGGTCACGACGGAAACGGTCTTTGTCGAGTTTCTCGTTGGTCGTCATGTCCCACAGGCGGCAGGTGTCGGGCGACACCTCGTCGGCGAGCACGATCTCCCCGTCCGACGTACGGCCGAACTCGATCTTGAAGTCCACGAGTTTGATGTTCATCTTGGCGAAAAGGTTGCGCAGGATCTCGTTGATACGCGAGGTCATGGCGTAGATCAGTTCGAGTTCCTCGTAGGTCACGGCACCCAATGCCACGGCGTGGTGGTCGTTGATCAGCGGGTCGCCCAGCTCGTCCTTCTTGTAGCAGATGTCGTAGATGACGTTCGACGGCTGCGTACCCTCCTCGATACCGAGGCGCTGGGCCATCGAACCGGCGATGACATTGCGCACGATCACCTCCAGCGGGATGATCGTCACCCGGCGGCACACCTGGTCGCGGTCGTTGATCGTCTCGATATAGTGGGTCTTGACACCCGACTTCTGAAGCTCCTTGAAAATCAGGGTCGAGATGGCGTTGTTCAGCACGCCCTTGTTTTCGATCGTGGCTTTCTTGATGTTGTTGAAAGCCGTTGCCGCATCCTTGTAGTGGATGATGATCTTGTCGGGATCGTCGGTGCGGAAAACCTGTTTTGCCTTGCCTTCGTAGAGCATTTCGAGCTGTTTCATGGTGTTTGTGAGTTTAAGTTTTATATTGTACTAATTTTTGCGGAAATAGTCGACGGCATTGCGGAACAGCGACTGCTCCTTCTCGCCTGCGATATTTTTGAAGAGGTTTTTCTCGTAACGCTCCGTATGCCCCATCTTGCCGAGGATCTGGCCGTCACGCGACACCAGGCCCTCGATGGCATACGACGAACCGTTGGGGTTGTACGGCGCCTCGGCCGTCGCACGCCCTTCGGGATCGACATACTGGAAGGCCACCTGCCCGTTGGCGAACAGCTCCCGGGCAAGTTCTTCGCTCACGACGAACTTGCCTTCGCCGTGGCTGACAGCGATCGAGTGGATGTCGCCCAGGCCAAAGCCCGCGAGCCACGGGGAGTTGAGCGTCGAGACGCGCGTCGAGACGATCTGCGAAATATGGCGGTTGATGTCGTTGCGGAACAGCGTCGGCGAATCCTTGGTCACCATGCCCAGGCGGCCGTAAGGCAGCAGGCCGGATTTGACGAGCGCCTGGAAACCGTTGCAGATGCCGAGGATCAGCCCTCCGCGGTCGAGCAACGCATGGATTTCATCGCGTATATCCTTATTGTTGAGTACGTTGACGATAAACTTGGCGCTGCCGTCGGGTTCGTCGCCCGACGAGAAGCCGCCGCTCAGCACGAAGATATGGGCGCGGCGGATATGTTCCTTCATTTCGCGGATCGAACGCAGGATGTCGTCGCCCCCGAGGTTGCACAACACGCTCATTTCGACCTCGGCCCCGGCCTTGCGGAATGCTTTGGCCGTGTCGTAGTCGCAGTTGGTGCCCGGGAACACGGGGATATAGACCAGCGGATGTTCGACGGCTTCGCCCCGATAGGCGAAAGTCCGGGGTGCGGGCTCCGAGGTCATCACTCCGGCATGGTTCTCCCCCTTGTCGGGGTAAACGGCCGCGAATTTCTCGGTATTGGCCTTGTAGAGGGCGTCGAGCGGCATTTTCACGCCGTTGACGGTCAACGCCCCTTCGGCTGCGGTCATACCCAGCAGCCCGGCCGCAGGATGGGTCAGTTCGACGGCGCTCTCGACAAGGATCGAACCATAGGCGTATCCGAAGAGTTCCGCCTCGTCCATCTCCACCTCGGCGCCGATGCGGTTGCCGAAAGCCATCTTGGCAAGACCTTCGGCGACACCTCCGAAGCCCACCGACCATGCGGCGAGGATATTGCCGCGTTCGATATTTTCGCTGACAAAGCCGAAGTTGTCCTTCAGCTGCGCCGTGTCGGGCATATGGTTCTCCCTGGGCGTATGGCGCACCAGGTAGATACGGTTGCCGGCCTTCTTGAAATCGGTCGAAATGACCGTCCCGGCATTCACCGTCGTGATGCCGAAGGCCATCAGCATGGGCGGGACGTTGATATGCTGGAACGTGCCCGACATCGAGTCCTTGCCGCCGATCGAGGGCAGGCCCAGTTCGACCTGCATCTTCAGCGCACCGAGCAGGGCACCCAGCGGCTTGCCCCACGAGCGGGGATCGCGGGTCATGCGTTCGAAATATTCCTGGTATGAGTAACGCATCCTGTCATAACGCGCGCCCGCAGCCACGACCTTGGCAGCAGCTTCGACGACGGCATACGCAGCACCGTGGTAAGGGCTCCACGAGGCCAGGTAGGGATTGTAGCCGAAGGCCATGATGCTGGCCGTGTCGGTGTAACCGTCGGTCGGGAGTTTCTGCACCGACACCTGCGTTTCGCTGCCCTGCGTGCGGCCGCCGAACGGCATCAGCACGGTGGAACGGCCGATCGTCGAATCGAACATTTCGATCAGGCCGCGCTGCGAGACGACATTGTTGTCGCGCAGGTTCTCCTCGAAGCGTTCGGCAAACGTCGCGCCCACGACCTCACGGGCAAAAGGATCGCGGTTCTCCACCTCACCGATCATGGCTTCGGCATAGTGCTTCGCCCCGGCGCTGTCGATGAATTCACGGGCGAGGTCTACGACTTTGCGCCCTTTGTTGAACATCCGCATACGGGCCGTATCCGTCACGTCGGCCACCTCGACCGCCTCGATATTCTCCTCGCGGCAGTAGCCCATGAATTCGGCGACGTCCTTCGCCTCGACGACCACGGCCATACGCTCCTGCGACTCGCTGATCGCCAGTTCCGTGGAATTCAGGCCGCTGTACTTGGTCTTCACACGGTCGAGGTAGATGTCCAGCCCGTCGGCCAGCTCGCCGATGGCGACGCTGACGCCGCCGGCACCGAAGTCATTCGATTTCTTGATGAGCCGCGTCACCTCCGGGCGGCGGAACAGGCGTTCGAGCTTGCGCTCCTCGGGGGCATTGCCCTTCTGCACCTCGCTGCCGCAGGTTTCGAGCGACTTGGTATTGTGCTCTTTCGACGAACCCGTGGCGCCGCCGATACCGTCACGCCCCGTGCGGCCGCCCAGCATGACGATCTTGTCGCCCGGGACGGGTTTTTCGCGGCGGACGTTTTCAGCCTTCACGGCACCGACCACGGCACCGACTTCGAGGCGCTTGGCCACATAGTCGTCGTGGTAAATCTCGCGCACATGGGTCGTTGCCAGCCCGATCTGATTGCCGTAACTGGAGTAGCCCGCGGCGGCCTTCTTCGAAATGACGCTCTGCGGGAGCTTGCCTTCGAGCGTATCGGACACCTTCTGGTAGATATTGCCGGCACCCGTTACGCGCATGGCCTGGTAGACGTAGCTGCGCCCCGACAACGGGTCGCGGATAGCGCCGCCCAGACAGGTCGAAGCACCGCCGAACGGCTCGATCTCGGTCGGGTGGTTATGGGTTTCGTTCTTGAATTGCAGGAGCCACTTCTCGGTCGCCCCGTCGACATCGACATCGACGTATACCGAGCAGGCATTGTTCTCGTCGCTCACTTCTAGGTCGTCCAGCAGCCCTTTCTTGCGCAGGTAACGGGCGCCGATGGTCGCCATGTCCATCAGGCAGATGCTCTTGTGCTCGCGGCCCAGTTCGCGGCGGATGCGCAGGTAGAGGGCCAGCGAATCCTCGATCTCGTCCTTTGCGAACGACTCCTCGACCGTGATGCCCTCCAGCTCGGTGGTGAAGGTCGTATGGCGGCAGTGGTCGCTCCAATAGGTGTCGAGGATGCGCAGCTCGGTCTCATAGGGATCGCGCCCCTCGGCACGGAAATATTTCACCACCTCGCGCAGGTCGTCGGCATTCATCGCCAGCCCGTACCGCTTGCAGCAGGGTTCCAGTTCGGCGTCGGTCATCTTGGTGAAGCCTTCCAGCACGGCGACGGGCTTCACCTCGGCCTGTTCCATGTCGGTCAGCACGTCCAGATTCTTCTCGCGCGACTCGACCGCGTTGATATAGTAATGGCGGATGCGCGCCAGATCTTCGTCGGAAACGGCATCGTCGAACAGCAACAGCTTCGACGAGCGGATGCGCACCTGGGCCGACGGGTCGATCAGCCGCACGCAGTCGACGGCCGACGCGGCACGTTGGTCGAACTGGCCGGGGAGGTACTCCACGGCGATGTATTTCCGTCCCGCCAGGTCGCACGAATCGGTCACGCTGTCGGTTACCACTTCGCCGAAGACGCTGTAACGGCTCTTTTCGAGCAGCTCTCGGCTGAACCCGAACAGGTCGTAGACGTTGAGCAACCGCAGACTGCGGATGTCCAGGTTCAGATTGGTGTTCAGCTCCCGGCGCAGGCTGTCGGCCTCGACCCGGAAACGGGGATGTTTCTCAACAAAAATCCGGTAGTTTTCCATGTTATTTCGTTTGCACTTATTTTACGAATCTGTCGGCCCACGCGGCACCGTATTCCCCGGCGTCCATCCCGACGAAGGTGATATGCCCCATCTTGCGCTTCGGACGGCTCTCGGTCTTGCCGTAAAGGTGGACATGGACACCCGGGCGGTTTTCGGCGGCGATTCTCTCGGCCGCTTCGAGATCCTGCCCCAGGATATTCTTCATCACGGTCGGCGCCACGAGCTGCGGCTCCTGCAACGGTTCGCCCAGCAGGAAGCGCACCAGCTCGCGGAACTGGTTGGTCGTGCACCCCTCGATGGTATAGTGCCCCGAATTGTGGGGCCGCGGCGCCATTTCGTTGAAATAGAACTCTCCGTCGCGGATGAAGAACTCGATGGCGAGGATCCCGCGGTAGCGGCAGGATTTCATGAACCGCTCGCCGGCCGCAGCCATGCGGCTGCGCAGGCCGTCGTCGATCCCCTCGGCGGGGACGAAGCACAGGTCGAGGATGCCGTCGCGGTGGACGTTCCGCCCGATGGGGAAATGGATGACGCGCTCCCCGTCCGAGACCATCACGATGCTGGCTTCGAAATCGAACGGCACGAACGCCTCCAGAATGCAGGGTACGGAGAGCATCGGCAGCGCACGCGGCACGTCGGCCTCGCCCTTCAACACCAATTGCCCGTGGCCGTCGTATCCCAGCGTACGGGTCTTGAGCACCGCCGGGAATCCTATCTCGGCCAAGGCGGCACGCAGCGACGCCTCGTCGTCCACGGCGGCGTACAGGGGCGTCCGCAGCCCGTTGGCGCGGGCATTGTCCTTCTCGCGCAGGCGATCCTGCGAATCGTAAAGCGGGCGGAAACCCTGCGGGATGTTGTATTTCTTTTCCAGCGGGATCAGCACGCTGCCCGGGACGTTTTCGAATTCGTAGGTCACCACATCGCTGCGGCGGCAAAGCTCTTCGAGCGCCGCGGCATCGTCATACGCCGCCACGATGTGCCCGTCGCTCAGCGCGAACGCGGGGGCGTCGGGCGCAGGGTCGAGGCACAGCGTGCGCGCCCCGAGCAGGTGCGCCTGCTCGACGATCATCAGCCCCAGCTGACCGCCGCCCATGATACCGATCGTTTTCGTTTTCTCTGCCATAGCCGCCTCCCCTGCCGGATTAAAGTTCTGCCGCCAGTACGTCGGCGGTCTGTTTCGCACGGAACGCTTCGAGCCGGGCAGCCAGCTCCGCATCCTGCAGAGCGAGGATCGACACGGCTATCAGCGCCGCGTTCTTCGCCCCGTTGATGGCCGTCGTCGCCACCGGAACGCCCGCAGGCATCTGCACGATCGAAAGCAGCGAATCCAGCCCGTTCAGGGCCCGCGACTTCACGGGGACGCCCACCACGGGGAGCGTGGTCATCGAGGCCACCATGCCCGGCAGATGCGCGGCACCGCCCGCGCCGGCAATAATCACCCCGATACCGCGGTTTTTGGCCGTCTTGGCATATTCGCACAGCAGGTCAGGGGTACGGTGGGCGCTCACCACGCGCTTTTCGAAATCGACCCCGAATTGTCCGAGCATGGCGACGGCATCGGCCATCACCTCATAATCGCTCACCGAGCCCATAATAACACCGACCTTCATACCTTTGGTTTTAAGTTTGAAAAAAAGACAGACCGCCACGACACGTATGTCATGGCGGTCTGGTATCTATCTGCGTATTCCGCTCCCGGACACCTGCTGCCCTTGCATCTGCGTACTCCGATCCTGCTGTCGGCACGACGACGAATAGAACGCAGCGGCCTGGCCCTGCTGTTTCTTACGTTCGCGTTGGTCGATTCTGTCGGTAGATGTCATGGGGAGGTGTTCGGATTAACCTAACAATTGTCAAAACAACGTTACAAAAGTAGCGCTTTTCAGCCGATTTACAAAATCCCCGGGCATATTCTATTGACAAATTATCGACATTTCGGGATTCCGGCAAAAACAAAAAATCCGCCGCAGCCGGAACCGGCCGCGGCGGATTGACATCGGTTCAACCCGTCCGTGTTATTCGCGGCTGAACGAGTAAGGGGCATCCCCGGGCTCCGTACCCCGCGTGTAATCGGGGTCGGGACGCATCGAGAAGCGGACGCCGGCACCCTTCACGAGGTCGGAATGGCGCAGGAAATTATACGTATAGGATTTCCCGTCGAACTGCACGGCTCCGATATAACGGTTCTCGGGGCTGTTGTCCGGCGCTTCGAGCACAATCTTATTCCCGTTTTCGAGGTTCACGACGGCCTTGCGGAACAGCGGCGAACCGACGACGTATTCGTCCGAAGCCGGGCAGACGGAATAGAACCCCAGGGCGGAAAAGACATACCAGGCCGAAGTCTGGCCGTTGTCCTCGTCGCCGCAATAGCCGTCGGGACAGGCCGAATAGAGGCGATCCATCACCTCGCGCGCCCAGTACTGGGCTTTCCACGGGGCACCCGCATAATTATAGAGGTAGATCATGTGCTGCGCAGGCTGGTTGCCGTGGGCGTAGTTGCCCATGTCGGCCACCTGCATCTCGGTGATCTCGTGGATGCGGAATCCGTAGTAGCTGTCGTCGTAGATCGGCGGCACGACGAATACCGAGTCGAGCATCTGGACGAACTGCTCCCGGCCGCCCATCAGGTCGACGAGCCCCTCGACGTCGTGGAATACCGACCACGTATAATGCCACGAGTTACCCTCGGTGAAGGCGTCGCCCCACTTGTAGGGACTGAACGGCGCCTGGAACTTGCCGTCCCTGAGGCGACCGCGCATCAGACGGGTTTCGGGGTCGAAGACATTGCGGTAGTTCCGGGCACGCGCCGCCCACTTGTCCAGTTCAGCCTGGGGACGGTTCAGTTTCTTCGCCACCTGCAGAATACACCAGTCGTCGTAGGCGTATTCGAGCGTACGTGCCACGTTCTCGGGAATGTTCACGTCGTAAGGGATATATCCCAGCTCGTTGTAGTACTCGTGCCCCCAGCGTCCGGTCGACGCAACGGTCGGGTGCACGTGCTCCGTGGCATACACCATCGCATCGTAGAGCACCCCGAGGTCTTTGTCGTTCGTGCCCTTCACCACGGCATCGGCAACCACCGAAGCGGAATTGTTGCCCACCATGCAGCCGCGGTGCCCGGGCGACGCCCATTCGGGCAGGAAACCGCTCTCGCGTGCCGCGTTAGCGAGTCCCTGCTGGATTTCGGCGTTCACGGAGGGGTAAACGAGGTTCAGCAGCGGGAAAAGGCTGCGGAAGGTGTCCCAGAACCCGGTGTCGGTATACATGTAGCCGGGGAGCACCTCGCCGTTGTAGGGGCTGTAATGCACGACCTCGCCCTGGTCGGTCACCTCGTAGAACTTACGCGGGAAGAGCACCGACCGGTAGAGGCACGAATAGAACGTACGGTACTGGTCGTCCGTACCGCCCTCTACCTCGATGCGTCCCAGCACATCGTCCCAGCGCGCCTGCGCCTTGGACTTCACCGTTTCGAAATCGTCGCTACCCAGTTCCCGGAGGTTCTGCAGCGCCTGTTCGGGAGAAATGAACGACGACGCCACGCTGGCGCATATCTGCTGGCCGCGGCGGGTCGCGAAATGCACCTTGGCCACGGCATGTTCGCCCGTGACGGACTTCTGCCCTTCGGGATAGAGCAGGTTGCTGCCGGGTTTGTATCCGCCGGGGGCATCGGTCAGCTCGATGGCGCTGAACGGCGTATCGAAGCGCACGACGAACCAGTTGCGGAAATTCTCCGGCACGCCACCGCTGTTGCGCGTGGTGTAACCGACGATCGTACGGTCGTCGACCATCCCGACCTGCGAACCACGGTCGAAGGCGTCGATCACCACACCCGACTCCTTCGAGTCGGGGAAGGTGAAGCGCATCATCGCGGCACGGTCGGTCGGCGTGATCTCCACGCGGATGTCATGGTCGGCGAGGTAAGTCTTATAGTAATAGGGTTTGGCCACTTCGGACTGGTGCGAAAACCAGCTGGCGCGCGACTCCTCGTCGAATTTATCCTCCCCGCGCACGGGCATGAGCGAGAACTGGCCGTAATCGTTGATCCACGGCGAAGGCTGGTGGGTCTGCTTGAACCCCCGCACCTGGTGCGCCCCGTAAGTATATGCCCAGCCGTCGCCCATCTTGCCGGTCTGGGGCGTCCAGAAATTCATGCCCCACGGCAAGGCGATGGCCGGATAGGTATTGCCCGTCGAGAGCGAAAAATCCGACTGCGTACCGACCAGCGTCGAAACGTACTCCGAAGGACGGAGGCGCTGCTCCCCGGCCGAAGGACATGTGCACGAAGCGAGTGCGGCGGCGCAGAGGGCGGCAAATGCGATATATCCTTTTTTCATGGCCTTCCGATGTTTAGAGTTCATACCACACTGCGGGTTCGGCACCCATCTCGAATTCGAGCACACCGCCCGCGGCGATGTCGTCGAAGGCAATATAGGGTTTCGTATACGGCTTGCCATTGAGCTTCACCGCCTGGATGTATTTGTTCGCGGCGGAATTGTTATGCGCCGTGACGGTCAGCACACCGTCGCGGACACGCACTTCAGCCTTGTCGAAGAGCGGCGAGCCGAAGAAATAGCGGCCCCCGGCGGGTTCGACCTGGTAGAAACCCAGCGACGAGAGGACGTACCATGCCGACATCTGCCCCACGTCCTCGTTGCCCGAAAGCCCGTCGGGCCGGTCGTGGTAGAGCGTCGTCAGTATCTCGCGCACCTTGTCGGCGGTCTTCCACGGCTGACCGATCATCGTGTAGAGGTAGACGACGTGGTGGCTGGGTTCGTTGCCGTGGGCGTACTGACCGATCAGGCCCGAGATGTCGGGCGAGGCGGCTCCCTCGAGCACGGAGCTGACGACGAACAGCGAGTCGAGTTTCCCGGTGAAGGCTTCCTTGCCGCCGAAACAGCCGATCAGCCCCTCGACGTCGTGCGGCACGAGCCATGTGTACTGCCATGCGTTGCCCTCGCAGTAGTCGTCGGCGCGGTGTGTCGAGCGGAACGGATTAAAAGGCGTGCGGAACCGGCCTTTCGAATCGAGGCCGCGCATGAAGCGGGTCTGCGGATCGAAGAAATGGCGGTAGGATTTGCTTCGTTCGAGGAAATGGTCGTAATCCGCGGTCTTGCCCAGCTCTTTGGCGACCTGTGCCACGGCCCAGTCGGCGAGGGCGTACTCCATGTCGTAAGCCACCGCCTCGTTGAAGAGGTCGCAGGGGATATAGCCGTATTTCATGCGCAGATCCATACCCCGCTCGCCGAGCATCGCCGACTGCTTGAGCGCCTCGTAGGCCTGCTCCCTGTCGAAGCCGCCGTAGCCTTTGAGCACGGCGTCGGCCAGGGCCGGGATACCGGGATTGCCGACCATGCAGTCGGTTTCGTTACCCATCAGGTGCCATACGGGAAGCTTGCCCTGCTGCCGGTAGATATGGAGCATCGTATTGGCGATGTCGGGCATCTTCTCGGGGTGGAGGATCGTCATGAGGGGCTGGGCGGCGCGATAGGTGTCCCACAGCGAGAAAGTCGTATAGTTCACGAACGGCGCGGCGCGGTAGATCTTGCCGTCGGAACCGCGGTAGTCGCCGTTCACGTCGCAGAATTCGGACGGGGCGACCATCGTGTGGTAAAGCGCCGTATAGAAAATGCGGCGTGCGGCGTCGTCCGAAGTCTCGATGCGCACCTTCTGCAACTCGGCGTTCCACGCCCGGTCGGCGGCTGCGGCCGTCGCTTCGAAGTCCCAGCCGGGAAGCTCGGCCTGCATGTTCAGGCGTGCATTCTCGATGCTCACGGGCGAAATGGCGACCTTGACATAGATCGTCTCTCCGGCCGAAGTGTCGAAACCGACCCGGCCGTAAAGGCGCTCCGCCCTGAAGCTGTCGCCTTCGCGCAGGCCGCCGTCCTCGCCGCCCTCGTAAATGGCTAGCGACTTGAAGGGTTTGGAGAATTCGGCCGTGAAATAGACCCGCTGGTCTTTCGCCCAGCCCGTCGAGTAGCGGTAGCCGCTGATCGTATGGTCGTCGGCACGTTCGATGAAGGTTTCGGTCGGAGCATCCCAGCAGCCGCCGTTCTCGAGGTCGAAGACCACGGCGGCATCGGCCGGTGCCGGGAAGGTATATTTGTGCAGGCCGACGCGCTTGGTGGCGGTCAGCTCCACGTCGATGCCGTAGCGGTCGAGCCGCGTGGCGTAATAGCCCGGGCGGGCCTTTTCATTGGCGTGGCTGAAATACGACCACATGCCCGACTGCGGGTCGTCCTCCGTGCCGCGGGCATAGGTCACCTGCCCCACGACGGGCATCACCGTGACGTCGAACAGGTCGCCGATACCGGTGCCGTTCAGGTGTGTGTGGCTGAAACCGATGACCGTCGTGTCGGAAATGTGGTAGCCCGACGTCCAGTCCCACGACTGCGGGATGCTCGTGGGGCCGAGCTGTACGGCGCCGAACGGGACGTTGGCGCCCATGAATACATGGCCATGGCCGCCCGTGCCGATACGCATGTCGACATACTGCGTCAGCGAATCCGTACGGGGTGCCTGCGAGCAGGCCGCCAAAAGCAGGCCTGCGCCGAGAGCTGAGAGAGATTTTAAATTCATAGGGACATATGTTGTTTTTATTTGCGTTCGGGTTGCAATCCGAAAACCAGCCGGCCGCCGCCTACCAGTTCACCGTGCGAAATGCGGTATTTCTTCAGCGGCCTGCCGCCGAGGGTCATCGAGCCGATGTAGACGTCGCCGGCTCCGGAGCGCTCCGTTTCTATAACGAGCTCCCCGGCCGGATAGTATTTCGGGTCGAGCGTAACGGTCACCTTGTCGAAAACAGGCGATGTAAGCGTATAGTAAGGCTCCCCCGGGCAGTCCGGGTAGAGGCCCATCATCGAGAAGACCGCCCACGCCGACATGGTGCCCGTGTCGTCGTTGCCGGGGATGCCGTCGGGGGCTGTCGTAAAGTACCTGTCCAGCAAACGCCGTACCTCGCGCTGCGTACGCCACTCCTCGCCCTGGAAATAGCTGAACAAGTAAGGATAGGCGATGTCGGGTTCGTTCGCCGGGTCGTACAGCCCCTGGTCGAAGACCATCTGCAGCTTGTCGATGAATCGGCGTCTGCCGCCCATCAGCCGGGCCAGTCCGGCCACGTCGTGCGGGACATAGAACGTATAGTTCCAGGCCGAACCTTCGTGGAAGCCGGGGACGGGTTCGAAATTCTCACCCTGGCGCGGGTCGAAGGGCGTGAGGAACTTACCCTCCTTGGTAATCGGACGGAACGTGCCCGACTCGGTGCTGTAATAGTTCTTATAGCCGAGCGAGCGGGCGCGGAACAACGCCGCGTCGTCTTTTTTGCCGAGCGAGTCGGCCAGCAGCGACAGCGCGTGGTCGGCGATATAGTATTCCAGGGCGTGCGACACGGAGTTGTCACCCGAAAGGTCGCGGGCGTAGAAGCCCAGCGGCACATAACCTTTTTCGATGTAGGGGTCGATGTCGGGGCGCATCCTGTTCCGCGCGCCCGGCGTCGTGGCCGATTTGCGCATCGCCTCGTAGGCGGCGTCCATATCGAAATCGCGCAGCCCCTTCATCCAGGTATCGACGATCACGGGGATCGACGGGTCGCCCTCCATGGTGAAGGTTTCACGGCCGTAGAGTTCCCACTTGGGGAGCCAGCCCCACTCCCGGTACATGCCGACCATCGAGCGCACCATCTCCAGTTGGCGTTCGGGGTAGACCAGCGTCAGCAGCTGGTGCAGGTTGCGGTAAGTATCCCACAGCGAGAAGACCGTATAGCGGTTGCCCTCGGCCGTGCGGATCTCGGCGCTCTCCATCGCGGGGTATTCGCCGTTGACGTCGCTCAGCACGTTGGGGTGGATCAGCGCATGGTAAAGCCCCGTATAGAAGACCTTCTTCTGCGCTTCGGTACCGCCCTCGACGCGGATGCGCCCCAAGTCGTCGTTCCACGTGCGGCGTGCGGCCGCGCGAATGTCGTCGAACGAGCGCCCCTGCTGCTCGGCTTCGAGGTTCAGGCGGGCGTTCTCGGCCGACACGAACGAAACGCCCATGCGCACCTCGACCTGCTCGCCCGGCTGCATGTCGTAGGAGAACCACACGCCGACGTCGTCGCCGGCAATGTCCTTGCCGTATTGCGTATAGAGCTTGTAGTTGCCGGCATCCTTGTCCCATTCGGCTTCGACGCCCTGTTTCGGGGGTTGCTTCTTCCAGAAGCCGGTAGCCGCGGGGCGTTTCGAGACGCGCATCACGAAATAGACCGGGAACACCGCCTGCGGGTTGTAGCAGAACGTGCCCAGCAGTTTCATGCCCTCGACCTCGGTGTCGTTCACGCGGCGCACCCAGGCTCCCGACTCGTTGGTAAGCCCTTCGCCCAGGTTTAACAGAATATGTCCCGTACCCTCCGGAAAGGTATAGCGCTCGGCCGACGTGCGCGGCGTGGCCGTCACCTCGGTGCGGATGCCGTACTTGGTCAGCAGGTTCGAATAGTAGCCCGGCGAGGCCGTCTGGCTGGTATATGCGCTGCCGTAGTTGCGGTAATCGACGTCCAGCGCACCCGCCGTCGGCATTACCAGCAGCGAGCCCAGCTCGGGGCATCCTACGCCGCTCAGGGTGACGTGTGCAAAGCCCGTGAAGAACTTGTTGCGGTACTCATAGGGCGCCGACCACCACCGGGCGTCCTTATCGTAGAGGTTCTCGTCAGAGCCCATCACGTTGAACGGAACCACCGACATCATCCCGTTGGGGCATACGGCGCCGGGGTTGGTCGTCCCGAAATTGGTCGTCCCGATGAACGGGTCGACCCAATCGGCAGGCTCCTGCGCACGCAGCGGTGTCGAGAAAACGGCTGCGGCGAGCGCAGCAGTTAAGAGCGTTCGTCGCAGCGGCATCAGCGTATATTGTTTTTGCGGGTGAAGTCGATGATCTCCGGGATATAACCGAAAGCAAGCCCCGTAACCGTGTCCGCACACCCGTAGTAGACCGCAACGCGCCCCGTCGCGGGGTCGTGCAGCGCAGCGCAGGGGAACGTCACGTTCGGAACGTCGCCCGTGCACTCGTACGTCTCACGCGGGGAGATCAGGTACGGGCCGCTGCGGGCAATGACTTTCCACGGCTCGTCCAGGTCGAGCAATGCCGAGCCGAACGCATAGACGTAGCCGTTGCACGAACGGAGCACCCCGTGGTAGAACAACAGCCACCCTTCGCTGGTCTCGATGGGCACGGGCCCCGCGCCGATCTTCATGCACTGCCAGGCCGAAACCTCGAACGCCGCGGGCGACATCACGTGGCGGTGGCGTCCCCAGAACTCCATGTCGGGCGACTCGGAATAGAAAATGTCGCCGAACGCCGTATGCCCGTTGTCGCTCGGACGCGAAAGCATCGCGAATTTCCCGCCGATCTTGCGGGGAAACAGCACACCGTTGCGGTTGAACGGGATGAAGGCGTTTTCCAGCTGGTGGAACGTCTCGAAATCCTCCGTCCACGCCACGCCGATCGTCGGGCCGTGGTAACCGTTGCACCACGTCACGTAGTATTTGTCCCCGATCTTGGCCACACGCGGGTCGTAACCGTAGACCCATTGGCCGATTTCGGCGTCGCCGCCCACCAGTTTGAAGTCCTCCTCGCGGATGTCCCAGTCGATGCCGTCCACCGAGAAGCCCGCATGGATGCGCATGCGGCGATTCGTGTCGTCGCAGCGGAAAACACCCGCATAGTTGTACTTGCCCTTCTTAAACGGCACGACCGCCGAATTGAAGACCGAGTTGGAGGTCGAAAGCGCGTCGCGCCCGATGATCGGGTTGGCAGAATAGCGCCACATAACCTCCTTGCTCCCCGCGGGAC
>ENA-ORSG01001103-ORSG01001103.1-human-gut-metagenome-genome-assembly--contig:-NODE-1103-length-18297-cov-5.578116_pt1 | contig 18297 bp, 16 predicted proteins | sample MGYA00242189_ERZ509156 | MGnify/ENA primary metagenome ERZ509156 (study PRJEB26280, sample SAMEA2338666) | human gut metagenome | biome: human gut; feature: human-associated habitat; material: faeces...
CCCGCGCCAGCTCTCCCGAAGGGAGAGCCAAGCCGTAAAGTTTGGCACTAAAGGATTAGGTACAAAGAGGAAGCTTCCGGGCGTGCTCCTGGCTCCCCCTTCGGGGGAGCTGGCATCGCGCAGCGATGACTGAGAGGGTTTGCCGTCCCCTTGGGCAAGACGGAAGGGGTAATTTTCACTTTTCCACCCCCAAAAGTTAAAAATCCAGCTGAAAAACGCTCCAGATGGTTCAAAAAACAATTTGGATGTGTTATACTAGAAACCAAGGTGCCTGCCGGACGGGGAAACCGGCGGGCACGACTGCGTGTTCCATGTGGAACAAATCTTTCCCCGGGAGGAAGAAAAGCGCGTGGCAAAAATTGTAGCGATCGCAAACCAGAAGGGCGGAGTGGGCAAAACCACCACCGCCGTCAACCTTTCGTCCTGCGTAGCGGCACTGGGCAAAAAGGTGCTTATCGTAGACCTTGACCCGCAGGGCAACACCACCACCGGCTATGGCATCCCGAAGCGCAGTGTGGAGGCGGGCACTTACGAGGTGCTCATCGGCAGGGCAACGGCGGCACAGGCCATCCGGCACACCGAGTACCGCACCGATGTCATCGGCTCCAACACCCGTCTGGCCGGTGCCAGTCTGGAAATGATCGACCTGCCCGGTCGTGAGGGGCGTCTGCGCAAGGCGCTGGCTGAGGTGCAGAAGGACTATGACTTCATCTTTATCGACTGCCCGCCCAGTCTGGATCTGCTCACCCTCAACGGCCTGAGCGCCTGCGACAGTGTGCTCATCCCGGTGCAGTGCGAGTACTATGCGCTGGAAGGCCTGTCGGAGCTCATCAGCACCCTCAAGACCATCCGCAAAAAGTATAACCCGTATCTGGATATCGAGGGCGTGGTGTTCACCATGTTCTCGCTGCGGTACAACCTGACCGTGCAGGTGGTGGAGCAGGTGCAGAAGTACTTCGGCTCCAAGGTGTACAAGACCACCATCCCGCGCTCCATCCGCATTTCGGAAGCGCCCAGCTACGGCCAGCCCATCAATTTCTACGAGCCAAAGGGCAAGGGCAGCGAGGCCTACATGGACTTGGCCATCGAATTTGTCAAGCACAACCGGCCGCAGGAACCTAAGAAGTCCCGCGCAAAGGCTGCACCCGCCGCAGAGCCGGCGAAAAATGCTCTGGAAGATTAAAACAGGGGGAACAAGGTAAACAATGGCAAGAGGAAAAGGAGGGCTCGGACGCGGGCTGGACAGTCTGTTTGAGGACGCAGCACCGGTCTTTGAGTCAGAGCACGCAGCGGTGGAAACGCTGCCGCTGCGCGAGATCGAGCCGGACCCCGACCAGCCCCGCAAGACCTTTGAGCAGGAGACCCTCAGTGAGCTGGCTGCCAGCATCGCCGAGCACGGCTTGTTGCAGCCCATCGCGGTGCGGCCAAGACCCATGGGCGGTTACAGCATCGTGGCGGGCGAGCGCCGCTGGCGCGCCTCCCGCATGGCAGGTCTTACCGAGGTGCCGGTGGTCATCAAGGATGTGTCCGACGAACAGGCCATGGAGCTGGCGCTGGTGGAGAATTTGCAGCGCGAGGATCTGGACCCGGTGGAAGAAGCTGCCGGCATCCGGGAGCTGATGACCCGCTGCGACCTGACACAGGAGCAGGCCGCCCGCAAGCTGGGCAAGAGCCGCAGCGCACTGGCAAACAGTCTGCGTCTGCTTAACCTGCCGGAAACGGTGCTGGAGCTGCTGAAGAGCGGCTTTATCAATACCGGTCACGCCAAGGTGGTGCTGGGCCTGCCCACACCGGAATTGCAGGCCGAGGCCGCGCAGATCATCGCGGACAACCAGCTGAATGTCCGTCAGGCCGAGGCGCTTTGCAAAAAGATGGCAAAGCCCGCCAAGGAGCCCCGCGAACCTGCCCCCCGCGGCACTTTGCCGGTGGAGGTGGAAGAGAGCCTGAAGCAGGTGCTGGGCAGCGAGGTGAACGTGGCCTACCACGGCGGCAAGGGCAAGCTGACGGTGCATTTTTACTCCGACGAGCAGCTGCGCGCCTTTGCAAACCTGCTGGGACAGTACCAGATGGAAACCGAATAATAATGCGATCCAAGGCGGGAACTGCCGCCTTTGAACGGCAGCGGAAAGCCCCAGACGCACCGCTGCAAGCCCAATAGAGTTAAGGAGAGTCAATCATGCTGGATATCAAATTTGTCCGCGAGAACCCGGACGCCGTTAAGGAAAACATCAAAAAGAAGTTTCAGGATGCAAAGCTGCCGCTGGTGGACGAGGTCATCGAAAAGGATGCCAAGTACCGCGCAGCCCTGAAGGAAGTGGAGGCCCTGAAGGCCGCCCGCAACAAGCTGAGCAAGGCCAACGGCCCGCTGTTCGGTCAGCTGAAGAAGTGCACCGACGAGGCACAGAAGGCTGAGCTGCAGGCACAGATCGACGCCAACAACGCCGCCGTCAAGGCGGACGCCGACAAGATGGCAGAGCTGGAGAAGGAAGAGGAGGAACTGTCTGCCCGCATTCAGGAGATCATGTACTCCATTCCCCAGATGATCGACCCCAGCGTGCCCATCGGCCCGGACGATACCTATAACGTGGAGGCTCAGCGCTTCGGTGAGCCCGTTGTGCCGGATTTCCCCATCCCGTACCACACCGAGATCATGGAGAGCTTTGACGGCATCGATATGGACGCCGCGGGCCGCGTGGCCGGTAACGGCTTCTACTACCTGCTGGGCAACATTGCACGCCTGCACGAGGCTGTGCTGGCCTACGCCCGCGACTTTATGATCAACAAGGGCTTTACCTACGTCATCCCGCCCTTCATGATGCACGGCAACGTGGTGCAGGGCGTCATGTCCTTCCCCGAGATGGACGCCATGATGTACAAGATCGAGGGTGAGGACCTGTACCTGATCGGCACCAGCGAGCACACCATGATCGGCCGCTTCATCGACCAGACGCTGGACGAGAGCAAGATGCCCCTGACCCTGACCTCTTACAGCCCCTGCTTCCGCAAGGAGAAGGGCGCACACGGCATTGAGGAGCGCGGCATCTACCGCATCCACCAGTTCGAGAAGCAGGAGATGATCGTGGTCTGCCGCCCCGAGGAGAGCGCCGACTGGTACGAGAAGCTGTGGAAGATGTCCGTGGAGCTGTTCCGCAGCATGGAGATCCCCGTGCGCCAGCTGAACTGCTGCTCCGGCGATCTGGCTGACCTGAAGGTCAAGAGCTGCGATATCGAGGCTTGGAGCCCCCGCCAGCAGAAGTACTTCGAGGTCTGCTCCTGCTCCAATCTGGGTGACGCACAGGCACGCCGCCTGCACATCCGCATCAAGGGCAAGGACGGCAAGACCTATCTGGCCCACACCCTGAACAACACCTGCGTGGCACCTCCGCGTATGCTGATCGCCTTCCTGGAGAACCATCTGCAGGCCGACGGCAGCGTGACCATTCCCGAAGTGCTGCAGCCGTACATGGGTGGCCTGAAGGTCATGGTCCCCACCAATAAGAAGGACTAAAACTGCACCGGGTTTTCCACAACCGGACAGAAAAAGGTTGAAAAAAGCACCGCTTTCCGCACAGGGAAGCGGTGCTTTTTGCGTGGGTACCCCTTCCGTCTTGCCGCTTCGCGTCAAGCCACACCCCCTTTTGTCGCTACGCGACATCTTCCCCCGGCCGGGGGAAGTCGGCCCTCAAGGGGACGGCTGACCCTCTCAGGCGCTCCCGCGCCAGCTCTCCCGAAGGGAGAGCCAAGGTCTAAGGCTCGTTGCTAAAGTATTAGGCATCATGGGGAAGTTTGCGGCAGCGCTATAAGCTCCCCCTTCGGGGGAGCAGTCATCGCGCAGCGATGACTGAGAGGGTTCGTCTCTTTTTGCAGCAAAACCCTTACAAAAATGACAAGAAATGCAATATTCTAACGCACCTATGTAAATAAATTAAGAACATCAAAAAACTGCAAAATTTTTTGAAAATATGTGTTGACAAAAGGGGCATCTATGGATATAATAATAAAGCACCGTTCGAGTGCAAGTTAAATATGTGGCGGTATAGCTCAGTTGGCTAGAGCATTCGGTTCATACCCGAAGTGTCACCGGTTCAAATCCAGTTACCGCTACCACGTTACAGAGTTTCGCTAAGATAAGGGGGACGGTCGTCCGCAGTAGTGGACGATGAAAGTCGGAGGTTTTAGCGAAGCTCTGTATTTGTAAGGCCCGTTGGTCAAGCGGTTAAGACACGGCCCTTTCACGGCTGTAACATGGGTTCGATTCCCGTACGGGTCATAAAAACGCCTTTGCGCAATGCGCAAGGGCGTTTTTGCTTTTTCAGACAGCTGCCGCTTGGCCTTTAAGCCCCTCTCTGTGAAAATGCGTTTGGAGCGGCCCGCAGGCCGCGACAAACGCGAATTATTATAAAATGCTTTTCCGCTAAAAATGGTCAGAGCGAAGCGGAGACCATTTCAAATCGTCCTATACACAAAAGGCCGCTGCACAAAATGCTGTGCAACGGCCTCTTGATTATTTACTTGTTCCTCTCCTGCACATACCGCAGGATATCCTCCGGCACCTCTGCCAGTGCATCGGCACCGGCGGCGGTCAGCTCAGCACGGCCGCGGAAGCCCCACAGCGCGCCCATGGCGGGCAGCTGCGCGTTGTGTCCGGTGAGGATGTCCACGTCGCTGTCGCCCACAAAAAGGGTGGCGGCGGGGTCTGCGCCCAGCTCGGTCATCAGGGCGTACAGCCCGGTGGGGTCGGGCTTGGTGGGTACGCCCGGGCGGTTGCCCCGCACGGCGTCAAAGCGGCCGGTGCCAAAGTAGTGGGCAATGATGCCGCCGCACAGGGCATCAGCCTTGTTGGAGAACACCGCGCACTGGATGCCCTCAGCCTTCAGTGCGTCCAGCAGTGCCAGAATGCCGGGGTAGGGCGCGGTCTTGTCCTCCTTGTGGGCGTCGTACCGGGCGGTGAACTGCGCCAGCGTCGCCGCCAGCTGCGCCGGGGTGCGGGCGTCAGCGGAAGAGAACCGCTCCACCAGCTTGGGGATGCCGTTGCCCACCATCAGCTTGAACTGTGCCACCGTAAAGGTGGGCCAGCCGTTTTGTGCGCACACCCAGTTGCCGGCATCGGCAAGGTCGTCGATGGTGTTCAGCAGGGTGCCGTCCAGATCAAATAATACAGTCTTTATCATAAAATAGTCTCCGTTGCTCTGTGTTACAAAAATGCCCCGCCGACCGTAGGTTCAGCGGGGCATCGCAAGTATACTTCTATATCTCCAGAAAATCAAGAGCCGCCAGCGGCACGCTGCGCACCGTGACCTTTTCTTTGCCGGGAAATACAAGGGTCAGGTTGGCGCGCTGCACCGTCACCGCCCAAGGGGATTGCAACGCAGTAAAGCCGGTGTCCGGGTGGAACACGCACAGCTGGTGCAGATGGAACCGGTGCTGCCGACAGAGCAGCAGCTGTCCCTGCTGCTGCCATACGCCCTCCCGGTGCCAGCCCACGGCGGCAGCGCCCAGCAGGGCGGCAAACACCCCGGTGGGGATGAGCAGCGGCAGGGTAAGGGCAGGCAGAGTGGTGCGGGATACCGCCGTCAGCAGCAGGCAGAGCGCCAGCGGGATGCCCGCCGGCAGAAAAAATATCATGCTGCGGTCAGTGGTGTCGGCGCGGGTGTCCGGGGGCAGCTGCGCCATCTCGGGCAGCAGCTCCCGCAGCAGCGGGGTGCCCTCCCGCCAGACGAACAAGGGCAGCTCCGGGCGGCACGCCCCTGCCGAGACAAATACCGGGCAATAATGCAGCGCCCATGTGGCGGGGGAGCGGCGCAGGTCGGCGTAGTTCAGCTGGCAGAGCCGCAGACGCATCTCGTACCGGCGTACAAGCCCGCCCCGGCTGCCCAGCTGGGTATCGGTGCGCCAGACGGTATAATGCACCGCCTGCAAGGCGCTGCGCACCAGACTGATGCAGAACAGCGTACCCGCCAGCACCAGCAGCCACGCCGTGCCCAGCGGCAGCCAGCGGGCGGCAAACGCCGCCAGCTGTCCCAGCTGCGCAAGGGCAGCGGTCTGGGCATCCGGGGCGTAGCTCTGGGTCTGGTGGATGGCCAGCCACCACAAAATCAGGGTAGACAGGCCGTTGGCACCCAGCACCGTAAAGGCCAGCTTTTCGCCGCCCTTGGGCGCGTGCCATAGCGGGTCTGTCACCGGCAGCAGCACATCGGCAAGTTCCTCGGCCTGCTGCCGGGTAAGATACAGTGTGATGGTCTTGGTCTGCCCCACAGGGTACAGCACCACCCGGCAGGCACCGGTCAGGCGGTAGAGCAGGGGCTGCTCCAATATCAGCGCCGCCAGCCCCTCGGCGCGCAGGGCGCGGTCCAGCCGCACGCCCAGCCGCCAGCTGACGTGCACTGTGCCTTCGGCATCCACCTGCCAGCGGCCGCCGTAGTACACCGCCCAGCACACGGCGCTGATAAAGAAGAGCAATACAAGCTCCTGCCGCAGCGCTGCACGCAGGGCGTCCCAGTTGCGGTCAAAAAGCACCTGTACCAGCGGCAGAAGGTAGACCAGCAGGGTCTTGCGCAGCAGATGCAGTGCCGCCAGCGGGTGAAAGTGCTTTTCCCGGCTCATACGTTGCCCTCCATCAGTACCGCTGCCAGCGCGGTAGCCTGTGCGGCGGGGATGCCGGGAAGCACCAATTGCAGCCCCGGGCTGCGCACAAGGAGCACAGTGCACCCTGCCGCCCACAGCAGCGGGGTGCGCAGCAGCTGCACCCCGGTGACCGCCCGGCGCGGGATGCGGTGCAGCACAGGGACAGCCACCCCGGACTGCACCGTGACGCTGTCTGCCGTCAGGGCGGCGACAAAGCTGCAGCAGCGCACCCGGACAAGCGCCACCAGCGCCGCCCATACAGCGCAAAAGACCGCGCCCGCCCACACGCTCTGACAGAAGGCAAAGGGCGCGCAGACCAGCCCGGGCACGGCTGCCCAGACGCAGAGCACCCGGCGGGCGCGGGGCGGCAGCACCAGAGCGGTGCGCAGCAGCTCCTGCTCGCTCATTTGTGGGAGGAAAGACCCCACGCATCCATCAGCAGATGCAGGGTGTCGTCCTGTGTCAGGCACAGCAGCCTATCCCACGGCAGCAGCACCGTGCTGCCGTGAGGGATGATGAACTCGGTATCCCGGGTGATGCTGACCAGAATGGCATCGCCGGGAATGGGGATCTCCTTGATCTCCTTGCCCGCAAACTGAAAGTCCTCCGGCAGCAGGATCTCGTTCAGGCTGGCAGTGCCGCCGCCCAGAGACAGCAGCTGCCGGATGGTGTCGGTCTCGATCTCCCGCTCCAGGATATGGCTCAGGTTGTCGGTGCCGCACACCACGGTGTCCACGCCCAGCGTGTGCAGGATGTCCCGGTTTTTGGGGTTGGAGGCGCGCGCCACGGTGCGGTTCACGCCGAACTCCCGCTTGGCGATCTGGCACGCCACCAGATTGGTCTCGTCGGTGTTGGTCACCGCCACAAAGGCGTCGCAGCTGGCCACATCGGCGGTGCGCAGGGTGTCAAAGCTCAGGGAGTCGCCGCAGATGACCGGGATATCAAGCGTATCCGCAAGGGTGCGGCACAGCGCCTCCTGCGGCTCGATGATGGTCACCTTATGGTGGTGGGACAGCAGGCTTTGGGCAAGATACATCCCCACCCGGCCGCCGCCGGCAATACAAACTTTCATATCGTTACCTCATTCTACGGTCTGTAAAGCAAAAACAGGCTGTTTTACTTGGAAAGTGCCCGGAACACCGCCTGCTCAGTCAGCACGGTGGGGCAGATGGTCTCCAGCTCGTAGGCCTTGTGGTATAAAATTTGCAGATGCGGGTCGGATACCCGGCAGATGACCTTATCCCGGCGGAAGATGTTCTTTGCCAGCTGCGCTGCCATCAGGTTCACCGAGTCCTCCTCGGTCACCGCCGCCACGGCGTCGCAGTTCTCCACGCCGCCCCGGCGCAGGGTGTCCGGGTCGGTAGGGTCGCCCACAAGGGCAGTGCCGTGAAAGGTATAATCGTCAAAGGCATCCAGACGCTTGAGCTGCTCAGGGTCCTTTTCCACCACCGAGATATCATGGCCGATGCGCTCCAGATCGCGGATCAGCGCCGCACCCACCTGATCGCAGCCGATCACCAGTATGTTCATGAAGGTTCACCTCGTTGTTCTCAGTGCTTTCAGCGCCGGGCGCAGAAAGCGGACAGACTTCTTATTTTTATAGTATAGCACATTTCCCGGGGCAGATAAATACAGCGCCCGGGGGAAAATTTCTATAATCTGTATGCACAGGGGCTCATAGTATGGTATACTGAAACTGCTTTTGAAAAAACTACGCATCCAACCGGGTGCTGCAGGAGGGATTTATTACGTTTTTCGAGATCATCAAGGCGATCCTGATGGGTATCGTGGAGGGCATTACCGAGTGGCTGCCCATCTCCTCCACCGGTCACATGATTCTGGTGGAGCAGGTCGTCAAGTTCAATGCCAGTGAAGAATTCATGTCCATGTTCCGGGTGGTCATCCAGCTGGGTGCCATTCTGGCCGTGGTGGTGCTGTTCTGGAATAAGCTGTGGCCCTTCGGGCTGCGGCAGGGCAAGGTCATCTCCAAGCCCAGCGTGTGGAACCTGTGGTTCAAGGTGGTAGCCGCCACCCTGCCGGTGCTGGTCATCAGTCCGCTGGACGATTGGATGGAGGCACACTTCTATAACTACATCACCGTAGCCGCCATGCTGATCTTGTACGGCGTGCTCTTCCTTGTGGTGGAAAACCGCCGCACCACGCCCCGGGTCACAAAGCTGGAACAGATCAGCTACCGGGACGCGCTGCTCATCGGCGTGTGGCAGTGCCTTGCCATCATTCCCGGCACCTCCCGCTCCGGCGCTACCATCGTGGGCGGTCTGCTGCTGGGGCTCTCCCGCGCCTGCGTGGCAGAGTTCACCTTCTATCTGGCCATCCCGGTCATGGCGGGTGCATCCCTGCTCAAGGTGGTCAAATTCGCGTTTTCCGGTACGGCCATCACCGGCACCGAGATCGCTGTACTGCTGGTGGGCTGCGTTGTGGCCTTTGTCGTCAGCCTTGCAGCCATCCGCTTCCTGATGGACTACGTCAAGCGCCACGACTTCAAGTTCTTCGGCATCTACCGCATCGTGCTGGGTGCCATCGTGCTGGCTGTGGCGGCCATCACCGCGCTGGCATAAGAGAAAATCTTAATAATGATAACAGGGGCTGCTGCACGGCATTCGGTGCAGCAGCCCCTTATTGTATGGTGTGCTTCTTTTTTGGCGGGCTGAACCCTCTCCGTCATCGCTGCGCGATGCCACCTCCCCCGAAGGGGGGAGGTTTATTTGTACTGACCGGAAGTTGCAAAAAAAGCTCCCCCTTTCGGGGGAGCTGGCACGCCGTCAGGCGTGACTGAGAGGGTTTGCAAACGCTTACTCTTCCGCTTTTTTCACCTTTACGCGCCACTTGTGGGACATATACTCCGAGCGCAGCTTGTTGGTAACAAAGGTCTGGCTGCTGTACAGGCCGTGGTGGCCGGAGAGCATAAAGCAGATACCGCAGCCCAGCGCGATGAGCTCCAGCCCGGCGCCGCTGAACAGCTCAAAGCCCAGCAGGATGGAGGGGATCAGGACGTTGGTGGCACCGCAGAAGATGGACACCAGCCCCACCGCAGCTGCAAACCCGGCGGGCAGACCCAGCAGCGGGCCGACCACGCAGCCGAAGGTAGCGCCCACAAAAAAGCTGGGCACCACCTCGCCGCCCTTGAACCCGCAGGCAAGGGTCAGCGCGGTGAGGAAGATCTTGCACAGAAAATCCCACGGCAGTGCCTGTCCCTGCTCCACGGCAGCGGTGATGACGCTCATGCCCGCGCCGTTATAGCGCCCCACGCCGATGAGATAGGAAAAGCCGATGACCAGCACGCCGCCCGCAAAGACCCGCACCCACGGGTTCGGGAGAAGCTTTGGCACGGTGTGCTCCATGAAGTGGAGGGTGTAGCAGAACAGGCGGGAAACGGCAGCGCAGGCCACACCCAGCAGGATGACCAGCAGGGCGGTGCGGACATTCAGCTCCGGCGCAGTGAGGGCAAAGTGGGTGGGCGCGATGCCAAAGACCAGCGAGCAGCCGTAGGCGATAAGGGCAGAGGTAAAGGCCGGGACAAAGGCAGAAGTAAAGGTCAGGCCCACATCCTCCACCATCATGGCAAAGCAGGCCGCCGCCAGCGGGGTGCCGAATAGGGCAGAGAAGAACGCCGCCATGCCGCTGATGGTGGCGGTGCGGCGGTCGTGGTCCTTGAGCCGCAGCAGGGTGCCAAGGTTCCAGCCGATGCTGCCGCCCATCTGCAAGGCAGCGCCCTCGCGGCCGGCAGAGCCGCCGCACAGGTGGGTGAGCACCGTGCCCAGAAAGATGGCGGGCACCAGCAGAATGCTGACCGGTTCGCCGCTCTGCACAGCGCGGATAACGTTGTTGGTGCCCACGCCCTCGCACTTTGTTACTTTATAAAGGGCGGTGATGAGCAGACCCGCCACAGGCAAAAGGAACAGCAGCCAGGGCTGCGCGGCACGCAGCTCGGTGGCGTGCTCGACAGCAAGATGGAACAAGGTGCCCAGAAATCCGCAGAGCAGACCCATGGGGACCGCCAGAAAGAACCATTGCAGCGCCACCCGGACGGCGGCTACGGCTTCGCGCCGGAATGTATCAAAATCGTTCATAGAAAGTACTCCTGTATCTTGACATCCGTTCTGTTTTTTGGAACCGATATAAGATAACACCGCAGGGCAGGACTGTCAACCCCAAAATGGGCAGAGAAAAACGGCGCTGCTCCATTTTCTGTTTACACCGCTCGGCCGGGTGTGCTATACTGAAGGCAGTACCGCACAATTCCCGCCTGACGGCTCAAGCACCGTTCCGGCGGCTGCGGCACGGCATCTGCGTTGCCAAAATGCTCGATAATACACAAAGTATTATCTGCGCTTTTGGCTTAGCATCTGCCGCACCTCGCTCGCCGTATCGGCACTTGGAATCATGTGGTATTGCCTGAACAAAAGAGAGACCGCGCGGCAGACGCCGCCGGAAGGATATGGGAGGAAAAACACCATGGAAGCATCCAAAGTTTACTATACAGATTTCCGCTGTCCGGTGGGCACCAGCCTGCTGGAAAAGCTGCGCCGGGTGTGCATTGCCGCCGGCATCAAGGACATCGACATGGACGGCCGGTTCGTGGCCATCAAGATGCACTTCGGCGAGCTGGGCAATCTGGCTTTTCTGCGTCCCAACTACGCCAAGGTGGTGGCAGACCTGTGCAAGGAGCAGGGCGGTATGCCCTTCCTGACCGACTGCAACACCCTGTACCCGGGCAGCCGCAAGAATGCGCTGGAGCACCTGAGCTGCGCCCAGCTGAACGGCTTCTGGCCCATGACCACCGGCTGTCAGGTGATCATCGGTGACGGTCTGCGCGGCACGGATGAGGTGGAAGTGCCGGTGCCCAACGGCGAATATTGCAAGACTGCCAAGATCGGCCGTGCCATCATGGATGCGGACGTGTTCATCAGCCTGACCCACTTCAAGGGCCACGAGTCCACCGGCTTCGGCGGTGCGCTCAAGAATATCGGCATGGGCTGCGGCTCCCGCGCGGGCAAGATGGAGCAGCACGCTGCCGGCAAGCCCGCCGTGCAGGAGGGGCTGTGCCGCGGCTGCCACCGCTGCGCCAAGGAGTGCGGCTCGGACGCCATTACTTACAATGCCGAAAACAAGGCGGTCATCGACTACGACAAGTGCAAGGGCTGCGGCCGCTGCATCGGCGCGTGCAGCTTTGACGCCATCTATTCTCCCAACGACTGCGCCAACGAGCTGCTGGACCGCAAAATGGCCGAGTACGCCGCCGCAGTCTGCCACGACCGTCCCTGCTTCCACGTTTCTCTGGTGCAGGACATCAGCCCCAACTGCGACTGCCACTGCGAGAACGATGCACCCATCCTGCCGGATATCGGCATCTTTGCGTCCTTCGACCCTGTGGCGCTGGATCAGGCCTGCGTGGACGCCTGCCTGAACGCCGCCCCGCTGCCCAACAGCCAGCTGGGCGCAAACCTTGCAAAGCCGGGCTGGAACTGCTATCACGACAACTTCAAGGACTCCAACCCCAACATCGAGTGGAAGGCCACCCTTGAACAGGCCGAGAAGGTGGGCATGGGCACCCGCCAGTATGTGCTGAAAAAGGTATAAAAATCAGAAACAGAAGGGATGCTGCACATGGTCAGCATCCTCGCCCTCTCAGCCATCGCTACGCGATGCCAGCTCCCCCAAAGTGGGAGCCCTTGGCAGTCCACGCAGACTTCATCTTTCTGCCAAGGCCTCTCCCTTTGGGAGAGGTGTCACCGTAGGTGACGGAGAGGGCGAGCCCGCTAAAGAAAAAGCATCTGCAACAAAATCGCTGATTCTGAAATTCAGAAGCGATGGTTGCAGATGCTTTTTTGTTTTATTAAGCTTCGCCGTTTGTCTCCGGCACAATGCCGTCCAGCACAGCTTGCAGCGCCTGCCAGTTTTTCAGGGTGCAGCCGGGCAGGGTGTCAGCGTCCAGCCCTGCGTCCGCGATGCGGCCGGTCATGCTGTCCTTATCGCTGAGCAGGTCCAGCGCGGCGTCCTTGACCAGCGGCCATGCCTCGGCAAAGCCTTCCTGCTCGTTATCGGTCAGGCCGTCGTACCAGCTGTAAAAGGCATCCTGAATGGCTTCTGGGGAGCGGCTGGACATCCGCGCGTCCTCGGCCCAGTGCAGCAGCGATGCCGCCGCGATGACCGATTTCAAGGAGCAGCCGGATACCCCGGGCCCCCAGCCCAGACAGGGCGCAAAGGCGTTTGAGGTGCCGGTGATGGAGAACACCGAATTCTCGTCGAAATTGCCGGGGTTCAGCTCTCCGGTGTTGGCTTCTGTGGTGGAGGAGGGCAGCTCACTGCTGCCGGAAGCGGATGCGCTGTCCGAGGCGGGCGCAGCGCTGGATGCGGGGCTGCTTGCAGAGCCGCCGCAGGCTGCCAGCAGACAGCCCAGGAAAGCGGCGCACAGCAGCAGCGCAAGGGAGCGGATATATTTCGATGTCATAAGAAAAACCTCCGTAACTGGTGCTCCAGCAAGCCGCCGGAGCAATGCGGGATCTACACCCTAAGTATACGTTCTGCGCACGGCGTTGTCAATCGTTCTGCGCAGGACGAATTTCAAGCAGTCCTGTGCAGGATATACAAAAATACAGCTTGAATTTCGGGCAGTTCAACAGATTGACATTTCCTGCGCTGGCTCGTATAATCAAAAGCAGACAAGTGAATTTATCAGTGCGTGTAACTGTTCGATCAGGCATGAGCATCAGAGGGAAGGCGGCAACGGCATCCCTTTGGTTCTTGTGCCCTTTTTCTTTTTCACAAAAGCTGCGGCATGGAAGCGGAGGAGTGCGGCGATGCAGGCTGTAAAGGTATTCAATAACAATGCGGTGTCGGTGGTCATGCCGGACGGCAGGGAAGCCATTCTCGTGGGCAACGGGCTTGGGTTTGGCCGCCGCCCGGGGGACGTGATCGACAAAAGCCGCGTTTCCAAGGTGTACTATGTGCAGAACGAGCTGCAGACCAAGTTTCTCAAGATGCTGGATAACGTCACCCCGCAGGTGATGCAGGCCGCCGAGCGTATCTCGCTGGCGGCAGAGGAGCAGGGCATCCTGCTCAGCAGCAAAAGCACCATCTCGCTGGTGGATCACATCAGTTTTGCGCTGGAACGTGTGGAAAAGGGCACCTTTCTGCCCAACCTCATGCTCTCGGAGACCCGGATGCTGTACCCGAAGGAGTACGCAGTGGGGCAAAGGGCGCTGGAACTTGTTCGGCAGTTCTGCGGCGTACAGCTGCCGGAGGACGAAGCGGGCTACATTGCCCTGCATCTGGTAGCCGGTGCGGCGGACGGTGCGCTGGCCTATGATACCGTAAAATTCGTCAAGGCGGTCAAGGAGATCATCTGCGACACCTATCACTGCACCTTTGAGGAAGAAAGCCTTGAGACCACCCGCCTGACCGTGCACCTCAAGTTTCTGGCGGCGCGCATCCTGCGGCATACTCCTTGGCAGGACGCCGGGCTGGAATCCATGTATACGGTGCTTTTGCAGCGCGACAGCCGCAACGAGGTGTGCTTGCAGCGCATCAATGCCTATCTGCGGCAGGAATTTGATTATGAGCTGGATCATCAGGAGCAGGTCTATCTGCTCATCCGCCTGACCAAGATCGTTGGTTAAAATGTTTCAACAGGGCGTCCGGAAGCCCTGCGGAATAGAAATCATCCCCCCAAACAGTCAAGTCAAAAAGTGAGGAGTATTACACGATGAAAGAAAAAGTCATGAATGGCTTGGAAAAGTTCTCCAAAGCCATGCTCTCACCGCTGTCGTATATCTCGGCAGCAGGCCTGATCCTTGTGCTGGGCGCACTGCTTACCAGCACAAGCCTTAGTGCGATGATCCCCGTTCTGCAGTGGACCCCCATCAAGCTGCTGGGACAGCTGATCTACAACTGCATCATGGTCATCATCAACAACCTCAGCCTGATGTTCTGCGTGGGCATCGCAGCGGCGCTGGCCAAAAAGAACAAGCAGCAGGCTGCCATCATCGGCCTGATGAGCTACTTTATGTACCTGACCGCCGGCAACGTCACCCTGACCCAGCTGGGTATGCTGGCAGAGGCTGACCCGATGGTGGGTCTGTACGGCACCGGTCAGTCCACCGTGTTCGGCATCCAGACGGTGGATATGGGCGTGTTCGGCGGTATCCTGCTGGGTCTTGTCTGCGGCTGGGTGTACAACCGCACCTGTGAAAAGCAGTTCAAGGGCATCATCACCCAAATCTACTCCGGCAACCGCTGGTCCTTTACCTGCATGGTGGTCTTTTCCATCCTGTTCGGCTTTGGCTCCTGCTTCTTCTGGCCGCCGGTGCAGAACGTGATCAGCGCACTGACCGATCTGATCGCCACCTCCGGCAACTTCGGCCTGTTCCTGTACGGCTTCTTGGAGCGCTTCCTCATCCCCACCGGCCTGCATCACCTCATCTACACCCCCTTCCAGTTCTCTGCACTGGGCAACAGCCTGACCGTGGGCGATGCCACCTACACCGGCTCCTACATTGTCATGATGATGGAGTACAGCATGGGTCTGCCCTTCTCGGACGGCATCGTGCTGCTGCACATCTTCCATGTCACCGGCTTTACCACCAACCTCCTCGGCTCGGTGCTGATGAACCTTTCCGCCGGTGCAGATAAGACCAACTATCCCACCCTGTACCTGCTGGCGCTGTGCCAGATCGCAGTGTACTTTGTGGTGTTCACCCTGCTGATCAAGGCCTTCAACCTGCACACCCCCGGCCGGGAAGAGGTGAGCACTGAGACCGCGGGGAGCGATGCACCCGCCAAGAAGGCAAGCGTGAAGAACGCTGCCGAGGTGCAGTGCGTCATCGACGGTCTGGGCGGCAAGGAGAACATCCTGTCGGTGGACAACTGCTTCACCCGTCTGCGGGTAAACATCAAGGACCCCGCAAAGCTGGACGAAGCTGCCATCAACAAACTGCCGAACAGCGGCATCGTGAAAAAGGGTACCGATATCCAGATCGTTTACGGTCTGCAGGTGGCCGATATCAAGCGTGCCGTGGAGGCACAGCTGGAAAACCAGTAAATCGTTTTACCGTGCCCCGGCGGATTGCGCCGGGCTAACCTGAAAAATACAAAAAAGGAGCGTTTATACTATGGTCATTACCATTGCTGGCGGCGGTAGCACGTTTACCGCCGGTATCGTCAAATCCATCGCCCTGCGCCGGGAAGAACTGGAAGTGGACGAGATCCGTCTGTTCGACATCAACAAGGAGCGGCAGGACAAGGTTGCCGTTGTGGTGGACTGGGTCCTGCACAAGGAGCTGAATACCGACATCAAGCTGGTGGTCACCACCGATGTGCAGCAGGCTTACACTGACACTTCTTTTGTGTTTGCCCAGATGCGCGTGGGCGGCTACGCCATGCGGGAGCAGGACGAGAAGATCCCTCTGCGCCACGGCTGCGTGGGACAGGAGACCTGCGGCTGCGGCGGCATGGCCTACGGAATGCGCACCATCTTCCCCATGATCAAGCTGATCGACGACGTGGAAAAGTATGCCAAGAAGGACTACTGGATCCTGAACTACTCCAACCCCGCCGCCATCGTATCCGAAGCCTGCCGCAAGCTGCGCCCGAAGGCACGGATCATCAACATCTGCGATATGCCCATCGCCATCATTGACGTGGTGGCAGCTGCCATGGGCATCCAGAACAAGAAGGAGATTGTTTACGATTACTTTGGCCTGAACCACTTCGGCTGGTTCACCTCCATCCAGTACCACGGCGAGGACCTGATGCCCAAGCTGCGCGCCTACATCAAGGAGAACAAGATCCTTCTGCCGGAAAGCTACCTCAAGGGCATGGGCGCGCTGACCTCTTCCAGCAGCCAGAACCGCCACACCAAGGGCAGCTGGTACTATGTGTGGAAGGGCGAGTACGAGATCATGGAAAACTTTCCGGAGTACCTGCCCAACACCTACCTGAACTACTATCTGCAGGCCAAGGAGTTCGTGGAGCACTCGGACCCGAACCACACCCGCGCCAACGAGGTGGAGGAGACCCGCGAAAAGAACCTGTTCGACGGCATCGACCACTACCTCAAGACCGGCGAGGTGGACGCCAACACCTTCTATGCCGGCAGCCACGGCGACTGGATCGCAGATCTTTCCGCTGCGCTGAAGAACGACACCAAGGCACGCTTCCTCATCATCACCGAGAACCGCGGCGCGATCCCCAATATGCCCTATGACGCAATGGTGGAGCTGCCCGCCTACATCGGCAAAAACGGCCCGGAGGTCATTGCCCGGGACAACATCCCGCTGTTCCAGCAGGGCTTGATGATGCAGCAGCTCAACAGCGAAAAGCTGCTGGTAGAGGGCTGCGTGGAAGGCAGCTACGAGAAGGTGCTGCAGGCCTTTACCCTGAACAAGACTGTGCCCAGCATGAACGTTGCCAAGGCCATTCTGGACGATATGATCGAAGCCAACAAGGGCTACTGGCCGGAGCTGCACTGAGCAGCCGGTTTTCCCGCCGCCGCAGGTATTGCCGCCTGCGGCGGCTTTTTTATGCGCATTGACCTTTGCACAGCAAGGGCTTATAATGAGAAAAAACCAGTAAAAGCGAAAGGAAGCACACCCATGCAAAACAAAGCCCCTGTCCCCACCAGCCGCCCGGTCACCGGGCGCTTTGCGCCCAGCCCCAGCGGACGGCTGCATCTGGGCAATCTGGCGTGCAGCCTGCTGGCGTGGCTCAGCGCAAAAAGTCAGGGCGGGCGCATCGTGCTGCGCATCGAGGATCTGGACGCCGAGCGCTGCCCCCGCGTCTACGCCGACTTGCTGGAGCAGGACCTTGCGTGGCTGGGGCTTACATGGGACGAGGGCGGCAGCACCGGCGGTGCACACGCGCCCTATTACCAGAGCGAATGCGGGGACATCTATACCCAAAGCTACCGCAAGCTGGAGCAGAGGGGACTGGTATACCCCTGCTTCTGCTCCCGCTCCCAGCTGCACGCCGCCAGCGCACCCCACACCTCGGACGGCAACGTCATCTACCCGGGCACCTGCCGGGGACTGACGCCGGAAGAGATCGCAGAAAAGCGCAAAAAGAAAGCCCCTGCCTACCGCCTGATGGTGCCGGATGAGGAGATCACCTTTACGGACGGCTGCATGGGCACCCACACCGAAAACCTGCTGCGGGACTGCGGCGACTTCTATCTGCGCCGGGCAGACGGCGTGTTTGCCTATCAGCTGGCAGTGGTGGTGGACGATGCCCGCATGGGCGTCACCGAGGTGGTGCGCGGGGCAGACCTGTTATCCTCCACGGCGCGGCAGCTGTACCTGTACCGTCTGCTGGGTCTGCAGCCGCCCCGCTTTGCCCACTGCCCGTTGCTGCTGGCAGCGGACGGGCGGCGGCTGTCCAAGCGGGACGGCGACCAGAGCCTTGAGAACCTTCGCGCCCGCTATACGGCCGAGGACATTGTGGGCCGTCTGGCCTATGCCTACGGCTTGCAGGAAGAGCCTGCACCTCGGACGCCGGAAAGCCTCATCAAAGACTTTTCGTGGGATAAGGTGCCGAAGAAGGATATTTGTCTGCCGGAAGGACTGTTTTAGCGTAGCGTAACACCCTCGGCGAAGCCGTAAATGGGAGAAACGAGAAAAAAGCGTTTAGCGAAGCGGCTAGCTTTTTTCCGTTTCGACT
>ENA-ORSG01001105-ORSG01001105.1-human-gut-metagenome-genome-assembly--contig:-NODE-1105-length-18263-cov-8.032074_pt1 | contig 18263 bp, 16 predicted proteins | sample MGYA00242189_ERZ509156 | MGnify/ENA primary metagenome ERZ509156 (study PRJEB26280, sample SAMEA2338666) | human gut metagenome | biome: human gut; feature: human-associated habitat; material: faeces...
CACTTTGTCTGCAATTGCATGATGCAGGAAAGTTTAGTACTGAATTTCAGGCATATATCAAGCAAGAAGATGATCTACCCAAAAGGGGAGCAGTAAATCATAGCTCTGCAGGAGCTGAATTATTAATGCAGGAATTTAAGAACAGTCCCTATCATTCAGTTCAAGATATGAGGCTTTTGATAGAGCTTATTTCATATACGATTACGGCACATCATGGAATTTATGACTGCATAGATGAAGATGGCGAAGACAAGTTTGAAGTCAGATTGAATGTGGTTGAAAAAGAAAAACTGGATGAAATTGCAAGACTGTGGTTTGAAGAAATGCATTTTACAAAAGATATGTTATGCAGTCAGATGAGAAAGGCATATGGTGAATTCATAACCGCTTTTTTGAAACCATTAAAACAAATCTGTCAGAATGGACAGACAGAAGGCACAGAGAGATTTTTTTATATGAGCTGTATGGAACGATTGCTTTTGTCTTTACAAATAGACTCAGACTGGACAGATACAGCAAGAGCAATGGGTGACAGTATGCTTGATGATAATATGGAAACTGCAAACGTATATCAGAAGGCTTTGAAAAATTATCAGCAATATATGGATAAGCTGGAAAAAGAAGCACAGGAGAATCTCAGAACAGAGAAACAAAAACAAATCTTCGAACTGCGAAAAAAGATTAGAGAAGAATGTATGAATTTCTCAGAGACATCATATGGAATATATCGGTTATCACTTCCGACAGGTGCGGGAAAGACGTTAGCATCTTTGGGATATGCACTGAAAGTGGCAGCAAAGAGAAAAACATCGGAAGTTTCTCACATTTTTTACATAAGTCCTTATATATCCATCACAGAACAGAGCACTGAAGTGATAAAAAAAGCAGTCGGAAACGAAGAATGGGTGATGGAACATCACTCAAATGTCAGCAATTCTGATGAACAGGAGAAGCAGATAGATACTGCATGGAAGGAACCGATTATCTGTACAACTATGATTCAATTTTTGTATACGTTGTTTTCACAGAAAAATAAAAGCATCCGCCGTTTTCATCAATTGAAAAATTCAGTGATTATTGTGGATGAAGGGCAGGCACTGCCGGTGCAGACAATACACACATTTAATCTTATGATGAATTTCTTATGTTATGTATGTCATGCGACTATTATTTTGTGTACAGCCACCCAACCGCAATTGGCATCTGGCAATATAAAAAGAAAGATTTTATATACAGCGCCTAAGGATATGGTCACAGGAGTGTGTGATATTTTTCAGCGTTTTCAGCGTACGAACATCTCTTTTGAAATAAATGAGCCAGACACATTTGAATCACTGGGAGAGAGGATAAGCCATGATTTCCAAAAAGAACGGACAATACTTCTAATTTTGAATAAAAAAGAGACGGTTGGAACATTTTTTGATTACATAAAAGCAGAATTGAAAGATGTGAAGATTTTTTATCTGACAACAAACTTATGTCCGGAACATCGGAGTGATCAATTGGAAAGCATAAAAAATTATCTGAAAAATAGTACAGAAAAAGTTTTGATTATAAGTACAAATCTGATAGAAGCGGGAGTGGATCTGTCAGTCAATCATGTCTATCGTTCACTTGCAGGATTGGACAATATCGCACAGGCGGCAGGTCGTTGCAACCGAAACGGGGAAATGGAGCAGGGGAGGGTTACTGTAATTCAATTAGTTGGAGATGAATTTGAGGTGATTCGAACAGCTCAGAAGAAAACGGAAGAAGTCTGTGAAAAATATAATCAGTCCAATAGTACGGAGAGTATTATTTTCCCAGAGTGGATGGATTGGTATTATGAAATTTATTATAAGGAAGTCAGCAATAAAATGGATTATGATATAGGAAAAGGCGAAACAATATATAAATTATTGAGCAGTGGATTTCCGGGAGAACGGAAACATTTCATCAGACAGGCATTTAAAACAGCAGGAGAAAACTACAGACCGATTCAGGAAGAGGGAAAAACAGTGATAGTTCCATATAAAGAGGGAATGGATATCCTTGAAAAACTGGAAACAGCGCAGACGGTATCTGATAAAAAAAGATTATTAAGAAAGATACAGCGTTATACGGTGTCTGTTTATGAAAATAAATTAAAAGAATGCTTACAAAATGGAGTGATAGAAGAAAGCAGGCTTTTACCAGACGTATATGTAGCTAAAAATTATGATATGGAAAAAGGACTGCTCAATGAACTTGTATTACAATATTATTGAAAAAGGGGGAAAGAAGAATGGAAAGAGAAAATGCAATAGAATATAAAGTCTATGGGAAATATGCACTTTTCACCGATCCATTAACGAAAACAGGAGGCGAAAAACTGTCATATCAGGTGCCAACGTATCAGGCATTGAAAGGAATCACAGAAAGTATTTACTGGAAACCTACGTTTACGTGGGTGATTGATGAGTGCAGAGTGATGCATCCAATACGGACAGAGTCAAAGGGAATGCGCCCGATAAAATATCAGGGAGGAAACGATCTGGCATCTTACACATATTTAAAAGATGTAGAATACCGGGTGAAAGCACATTTTGTATGGAATGAAAACAGACCGGATCTTGTAAATGACCGGAATGAGAATAAGCATTATCAAATTGCAAAAAGAATGTTAGAAAGAGGAGGCAGGAGAGATATTTTTCTTGGAACAAGAGAATGTCAGGGATATGTAGAACCCTGTACAGTGATGGAAGGAGAAGGATTCTATGACAATGATGGAAATATTTCTTTTGGAATCATGGTACATGGAATTACATATTCGGATGAAGCAGTCAGGGAGAATGAGAAAAAGCATATGACGATCCGGTTATGGAATGCATACATGAAAGACGGAGTGATTAGATTTCCGGAACCGGAAGAATGTCAGATCAGAAAAGTAGTTGCGGAAATGGAAATGAAAACATTTGACGAAAAAAATTTCTGTGGAATAAGGGAATTTGAAAGGGGGAATCTTTTTGGGCTGGATACAAATGCTTGAAAAAACATATGACGCATGCGAAGCGATTGTGGGGAAAAAGGTAAATGAAGATCCAATCTTACTTCCAATCTCGCATTCTACAGCAAATGCGCAGATAGAAGTGACGATTGACCTAAAAGGTAAATTTATGCCGGCTTTGTCCGGAATCATTCCAAAGGATGGGGAAGATAAAATCACGATTATCCCAGTAACCGAGGATTCGGCTTCGCGAAGTAATGGAAGCTGTCCGCATGCATTATGTGACAAACTTTGCTATGTTGCAGGAGATTATTCATTATACACAAACGAGGACAAGACAGAATACTATAATGATTACATTAATAGTTTGAGAAAATGGACAAGCTCTGAATTTTCCAATAAGTGGCTGCAATGTGTATATCTTTATTTGAAAAAAGCTACACTGATTCAGGATTTAATAAAAGCAAAATTATTGGTATTGGCTGAAGATGGTTTTCTGTCCGAAAATGAAAATAAAATTCAGTCAGTTGCCCAAAAAGATGCGATGGTAAGATTTGCAGTATGGGATAATGGAGAAAAACATGAATTGTGGAAAGAGCCGGAAATGTATCACTCTTTTATCGAGTATTACAAGACTAATTTGCATAATTGTAATATAGATTATGTGACGGGTGAAAAGATACAATGTTCTGAAAAACATCCATCGAAAATCAGAAATTCCGGGGATAAAGCAAAGATTTTTTCGGCAAATGATACCTCTGGTTTTACTTACCGGGGAAGGTTCGCGAATCGTGAGCAGGTTGCCAGTATTGGATATGAAACTTCGCAGAAAGCACATAATGCTTTGCGCTGGCTGTTAGCAAGGCAGGGAAAATATATAGACGGTGAGATGACTGTGGTGTGGAAGCTTCCACAAAATCTAAAAGAAAAAGATTCTAATCTGGCGTTGGATGTAGTTGATTTATTTGGAGATACACAGGAAACATTTTTGGCAGATTTTGACTGGGCAGCAGAATGCAGGGACGAGGATGACATAGAACTCGACAGAAAATTTGCAGAGAAATTGAATCAGGCGATGGCTGGATACCGGGCAAAACTCCAACCGGATGATGAAGTAATCATTTTGTCGGTTGATGCAGCAACAACAGGAAGGTTAGCTGTTACTTACTATCAGGAAGTTCCGGGAAATGAATTTATAGACAGAGTTCTTCACTGGCATCAGAATTGTACCTGGCCACGATGGATAAAATTACATGAAACAAAAAAATGGGTGTTCATAAATAACACAGCGCCATCACCAAATGAGATAGCACTTGCTGCGTATGGAACAGAACAGGAAAAAGGATATCTGGCATGTAGTGATAAACTGAAAAAAACTACAATCCGAAGAATTTTACCGTGTATTATCGGATTAAGCCCGAAAATACCGGCCGATATTGTGAAAGCTGCTGTAAACAGGGCTTCAAATCCACAGGCATACAGCTCTTTTGTGTGGCAGAACTGTGTGGCGCCGGTGGCTTGTGCAATGATAAAATATAATGAATTTGATGGGAAGGTGAATAGTATGGAGCTAGAGAAAGACAGAAGCTATCTGTTTGGACAATTACTTGCTATCCTTGAAAAAGTCGAGGAGAGAGCACTATATTTACAGGAAAGTAAAACAGATGACAGACTTACCAATGCAAAGAAAATGTGGAATGTGTATACCAGACGTCCGGCAATCACTTATGAAAGACTCTATAGTCATATAGTGAGAGCATATCTGAAACGGTTAAATCCGGGTGCAAGAGCGAAAATAGAAAACGAAATAATGCAGATCATAAATGTTCTTCGGGAAACAGATGGATTCAACAACAATCCTTTGAATGAAAGATATTTACTTGGTTATTACGAGGAAAGAGAAAAATTAATGAAATCAAAAGGCGAAAAGTCGAATGAAGGAGGAGAAGAGTAATGGGAGCATTTACAAACAAAATTGATTTTGAAGTGGTGATTATGGTAAATCATGGAAATCCGAATGGGGATCCATTGAATGGAAATCGTCCAAGAGAAGATTTTGACGGATTCGGAGAGATTTCGGATGTATGTCTGAAAAGAAAAATCAGAAATCGTCTGCAGGATATGGGAGAGAAAATTTTTATACAAAGCGAAGAACGCTGTGATGATGGATGCAAGAGTCTTGCAGACAGGACAAAGACAAATGATGAGATGCAGAAAGCATTGAAAGCAAAGGATAATGAGGCATATGCAAAAGCTGCATGTAAGACGTGGATTGATGTGAGAGCATTTGGACAGGTATTTGCTTTCAAAGGAAATTCCGTATCAGTTGGAGTGAGAGGACCTGTAACAATTCAGTCAGCATTCAGCGTAGATCCTATTGATATTGAAAGCATACAGATCACGAAAAGTGTAAATTCAGAAACAAGCGATAAAAGAGGGGCAGATACGATGGGAATGAAGCATCGTGTTAATTTTGCCATGTATACCGTGAAGGGAAGTATTAATCATCAGCTTGCAGAAAAGACAGGATTTTCAGATGAAGATGCGGAAAAGATAAAAGAAGCGCTCAGGACGCTTTTTGAAAATGATGCATCATCTGCAAGACCGGACGGAAGCATGGAAGTGGTAAGGGTTTACTGGTGGAAACATAATTGCCCGATGGGACAATATTCTTCTGCAAAAGTTCATCGCTTACTGAAAATTGAGAAGAAGACAGAATTTCCAAAAAGTATTGATGATTACGAATTTACATTAAATTCTTTACCAGGATTGGAAGTGGAAATAATTGAAGGAATATAAAGAAGACGATTATCTGATGATCTCCGGGATACAGCATTTTGCGTTTTGTAGAAGACAATGGGCATTGATTCATCTGGAACAGCAATGGACTGAAAACTACAAGACAATGGATGGAAACTTTATGCACAGACAGGCGCATAATGGGGCATCCCACGAGAAAAGAAAAGATATCATCATTTCTCGTGGAATGCCGGTTTTCTCACGAATAATGGGTGTGAGTGGGATTTGTGATATTGTGGAATTTCATGCAGATGAGTCTGGTACTTTGATACGTACATTTGGTGGGAAATATACGCCATTACCGATAGAATATAAAAGAGGAAAACCAAAAGATCATGATGCGGATATCCTGCAGGTAGCTGCACAGGCCATGTGTCTGGAAGAAATGTTGGATTGTACAATTACACAGGGCGCATTGTATTATGGAGAGATAAAGCATCGTGTTAATATTCAGATTACAGAGGGTATCAAGCAGAACGTAAAAGATATGTTTGATGAAATGCATCAATATTATGAAAGAGGTTATACACCAAAAGCAAAAAAGAAGAAAGCATGTTATGTGTGTTCTTTAAAAGATTTGTGTCTGCCGGAACTGGAAAAAACGGGAAATGTTGAAACATACATGAATAATATATTGGCAGAAGATTTGGAGGATAACACATGAAAAAATTGTTGAATACTCTCTATATCACATCCGAGAATAAATATTTATCTCTGGATGGAGAAAATGTGGTGATTAAAGAGGAAGGTACAGAGCTTGGAAGAATGCCACTTCATAATCTTGAAATGATTGTAACGTTTAGCAGAGCAGGAGCCAGTCCGGCGTTGATGGGAAAATGTGCAGATAATAATATTTCAATTGTATTTTTGACGCCGTCCGGCTCATTCCTGGCAAGGGTAGAAGGAAAGACAAAAGGAAATGTGCTTCTGAGGAAGAAACAGTATGAAGTTGCAGCAGACGAGCAGGAAAGCCTAAAGATTGCACGCAATACGATTGTCGGAAAAGTTTATAATGGACGATGGGTAATTGAACGTACCATAAGAGATCATTCACTACAGACAGATGCAGATAAATTAAAAATTGTTTCAGAGAGGCTTCGGGATAAAATACCTGATATCAGAATCAGTAACAACAAAGATCAACTCAGGGGAATAGAGGGTGAACTTGCGTCACAGTATTTTTCTGTTTTTGATGAATTGATTTTACAACAAAAAGAAGATTTCTATTTTCATGAGAGAAACAGAAGACCACCTCTGGACAGGGTAAATGCATTATTATCATTTGTATATACACTATTAACAAGCATGATGGCAGCATCGTTAGAAACAGTTGGACTGGATCCATGTGTCGGATTTTTACATGGAGATAGACCTGGAAGATATTCACTGGCATTGGATATGATGGAAGAACTTCGGCCTGCGCTGGCTGATCGTTTTGTTTTGCGCCTTATTAATAAAAGGATGGTGGGCAAAACAGATTTTATAGAAAAAGAAGATGGAGCAATCTTATTGACAGATGATGCCAGAAAGAGAGTGCTTGACGAATGGCAGAAGCGAAAACAGGAACAGATAATACATCCATATTTAAAAGAAAAGATTCAGTGGGGAATGGTTCCTTATATGCAGGCAATGTTTTTGGCAAGATATTTACGTGGAGACATTGATGCATATCCGCCATTTTTGTGGAAATAGAGGTGATATTTTGCTTGTATTGATTACATATGATGTTAATACAGAAAATGAAGCAGGAAAGAGCAGACTTCGTAAAGTAGCAAAACAATGTGTAAACTATGGAGTACGAGTACAAAATTCTGTTTTTGAATGTATTGTAGATGGTGCCCAGTGTCGCATGCTGAAAGGAAAACTACAGGAAATTATAGACGAAGAAAAAGACAGCATTCGTATTTATTATTTAAACGATAAACAAAAACAGAAAATAGAATGTCTGGGTGTAAAAAAAGGAATATCAGTAGAAAATACGCTGATATTTTAAAGTGGTGCGGATCATAAGCGAACATGAAAAAGCGGATGATTCGCACCGGAAAAATGCAATATTTTTTGTGTTGCATAAAATAATTATTGCGGTTTTGATGGAATTATATAGACACTATGCAATAATTATTGCAGAGATGCATAAGGAATATTGTGCATTTTTGCTGTCGCTCCTCTTGTAGGAGCGTGGATTGAAATCCGTATGATGTGGCATAAAAATTTTAACATTTTGGTCGCTCCTCTTGTAGGAGCGTGGATTGAAATGTTGTCCAAATGCTATTAATCATGTGCTACAGTGGTCGCTCCTCTTGTAGGAGCGTGGATTGAAATATATCTGATGATTAAAGGATCCAGTGAATACGATGTCGCTCCTCTTGTAGGAGCGTGGATTGAAATTCCAAACTCCTATGGTCTGTACACAAAAGCCCAGGTCGCTCCTCTTGTAGGAGCGTGGATTGAAATAATGCTGCGTCTGGTGATGATGAGTATTGGTTTTTGTCGCTCCTCTTGTAGGAGCGTGGATTGAAATTACGCAGCAGATTATGTTGATAATTATGTACAAGTCGCTCCTCTTGTAGGAGCGTGGATTGAAATGAAAAATGGTCGAGAGTGCGAACAACGAAGGTGAGTCGCTCCTCTTGTAGGAGCGTGGATTGAAATAGTCTGTGTTCCTGCAAAAGTTGTCAGGCATAACAGTCGCTCCTCTTGTAGGAGCGTGGATTGAAATGCGAATGGTTCAAGTATAAGACGGAACGGAAAGACGTCGCTCCTCTTGTAGGAGCGTGGATTGAAATCATGGTAGGCGCTTCTGTATTTTTGCATTTTACACGTCGCTCCTCTTGTAGGAGCGTGGATTGAAATTGACAACAATCCGGTGCGAAAATGCCAAGAAATGGTCGCTCCTCTTGTAGGAGCGTGGATTGAAATATATCTGGAATACAGCACAGAGGACAGGCAGCCGGGTCGCTCCTCTTGTAGGAGCGTGGATTGAAATTGAAACAGCATCCCTTACTGCACCACAGCCGGAAGTCGCTCCTCTTGTAGGAGCGTGGATTGAAATAAGAGTTTCCGAAAGCTCTTATCCATGCCTGATTTGTCGCTCCTCTTGTAGGAGCGTGGATTGAAATAAAAAGTAACATAGAGAAAGAGTTAGAGAAAGAGTCGCTCCTCTTGTAGGAGCGTGGATTGAAATCTTAGAAATCCAATACATATAACCATTTCCAACATGTCGCTCCTCTTGTAGGAGCGTGGATTGAAATTCATATAAGACATCCGTCAAAAAGTTCATCAACGTCGCTCCTCTTGTAGGAGCGTGGATTGAAATCAAGTTCCGGTCTGTCTTTTGTGTAAATATACCTCGTCGCTCCTCTTGTAGGAGCGTGGATTGAAATAAAAACTCCACTGCCGACCGGAAGATAAGATCTTGTCGCTCCTCTTGTAGGAGCGTGGATTGAAATAGTTTAAATACTTATTGATTGCTTCTTCTACATCTGTCGCTCCTCTTGTAGGAGCGTAGATTGAAATATTCAAAAACAATGAAACAGATTGTTGCAGAAAACAGTCGCTCCTCTTGTAGGAGCGTGGATTGAAATAAAAATTCTATAATGCATATAAAAGTGGATTAGCGTCGCTCCTCTTGTAGGAGCGTGGATTGTATTCCTAATAGGAAAGGTAGGACTTTTTCTTATGTTGTTAATTAACATACTTTGACGTTAAAAAATATCTGTCAAATAAAGCTATTTATATGATATCATAGATATTATAAAGAAATCTTATTTGATGCTTTTACATAGTTTTCAGTCAAATGACGTAATTTGTCAGAGACGGTACACATTTACAATTTGGAAGGATGAGTAAGTATTATTCGATAGTTGAGAATAATAGGGCAGTAGCTTGGCGAAAAGATAATAATTATCATTGTTTATAGGAGAATGCCATATATGAAAAAAGTGGGAAGTTATGCATTGCTAATCAGTATGCTATCAGGATGCAGCCAACAAAATACAGTGAATCAAACTGAAAGTGAGGTATCAGAAGCACAAATGCAGGAGAATAGCGAAAATATAGAAACAGAAAAAATGCAGGATACAGAAAAGATCCAGAATACAGAGAAAATCCAAGATACAGAAAAAAATGAAAACACAGAGAAGCTATCTCCTTTTGAAATGCATGGCGCATTGCATGTAGAAAATGGAAAGTTGACCGATCAGCATGGCGATGTAGTGCAGCTTTATGGAATGTCTACGCATGGAATTGCATGGTTTCCGCAGTATGTGAATCCGGATGCTTTTCGCACACTTCGGGATGATTGGAATACAAACTGCATACGTCTGGCAATGTATACGGCGGAAGATGGAGGATATTGTTCTGGCGGAGATAAAGAGCAATTAAAACAGCTTGTTAAGGATGGCGTTTCCTATGCAACAGATTTAGGAATGTATGTGATTGTGGATTGGCACATTTTGAGTGATGGTGATCCAAATCAGAATAAAGATGAGGCAATTGCTTTCTTTAAAGAGATGGCAGAAACTTTTGTTAATAATGACAATGTGCTTTATGAGATTTGTAATGAACCAAATGGTGGTACTTCATGGGAAAGTATCAAAGCATATGCAGAGGAAATAATTCCAGTCATTAGAGAAAAAAAGCCGGATGCGGTAATTCTGGTAGGAACTCCGACATGGAGTCAGGAGATTGATAAAGCAGCAGAGTCGCCATTAGAAGATAAAAATGTTATGTATACGTTACATTTTTATGCAGGAACACATAAGGATGATTTGCGCAATCGGCTGGAAAGCTATGCACAGAATGGTCTGCCGATTTTTGTGAGCGAGTTTGGAATGTGTGATGCTTCGGGAAATGGTGTGAATGACTTTGAATCTACTGCGAAATGGTTGGATTTATTAAACAAGTATCAGATAAGCTTTATGTGTTGGAACTTGGCAAATAAAGATGAGAGCAGCAGTGTGTTCAGAGCAAATAGCACAAAAATTTCTGATTGGACAGAAGAAGATTTAAGCGAAGCAGGACAATGGGTCAAAGCTTACTTCCAAAATAGAAGTTATCAATAAAATTTCATAAAAACACAATACAAAAAGGAGTCCCCATGCAATCATACAACGACCTACAATCACAATTAAAAACAATAGACCATAAAAGTTACCCATTATACAAATCCCTGCGTGGAAGTTACCAGTTCCCCAAATACATATTGTCAATTGACCATGTGCAGGGCGATCCGTTTGCGGCACCATCGGATGTGAGGGTGACAGTGGATGCGAAGGCAGCCGGATTCCCGGCATTTGCGATGAAGGATAAGCTGACAAGAACCGCATTGGCGGATGAACTGCTTCGCAATTTTGCGGCAAAAGTGAATCAGTTTAACTTTAAAGCGAAGGGTTCCGGGAAAAGCGGACTGATCTCAGTGACACACTGCGGACAGGAAGTGCTGCAGAGGACAGCATGTGAAATCAGTGAAAAAGAGATTACCGCCAGATTTTCAGTCGGGTTTCCTGCAAATGGAAGAACAATCAATGCAAAAGAACTCGAAAAAATCTTATTTGAATATCTGCCACAGTGCGTGGAGCAGTCTTTTTATTATAAAAATCTGAATGCGCAAAAAGTAAAAGAGGTTGTGGAACTGGCAGAAGATCAGCAGGCAATCCGTGAGAAGCTGCCAGAACTTGGGCTGGCTGCGTTTGTGGCGGATGACTCTGTGCTGCCAAGGGAGAGCGGTATCTCTTCCAAGCCAATGAAGCAGTCTGTAAAATTTGTTTCTCCGGAAACAATGCGTGTGACATTAGAACTGCCGCACCGGGGGAAGATTACAGGAATGGGAGTTCCCAAAGGAATCACCCTGATCGTAGGCGGCGGTTATCATGGAAAATCTACACTTTTAAATGCGTTGGAATTAGGCGTATACAATCATATTGCCGGAGATGGCAGGGAATATGTGATCGCAGATGAAACGGCACAAAAGCTCCGCTCTGAGGACGGAAGATTTATCAAAAATGTAGATATTTCCATGTTTATCAATGATCTTCCAAACGGCAGGGATACGAAGGATTTTTCGACTGCTGATGCGAGTGGAAGCACGTCCCAGGCGGCTGGCATCGTGGAAGCGGTTGAGGCTGGCAGCAGACTGCTTTTGCTGGATGAGGATACTTCTGCAACCAATTTTATGGTGCGGGATGCCTTTATGCAGAAAGTGGTAAGCCCGGACAAAGAGCCGATCACACCGTTTTTATCCAGAGCAGTGGATCTGTATGAAAAAGCAGGAATTTCTACCATTCTGGTTGCGGGAAGTTCGGGAGCATTTTTCCACATTGCAGACACTGTGATCCAGATGGATCAGTATGAACCTGTGGATATCACAGAGAAAGCAAAGAACCTGTGTGGACAATTTCCAATCATGCAGGAGACAGCAAAACCATTTGTTTTACCGGATAGCCACCGTGTCATGGAAAAAGACAGGAATGGAGCGGTAAAACGCAGGGACTACCGGAGCGGAGAAGTGAAAAAAGGCGAGCCGGAGCGCTTGAAGGTAAAGACGCTTGGTGTGGATGGCTTTATGCTTGGAAAACAGAATGTCGACCTGCGCTATATCGAGCAGTTGATCGACAGCGAGCAGACGGCGGCACTGGGACTGCTTTTGAAATATACTGTGGAACATCTGGTGGATGGAAAGCGTACCATTTCAGAAACGGCACAGTGGTTAGAACAAAAGTTAGAGCAGGAAGGAATGGTATTTGCCGCAGAGCATGGCGTTATCTCCGGTGGATACGCAATCCCAAGAATTCAGGAGATTTATTCCTGCCTGAACCGCTATCGGGTGTAAATTATTGTAAAAATGAAACAGAGTATATTTTTATAAAATTCCTGAATATAGAACAATGTAAAGTATTGTGTAAAGGAGTTTCGCAATCATCGGTTAAGGAAGGAAGTTTATTATGCGTCCCAAAATCACAAAACAGAATATAAAAACGCTGTTGGAAACAAAGTTTATCAAAGTATTTGATCTTCAGTATGCCGAGGGCAGACATTACTATAATGCAACAAGACGGAGCGCAGATGATCTTGTGGCAGTGAAGTCTACGGAAGAATTTCAAAATATGCTTCCGGATGCGGTGAGCTGCATCACGATCTGGAATCCATCCAACGGTGAGCCAAAGCTATTATTGAACCGTGAATTCCGGTATCCGGCAGGACAATTTTTGCTGAGTGTCCCGGCGGGACTGATCGATCCGGCAGATAAAGAGGAAGACGAACCATTGCTTGTGACTGCGAAAAGAGAACTGAAAGAAGAAACCGGAATTGAGGTTTTGGATACAGATGAACTGGAAGTGATCAATCCATGTCTTTTCAGCACACCGGGAATGACGGATGAGAGCAACGCACTTGTGAAAATCGTGTTGAACCGGGATACTCTGACAGGTATGTCACAGGACGGTGCAGAGGGAAGTGAATGTTTTGACGGCTTTTCTTTTCTGACAAAAGAGCAGGCACAGAAAATTTTAAAGGACGGCGTTGATGAGTACGGCATTTTCTATTCCGTGTATACATGGACAGCATTGACCTATTTTGTGGCAGATATGTGGAATCGAAACCCTATTTACAAATGCATAAAAAAATAGGATAATAGCTGTGAAAATAACAACATATTCTTTATAAGAAGAAACAGCATTCCAAGAATGCAAAGCCATTCGAAAGGTATAAAGTATTTTTGGATTGCAAAGCATCGGAAAGATGTTTTAGAAGGTAATACATATGGAAATTGAGAGATTAGGTGAAAATAAGATCAGATGTGCACTGTCTGAAGAAGAAATCCGTGAAATGGGATACAATATTGATGAGATTATTGGAAATACCGAGGTGACGCAGGAGTTTATGCGTGCGGTGGTGGAACTGGTAGAGGAGCAGGGCAATATCAGTATGCAGAATATTTCACCGGTAGTGAAGGCAGAACTTTTGCAGGATCACAGCATGGCGATCACGTTTGGCGGAGATTCCGAGATGAGTTTTAAGAATCTTGTGGATACGGTCGGACAGCTGATGAACCAGCTCGCACCGGAAAAATTATCAGAATTTCGGCAGATGAATAAAGAGGAAAAACAGAGTGCTATCGATGATTTCCTCGAAAAATATAAGGCAAAGCACAGCCAGGATGCAAAAAAGACAGAGACAGAAGATGCAAATGGTACTGAGCAGAAAGAGGACAATGAAATTTTTGAGACATCGGTTCCGTTTAGTCTGGAGTTTTCCAGTCTGGATGAAATGCTGCGATTGATCCGTCTGGCACCATTTACAGAAAAAATGCCTACAAGCAGTCTTTATAAATTCCAGCAAAAATACTATCTTGTGATGGATCTGATCCATTTTTCAAGGGAAGAATTACGGCCATTTGCGTTTACAATTGTAGAATATAACAATTGCCGTTATGCTGAGGTCGGACAAATTGCATTTATAAAAGAACACGGAAAATGTATTGTAGAAAATGAGGCACTGCAAACGCTGATGCAATTGTAAAAAGTGATGAAAATTTTTCAGGCAATAGACAAATATGCCAAATGTCAGAAAAAATATTGTTACTTTTGCCGATGAATTTCATGCGCTAAAATCTACCATATATGCTATTATAGTTGAGGCGCACGTACGAGATATAGTGCACTGCAAATGAAAATATGTTATGTGGGAGATTGGTTATGAGCAGAGAGCAGCTTTTAGAACTTGAAGATGTGAAGAGAAGTTTACTGGTACAGGCATACCGTATGAAACAGGAGCATCCGCATATGTCGCCGGTTGGAATTGAGATGGAGATGTATTCTGCTTTGATGGCTGAAGTAAAAGAGATCACAACGAGAATCCAGATGAGCGCAGAGGCATAGGTGACAACCAATAAGTTTTTCGGGCAGGCTTTTTCAGAGATGAAAGAACCTGCCTTTATTATGACAGAAAATACGATTTGAGTTTCTGTCAATAGATGATTGAAAAAAGAGGAGAACAACCATGAATTTTGCAGAGAGAAGAAAACAGGTTTTTGAGAAAATGGAGAGACAGTCAGCGTTGATCTTATTTTCCGGGATTGAGAGCCATGTGAGTGCAGATGAATATGCACCATTTGAGGCAGACAGAAACTTTTTTTATCTGACAGGATTAAGAAGAGACCATATGATTCTTTTGATGAAAAAGACATTGAAAGAGGAGCAGGTGATTCTATTTATCGAAGAAGCAGACCCGACACAGGAGCGCTGGTACGGAAGAAAAGTGACAGTGGATGAGGCAAAAGAGATTTCCGGTATCGATAATGTGATGTTTTTAGATTCTTTTGAGGGCGCTGTTGACCGCATGATGGCAAGGGAAGATATCGACAGCCTGTATTTTGACTGTTACAGATATCAGTTTGAGGACATGCCGGATTACAATATGATCAAAGCAAAAGAATTTGCAGAAAAATATCCGGGACATGCAGTGAAAAATATTTCGCAGGTGATCGCAGAACTGCGTATGCAAAAAGACGGGGATGAAGTAGCACTTGTGCGGGAGGCGATCGGCATTACCGATAAAGCATTGCAGTATGTGATGAAACATTTAGAGCCGGGAATGGCAGAATATCAGGCACAGGCTGATTTTGAATACATGATCCGCTATAATGGAGCGGAGGGAACTGCATTCCCTACCATCGCAGGAAGCGGTGCGAACGGAACCATGCTTCACTACGACACAAACCTTGACATTTGTGAGGATGGTTCTTTACTGCTGATGGATCTCGGGGCAAAATACCGCGGATACTGCGCAGATATCACAAGAACTTACCCGGTAAACGGAACATACACAGAGCGCCAGAGACAGGTTTACGACATTGTTTTAGCTGCAAACCGTGAGGTTGCAAAGACTGCAAAACCGGGCATGACACTAAAAGAGTTAAATGAGATTGCCAAGAAAGTGCTTGCAGCAGGCTGCATGAAACTCGGTCTGATCGAAAAAGAGGACGAGATTGATACTTATTATATGCATGGCGTATCCCATCATCTTGGAATCGATGTGCATGATGTCACAGCGGCTTGCAATGAAACATTACAACCGGGTGCCATCATTACTGATGAACCGGGACTTTACATTGACGAATGGGAAATCGGAATCCGTATCGAGGATGATCTTCTGATCACAGAGAACGGCTGTGAGTGTCTCTCAGAGGCAATTATCCGTGATCCGGACGAGATCGAAGCATTTATGAAAGACAGATAGAAATGAGGCAGAAATGAGTTGACCATTTCCGGTCACGATTATATAATAGCAATGGAAATTTTTTAGGAGGTGACATTCATGGACAGTTGTGATAGTGCGGGGCGAAAGAACAAAACCGATGGATTTTCTGAATGCTTTGGCACAGGGCAGATGTCTGTGGGCGTCTGACCTCTGTGATAATAGAATATGCCTTCTGAAACCACCGGTTTACATGCCTGTACAATAGAGTGCACGCTTCGCGGACAATCTATTGTCATGAACTATAACAGCAGGAATTTACACATGCTGCTTGGAAGTAAAGCGGTGGTTTTTTATGCCCTTTTTCAGGGAGAACAGGAGGCAGGAATGCAAAAAGAAGTATTAAAAGAACCGACTTATGTAGAAGAATTATTAACATTATTCCGAAGCAATCTTGGAAAAGAAGAACTGCTCGAAAAAATCTCCGATTATCATGAGAGCGACATTGCGGATGCAATGGAGCAGATGACACCGGAGGAAAGAAAAAAACTCTATCCGTTGCTTGGAGAGGAGTATATTGCGGAAATCCTTTCCTATACCGAGGATGCGGCAGAGTATTTGCAGGAGATCAACCTGGAAAATGCTGCCAGAGTCATTTCGGAGATGGATTCCGATGATGCGGTCGATGTTCTGGAGAATCTGGATGCGGACACTAAGACCAGGATCGTCGATCTGCTGGATGATGATGCGGAAAAAGATGTAAAACTGATTTTATCTTATGAAGATGATGAGATCGGTAGCAAAATGACAACGAATTTTATCGTCATAGGAAAGAATCTGAACATCCGTCAGGCAACGCATGAGCTGATCCGTCAGGCGGGAGAGAACGATAATATCTCAACGATCTATGTAGTAGATGAAAATGAGCAGTATTATGGAGCAATCGACTTAAAAGACCTGATCGTGGCAAGAGATTATCAGGATCTGGACAATCTGATCTCGACTTCCTATCCGTATGTGGGAGCACATGAGAAAATCAGTGAGTGTATCGAACGGTTAAAAGACTACGCAGAGGATTCCATTCCGGTATTGTCAGAGGAAGGAAAAATCTTAGGAGTCATCACAGCTTACGACATCGTGGAAGCCGTGGATGAAGAGATGGGAGAGGACTATGCGAAGTTAGCCGGTCTTACTGCAGAAGAAGATTTGGAGGAGACAACGTTTCAGAGTATGAAAAAACGTCTCCCGTGGCTGATCATCCTGCTGTTTTTGGGAATGGTGGTATCTTCGGTTGTCGGAATTTTTGAGACGGTCGTTGCAGTGATCCCGATTGTGATGTGTTTCCAGTCATTGATTTTAGATATGGCAGGAAATGTTGGAACCCAGTCGCTGGCGGTGACGATCCGTGTGCTGATGGATGAGAATTTAAACCGGAAAGATAAGTTTGGACTGATTTTGAAAGAGATGCGCATTGGTTTTGCAAATGGACTGTTTCTTGGAATTATGGCATTTGTATTTATCGGACTCTATGTGTGTTTCATAAAAGGAAATGCGCTTTCCTATTCGTTTTTGATCTCAGGCTGTGTGGGAGTTTCCTTAATGCTTGCGATGGTGATCTCGAGCCTTGTCGGAACAACGATCCCACTGCTTTTCCATAAGATCAAAGTCGATCCGGCGGTCGCGTCAGGACCACTTATCACAACCGTGAATGATCTGGTAGCAGTGGTCACTTATTATGGACTGGTCTGGCTGTTTATGATCGAATTATTGAAGATTTAACATTTTGTATAGGTAATCTTTACCTTTTCTTTAGAATAATCCATGTGTATTTTAAGAATGAACCGTTATACTCGTTAACAGTAAAAATGTTACAGAGTATAGCGGAGGTCATTCCAAATGAAATATATCACATTTACAATCCCATGTTACAATTCAGAAAATTATATGCGAAGATGTGTGGATTCACTTTTGGTGGGCGGCGAGGATGTCGAGATCCTCATTATTGACGATGGTTCTTCCGACCGGACAGGTGCGATCGCAGATGAATACGAAATGCTTTATCCAAACATTGTAAAAGCGGTGCATAAGCCAAACGGCGGTCATGGTTCCGGTGTGAACAAAGGGCTGGAGCTGGCGCATGGACTTTATTATAAAGTCGTGGATTCCGACGACTGGTTCGACCGTGATGCTTATCTGAAAATGTTAGATAAAATAAAAAGTTTTGAAGTCGCACAGTTCCCGGATCTGATCATCTGTAATTATGTGTACGATCATCTGGATGAGGGAATCCAGAAACCGATGAATT
>ENA-ORSG01001107-ORSG01001107.1-human-gut-metagenome-genome-assembly--contig:-NODE-1107-length-18252-cov-2.424301_pt1 | contig 18252 bp, 16 predicted proteins | sample MGYA00242189_ERZ509156 | MGnify/ENA primary metagenome ERZ509156 (study PRJEB26280, sample SAMEA2338666) | human gut metagenome | biome: human gut; feature: human-associated habitat; material: faeces...
GCGGAACACATCTTTCCCGGCAGTATGTTGTACCACCTGCATTAATCCCAGCGCATCGGAACGGCTGACTGCATACGGGTTAAAGGAAGATTCAGTCTGCATAATTGCCAGAATCAGCGACTCATCAACGCCATATTTGCGTGACGCCTGGCGGACCATACCGAGATATTTGTGCGCACGTTTATCAAGGTGGTTCGGCACCATGTTAATGGTGACGCTGTAGATGATACGCAGCCCGTTGCTGCGGCTCTTCAGACGGTTTTTCAGCAGATAATCCGCGAAGTTGCTCGCGCGACCTTCCCAGCGAATCGGCTGCCCGGTGTTGTCCACCACCTGACCGTAAAGGAAAGGTTCTTTCGAAATCGTAATATCATCAACGTCGGAATAGAGATCGACCGAACTCGGATCGTCCCCCATCAGCAACGTTTTGATTATTGCCCGGCGCAAATGCGCGGCAGGTTCTGTCCCGGCGATGGTTTCGATAGTAATCGTACCGTCATCGAAGTTGATGTGGCTGCGGGTCTGATATTGATCGGTGTATTTCACGTAGTCCTTAGGACCGGCGATCACTACCTCTTTGAATCCCCAGATGTTCTCAATATTGTGGGCAAATTGCCCCATCAGAATATCAAAACCGTTGGTGTCTTTGACCCAGGCTTCGTTATAGGTATCGCCTTTTTTGGTCGTCGAACAGGAGATGAGCAACGGCGCAATCAAAGCCAGCGCGAGATATTTTTTCATCATTCCGGGTGCGTGTTGTGTTTGTTTTATGCAAGTTGCCGGAGGCGTGCTCCGGCACTGTTTTTATTTTTTGTCTTCCGGCGTATAGCCCTCGATATGCACCTCTTTACCCTCGAACAGGAAGTTGACCATCTCCTGTTCCAGCAGTTTGCGGTGCTCGGCATTCATCATGTTGAGTTTCTTTTCATTAATCAGCATGGTTTGTTTGTGCTGCCACTGCGCCCAGGCTTCTTTGGAGATCTCGTTATAGATGCGTTTTCCCAGTTCGCCGGGGTACAGCTGAAAATCCTGACCTTCTGCTTCACGTTGCAGGAAAGTACAAAAAATCGTTCTGCTCATAAATCATCCTCTTTATCGACTCACGCGCTAAACCGGCGCGCCAGTGCGTAACTGCTGTAACAAACGCTCCACGGGAGCCGCCAGGCCAACTGACGGCGGTTGCGCTAAGTTATACCAGAGCGCATTGTCTTCATCCATGCAGCCGGTGAATGACGACACGGGAAGCCACATAGGCACAATATCTAAGTGGAAATGGCTGAAGGTATGCCGAAACGCGGTCAGCTGCGTCAGGTTATCGGCAGCAATCTGCCGTTGCGCCAGCCATAGTCGCAAACTTTCTTCATCGGCAAACTGCGGGAAACAGTATAAACCGCCCCACAATCCACTCGGCGGGCGCTGCGCCAGCAATACCTCATCATCATGCTGTAACAGTAAAAAGTAACCCGTGCGCTCCGGTAGCGTCTGCTTTGGTTTTTTGCCCGGATAAAGCGACCAGCTATTGTTGGCGGCGGCAATACACCCGTTTTGTAGCGGACAGAGCGAACATTTCGGCTTCGAGCGCGTGCAAATCATCGCGCCCAAATCCATCATCGCCTGATTAAACCGATCCACGCCGACCGCGGGCGTCACCTGCTCGCTTAAACTCCACAGTTTATTCTCGACCTCTTTTTTCCCAGGCCAGCCGCTTACAGCATAGCAGCGCGCCAGCACCCGTTTGACGTTACCGTCGAGAATCGGAAAGTGCTTACCCAGAGAAAGCGAGAGAATCGCGCCTGCGGTGGAACGCCCGACGCCCGGTAACGCCGCGACTTCTTCAAAGGTTTCCGGGAATTTACCGCTGTGTAAGGTGGCCACTTGTTGTGCCGCTTTATGCAGATTGCGCGCGCGGGCGTAATAGCCAAGCCCGGTCCACAAGTGGAGAACTTCGTCCAGCGGCGCATTGGCGAGATCGGTCACCGTTGGGAAGCGCACCATAAAGCGTTCAAAATAGGGGATAACGGTCGCAACCTGAGTTTGTTGCAACATCACTTCTGAGAGCCATACTTTGTAGGGCGTCTTGTCAATTTGCCAGGGCAGCGTTTTCCGCCCGTATTTATCGTACCAGTCCAGAACCTGGGCTGAAAATTGCGACGCTTGCATGGTCACCGAATTCACTGTTGTTGGGGGCAAGATTGCAGCACAGCGACGGCAGGGTGTAAACCGGAACTTTCCGCAGCCACGGCCTTATCATGCTTGCATCCGGCAACTAACTTTGGATAATGCCCGTTTTCAGAACACTTTCACAAGCGACTAAATCTTTATGAAAAACGACGTCATCTCACCGGAATTTGATGAAAACGGCCGCCCACTGCGCCGTATCCGTAGTTTTGTGCGCCGCCAGGGGCGACTGACCAAAGGCCAGGAACATGCGCTGGAAAACTACTGGCCGGTGATGGGCGTTGAGTTCAGCGAAGATATGCTGGATTTCCCTGCGCTTTTTGGCCGTGAAGCGCCGGTGACGCTTGAGATTGGTTTTGGCATGGGGGCGTCGCTGGTGGCAATGGCTAAAGATCGCCCCGAGCAGGACTTCCTCGGCATTGAAGTGCATTCACCGGGCGTTGGTGCGTGCCTGGCTTCTGCGCATGAAGAGGGCTTAAGCAACCTGCGCGTGATGTGTCACGATGCGGTTGAAGTGCTGCATAAAATGATTCCTGACAATTCATTGCGCATGGTGCAGCTCTTTTTCCCTGACCCGTGGCACAAAGCGCGCCATAATAAACGCCGTATCGTTCAGGTGCCGTTTGCCGAACTGGTAAAAAGCAAACTGCAACTGGGGGGCGTATTCCATATGGCGACCGACTGGGAACCTTATGCGGAACATATGCTTGAAGTGATGTCTTCTATTGACGGTTATAAAAACCTGTCAGAGAGCAATGATTACGTACCGCGTCCGGCATCACGTCCGGTGACGAAATTTGAACAACGTGGTCATCGTCTTGGTCACGGAGTATGGGACTTAATGTTCGAGAGGGTGAAATAATGGCAAAGAACCGTAGCCGTCGTCTGCGTAAAAAAATGCACATCGACGAATTCCAGGAATTAGGATTTTCGGTGGCATGGCGATTCCCGGAAGGTACATCGGAAGAACAGATTGATAAAACCGTTGATGACTTTATTAACGAGGTTATCGAACCGAACAAACTGGCCTTTGACGGCAGCGGTTATCTGGCCTGGGAAGGTCTGATCTGCATGCAGGAAATCGGCAAATGCACCGAAGAGCATCAGGCGATTGTGCGTAAGTGGCTGGAAGAACACAAACTGGAAGAGGTACGCACCAGCGAACTTTTCGACGTTTGGTGGGACTAAGAAAGCATACGGGCGATGACAAATGCAAAACTGTCTGATGCGCTACGCTTATCAGGCCTGGAAAGATGCACAATCGAGTAGGCCGGATAAGGCGTTTACGCCGCATCCGGCATGGATGACATGTACTTTGTTATCAATCTGGGGCCAGCAAATGCTGGCCTGATTTGTTCTTGAGGGAAGACTATGATGCGCAAAATGCTGCTGGCGGCAGCACTTTCAGTGACGGCAATGACCGCTCACGCCGACTACCAGTGCAGCGTCACGCCGCGTGACGATGTGATTGTCAGCCCGCAAACCGTGCAGGTGAAGGGCGAAAACGGCAATCTGGTGATCACGCCAGACGGCAACGTGATGTATAACGGTAAGCAATATTCCCTGAATGCCGCCCAGCGCGAGCAGGCGAAGGATTATCAGGCTGAACTGCGTAGCACGCTGCCGTGGATTGATGAAGGCGCGAAAAGCCGCGTCGAGAAAGCCCGTATTGCGCTGGATAAAATTATCGTTCAGGAGATGGGCGAAAGCAGCAAAATGCGCAGCCGTCTGACCAAACTTGATGCGCAGCTGAAAGAGCAGATGAACCGCATTATCGAAACGCGCAGCGATGGCCTGACGTTTCACTATAAAGCCATTGATCAGGTTCGCGCCGAAGGCCAGCAATTAGTGAATCAGGCAATGGGCGGAATTTTACAGGACAGCATTAATGAAATGGGCGCGAAAGCGGTGCTGAAAAGCGGCGGTAACCCATTACAGAATGTGCTGGGAAGCCTGGGCGGTCTGCAATCCTCAATCCAAACCGAATGGAAAAAGCAGGAAAAAGATTTCCAACAGTTTGGCAAAGATGTTTGTAGCCGCGTTGTGACTCTGGAAGATAGTCGCAAAGCCCTGGTCGGGAATTTAAAATAATCCTCTATTTTAAGACGGCATAATACTTTTTTATGCCGTTTAATTCTTCGTTTTGTTACCTGCCTCTAACTTTGTAGATCTCCAAAATATATTCACGTTGTAAATTGTTTAACGTCAAATTTCCCATGCAAAGCTAAGGGATAATGCGTAGCGTTCACGTAACTGGAGGAATGAAATGGAGTTTTTCAAAAAGACGGCACTTGCCGCACTGGTTATGGGTTTTAGTGGTGCAGCATTGGCATTACCCAATATCACCATTTTAGCGACCGGCGGGACCATTGCCGGTGGTGGTGACTCCGCAACCAAATCTAACTACACAGCGGGTAAAGTTGGCGTAGAAAATCTGGTTAATGCGGTGCCGCAACTGAAGGACATTGCGAATGTAAAAGGCGAGCAGGTAGTGAATATCGGCTCCCAGGACATGAACGATAATGTCTGGCTGACACTGGCGAAGAAAATTAACACCGACTGCGATAAAACCGACGGCTTCGTCATTACCCACGGTACCGACACGATGGAAGAAACCGCTTACTTCCTCGACCTGACGGTGAAATGCGACAAACCGGTGGTGATGGTCGGCGCAATGCGCCCGTCCACGTCCATGAGCGCAGACGGTCCATTCAACCTGTATAACGCGGTAGTGACCGCAGCTGATAAAGCCTCCGCTAATCGTGGCGTGCTGGTGGTGATGAACGACACCGTACTGGACGGTCGCGATGTCACCAAAACCAACACCACCGACGTAGCGACCTTCAAGTCTGTTAACTACGGTCCTCTGGGTTACATTCACAACGGTAAGATTGACTACCAACGTACCCCGGCACGTAAGCACACCAGCGACACGCCGTTCGATGTCTCTAAGCTGAATGAACTGCCGAAAGTCGGCATTGTTTATAACTACGCTAACGCATCCGATCTTCCGGCTAAAGCACTGGTAGATGCGGGCTATGATGGCATTGTTAGCGCTGGTGTGGGTAACGGCAACCTGTATAAAACCGTATTTGACACTCTGGCGACCGCCGCGAAAAACGGCACTGCAGTCGTGCGTTCTTCCCGCGTACCGACGGGCGCTACCACTCAGGATGCTGAAGTGGATGATGCGAAATACGGCTTCGTCGCCTCTGGCACGCTGAACCCGCAAAAAGCGCGCGTTCTGCTGCAGCTTGCTCTGACGCAAACCAAAGATCCGCAGCAGATCCAGCAGATCTTCAATCAGTACTAATCACCTCGCCCCGGTATCGTGCCGGGGCTTTTCACTTCAGACTTACGTCCATTGCCAATTTTCATTACCCTGATGATAATCACCGGAATAAATTATTCCTCGTGAGGGTTTTCGGGTGAAAAAGCAATGGATTGTTGGCACGGCACTACTTATGTTGATGACTGGTAATGTCTGGGCAGATGGCGAACCGCCAACTGAAAATATCTTAAAAGATCAATTCAAAAAGCAGTATCACGGCATTCTCAAGCTTGATGTCATCACCTTAAAAAATCTTGATGCTAAGGGTAATCAGGCCACCTGGTCAGCGGAAGGCGATGTCTCTTCCAGTGACGATCTCTATACCTGGGTCGGTCAGTTGGCAGATTACGAACTGCTCGAACAGACCTGGACGAAAGATAAACCGATAAAATTCTCGGCGATGTTAACCACTAAAGGAACGCCCGCGTCTGGCTGGTCGGTGAACTTTTACTCTTTTCAGGCGGCAGCCAGCGATCGTGGGCGGGTGGTCGACGATATCAAAACGAATAATAAATATCTGATCGTGAATAGCGAAGATTTCAATTATCGCTTTAGTCAGCTTGAATCAGCGTTGAATAACCAGAAGAACTCGATTCCTGCGCTGGAAAAGGAAGTGAAAGCGCTTGATAAGCAAATGGTAGCGGCGCAGAAAGCAGCGGATGCATATTGGGGAAAAGATGCAAACGGTAAGCAAATGACCCGCGAAGACGCCTTTAAAAAAATTCACCAACAGCGTGATGAGTTTAATAAACAGAACGATAGCGAGGCTTTCGCGGTTAAATATGACAAAGAGGTTTATCAACCGGCGATTGTGGCATGTCATAAACAGAGTGCAGAGTGTTATGAAGTGCCAATTCAGCAGAAGCGAGATTTCGATATCAACGAACAACGGCGACAGACTTTTCTGCAATCACAAAAACTTAGCCGTAAATTGCAGGATGACTGGATAACGCTCGAAAAAGGGCAATATCCGTTAACGATGAAAGTTTCAGAAATAAACAGTAAAAAAGTCGCGATTTTGATGAAAATTGATGATATCAACCAGGCTAATGAACGCTGGAAAAAAGATACCGAACAATTGCGGCGCAATGGAGTGATTAAGTAACTCATGTTAAGTACCTTTGCCGGATAATATAAAAAGTTATCCGGCAAATTATTTTTTACATTAGCCCTAGTAGCTGTGGAATGAACAAGGATATTTGCGGGATGTAAGTGATCATCATCAACGCGATTAACAATGCGGCATAAAATGGCAGCAATGGTTTGATCAAATGTTGAATCTTCACACCTGAAATAGAACAACCAACAAATAGCGCACTACCCACCGGCGGGGTTAACAGCCCAATACAAAGGTTAGCCACCATCATAATACCGAAATGTACCGAATCCATTCCCAGCTCTTGTGCAATCGGCAAGAAGATTGGTGTGAAGATTAGTACAGCCGGTGTCATGTCCATAAAGATGCCGACAATTAATAAGACGATATTAATCAGCAGCAATATGATCAGTGGGTTATCAGAAATCCCCATCAACGCGTCGCTGATCATATAAGGAATATCAGCATTGGTCATTGACCAGGACATGCCCACGGAAAAACCGATCAACAGTAATACAATCGAAGTGGTAACAACCGATTCCAGAATCAGTTTGGGTAAATCGCGCCATTTTACTTCCCGGTAAATCAGCACCGAGAGAATAAATGTGTAGACAACGGCAATCGCAGACGCTTCAGTTGCGGTAAAAATGCCGCCCAGAATGCCGCCCATTACAATGAACACCAGAAGCAAACTTGGTAAGGCATCCAGAAACGCTTTACAGGCCTGAGCAAAGGTTGCTCTTTCTGAAAGTGGGTAGCCACGGCGTTTAGCAATAATGCCGCAGACTATCATTACCGCAAGACCCATTAAGATCCCTGGCAAATATCCCGCCATAAATAGCGATGCTACAGAAACGCCGCCAGCTGTCAGGGAAAACACAATTAACACGTTTGAGGGCGGTATCAGTAATCCAGTAATACAGGATGAGACGTTTACAGCGGTAGAAAATGCCGGATCATAACCTTGTTTGGTCTGAATGGGATTCAGTGTGCCACCAACGGCAGCAGCTGCCGCAACGGCTGAACCAGAAATGGAACCAAACATCATATTCGCCAGGACGTTCACATGACCAAGTGAACCAGGAACCCGACCAACCATTACCTGGGCGAGGTTAATCAAACGTATCGCAATACCGCCGCTGTTCATCAGCGTTCCGGCAAAGATGAAAAAGGGGATTGCCAATAGGGCAAAGTTATCCAGTCCATTAGCCAGTCGCTGCGAAACAGTGATTGCCGCGATATCCCAGGGAAACATCAAAAGCATTGAAGCTACAGTGGCAATACCGATTGAGAACGAAATGGGCACACCAATAAAGACCAGCACAAAAAAACAGCCAAACAGTGTAATCGCGATATAACTATCCATTAACTGGCCTCCTGCGCAGGTTGTTTCAGTTGTTGAATGCTTTGATTAATAAAACACAAGGCATAAAACATCATCACCAATCCACTTAATGGCAGAATGATATATACGTATCCCATCGGTATTTGCATTGCGGCAGATACCTGTGATGTTGCCAGTGTTTTATCAATTAATTTCAGGCCACCAGTCACAATGACCGAACCGGCAAAACCTAAAATAAGAACGTTAATGACTATACTAAGAAGTAATTGCTTGCGCTTATTCAGGGCGAGAGCAAATAAATCGATAGAGAGATGTCTCTGCGCGCCGACGGTATATGCAGCACCTAATAATCCTACCCAGATCATCAAAAAGCGTGCCAGCTCATCGGTTAATGTACTTGGCTGGTTAAGTACGTAGCGGCTAAATACTTGCCAGACTACGCATACAACCAGAGCAAGCATTACGGCGACAGAAAACGCGGCAATGACGCGGTCTACCGCAAGTTTCAGGCGGTTAAATATCATTGTAAGCATCCTGGAAAATCAGGGCCAGAGACTGGCCCGAAATATTATTGAGCAGCGTTGTCGAATTTCTCTAACAAAGCAGCTTGTTTTGGATCTTTTTTGAAGTCGTCAAACAGAGGTTGAACTGCGGCACGGAATGGGGCTTTATCAACCTTAACGATTTCACCACCCATAGCTTTCGCCTGAGCACGTGTGTCAGCGTCAATTTTTTCCCACAATTTTTGTTGATAAGCTTCGGATTTCTTCGCCGCTGTTTCGAGGATTTGTTGCTGTTCTGGGGTTAATTTATTCCATGTTTTGGTGGAGATAACCAAAAAGTCAGGAATTGAGGCATGTTCATCTTCAGAAAAGACTTTGGCAATTTCGATATGTCGAGTCTGTACCCAGGAAGGCACGTTATTTTCTGCGCCATCTACTACACCTTGCTGCATCGCAGTATAAACTTCGCCAAATGAAATTGGAGTGGGTGAGCCACCCATCAGTTCAATCATTTTGATGGTGGTCGGGCTTGGCTGAACACGAATTTTCAGCCCTTTAAGATCTTCTGGCTTAGTAATCGGTTTTTTCGCATAGAAACTGCGTGTACCCGCTACATAAGCTGATAAAGCAAAAAAGCCTTTATCTTTTGTTGAATCCATAATTTCTTTACCAACTTCACCAAAAACCACTTTGTTGAAGTGCGCCTGATCTTTAAATAAGAACGGCAAATTATAGATAGCATAAATATTATCAAAAGACTCCAGATCACTGGCGGAACCTTTGGTCATATCCAGTGCACCATTTTGCAACAACTCCATAGTTTCTCGCGCATTACCCATCTGGCTGCTGGGGTAAATACGGATCACCATATTACCTTTTGACAGCTGTTTTACTTCTTTCGCCAGCTCTTCAAAACTCTGATGTACAACATGACTTCTTTCCAGGTTGTGTGCTAACTTTAACGTCACTTTTTCTGCGGCGTTTACGCCAGTGCTAACCAGAGCCAGCAAGGATGCGCAGACTAATGAGCGGGTAAATGACCTCATTTTCATAAAAAAACTCCCTGTTGAAGAATGGAAATTGGTTGATATCTAATTGTGCTTATCAGTGCTTTGTGCGACAAATTGGTTAACCTGTCTGACAACTTGTCTATGTTTATCACAACTTGAAATAAAGTCAGAAATTAAATATTAATTTTGTGCGCCAGGTTGTACATGTTTATACTCAATAAATGATGAGTAAATATTCACTAAATATATATAATAAATATCGTCGATATTTATTCAGTAAGAAATATATTTTTGCCGAAGTTAATTAACGGGGGGTAAAAGAAGTGATTAATGCGCCCGCAGGCGCATTAATGATTACTCAGCGAGGAATAATTCAAGAAGTGAGTTTAAGAATAATTTACCATGCTCGGTTATCTGCCAGTAATCCGCACATTCTGTGAGATAACCCTGAGCGATAGCCTCGTCTAACTGAGAGCGAATAACTTCTTCAGAAAGGCCAGTATACTGGCTAAACTCCACGCGCGGCGCGGCTTCCAGCAGACGGAAGCGATTCATAAAGAACTCAAACGGTTTATCTGCAGCTTCGACATCACGCTGGCTTTCCAGATATCTTCCCTGCATAAAACCACGCGGATGACGCGTTTTGGTGGTACGCAGAATGCGCCCATCCGGGAAGGTCACTTTGCCGTGCGCGCCCCAGCCAATACCGATGTAGTCGCCAAATCGCCAGTAGTTGAGATTGTGCTGGCACTGATAACCGGGTTTGGCGTAAGCGGATGTTTCATACTGCTGATAGCCCGCTGCGGTTAATAACTGATGCCCCTGTTCGAAAATATCCCACAGCGCGTCATCGTCCGGCAGTACAGGAGGGCGCGAGCCAAACAGCGTATTAGGTTCGATGGTCAGTTGATACCAGGAAAGATGTGGCGGGTTCCGTTCAATAGCCTGGCGCAGATCGCCTAGCGCCTCTTCCAGTGATTGATCCGGCAGCCCATGCATCAAATCAAGGTTAAAACTACGTAACCCTAAACCGCTCGCCAGCTTTGCCGCTCGTTTCGCTTCTTGCGGGCCATGAATACGCCCGAGTCGTTTCAGCTTTTCTTCGCTAAAACTCTGCACACCAATAGAGATGCGGTTCACACCAGCACGCTGATAATCGACAAAGCGATCCGCTTCTACCGTGCCTGGGTTCGCTTCCATAGTAATTTCTGCATCCGCTGCCAGCGGCAAACGCGCACGCACGCCGTCCAGCAGCGTTTGCATCGCCGGGCCGGAAAGCAGGCTCGGCGTACCACCGCCAATAAAGATTGTCTGCACTTCACGGCCCTGAGCGTAAGCCACGTCGTTGTCCAGATCGCAAAGCAGATGCTGAACATAATCGTCGTGCGGCACTTCTCCTTTCAACGCGTGAGAGTTGAAATCGCAGTACGGGCATTTCTGCACGCACCACGGGATGTGAATGTAGAGACTCAGCGGCGGTAATTTAACCATTACGTAAAGCGTCCAGCAGCAGTTTCAATGCCTGACCACGGTGGGAAATGGCGCTCTTTTCTTCGCGGGTCAGTTCGGCAGCGGTTTTCCCTTCGGAAGGAACGAAGAAAATTGGATCATAACCAAAGCCACCAGTACCCGCAGGTTCACGAGTAATCACGCCCGGCCAGCTGCCGTGGCACACCAGCGGAGTCGGATCTTCCGCGTGACGCAGATATACCAGCACGCAGTGGAAACGCGCCTGACGTTGGTCGTCCGGTACGTCTTTCAGTGTTTCCAGCAGTTTTTGCAGATTCTTTTGATCGGTCGCGTCTTCACCGGAATAACGCGCGGAGTAAATCCCCGGTGCACCGCCAAGTACATCTACCGCCAGACCGGAGTCGTCGGCAATTGCCGGTAAACCGGTCACTTTTGCCGCATGGCGCGCTTTCAGAATCGCGTTTTCGATAAAGGTCAGGCCAGTTTCTTCAGCGGAATCTACACCGAGGTCTGTTTGGGCCACGATATCAAGACCGAAGTCGCTAAGCAGCGACGCCAGCTCACGCACTTTACCGGCATTGCCGGTTGCGAGGACAACTTTTTGCATAGGATACCTAATTAATTAACGCCGCGATTTCTGGCGGGATTTGTTGCGGATTAATGATTTTAATTTGTTTGTGGCGGCCAAGTTCGCCTTTTTCAATCACCACCTGGCTTTTGGCAACCCGGAATTGCTTACCGAGAAACTTCACCAGATGGCTGTTGGCCTGGCCGTCAACCGGCGGCGCGGTAATGGCGACTTTTACCTCGTCGCCATGTAAACCGACAATAGAATCACGGCTGGCTTTCGGCTGAATATAGAGCCGTAAAACCAGACCGCCATCATTCACTGTTACGGCACTCATAACGCCATCCACAGCCCCGGCAGCAGCATATTTCCGGTCGCCTGCAAGACTTCTGCGACACCCATATTGATGACATACAGCAGCAGAACGAGGATCATCGGCGAGAAATCAATCCCACCCATTGCCGGTAGCAGGCGGCGAATCGGGCGCAGCAGCGGATCGGCCAGCTGAATCAGCACGTATTCAATCGGGCTACGCCCCTGGCTTACCCAGCTCATAATCGCCATCACCAGCAGGACCCAGAAAATCAGCAGGCCGATGGTTTTCAGCAGAATCAGTAAACCGGCAATCCAGATGATTGGCAGGAAGGTCACCACTTTAAACAGCACGATGGCTTTGATGAAACTGAGAATGTACGCAACCAGCAGTGAGGCGCTGTCAATGGGCCCCATTGCCGGAATAACGCGGCGCAGCTGCGTTACCTTCACTACAAACTGGGAGAAGGGGTTGTAAAAATCACAATGAGCCCACTGCATCCAGATGCGTAATAACAGCACCATGGTATACAGCTCAATGACCGTTGAAAGCAGGAAAGTCAACGTATTCATGGCGTTCCTTTAATTCCTTATTTTTTAGAGTAATCACGCGCACCAAAAATTGCAGTGCCGATACGAACCATCGTGCTACCTGCCGCAATGGCGACATCCCCAGAGAGAGCGTGTCGATATGCGGGTAGCGCGTTTTCAGTCCGGCAAATGCTACAGCCATTTGGCGTGCAACTTCAAACTGCCTTACATATTCTGACTCAGGCGCAGGGATTGCCATCAGCCCGCGCAGACGTAAACGCGGTAGTTCAGCGACCGCAGCTGCCAGCTCGTCCAGTTCAGCCAGTTGAATCCCGGACTTACTGTTTTCATCACTAATGTTAATTTGAATCAGTACGTTAAGAGGGGGAAGTTCTGCCGGGCGCTGGTCGTTCAGGCGGGTAGCGATGCGCAAACGGTCGATGGTATGACACCAGTCGAAATGCTCTGCCACCAGGCGGCTTTTATTAGACTGCAACGGGCCAATAAAATGCCATTCTAATCCTGTTACGCCCAGTTCCTGAAAGTGGCGAATTTTATCTACCCCTTCCTGAACGTAGTTTTCACCAAATTGACGCTGCCCGGCATCAATGGCTTCTGCGATGGCGCTCGCAGGTTTTGTTTTACTGACTGCAAGCAGCGTAATTTCTTCTGGAGAACGGCCGCAACGCGTTGCAGCCGCTGAGATTTTGTCCCGGACCTGTGCCAGGTTATGCGCAATATCGTTCATTTTCCGAGGATCTTAGTATGAATATGGAAGAAATTGTGGCCCTTAGTGTAAAGCATAACGTCTCGGATCTACACCTGTGCAGCGCCTGGCCCGCACGATGGCGCATTCGCGGGCGAATGGAAGCTGCGCCGTTTGATGCGCCGGACGTCGAAGAGCTACTGCGGGAGTGGCTGGATGACGATCAGCGGACAATATTGCTGGAGAATGGTCAGTTGGATTTTGCTGTGTCGCTGGCGGAAAACCAGCGGTTGCGTGGCAGTGCGTTCGCGCAACGGCAAGGTATTTCTCTGGCATTACGGTTGTTACCTTCGCACTGTCCACAGCTCGAACAGCTTGGTGCGCCACCGGTATTGCCGGAATTACTCAAGAGCGAGAATGGCCTGATTCTGGTGACGGGGGCGACGGGGAGCGGCAAATCTACCACGCTGGCGGCGATGGTTGGCTATCTCAATCAACATGCCGATGCGCATATTCTGACGCTGGAAGATCCTGTTGAATATCTCTATGCCAGCCAGCGATGTTTGATCCAGCAGCGGGAGATTGGTTTGCACTGTATGACGTTCGCATCGGGATTGCGGGCTGCGTTGCGGGAAGATCCTGATGTGATTTTGCTAGGAGAGCTACGTGACAGCGAGACAATCCGTCTGGCGCTGACGGCGGCAGAAACCGGACACCTGGTGCTGGCAACTTTACATACACGTGGTGCGGCGCAGGCAGTTGAGCGACTGGTGGATTCATTTCCAGCGCAGGAAAAAGATCCCGTGCGTAATCAACTGGCAGGTAGTTTACGGGCGGTGTTGTCACAAAAGCTGGAAGTGGATAAACAGGAAGGACGCGTGGCGCTGTTTGAATTGCTGGTTAACACACCCGCGGTGGGGAATTTGATTCGCGAAGGGAAAACCCACCAGTTACCGCATGTTATTCAAACCGGGCAGCAGGTGGGGATGTTAACGTTTCAGCAGAGTTATCAGCAGCGGGTGGGGGAAGGACGTTTGTGAGGCTAAAGTGATTGATTAGCTTCGTAAATATGCCTGATGCGCTACGCTTATCAGGCTTACAAATGTAGTCATTCACGCCGCATCCGGCAATAAGGAGCGATGACGTAAATCGCCTTAATATCCCTGCTCGAAATAACTTTCGAGAATGATAACCGCAGAGGCAGAGTCAACTTTGCCTTTGTTGAGCGCCCGATAGCCGCCCTGTTCAAACAGACCGGAACGGGCTTCCACAGTGCTAAGACGCTCGTCATGGAGCTTTACTTCAACACCGAAACGGCCATGAATACGGTTGGCAAATTTACGCGCTCTGGCGGTTAACGGCTGTTCGGTGCCGTCCATATTCAGCGGCAGACCGATCAGGATCATCTCGGCTTCGATCTCCTTGGCTACCTCGCAGACCCGGGCGGCAACCTTGTTGCGCGCCTTTAAGGTGATCTGGGGCGTAATGGCGGTGGTAAGAAATTCGGTGCGGTCGCAGGTGGCAAGGCCGGTGCGGCTGTCCCCGTAGTCAACGGCTAAAATCTTCATACAAAGTCCCTTTCCGGTGTGCAGAATGTTTTTTCCAGTGTACCACAGCGGCGGCGGGATTGCAAAGAAAAGCGGTGGTTTTATCTCCGCTTTCGTGTTACAATAAAGGCAAAAATCAATGAGCGGGAGGAGACCGAAATGCTGAAACTGGTTCTGGGCACTTCCGGCAGCGGCAAGACCACCCTGCTGTATGCCCGCATCCGTGCCCGTGCCGAGGCGGGGAAGCGCAGCATCCTGCTGGTGCCGGAGCAGTTTACCTCCAGCACCGAAGCACGCATCTACCGGGAGCTGGGGGATGCCCTTTCCGGCATGGTGGAAAGCTATTCCTTCACCAGTCTGGCCGAGCATATCCTTGCGATAGAGGGCGGCGCGGCGGTGCAGACCCTGACCGATGCCGGGCGGGCGGTGCTGGTGCGCCGTGCGCTGGAGGAATTGCAGGATAACGTGCACTACTACTACCGCCACCGGCGCAGCGCAGCCTTTTGCCAGATGGCGGCCGAGACGATAGACGAGCTGAAAAGCGCCGGGCTTTCCGGGCAGCAGTTGCAGGAGCTTGCCCGGGACTGCGGCACCGAGAGCGCGAAGCTGGGCGAGCTGGCGCTCATCTTTCAGGGCTACGAAAGCCTGCTGGCGGGCACCGGCATGGATCCTGCCGACCGTCTGGAGTTGGCGGCTGACCGTCTGGAAGCTGCGCTTGCCCGGGACGAGCTGCCGGACTTTCTGCGCGAGCGCGAGGTGTTCATTGATGAGTTCGACACCTTCAACGCGCCCAAAAAGCGGCTGATGGGCGCCATGCTGGCTGCACTGCCCGCCGTGACGGTGGCACTGTGCGAGGACGGCGCACCCATGCAGCCCGGGGACCTGGAACTGTTCTCCGGTGCAAAGCAGGTGGCGGCGCAGCTGCGCCAGCTGGCGCGCAAAAACGGCGCACAGGTGGCCGCCCCGGAGCTGCTGCGGCGGGACCTGCGCCATAAGGATGCCCCGGGCCTTGCCGCGTTGACCGAGCTGCTGGAGACAGGCAGCTGCACCCCGCCGGAAAGCGCCCCGGAGCTGCGGCTGTTTGCCGCCGCCAGCCGGGAGGAGGAGGCCCGCTGTGCCGCAGCCGCCATCCGCCGCCTGATGCGGCAGGGTGTGCGCTGCGGAAAAATTGCGGTGGTCTGCCGCGATATCAGTCTGTACCGGGCTGCGGTGCGGTACGAGTTCCGCATGGCAGAGATCCCTCTGTACTGCGACGAACCCACCACCCCGGAGTTCAGCGCCCCCGCCACGGCGGTGCGGGCACTGCTGGCATTGCTGCGGGGTGCGGACATGACCGAGCAGCTGACCGTGCTGGCCAAGACCGGCCTGTGCGACCTGACCGAGCCGGAGGTCTGCGCGCTGGAAAACTACGCCTACACATGGTCGCCTAATGCAGCGGCGTGGCGGGCAGAATTTACCAAAAGTCCCCGGGGCTTCGGTGACGCCGAACTGACCGAGGAAGATACGCTGAACATGACCCGCGCCGAGAACGCCCGCAAAAAGCTGGTGACGGCGGTGGATACCCTGCGCAGCAAGGTGCGCAGCGCCAACGCGGAGCAGATCAGCCGGGCGCTGTATTTCTGCCTGAAGGAGCTGGGCGCAGAGGAGCAGCAAGCCGCGCAGGTGGAGGATATCCGCACTGCCCGGGGCATTCCGGCGGCAGAGGAAGCCGCCCGCGAGTGGAATGTGGTGATGCAGCTGCTGGACGAGATGGCGCGGCTGCTGGGCAGTCAGGGCATCACCGTGCCGGAGTACGAGGATCTTTTCGGTCTGCTGCTGCGCTCCTCTGACCTTGGGCACATCCCGCAGACCTTGGACGCGGTGGTGCTGGCAAGCGCCGGTAAAATGCGTTTGGATGCGCCGGACTATGTATTCGTGCTGGGGCTGGCAGAGGGCGAATTTCCCTGTACCCCCGCAGAAAGCGGCCTGCTGACCCACGCCGACCGCGACCTGCTGATGGCAAAACAGATCGACCTGCCGGACTGCTTTGAAAACCGTGTGGTGCGGGAACAGGTCTGTTTTTATAAAGCCCTTACCGCCCCGGCAAAGGGGCTGTGGATGAGCTGGCCGAAAGGGCAGGGACAGACCCTGTGCGCTGCGCTGGAACCCATCGTGGAGGCATTGCAGCCCGCCGCACCGCAGCTGGAACTCATTGACCTTGCCGCCACCCCCGCAGACGGCTTAGACGTGCTGGGCGGCGGCTGGCCGCTGACCGAACTGGAACGTGCCAGCCTGACCGAGGCGCTGCGCACCCCCGGTGAGGGAGTGCAGGCACCCCGGGGACTGGCACTGTTGCAGCGCATGGAGCAGGACCCGCCCCGGCAGGTGCAGGATCTGCCCACACTGGAAACGCTGCTGGGCAGGCGGCTGCACATCTCGCCCAGCCAGCTGGAAAAATATTATACCTGCCGCTACGGTTACTTTTTGCAGTATGTGCTGGGGCTCAAGCCCCGCCGCCGTGCGGAGCTTTCGGCAGACCAGAGCGGTACCCTGATGCACTGGGTGCTGCAAATGGCGCTGGACCCCCACCCCGGGGCAGACAACCCCTGCGCCGGGCTGCGCCCCTTTTTGGAGCTGGATGATGCCGCCATGGCCGACCTTGCCGCCGCACTGGTGGACGAGTATGCGCGGCGCTATCTGCCGGAGGATACTGCACGCTTTGCCTATCTGCTCTCCCGGCTGAAAAAGAGCATGACCAGCCTGCTGTGCTATCTGCGGGACGAGCAGAACCAGTCCCAATTCAAGCCCGTGGCCTGCGAGCTGAAAATAGGCCGGGGCGAGGACGCCGTGCCCGGGCAGGTGTACCGCCTGTCGGACGGGCGCACGGTGCAGCTGGTGGGCACGGTGGACCGCGCAGATGAGTGGATCGAGGACGACGGCACCCGCTGGGTGCGGGTGGTGGACTACAAGACCGGCAGCAAAAAGCTGGACTTGAAAGAAGTCTACTGCGGTCTGGACTGTCAGATGCTGCTGTATCTGTTCAGTCTGACCCGGGATGCCGGCGGGCGCTTTACCGGCGCTCAGCCGGCGGGCGTGTTGTATCTGCTGGCCGACCCCGCCCCCCAGACCTTGCCCCGCGAGCAAGCTGCCCGGGCGGTGGAGTACCAGCTGGACGGCCTTGTGCGGGACGAGCAGAAGATCTTTGACGCCATGGATGCAGACGAAACCGGCAAGTACCTGCCCTTTGGCTACCGCAACGGCGCACCCAGCCCCTACCAGAAGGACAAGCGGGCCGACAGCGCCAAGCTCAGCCGCATCCAGCTGCATCTGGACGATCTTGTTACCCAGATGGGCGAGCAGCTCTACGGCGGGCAGATCGATGCCGAGCCGCTGGTGGTGAGCAGCAGCAAAAGCCCCTGCACATGGTGCGATTACAGCTTTATCTGCTGCCACGAGACCGGGGTGCACGAGCGTGCGCTGGAAGCCCCTGCAAAGCCCTTTGAACCCGAGGAAGAACCTGAAGAAGAGGAGGAACAGCCGTGAGCGGACCCAAATGGACCCCGGCGCAGCAGGCCGCCATTGCCGACCGGGGCGGTGCGCTGCTGGTAAGTGCAGCCGCAGGCAGCGGTAAGACCGCCGTGCTGACCGAGCGGGCGGTGCAGCTGATCACCGACCC
>ENA-ORSG01001110-ORSG01001110.1-human-gut-metagenome-genome-assembly--contig:-NODE-1110-length-18232-cov-5.801122_pt1 | contig 18232 bp, 20 predicted proteins | sample MGYA00242189_ERZ509156 | MGnify/ENA primary metagenome ERZ509156 (study PRJEB26280, sample SAMEA2338666) | human gut metagenome | biome: human gut; feature: human-associated habitat; material: faeces...
AAAAATAATCTCCTTAAGTGGTATTTCAGATATAAAAATTGGTCAAAAAAGCGGTAATTTCGACTCAAATATTGCTTCAAAAGGCGGTAAATCGATACGCTTTTAATGTCTTTGCATCTAGTCGTTTTTGCGTTTGGCAGTGTACTAGATAGTTGTCAATGTGATTCTGTAAGTGATTCATTGTAGAAATTCTCCTTTGTTTATGATTTTAATATATCGTACACGGAATTTAGAATATCTGCTATGTTATGCTCAAAAATTATTCTTTTATACCCAATAAGACACAAATGGCTTGATAAAACAATACATATAGTTATAGAATAAGTGTAGAGAATTACAAGCCTGATCAACAGAATTTGATGAAATCCAGTGTTTAATATTAGTTGTAGTCGAGGAAAAGTAAATGTCAGAAAAAACGATTAGGGTAAAGAAAGAAGAAAATAGATTACTGGTGTATTATTCCCCAAGCATTAATTTTGATGAGGTTGTGAGGAACATTGCGTATGGAACGCTGATTAAGGGAACATTTTGGGTGACTCAAGACAATCTTGTTGAGGTTAATGAAGAAGAGGAGTATATTTGCTTTCGGATTGCAGGTACAGAAGGTGCATATTACGTCCTTGATAAGAAAGTATTTAATATTGAAAATTTTATATATGTAGATAGATGTTTGGATATCACAGATAAATGGTTTATTACATATCCTCATAATTCGATTATGAGGAGACTGGATAATTTAATCTCAAAAAAGCTTTATATTGTTGAAAGTGATGATGGGATAGAGAATCATTTGCCAGGCAGTGCTTTCCTAGGATTGGTAGAAATATTTCCGAATGCTTATGAGGTTAACAAATATGTGAATGCTCGGATCGCGTACCTGTTATCCAATTATGTAGAGGGAGTGTGGAAACACAAGGAGTCTTATGAAAAATACCTTGAGAAAAAGGAAACTCATTTTTCATTAGTCGATAATCAGTGCATTAAGTTGATGGGCTACGAAATGTATAGAAAAGCATTTGAGAATCTTGAAAGGATGCTTGCAGATCCTGAACCATATTCAGAAAAGGTCTGGCAGGAAAAAATTTATGAAATAATATGTGTGCTTTATCCTAAGTACATAGCCAGTTTCCGAGAGATTGAGATTGGAAATGATGGCCGTCATTCGAAAAAACCAGATTTTATACTGGTAGATTCTTCTGGATTTGTTGATCTTCTAGAAATAAAAAAGCCTAATAACCAAAAAGTTGTTTCGTCTACGGAATATAGAAATAATTATGTGGCTGGAAGAGATTTAGAAGGGGCGATTGTTCAGATAGAGAAGTATGTATACATTTTAAATCATGAAGGAGAGGCGCGTGCAAAAAAAATACGAGATAAAATTGCAGGTGATCTTCCGGCAGGATTAGAAATTAAAGTAGTGAATCCACAGGGAATTTTGCTTTTGGGAAGGAGCAGGGGATTGACAAAGGAACAGCTTTTTGATTTCGAAATAATAAAAAGACAACATAAGAATATTGTAGATATTATGACATATGATGATCTGCTAAATCGATTGAAAAATATTTTGAAGCAGATGGAGACAGATTCAAATTGTATATAGAACTGGAAAAGGAGCCCTCGTCAAAGCTCCTTTTTGGCTGTGAGCAGAGTTTTTGTTGCTGCATTTTCTCCTTTTAATTGGATATAGCCTACGATCATATGATAAAAATATTGTTTCTCATCAGGAGTAAGTTTTACAAGCTGTGCCCGGATATCTGTCATAATTTCATCATCTCTGGTGGAAATGTCATCAGATACAACATAATCCACACTTGCGTGTAAAGCATTGCATAATGCGATAGTCGTTTCTAAACTTGGGGTACGGTCACCACGCTCAATCTGTCCGATGTAATTAGTTGAAACATCAACGGCTTCGGCTAAGCGAGCCTGAGATAAACAATTGTTGATTCGTAAACGTCGTATTTTCTTTCCTAAAGAATCTGGTTGCATGATGCCTTCTCCTTTTCAATACAGTTAATCTTATATGTTTATAATATATATTATATCCATTATATTACCGCTAATATTTTTAATCCTGATGATTACTATTTGCTTTGGAAATAGTAACTGGTAGTATATGTTTATATACTGATTGTGTGTTAAAAATATATGCAATATACACAAATAGCTTGTATATTAATGAAAATTAGGGTAATATAGAGATAAGAACAAAAATGATTGATAATTATATATTATCATTAAATATTTAGTGTTTTACGAGGGTTAGCAGTGATAAACTGGAAATTACTTTATGATAAATTTGGACGGCTAAATGCAGCAAAAAAATTTGAAGATTTAGCGTTAGATTATGTTTGTGACGTATATAATGAATATACGTGGAAACCAACACAGCGCACTCGAGATGGAAATAGAGATTTTCATAATCTTGAAGAGGACTTATTAAAGATATGGGGAGAAGCCAAATATAAAAAAGATTCCATTAGTTTAACACGCAAAGATTTGGATCCAACCATTTTATCTGGTCTTATAGATGGACATGTAGAGCTTATCATCTTTGTAACCAATGGTAAAATTCCAGAAGAATTGATTTCCAGAATGACGTTAGGAGCAAATATGAAAGGAATAAAGCTCTCTTTTGTTACTGGTAAACAATTGTCTGATTGGCTTGTTTTAAATCCTGAAAAATATAAAATATATTTTGGTGAAGAACTAGAAATTGATAATTATAAAGTAGAACAACTAATAGAATTTAGAAAAATATCATTTTATGAACCAATATCATTGGATTTTAGACCCAATTTTAACAAAGTATGCATGAACATTGAGGATACATTCATTCTTAACTGCATATTTTATAACTCACAACCAGGAAATTGCAGCATAGAATTGGAAGATGATGCACCGCTCTCTTTTATTAAGTCTGATAAATATGAAAATCCTGAAAGTTTTTTTGTTAAGCCGGGCTTAAATAGTGTTTCATTTCTTATAAGAGCAATGAAAGAATATAATAAGGTTCTTCGTATTACCCTTGTCTGTGATCATAATAAATATCATTGTATTTCGGAAAAATTAGTAATTAAACGAAATAAGCAGTTAAATATCTATTATTTTAAACAAATAAATATTTTATCTGGTATTAAAACTGTGTTGGATTATTTCGATAATACGATAGGAAATTATGCTTTTTTCATACATGGTAATAGTGGAATGGGCAAAAGCTATATATTAAAGTCGTTATCGCTGGATTATTGTTTAAATAATGATCTTACATTGGTAACATTTGAATCAGAAGAGAAAAGTAATGTGAATTATCTTCTGATTTGTAGAATAATAATTTTTTTACAATATGGAAATATCTTTTGGGATTATAAGCCTGAAAAAATCAAAGATTTCTGCAATTCAAATAGTAATTTTAATATTGAAACAGATAAAAAAATATTAAATGATATTTTAAATGGTTGTTTTGACTCCAATATAGCTAAGACAGTTATTGAGAAATTGCAATCAAATTTTCCTAATAAGTATAATTTTATCAGTTCCGTACATCCCAAAAGCTTTAGAGTTTTATTATTAGACGACATTCATAATTTAAATAAAACACAAAGTACACTTTTGTATAATTTAATAAATGAGCTATTAGCTTCCAAAAGTAAAACTATTCTGGTTTTGGCAGGAAGAAAAAAAGAATTTAAGACACCAGCATTTGAAAAAAAATTATTAGATACCATTAGCAATTACTATGAATTGGATAAGCTGAGCGAAAAAGATATTAAAGGAACCATACAGCAGAATTTTAATGTAGGAACAACAGGAATAAATGGATTTGTTAATTCTTTACCTTCAAATTTACTTCTGTTAAACGAAATTTTATCAAATTTTAAATATTCGTATCAGTATAATAAAGAGGTCAGTATATCAAAATTTATAGATAAATACATCAATTTATATAAAGAAGATCTGGTTTTTCAAGAGAAATTTCTGAAGCTAAAAGACAAGTACTATTTGTTAGACATATTATATCTTTTTAAAAAAGGTCTTCGGGCTGCTCTGTTATATGAATATTCTGGTTTTGATAAGAAAAATACGAAGAATGATATCCAGATACTTATAGAAAATAATTGCATCATACAAATTGGTACGGCATTACTGGTTCCATTTCATGATTACATGATTAGTAATTATAAAAAATTACGAAAAGGGAAGGAATATAATAAAAAGACGGGTGATTTTCTGGTATTTTTATTAAATAAAACCCAAAACGATATGGATACAAATTATCTACTCTCACTAATCTGTAAATGTGGAAAAACTTATTTTAATTATTATAATAAATCAATAAAGAATCTGATGTTAAAGTATATTCATCAATCAGAATATGGAACAGCCGTTTATTTTGCTGAAATATTTTATGACAATATTTCAAACAAAAAAAAGCTGACAGCAAATGAAAAACATTTTTTATATTTGTATGCCGACTGTTTAGTTCATTGTGATAATCAATATAGAGCCAAGCAATTTTTTCAGGAAATTTTAACAAAAGAAGAAAATACAAGCTTTGAAAAATATGAAGTAGCGGTTTCTTTGTTAAATCAAAGATTTTGGAATATTGACCTGGATGAACTTATTGAAGATTCAAAAATGTATCAATATACTTTAGAAAGTTTATTTATGGATCATCTGAAACCTGAGTTGATTTGGAGATTTAGAAAGACATATGAGTCTTGCTTTAACAGAAGAATGGTAACTCAATTATTAATTGATGAGTATAAGGACGCACAAATATCTTATAGTGATGGACTGATTGCAATAAAAAAACTTTCAGAAAAATATAATCTTAATTTTCAAGTTGAAATAGCCACAATAATTATGGATTATGCCAGAGGTAATATGTCAATCAGACCGAAAATGTCTTATCGGTTATTCAATATTTCTAAACAATACTTTTCTAAAGCAAAATCCGAAAATATCAGACGTTTTGTGATTTGTCAGATTGATTTATTTGTTATGCAGAATATTTTAAAAGAAAATGTAGATTATATAGATTTTATGAATAAAGTAAATATATTAAATGAACATAACTTTTTACAAGAATATGTAAAGGGAAAGTTAAAGTTTTTTGCATGTAGAATGGTTGATTTTGGTCGAATTAACGGGGATAGCAGAATTTCAGTTTCTTTTATGACTGAATGTATCAATGAGATTGAAAAAATAAAATTGAATAATTATATTTCGTTACAGGGGCGTGAACGATATTTATATAATTATATACTTTGTTATTTTTACATTATACAGAATCAATATGAAAATGCTAAAGCTGCTATTATAGAAAATTTAGCCTATGTGAAAGAAGCTGGTGCTACATATAAAATACCATTAGAACACAACCTTGCAAATCTTGAAACCATTCGGAGAGTAGAATGGTTTCAGAATCAATGCAACTATCCAGAAAACGTTTATCTTTTAGACTCAAGATTTTGGTAATGACTTATGTAGTTATAACATTTAGAATTTTATTGAATGCATATATTTTTATAGTTGAAATAAATTACATCATATTAGGATATTGTAGCAAGATATACAATGTAATTATTTATATAATGGTATTGAATCATATAATAAATATATATGTCTTTGAATATAATTTTTATAGAATAATACCATCTATTTCTATTACCACTATGATTAAAATGATCTCTTCTTAATTTATTACAAAAAGAATGTAAACAACTATTCCTAATAATAATAAGCGGTAAACCAGCACTTTTTGAAGGATGCAAACGTACATACATTTGTATTCCTTCAAGAATGACTTTAATATTATTTTTTTTACTATACTCCACAATGAAATCAAAAAACACATTGCAATAATAATTAAAAAAAATATCATTACTATTTTGCTTATCGGTTTTTGACCATTGAATATCAATAAATTGTTGAATATCTGGATATTGTTTCAAAAAAAGGTTTAATATTTGCTGGCTTTCTATTGAGGATTGCGGATAAAATTTTAAAACATCAAATGATATGCATACTGCTTTATGCTGTAAAGCATATTTCTTGGCAAAAGTCGTTTTTCCTGAACCAGACAATCCTGTTACAAGTAATATTGGAATGTTATTTATGCCCCATTTTTCAAGATTAAAGCAAAGTGGTGGTTCATCTTTGAATAATCTTATTTTCATATTAAAAACTCCTGTAATTTAATAACATTTCCGTGTAAATCAATAACGATATCATTAGGATTGTTACGATTTTTAATCCAATTATAGTTTTTAGAAATATCATTAATGGACTCAGTAATAAATAAGTAATTTCCTCCGAAATTCAAGAAAGAATATGGGAACAAATTATATAAATTAGCCTCTCCACTATGTGGTCGGTATACATATCCGTTAATGCTAAAATTTAATTTTTGTAGTATATTTTCCCAACCATTTAAATGGCTTAAAATAACACCACTGTACATCTTGCTGAGAATCTCTTCATTTAATTGAGGTAGTATATATTTATCAATATCGGTAGATATTATGTCTCCCCAATTTTGTATAAAATATTTTCCCTGCTGTGTTTCACTTATATCCATTGAATTTCGGGTTCCTCCACCAATATGGTATGCAATCGCCTCAGGATAGTATATGCATTTTAACCCGGAATTATTAATTTTAAGCGTTAGTTCAAATCCTTCATAGGCATTATAATAGTATTCATTAAATCTGCCATTTTTAATAAAAATGTCGCGTGGTATTGCACAAAATGCAGAGGTCAAAGCCTGACGTTCACTACATTTATATATCACTTCTTTATGAATATCACTATACTGATAAACATGGGCATTTTGTAAATCTAGAAACAAATGTCCAGTACTCTGCACTTTATTAGTCTGTGGATAAATAAGCAACCCCTGTACCGCACCAGTAGTTGCTCTGTTTTCTTCCAGGTAAGACACAAGATTATGAATACTGTTTCGAATTGGAAAGACATCGCTGTTTAAGAAAACGAGAATATCCCCCTGACTATGTTCAACACCAATATTATTTGATTTCCCATATCCCAATTTAGTTTTATTATATATAATTTTTATAGGAAACGATTTTTCAGAAAGTTTTTTTAGATAATCTATAGTTTGTATGTTTGCACATCCATCAGAAACAATTACTAATTCACTATCATTTTGAAGAGACTCTGTCAGAAGCAGATTTTCGACAAAATTATTGGTTAATGCAAAATTATTATCTAACGCTACTATAATGCTATACCTCATTCACACTCTCCTTTTTATATTATTTGACCGTTAAAAATCAAATAATATATAATTATCAATCACTTCCTTTCACAAGCATATTTTTTTTAAATACAAAACCCATTTCTCGGATGTTTCGTCGTCAGTATCATTTTCTGTTTGGCGAGCGTGACATGTGTATAAATTTGGGTCGTAGTAATAGAACTGTGTCCTAACATTTCCTGTATGTACCGGATATCGACATCTGCATCAAGCAGGGAGCTGGCGAAAGTATGACGGAACATATGAGGCGTCATGTGTTGTTCGATACCGGCGAGAGCGGCATATTTTTGAATCATCCTTCGGACGCTCTGATCGGATAAAGGCTTTCCGGTCTGGTTTGCAAAAAAATGATCACAGCTTTCTATTTCTGTGGAAAATGTATTTTTGTATTCATTTAAGGTTTTTAGCACATTAGCGTTTCCAATTTGCAGTTTTCGTTCTTTTGAGCCTTTTCCATAAATTAGAACAAAGTTGTCATTCAGGTTTACGTCGCAGGGTTTCAAACTGCACAGTTCGGAAATGCGGATTCCGGTGGCAAAAAGCAATTCAATGACAGCGGCGTCACGCAGTGCATTTTTTTGTTGGTAAGGTGTAGTGGCAAGCTGCCGTTGGGTGTAAATCGTAGAGAGGAAAAGTTCTAACGTCTGCAAAGGAATGGTTTTCGGGAGAATAATGGGTTCCCGGAAACGAATCTGGATTTTGTCAAAGGGATTCTTCTCAATAAATTCATAAAATTCACAATAGTGAAAAAATGCTTTGAGCGATGCGATTTTTCTTTTGGAGGTTTTGGGTTTGTAAATGGAATGGAGGTGTGCAATATAGGCTTCCAATTGTCTGGAAGTGATATCGTATAAAGAGGTTTCAGCAGACATAGAGGAAGAAAATTGTGTGAGGTCGATTTTGTAGGCGCGGATTGTTTTTTCGTCTAAGCACTTTTGGGTTTTGCAAAATGTAAGGTAGTTTGTGATCTGGGTATCCTGTAATTTCATAGTAGAGTTCCTCGCTTTTTATTTTTATCTTAGCAAAGGAAAAGCGGCTTGCTGAGAGGAAGATAAGAAAAATTTAGAAAAAGCAAACAAACGGAAACAAAGATAAAGCAGTCAGCTTGTAAATGAGAAAAATAGGAGAGAACATTTTTCTATGATGGGGAAAAAGTAATGGATTAAACATAGAAAAAGGAGCTTAAGGCTCCTTTTTCTGTGCTCTGGCGTTTTCTTCTTTTAATTGGATATAACTGACGATCATATGATAAAAATATTGTTTTTCATCAGGGGTTAGTTTTACAAGTTGTGCTCGGATATCTGTCATGATTTCGTCATCTCTGGTGGAAATATCATCGGATACAACATAATCGACACTTGCGTGCAGTGCATTGCATAGTGCAATAACAGTGTCTAAACTCGGTGTACGGTCACCGCGCTCAATCTGTCCGATATAATTTGTTGAAACATCAACGGCTTCAGCTAAGCGAGCCTGAGATAAACAATTGTTAATGCGTAAACGTCGTATTTTCTTGCCTAATGAATCTGCTTCCATGGTGCCGCTCCTTTTTCAAACACAGTGAATATAGGTGTTTCTAGTATATATCATATCAATTATATTAATGCAATTAATTTACCGGGAAAACATACAGGCTGCATTGCGAAAATTGACAGATAGTATAGAAAAAATGTGGCGGCTTGTTTTTCTCTCATGTGTTAGAAGAAATAGTTTCTACTTCCTGTTGGGATAAACCTGAAAATTTTGCAATCTCTTCTATAGTAAATTTGTTCGATTGCAGCATCCTTCTGGCAGTTTCAATTGCAGCATGGTTTTGTCCTTCGGAAAATCCGGTTTCATGTCCGGATTTTTCACCATCAGAAAAACCGGCTTCATACTCAGCCTTTCGCAATTTCTTCTCTTCCAATTCTTTATCATATTCAAAAATACTCATACTGATAACCTCCGCACGATTTTTGGAAAGAAATTCTGCAAGAATCCCTTCCTTTATGCATTCGTCAACAGCACATTCTACAGCCTGATTCAGAGACATGTTGGCAGCATAGTGCCGTACTCTGGCGACATATTGCGCATATTCTTTCAAAGTGCTGCAATGTTGCATCAATTCAGCATTATGTCCTTCGTTTACATTTAATACAGTGACAGTCAATTCAAGCTTTGGTTCGCCTGACAGATTTTCAAATGCTGAAGAAAGCTTAAGTTCAGTGCAGTCAGACAATATCGTTGAACCATTATAAAACTCAATAAAATTCGGCGCAGGAATTTTTTGCAAAGTAGAAGAATAGAGAGATTTCTTATCCACGAGTTTCTGATATTCGTTACTAATATAGAATAAATCCCGAAGAGGGATATTTGGATTGTAGGTTGACTGGTGCTCGTACAGATATAAATTAGTATCAATGATAAATGCCAGGTCATTTTTCATACCCATGTAAATTGCATTTTCTAATGTGACGATTTCCAAGTCATCAGGATTTTTATAATCTCTCTGATTTACTGCGTTGTAGAGTGAAAGCAGGTTCTTACGGTTGGAAAATAACATCCGAAAAACGGTGTCCTTATAATTCCGGTTGGCTGCGGGAACTTTAACTGTGAAAGTTTTCTTTGTGTTTTGTAGTTTTCTTTTTTGTTTTGCCATAAATGATTCCTCCTGAGATCGGCAGGGCAGTTGGAAAACTGTCCAGGCAGGAGAAAACTATATTTCTGATATCCGTCTCCTGCTTTTAAATTAGTTAATGGGTAATTGAAAGCATAGATACGAATGAATTACGGAGATTATCAGAGATAATCAGCCGTTTCCAGAATATAGATGGCAAATGCACCATAAAGATTTTGTAAAATATGCTTTCTGTCATTGTAACATGAGAGATAATTGCAGGCAAGCAGAACTTTATAACATTTGTCATCTTTTTTTGCATATTATATTTGATTTTCTTTTAAAAATCCCCCTTGACAACCATCTCCAAGCGTGTATAATAACCAATGCAGTCAAAATGCAAACAATTTGCAAATGCACACAAAATGCAAAAACAAATAACTTGCAATTTGAATAAATCAAGATTAAAACAACCAAATGCAGGAGGCGTTTGTTATGTTACACATTTTAGAACATACATTATCACACACGATCGAGGACAGCGTGAAGCTGCTTCCATTTCTGTTTTTCACTTATTTATTAATGGAATTGTTAGAGGCGGAAAAGTACAGAACAAGATTAAAGATGCAGGGAAAGTCGGACCGCTGTGGGGCGGACTTCTTGGAATTATGCCGCAATGTGGTTTTTCGGCAGCAGCGGCCAGCCTTTATGCCGGACGAGTCATTACGGTGGGAACGCTGCTTGCCGTATTTTTGTCCACGTCGGATGAGATGCTGCCGATTTTCATTTCAGAGTCAGTCGCACTGGCAACGATTATTAAAATTCTTGCAGCAAAAGTCTGCATTGCGATCATTTCAGGATTTCTTGCAGAACTGGTTTATGTGAATGTTTTTAAAAAGAAAGAAAAAGATATGGACATCCATGTGGTATGCGAGGAAGAACACTGCAGTTGCGAGGATGGCGTTTTAAAATCTGCGCTGAAACATACTTTGAAAATTTTTGTATACATTTTGCTTATCACATTTATATTGACATTGGTAATTGAGATGATCGGAGAAGATCATCTTGCGGTGGTATTTCAGAATATTCCGGTTGTGGGAGAGATGATCGCGGCACTTGTCGGACTGATTCCAAACTGCGCATCCTCCGTGGTAATCACGGAACTCTATTTAAGTGGAATTATCGGAGCAGGAGCGATGATGTCAGGACTTTTGGTAAATGCCGGAGTTGGACTTTTGGTTTTGTTCCGTTTGAACCGCAATTGGAAGCAGAACGCTGGAATTATGGCAGCACTTTATGGATTCGGTGTTGTCTGGGGCGTGATCATTGAGTTACTTGGGATTGTATTTTAACAGATGTAGATGAATAATTGATACGCGGAAGTATGAAATTAAGAGGAAAGAGTTAAAAATTGTATCTGCTACAGTGAAAGCATATACAGAGAAAGAAAAGAGATGAAAAAATGGCAGGAAATGGTTATGCAACGACCAGCAGAAAGAAAATTTTAGAATATCTCATGGCAAACAGCGACCGCACAGTGACGGTGACGGACATTGACCAGTATTTGAAAAAACACGATAACGAGGTGAACATCACAACGATTTACCGTTACCTGGATAAACTTGCCAAAGAGGGAACTGTCATGAAATATGTGGCAGAGAAGGGGAGCCAGGCGGTGTATCAGTACGTGGAGATGGGACATCACTGTGAGGAACATCTTCATTTAAAATGTGTTTCCTGTGGCTGTATTATTCATTTGGAATGTGCGTTTATGGATGAGATCGCTGAGCATATTTTAAAAGATCATGGTTTTATATTGCAATGCAAAAATTCCATTATTTATGGATTGTGCAGGGAGTGCAGGGAAAAACAGGACAGGGAATAATACTGCTATAGGATTTCCCTATAATCGGCTCATGGTTTTATGGATTAACACTTTTTCGATTGATTTGATATGATAATTCCAACAGCAGAACCTGAGAAAAACAGGCAGGCAAAAAGAATGAAAACATAGAAAAAGGATGGGAAAACACATGAGTACATTAAAAGAGAGAAAATTAAAATTTGAGACATTACAGTTACACGTTGGACAGGAAGAACCGGATCCGGTGACCGATGCAAGAGCAGTTCCGATTTATCAGACATCTTCCTACGTATTCCACAATTCAAAGCATGCAGCAGACCGTTTCGGTTTGCGTGACGCAGGAAATATTTACGGAAGACTGACCAATCCGACAGAGGATATTTTTGAACAGCGTATTGCAGCATTAGAGGGCGGCGTGGCAGCGCTTGCAGTCGGTTCCGGTGCAGCAGCCGTTACATACACGATTGAAAACCTTGCACAGGCAGGTGATCATATCGTATCTGCAAAAAATATTTACGGCGGCACTTATAATCTGCTGGCACATACATTAGTAGATTTTGGCGTTACGACCACTTTTGTTGATCCTTTTAACTTAGAGGAAGTAGAAGGCGCTATCAAGGACAACACAAAAGCAGTTTACATTGAGACACTCGGCAATCCAAACTCTGAAGTAGTGGATATCGAAGCACTCGCAGAGATCGCACACAAACATAAAATTCCACTTGTCATCGACAATACGTTCGGCACGCCATATCTGATCCGTCCAATCGAGTACGGCGCAGATATCGTGGTTCATTCCGCAACCAAATTCATTGGTGGACACGGAACCACAATCGGTGGTGTCATCATTGACGGTGGAAAATTTGACTGGGCTGCATCCGGAAAATTCCCACAGCTCACGGAACCAAACCCAAGCTATCATGGCGTCAGCTTCGCAGCGGCAGCAGGACCGGCAGCATTCGTGACAAGAATCCGTGCTATTTTATTAAGGGATACCGGAGCAACACTTTCTCCAATCCATGCATTTATCTTTTTACAGGGCTTAGAGACATTATCCTTAAGAGTCGAGCGTCATGTGGAAAATGCATTAAAGGTTGTGGAGTTTTTAGAGAAACAGCCACTGGTTGAAAAAGTAAATCATCCATCCGTTTCCGAAGATCCGGAGCAGCAGAGATTATACAAAAAATATTTCCCGAACGGCGGCGGTTCCATTTTCACATTTGAAATCAAAGGCGGTGACAAAAAAGCGCAGGAGTTTATCGATCATTTACAGTTATTCTCCTTACTTGCCAATGTAGCAGATGTAAAATCCCTTGTCATCCATCCGGCATCTACCACACATGCGGAATTAAATGAGGCGGAACAGGCAGAGCAGGGAATCAAGCCAAACACCATCCGTCTTTCCATCGGTACAGAAAATATCGACGATATCCTCTATGATCTGCAGGAAGCGTTTGACGCAGTAAAATAATAACCGGCCATTTTGAATATTCATTTCTTAATAAAAAAGGACTGCGCATAGAAATATGCAGCAGTTCTTTTTGTGCTGTCGGATAAAAAATAACGAAAATTTTTTGCTCCCTATTTCGAAAAAGATGTTTACGTTTGTCGAATGAAGTATTATTATAGAGATAGATTTGTGCATTGTAATAAAAATGAAAATATTTGATTACAGAGCTGCTATTTTTTATGTAAAGGGGCATAGGAATATGAAATTTACCAGAAAAGATTTACCACCGGATCAAATGAAACGTGCCAACATCACGACGTGTCTTACCGTTACAATGGCATATGTTTTTTATATTTTGATCATGCTCACATCGGATCGGACAACGCTTGAGAAAATAATATTTGTTTCATTTTATGTGATCTGGTATGCGCTGACAGCCATTTTTGTGGCAAAGAATATTTATGAAAGAAAAGCGGAACTGTTTATAGCAGTTGGATTTTGTATCGGATTTGGAATTATTTCTTATTTACAGAACCCAACAGTTATGATGCTGATTTTCCCGGTTTTGCTTTCATTGTCTGTATATTTGAACGAATTTCTGATCATGTGGGGAGCGGGTGCAACCTTAGTATTTATTATTACCAAGATGGCCCAGATCCTTGTAAATAATCCGGCGGACAAGGCAGAACAGTTGAATACGGTTTTTCTCGTATGTATCTGCCTGATCATGTGTGTGTTTGGCGGATGTAAGGCGATCAGGCGTCTGATCGAGTTTTCCAATGAGGAGACGAACGCAGTAAAAGTAAAAGCAGAGAAGCAGTTACAGGTAGCAAAAGAAGTTGAGACTATCGTAAACGATGTGGATGCGCAGTTTACGCAGGTCAGAAAAGATTTATCCCAGATATCCAGCACGATCGACAATACGCAGATCGCAATCGGAATCATTGCAAATGGCGCTGACAGTTCAGCAACACAGACACAGACGCAGTCAGAAAAAACAAATGAGATCCAGGAGCGTTTAGAGCACACCAATCAGACGGCAGCAGGAGCTTTGGAGACAACGGAGAAGCTGCGGGGGGTCATTGAAACTGGCAAGAATGAGTCGGATGAACTGGCAAGACAGTCCGTGATCGTAGATCAGTCCACAGAGCAGATTTCCCAGACCATTGAGAAACTGGTGGAACATGTTGGAAAAGTATCCGGAATCACAGATGCAATTTTAAATATTTCCAGCCAGACAAACCTGTTGGCACTGAACGCTTCAATCGAGGCTGCCCGAGCAGGAGATGCCGGAAAAGGTTTTGCCGTTGTTGCAGAGGAAATCCGCCAGCTGGCAGAAATGACCAAGGTATCAACGGAGCAGATCACACAGATCATGAATGAACTGACTGCTATCACAAAGGATACACAGACCGAACTTAAGAATGCGGTAGACAGTATCGATGTGCAGCGTGAAAAGGTAAAAACGGTACATGAAAGCTTTATAACCGTTGAGGAAGATGTGAAATCTTTAGTAGGAGATATGACGACGGTAAGCGATGAGGTATCTGCCGTTCTAAGTGCCAATGAAGTGATCGTAGACGGAATCTCTACTTTGTCAGGAATCACGCAGGAGATTTCTGCAAGCACTTCCGCAAGCAGAACGGATATGGATGGTCTGCATGACAGTGTAAGCAATTTTTCAACAGCTGTCGATCATACATTCGAAGCATTGGAGAATCTGAAGGCGATTGCAGCAATTGATGAAGAATAGAAAAATAGAGAGAACAGAGAGAGGACTGCCTTGTGCAGTCCTTTTTGAGCCTAAAAAATGGAAGTACCCTGTTGAGGGAAAGTAGTAATGCGCCGCAGGGATGCGCAGAAAAAGATTGCAATATGGAATTAAATCGTATAGTATATAGTAAGTAATTGCAAATTAAATTTATAGTTTATATAGTTATGGAATGATTCAGGAGGAAGAGAAAATGAATGCAAAACAACTGACCGCAGCAGAAACAATTGTGATGAAGTGTATCTGGGACGCAGACCATGAGATGTCACTGGCAGAAATCGTAAAGAATGCAAATGAGGGATACGGAAAAGAGTGGAAACCACAGACCGTATCGACTTATCTGGCAAAACTCTGCCTGAAAAATTATATCCAGATGAAACGAGCCGGAAGAACGATCACCTATGAAATACTCATCACGGAAGAGGACTACAAGAGTGAGCAGGCGAGGGAGTTTGTCGCATTCTGGAATAATGGTTCGCTGAAGCAGTTTATCACCGCTTTTTATAAGGATGAACCGGCTTCCAAAGACGAGATTGAGGAACTTCGGAATGCTATTGAGGAATTGGAAGAGTAGTTTTGGGGTGAAAGAGGTTTATTCTTCTTGATAAAGAGCATATGACACATGAGGAAAGAGAAATATTTCTTGCGCTGATTCGGGAGAAAATGCCACAGGTAAAAGTTCATGAGAAAGAAAGGAAAAACAATTGAAAAACATATATCGAACCAGAGCATTTGTGGAATTATTTTATAGAGTAAGGGATTTTCGCTACATGGCATTATACAGAGTTTTTGTCGTTGCCATACTGCTTCTTTTTACATGTATGCTTCGAATGAAATCCACTGAACTAATGATACAAAATATGTGTGTGGCTGTGGCAGCATTTATTGCGCCGACATGGTTGATTGTTCATAACTGCAGGATTGCGGCAATGCGTTTATGCAAAAAGTATAAGATGGAAAATGAATCTGGTAAAGTAAATTTTCTGCCTGATAGTGTAGAAATTAACGATTTTTATGTAGAAAGCAGGATTGTGGGGTATGAATCAATCAGTAACTATTACAAATTGAAACACTATTATTTTTTCCTGATAATTACAGACGAAGTGATTCCCATTTTTGTCGATAAAAAATCATTAACGAATGAAGAAATGGAGAAATTAGAACTTCTGGTGCAACAGAAAATGCCACAGTTGAAGAATCAGACTGCAAAAACGATAAAACAGAGATTTGCTTTTTATAATCTTCATTCTCAAGGAGACTTGTATGGTATGTGAAACGCTGATAAATAAAAAATTAATGTACAGATTGTATGCTGCCAACCGTTTGACGAAAATATGCGTGCTCTTATTATTGATTTTGGTTAAACAGATGTTAGATATGGCATCTATAGAGTCAAATAAGAGTTCTTCATTCTTTCTCATAGGATTGAGCATTTGGGCAATCGTGGAGATTGTGGTGTATTTCGTTGACCAGAGGAGAGAAGCAGTCTGCATTTTGAAACAATATGATGTAAAGCAGTTTCGTCAGGTGGTATCTTTTGAAAAAGAAGTGATCAGAGTGACAAACGTAATCAATGATACAAATTTTGAAATTCCTTATGGCGAGATCAAAAAATTACGAAAGAAAAAGTATCTTCTTATTTTTCAGACAAAGGACCAACATATCATTATTCTTGACAAATTGCAAATGTCAATTGCACAGCAGGATGAACTGCTTCGGATCATTCACAAAAAAATGCCGTGGCTGCGAGCCAGAGGATTAGCATAGTTTCAGGTTGGAAAAAGGAGTGAGGAATAAAATGGAGTTTGAATGCACAATTAATCGAAAAAGCGCAAAGGAAATATATAAAAAGACCGGGAAGAACGTTGGTATAACAATTATAAAAATCATTTTCTGTTTTCTGGCGATATGTCTGTTTCTTTTTTTGCTGATAAAAGATATTGCGATGATCTTACTGTTGGCAGGTTCCTTGATAGCAACGGTGATATTTTTAATCATTTATTATCAAAGACAACTTAATATGATCTGTCCCAAAAAGAAAGACGGCAGTAGTGAATACCTCCAAAAAGTGGCATTTCTCGAAGATGAAATTGCGGTATCAGGAGATTTGAATAATATTGTTTGTAAGATTGCATACAAAAGAATCAAAAAATATTATTCCAGCCAGCATTATTATATTTTTAAAACCAGAGGCGGATTACTCTTTTGTGTAGAAAAAAGCAAAATTTCGCCAGCAGACAGAGAAAAACTTGCAGAACTTTTCAGAACAAAAATGCCACAGTTAAAAATACCGTGGGAGTTGCAGCAAAGTATATATGGACGTTAGAAAATAAAAAAATATTCTGAATTTACAGAAATAGTCTGAAGAGGTACTGATTGAAGTTGTCCGGGAAAAAATGTCACAGGTGAAGTTACCAAAATAACGGTCAGGATGTGTTGAAAATGGAATTAAAAAAAGAAGCAATTCGTATAGTATAAAATATAAAATGAAAAATTAAATTTTGGGTTTATAAAACAAAGATTTAGGAGAAAATGAATGCAAACGAGGAATATGGAAAAGAGTGAAAACAATCATCAGTTTAAAATAATTTTTAATTACAATATATTTGATAAGTATTTTTCAAAAATATTTCCATGGTATAAGGCAGTGTATGGGGCAATAGTGTTTGGCGTAGGGATTTTGACCGTAATTTTTGAGAGATATGGTCAAAAAGGACAGGCAATATTTATGCTTGGAGGTGGAGTTTTTCTGCTCATTTTCTGGTATGCAGAAAAAAAGAAAGTCTGCAAAATGACGATAGAACGGTTTCAAGATCAATATGGAATCAGAGAAATCCATGGAAGCTGCATCTTTATGAATGAATATTTGTTATATCAAAGAGATTTCAAGCAGGAAAAGAAGATTTCATATGAGTCATTTCAAAAATTTTATGATTTGAAAGAGGTTTATCTTTTAAGGACAAAACTATATATGTCCATAAGCAAAGCGCAGGAACAGGCGGATCATTTAGGGTTTATCTTCATTGATAAAGAGCATATGACACATGAGGAAAGAGAAATATTTCTTGCGCTGATTCGGGAGAAGATGCCACAGATAAGAAACGGTAATAGATAATATTTGTAACTATAAAATTAAATAAAGAAGAACAGCCAATTATCATTGTGATGTGCAATCCCTGCTGTAACCATTTTACATAGGTTCCTGTTTCTCCTTTTTTTACTACCATAATTTTTCTCCTTTATGTGTGATATTTGATTTGCAAATCACT
>ENA-ORSG01001112-ORSG01001112.1-human-gut-metagenome-genome-assembly--contig:-NODE-1112-length-18188-cov-120.345337_pt1 | contig 18188 bp, 18 predicted proteins | sample MGYA00242189_ERZ509156 | MGnify/ENA primary metagenome ERZ509156 (study PRJEB26280, sample SAMEA2338666) | human gut metagenome | biome: human gut; feature: human-associated habitat; material...
ATATATATTTGTAAGTGTAAGTTTCTTACTTCTTTATTTCTTTTGCTCTGAACTTTATGGCTCGAAGAACTTAATCTGTGCTCCAGTATATGGTTTTCCTGCTATATTATAGCTGAAAGCTGTAGGCTTTGGATTCTTCTCATCCTTTGGATCAACTTCGTAACCATAAAGAGCAAAATAAGCTTCCAACTTGCTGGTCTTACTGTCAACCAGTCCTGTATTGTAAATGTAATATGCATTAGCATAAACATAGAAATTGACCTTATGAGTTGCACCACCATACTCCAAATTTACTGTCATTGTTTCTGGATAGAGCAAGAATTGAAGGACTGGTGTAACTGTATAGTAGGTTACAACACTCTTGAAGTTAACCGGCATCTCATATTTCTTCAATGCTTCCTTCAGGTCTTTCGTGTCAGCTTTTTCAGGAATGTAACGGGCGAGAATCTTTACAGGGAAGTTGCGAACAGTCATTACAGTGTCTTTGCCATTTCCATAGATATCTGTAGCAACGTCTAAGGTGTCGATGTATTCCTTTGTACCTTTTATTTCAGTAACATGCTCATCGCTCATATAAGCGAGTTTACCATTGTGGACACCTGCTGTCTTGAGATAGCAAAGATCCTTTTCTGATTTTGTAAGCGGCTTAGTATAGTTGTTATCATCGCCTGTATTACAAGAAGTGAATGCGAAAGCTGCAACGAAGGCAGCTACAATTGAGAATAATTTGATTTTTTTCATTTTGCTATTATGTTTTGATTCTTATTTTCTCTTATTTCTCAGCCTAAATGTACCCCGATATGGTTGCCCGAGGCACTTCAGTCCTTGTATAAAACAAGAAAAGGCGGGAAACTTGCATCACTTTTAGTTAATCTCTGTTAATGCTCTTCGCTTGTCCATTTCATAGAGCACTTTTGCCAATGTATCGTAACCTTTGACTTTCAGTTCTTAGTTGTTTGAGCTTTTTACTGTGTTATGTCTAGGTTTGTCCTACATAGCGATGCAAAGTTAGTGTTTTATTTTGAAATGCGCAAGAAATTTATGATTTTCTTTCTCTTTTTCGCATAAAAATACTACTTTTGTGGAGATTTTAGGGATTATTCACCTAAAAGCGGAATGAATAGTGTAGACTCTGAGTCTCATGGAAAATGAATTAATGATGAATCTGATATGAAAAAGAAAGCAGGTACATTTAAGATTTGGCTGTTGGCGATAGCTGCAGTAGTGGCGTTTTCTGTCTTGCCGAAGGTTTCTTCGCTGGCAACAGAAGATCAGGCACTTGTTGTAAAGGAGAATATGCAGGAGGCTGCTGATGCTGCGGGCGATGAATCGTCTGCAGAGAATAAGCAGGAAACTGCTGGAGAGGGTGCGAATCTGGAGGCGCAGGGGCTGGAGATTCCGGTATCTAAGGTAAAGGTATCTGAAACCATCAAGCATCGGTTGGCTTATACGGTATCTTATAATCATGATACGCGACAGCCGAATTGGGTAGCCTGGGTGCTGACGGGTGAGCATGCATCTGGTAAGTTGCCGCGCGGTAAGTTTGCGGATGATGAGGAGATGCCGGCACCCGTGGGTACTTTGGCGGATTATTATAACAGTGGTTTGGACAGGGGACACATGTGTCCGGCTGGTGACAACAAATGGAGTCAGCAGGCGATGGATGAATGTTTCCTGATGACCAATATGTGTCCGCAGAACCACAGTCTGAATGCGGGGGTATGGAACACGATAGAGCAGCAGTGCCGCAACTGGGCGAAGCAGTATGGCAAGGTTTATATTGTCTGCGGACCGATATTTCTGAATAAGCAGCATCGCAAGTTGGGTAAAAACAAGGTGGTAGTGCCTGATGCCTTCTTCAAGGTGGTTCTTCATACGGCCAAGAATCCGCAAGCCATCGGCTTTATCTGCCGTAACCAGTCGCAGAAAGGCAGAAAGAAGACGGAATTCGTAAATTCAGTGGATGAAGTGGAGCGTATCACCGGCTATGATTTCTTCCCTCAGCTTCCGGATGATGTTGAGAAGAGAGTAGAGGCTAAGGCTGAAATGTTTTAATAATTCAAGTTTCGAAAGTGAGGGAATTGACAGAAGTTAAAGAAGTTATCACTCCCTACGGTCGTTCGGGAAGTGAAGAGACAATAGTTATTTTACGTAAAACGTAGGACATTTGTCCCTTAACTTCCCTCTAACTTCCCTTAACTTCCCCACTTGCGAAAGTTCAGTTTTAATAACAAAAAAAGGCTTTCCGTAATGGAAAGCCTTTTTCTTGAAGATCTGTGACTCGCATGGGGCTCGAACCCATGACCCCAACATTAAAAGTGTTGTGCTCTACCAGCTGAGCTAGCGAGTCAATCTTCTGCTTTATGTTTCAAAAGCGAGTGCAAAGGTACGGCAAAAATCTGAAATAACCAAATATTTTGCCATATTTTTACTGATTTTCTTCATTTTTATCCGAAATTGGGACATTTTCGCCCGTTTCTTCATGATATTGCGGCTTCTCTTTCGTTACATACCGCTGCCAGTAGGCTATGATGAGCGTTGTGAGCGGAAGGGCTACAATCAATCCCAGGAAACCCAGAAGTGCACCCCAAACCGAGAGACTCAAGAGGAGAATGGCTGGGTTCAATCCCATCGCCTTACCCATGATCTTCGGGGTAACTACCATGTCGGTGATGACCTGCACCACACAGAACACCAGAACAGCCAGACCGAATACCAGCCAGAAATTCTGACCTGTGTCGGCTGCCTTCAGCATGGCAAGGAATGCCGTAGGGATGAGGGCGAAGGTATGGAGGTATGGAACCAGGTCCATGATGCCGATGAGAATGCCCAGACCTATCGCCATCGGGAAACCGATGATGGTAAAACCGATGCAGAACATGATGCCCATACAGAGCGCTACCAGTCCCTGACCACGGATATAGTTGTTGAGCTCGCGCTCCACATCCTTCATCAGCGCACTCCAGAACGGACGGTTCTTTTTAGGGAAGATTCTCACCCAGTTGGCTGTCAGTGTCTCATAATCGAGCAGGATGAAGAACATATATAATAAGGTAATCATCGATGCCACGATACTCATCAGTACCGTTGCCGTCTGGCTGACTACCGAGAAGACCTTAGGCATGGTGGTCTTGATGGCATCGCTGAAGTCCTTGCTTTTCAGAAAATGCTCTATCTGTTCCTGGTTAGCCTGCAGCCAGTCTTTGATCAGCGCCGTCAGGTTGTTGGTATGAGTCGTCTGATGCAGCCATCGTGTCAACACCTCACCGAGTTTGTCAAACTGGTCAATCATCGGAGGGATGATGAGCCACAGCACGCCTCCTATAACAGCTATGGCAGTTCCCATGGCGATGAGGATAGACAGCGCACGTATTCTGACGTGGAGTTTGTTTTCGATAAACTTCACGACCGGATAGAGCAGGTAAGCGAAAAACCATGCAATGAAGAATGGCAGCAGTACGCTGCTCAGATAATTGGTCATGTAGAGCACGGCCAGTACGATGAGGGTAACACCCGCCCATCTTATAAATTTATCAAATGTAATCTCCTTTCCCATAACTGTTCCTTTTGTTATAATTTTTCGTTAAGAATCGCCTTCTGGTAGCATTCCCTGCAGAGTGGCTCGTATTCATCTTTCTCGCCCAGAAGCACCCGTTTGTCGTTATTGACCAACCGGTGGCTCACATAGGCAACCGATCCGCACTTTACGCAGATGGCATGAACCTTGGTCACCTCGTCGGCGATGGCACAGAGAGCAGGAATCGGACCGAAGGGAACTCCCTTGAAGTCCATATCCAGTCCTGCCACGATGACTCTCACGCCACGGTTGGCGAGTTCGTTGCATACCTCCACGAGCCCATTGTCCAGGAACTGGGCTTCATCGATACCCACCACGTCGATATCAGAAGCCAATAGCAGTATCGATCCAGAGGACTCAATAGGAGTAGACCGGATAGAGTTCTGATCATGGCTCACTACATCTTCCTCGGAGTAACGAGTGTCAAGCGCCGGCTTAAAGATTTCCACCTTCTGCTTGGCGAACTTCGCACGCTTCATTCTTCGGATCAATTCCTCTGTTTTTCCGGAGAACATCGATCCGCACACCACTTCAATTCTTCCGGGACGGTGTGCCTCCCCAATTAGATTTTCTGTCATTTCGGGGGCAAAATTAATAATAAGGTTTTAAAAAATGCAAAGAAACGCGTTTTTTTTTTGCTATGAAAGATTAATTAACTACATTTGCGGTCAGTATGGGCACATTATACATCGTTCCGACTCCAGTTGGTAACATGGAGGACATGACAATGCGAGCCATTCGCATACTGAAAGAAGCGGATTTGGTACTCGCTGAGGACACTCGAACATCGAGTGTCCTGCTGAAACATTTCGATATCAGAAATCGATTAGTGGCTCACCATAAGTTTAACGAACATGGCACATCTTCTGCCATCGTAGAGCGACTGAAGGGTGGCGAAACCATTGCCTTGATCAGCGATGCCGGAACACCGGGTATCAGCGATCCTGGTTTTTACCTCGCCCGCGAGGCAGCCAAGGCAGGCATCACGGTGCAGACTTTGCCTGGACCTACGGCATGCATACCGGCCATCGTTTCATCGGGTTTGCCATGCGACCGTTTCTGCTTCGAAGGATTCATTCCGCAGAAAAAGGGCAGACAGACCTATCTTGAGTCATTGAAGGATGAGGTGCGCACCATGATTTTCTATGAGTCGCCTTATCGTGTGGTGAAAACCTTGCAGCAGTTTGCCGAGGTTTTCGGGGATGACAGACAGGTGAGCTGTTGTCGTGAAATATCCAAACTCCACGAGGAGAGTGTGAGGGGTACGCTTGCCGAGGTTATCGCTCATTTTGAGGAGACAGAACCAAGGGGCGAATTTGTCATCGTATTGGCAGGAAAAGATCCTAAACAGCTCAAGGAGGAGATGAAGGAAAAGAAGCGTGAAGAGCGCAGGCAGAAGAAAAACGGGGCTCGCAGGGATGAAGAAAGTAATGAATAAAGTTTAGGAAGCGACGCGTTATACGCGAAAAGATAATTTTTTAAATCAAATATTAAAAAGGAAAATGATTATGAAAAAGCTATTATTTGCGGCATGTTTAGCTGCTTTTTGCTTGACCAGTTGCAACAACGGCAAGAACAACACCCAGGATTTGGCAAATCAGCAGAATGATTCGCTAAACAGTATCATCGCTCAGAAGGATAGCGAAATTAACGATATGATGGGTACATTGAATGAAATCCAGGATGGTCTGAACCAGATCAGTGAGGCTGAGCACAGGGTAACTCTCCTGAAGAACGGTGAGGGTGTCAGCAAGAGACAGCAGCTCAAGGAGAATGTTCAGTTCATCGCTACCCGTATGCAGCAGAACCGCGAACTCCTGGCTAAACTGCAGAAGCAGATGGCTAACAGCTCTTTGCAGGCTGACCAGTTGAAGAAGACCATCGCAAACCTTCAGGAGCAGATTGCACAGAAGGATAAGGAACTTCAGGCGCTTCGCGAGGAGTTGGATAAGAAGGATATTCATATTGCAGCGCTCGACGAGACTATCAACAATCTGAATACCAAGACCGCTCGTCTTACTACTGAAAGCAACCAGAAGACAGAGACAATCAATGCACAGGACAAGCAGCTCAACACTGCCTGGTACGTATTCGGTACCAAGAAGGAGTTGAAGGAGCAGCATATCATGGAAAAGGGTAAGGTAATGACCGGTAATTTCAACAAGAGTTATTTCACCAAGGTTGATATCCGCAACATTTCTGAAATCAAGTTGATGTCAAAGTCGGCTAAGTTGCTCACTACCCACCCATCCAGCTCTTATGCATTGGTACGTGATGCTAACAAGCAGTATACGCTCCGCATCACCAATCCACAGATTTTCTGGAGCACCAGCAAGTATCTTGTAGTGCTCGTTAAGTAATTATCTCTTTCTCTGAAAGAAATCCTGCATGAGTGCGCGGCACTCATCTTCCAATACGCCCGATGTAACTGTCGTCTTAGGATGCAGTGCATCGGGCGCATATTTTGTATACCCCCTTTTCTCGTCGCTGGCACCATATACCACGCGGCTGATCTGTGCCCATCCCAGCGCTCCGGCGCACATCACGCAGGGTTCTACCGTAACGTATAGGGTACAGTCTTTCAGGTATTTTCCTCCCAGCATGTTGGCTCCCGAAGTGATGGCCTGCATTTCGGCATGAGCCGTAACATCGGTCAGCATCTCCGTAAGATTGTGGGCACGCGATATGATCCGGTCCTTACAAACGATGATGGCGCCTACCGGAATCTCGTCTTCATCGAATGCCGCCTGAGCCTCCATCAGGGCACGGCGCATGTATGCTTCGTCTTTTTTCTTAATATCTTCCATTGTTTTTCGTGCAAAATTACATAAAAAAGTTTGAAGTGTGGACTTTTTTTGTTATTTTTGCAAGGTAAAAGCATCTTTTGGTGCAAAATAAAGAAAATAGACTATGGCAGAGCATAATGAATTAGGCAAATGGGGAGAAGACGAGGCTACGCTCTATCTCGAGAATGAAGGCTATGTCGTCATCGACAGAGACTGGAAAGCCGGCAAGCGGGATCTGGATATCCTTGCCGTTTCGCCGGATGGTAAGACGCTGGTTGTGGTAGAGGTCAAGACCCGTTCGGGTGAAGAATACCAGCAGCCCGAGGAAGCCGTAGATGTCAGGAAGATGCGTAATCTGGCAATAGCTGCCAATACTTATGTCAAGGAACAGAAGGTGGAAAAAGAACTTCGCTTTGATATTGTTACCGTGGTAGGGGTAGGGCATCAGGTGAAACGCATCGAGCATCTTGTGGATGCCTTCAACCCGTTGCTGATTGGATAACCCGTTGTGATTTGCTATACATTATTATATAGACATGGAAAAGAAGATTATACGATTAAAGGAAGTGGATTCCACGAATACCTTCCTGAAGAATTTGGATACTTACGATGAAGATGCGCTGACCATTGCCATTGCTGATTATCAGACAGCAGGCAGGGGACAGGGCGTGCATACCTGGGAGAGTGAGCCGGGCAAGAACCTCCTCTTCAGTATGATGATGTGTCCTAAGTGGGTACCTTTGCGCCAGCAGTTCCTCCTTTCCGAGGCTGGTGCGCTCGCCGTGAAGGACGCTCTTGATTCCTATACGGACGGCATTACGCTGAAATGGCCGAATGATGTGTACTGGTATGACAAGAAAATCAGTGGCACGCTGATAGAGACTGCCATCGACTCCAAGGGCATCAAGCGCTGCATCTTCGGTATCGGTATTGATGTCAATCAGACTGAGTTCCACAGCGATGCGCCCAACCCTGTATCTCTGGCTCAGATTCTGGGTCATGAGGTGGATAGGGAAGAGGTGCTGCAGAAGGTGATTGAGGCTTTCTGCAAATACTACGAACTTCTGCGTCGTGCCGACTATATGGATGTGTCGGGCATCTATCATCTTTCTCTCTACCGTCGCAAGGGCTATCACTGGTATGAGGATAAGGACGGTAAGTTCGAGGGCGCCTTCGTAGAGGTGGAGGACGATGGTCATCTCATCCTTCATGACAAGAAGGGAGTGATACGCTCGTATGCGTTCGGAGAAATCAAGTTTCTAGTTAATAGTTAAGAGTTAATAATTTATAGGAGGCTACGCCCTATAAACTGTTAACTGTAAATTGTAAATTAAAATAAAATGGCAAAGTTTAAAAGAATTCTTTTGAAATTGAGCGGCGAGAGTCTGATGGGCAAGCAGAGCTTCGGCATCGACCCAGAGCGCCTGAGTGATTATGCTAAGCAGATAAAGGAGGTCCATGAGATGGGCGTTCAGATAGGCATTGTGATTGGTGGTGGTAACATCTTCCGCGGTTTGAGCGGAAGCCAGAAGGGTTTCGACCGTGTCAAGGGCGACCAGATGGGTATGTGTGCTACCGTTATCAATTCCCTGGCATTGAGCAGCGCACTCGGAGCCTTGGGTGTTAAGAACAAGGTGCTTACTGCCATCCGCATGGAGCCTATCGGCGAATTCTACACCAAGTGGAAGGCGATTGAGGCGATGGAGGCAGGCTATATCTGCATCTTCTCTGCAGGTACAGGTAGTCCATACTTCACTACCGATACCGGTTCTTCTCTCCGTGGTATCGAAATCGAGGCTGACGTGATGCTCAAGGGTACCCGTGTAGACGGCATCTATACCGCTGACCCAGAGAAGGATCCTACAGCTACCAAGTTCAAGGACATTACCTATGATGAGATTTATACCAAGGGCTTGAAGGTAATGGATTTGACTGCTACCACCATGTGTAAGGAAAACAACCTTCCTATCTACGTGTTCAATATGGATGTTGTAGGTAACCTCAAGAAGGTGATGGATGGTGAGGAGATAGGTACGCTCGTACACAACTAAACTTCTCTCAACAGGAAGAAAAAACAAATGCGACTGGATTCACATCTAGCCGCATTTTTCAATTAACAATCTTACTAAACCTGTATATCCCAATAAAGGGGATTTCTCTATTTCGTCTTCTTCAGATAAATAATCGCCGAGATGATGACGTATGCCACGATGACAAGCCACCAGCCGGTGAGGAAGCCGATCAGACCATCGAGTGCTACCGAAGTAGCGAGGATGATGATGGTGAGCGCGGCAAAGCCATATTTCACCTCATTGCCCTTGAAGCCCCACTGCTTGAACTTCAAGGCGAAAAGAGGCATCTCGCAAACCAGCAGATAGCTGGTGATGAGAATCAGAGCCAGGATGATGAATACCGACCACGCATTTCCTTCGAGCCAGCTTGGATTGAACACAATCAGCGAACCCCAGAACAGGGCGTTGGCTGGTGTTGGAACACCGATGAAAGAGGTAGTCTGGCGCTCATCAAGATTAAACTTAGCCAGTCGCAATGCCGAGAAGGCTGCGATGATGAAGGCTGCGTAAGGCAGCCATGGGCGCAAAGGCTCCAGAAACCCCGGATATTCCATCACAAAGAGTTGTGAGAATACGATGGTGGCAGGAGCCACACCGAAGGTTACGTCATCTGCCAGCGAATCGAGCTCCTTGCCTATTGGCGATGAAACGTGCAGCAGGCGGGCGCTCATGCCGTCAAAGAAGTCGAATACGGCTCCGATGATAATCCATAACAATGCCATCCTTGGGTTCCCGCCGAAGGCAAACGATGTTGCAATGCAGCCCGAAACCAGGTTGCAGCAGGTTATCGTGTTTGGAATATGTTTTTTGATACTCATTTCTTTCCAGTATATTATGATAGAGTGAAAGCCGGAAGTATGTTCCGGCTTGCACTCTATCTGTCAATATGTTATTTCAATTTAGCGATGATGGTCTGGTCGCCAGTAGTTGACTGTCCCATCTTTACGCATACTTCTGTACCTACAGGCAGGTAGACATCCACGCGTGAACCCAGCTTGATGAATCCCAGGTGCTCGTCGATGAAGCATTCTTCCCCTTCCTTGGCATAGGTTACGATGCGGCGTGCCACTGCACCGGCAATCTGTCGGCAGAGTACATCCACTCCCTCAGGTGTGGTAATCATCACGTCGGCATGCTCGTTTTCCTCGCTAGCCTTAGGCAGCCATGCCTTGTGGTAGTTGCCGTCCACATGCTTCACGAATTTTACCTTACCATCCACCGGGAACCAGTTGGCATGAACATTCCAGAGGCTCATGAAGATGGAAATCATCAGGCGGCGGTCACCGAAGTAAGGAGCATTCTCCACCTCTTCTATCACCACAATCTTTCCGTCGGCAGGTGCTACTACCAGTTTCGAAGTATCCTCTACGTTGAGGTATCTGATAGGACAACGGTAGAAGTTGAGCACGATACCATATACCGTACCGAACACAACAACAAAAGCCCAGAACGGAATCTTGTTGTCTAAGGTTGTCCACAATATAGCCGCAATGGCTACAAACGCTATCGCTCCGGTTACCAGCTGATCGGTACCTTCGCGGTGCAATCTTATCTTCTTTAATTTCTTTATTTTCTGTCCCATATAGTAGGATTAAGTTTTTATTGGTGCAAAGGTACGTCATTTTTATCACTTTTGCAAATTTTTTGTGGGTTTCTTTTACCTTTTTCAATATTTTCGCATATTTCTTTTGGCTTTTTCAATATTTCGCCGTAACTTTGTTGTCAAAATTTGAATTTTAAACAGATCATGGAAGATTTTGTTCATTTGCATGTACACACCCAATACTCCATCCTCGACGGCCAGTCGAAGATACCGCATCTGGTAGATAAGGCCATCAAGGACGGCATGAAGGGTATGGCGGTAACCGACCACGGTGTGATGTTCGGCATCAAGGAACTCACCGACTATTGCGGCAAGATTAATAAAGACCGCAAGAAGGAGGGACTCGAACCTTTCAAGCCTATCATAGGCTGCGAGATGTATGTGGCACGCCGAACCAAAGCCGACCGAGATAAGGAAAAGGGCGATATGAGCGGTTATCACCTCATTGTACTTGCCAAGAATTATAATGGATACAAGAACCTCATCAAGCTGGTGAGCAATTCGTGGGTGGATGGTTACTACATGCGCCCACGAACCGACCGTGCCGATCTGGAGAAGTATCACGAAGACCTCATCGTCTGTTCGGCATGTATTGCAGGCGAGGTGCCATCCAAGATTCTGCATGGTGACCTGGAAGGAGCCCGCGAGGCTTGCCAGTGGTACCACAACCTCTTTGGCGATGATTACTATCTCGAGCTCCAGCGCCATAAAGTGCCCGATGATCCCAGTCTGCTTGCCAACCGAGAGGCTTACGAGTTGCAGCAGCGTGCCAACAAGGAACTCATCAAGATGGCAAGGGAGTTTAACATCAAGCTGGTGTGCACCAACGACTGCCACTTCGAGGATAAGGAGACTGCCGAGGCTCACGACCATCTGCTCTGTATCGCTACCGGCAAGGATCTCGACGACCCTAACCGTATGCGCTATTCCAAGCAGGAATGGTTCAAGACCCGCCAGGAGATGAACGATGTGTTCTCGGATATCCCCGAAGCGCTTTCCAATACCCTCGAAGTATTGGATAAGGTGGAGATTTACAGCATCGATCATGGTCCTATCATGCCTTTCTTCCCGATTCCGGAGAGTTTCGGTACCGAGGAGCAGTTGCGGCAGAAGGTATCAGAAGAAGACCTCTACAAGGAGTTTACCTCTGATGAGAACGGCAAGAACCCGCTGCCACCAGAGGAAGGTCAGAAGGTAATCGACCGATTGGGCGGTTACGATAAGATATACCGTATCAAGTTTGAGGCAGAATATCTGCGCCACCTTGCCTACGAGGGAGCCAAAAAGCTTTATGGCGACCCGCTGCCCGAGGATGTAGACGAGCATGTAAACTTCGAGCTCCATGTGATGAAGACCATGGGTTTCCCGGGCTACTTCCTCATCGTGTCAGACTTCATCAGGGCGGCGCGCGAGGAACTCGGCGTGATGGTGGGCCCGGGACGTGGATCTGCGGCAGGTTCGGTGGTGGCTTACTGCTTGGGCATTACCAAGATTGACCCATTGAAGTACGACCTCCTGTTTGAGCGTTTCCTGAACCCAGACCGTGTGAACCTTCCGGATATTGATACCGACTTTGATGATGACGGCCGAGGCAAGGTGCTGAGATGGGTAATGGATAAGTACGGTCATGAGAACTGTGCCCATATCATTACCTACGGTTCCATGGCGACGAAGAACTCCATCAAGGATGTGGCGCGTGTAGAGAAGTTGCCGTTGGATAAGGCGAATGCACTCTGCAAGGCTATCCCAGACCGATTGCCTGACGGTGCCAAGATGAACCTGACCAATGCCATCAAATATACCCCAGAGCTGCGCGAGGCAGAGTTCTCCAACGATCCCCGCGAGAGCAATACCATCAAGTATGCCAAGATGCTCGAAGGAACCATCCGAGGCACGGGTATCCATGCCTGCGGATTCATCATCTGCCGCGACCCTATCAGCAACTGGGTGCCTGTATCTACTGCCGATGACCCTGATTTCCCGGGACTGAAGACGGCGGTAACGCAGTACGACGGCCATGTCATCGAGACCACCGGTCTGATTAAGATGGACTTCCTGGGCTTGAAGACCCTCTCCGAGATGAAGGAGGCATGCAAGGTTATCAAGCAGACTACGGGCGATGTCGTTGACCTCGATACCATCCCTATCGATGACGAACTGACCTATCAGCTCTATCAGCGCGGTCAGACCATCGGAACCTTCCAGTTCGAGTCGCCGGGTATGCAGAAGTATCTCCGTGAGCTGAAGCCTACGGTGTTCGAGGACCTCATCGCCATGAACGCCCTCTACCGTCCGGGACCTATGGATTACATCCCTGACTTCATTGCCCGCAAGAACGGCAAGCAGGAGATTACCTACGATATCCCGTGTATGGAGAAGTATCTGAAGGATACCTACGGCATCACGGTTTATCAGGAGCAGGTGATGCTTCTTTCCCGTCAGTTGGCGAGCTTCACCCGAGGCGAGTCTGATGCGCTGCGTAAGGCGATGGGTAAGAAGAAAAAGGCCATCGTAGATGCGATGAAGCCTAAGTTTATCAAGCAGGGACAGGAGAACGGCCACGACCCGAAGGTGCTGGAGAAGATATGGGGCGACTGGGAGAAGTTTGCTTCCTACGCCTTCAACAAGTCTCATGCCACCTGTTATTCGTGGGTAGCCTACCAGACAGCCTATCTCAAGGCGCACTATCCTGCCGAATACATGGCGGCGCTGATGACCCGACGCTTTGCACAGATTACCGAAATCACCAAGCTGATGGAGGAGTGCCAGTCGATGGGCATCAAGACCTTGGGACCGGATGTGAACGAGAGTTACCGCGTGTTCGGTGTGAACGAGCATGGAGAGATACGTTTCGGTCTTTCAGCCATCAAGGGTATGGGTGCTCCGGCAGCCGATGCCATCGTGGCAGAGCGACTGAAGAACGGACCTTATAAAACCATCTTCGATTTTGCCGAGCGTGTAGATTACTCCAGCGTGAACCGCAAGGCTTTCGAAACCTTGGCGCTGAGTGGCGGTTTCGACAGCTTCGGCATCCGTCGCGAGCAGTTCTTCGGCAAGAACAACAAGGGCGAAACCTTCCTCGATACGCTGGTGCGCTACGGTCAGCTCTTCCAGCAGGAACAGCACGAGGCTGCCAACTCACTCTTTGGCGGTACCGAGGCGATAGAAATAGCTACGCCGCCTATTCCTGATGCAGAGAGCTGGAGCACCATCGAACGTCTGAACCGTGAGCGCGAGCTTGTGGGCATCTATCTTTCTGCTCATCCGCTCGATGAGTACAGCATTATCCTCAACTCCCTCTGCAATACCCATTGCTCTGAACTGGGCGACAAGCAGGAGCTGGCAAAGAAGGAGGATGTGGTGCTGGGCGGCATCATCACGGGTGTGAAGTCGAAGTTTACCAAGACGGGCAAGCCGTGCGGTTTCGTTACGCTCGAAGACTTTGAGGGCTCAGGCGAGTTGGCTCTCTTTGGCGAGGACTGGGGCAAGTGGCGCGGCATCATGGTTGAAGGCAGCACCATCTACATCACCGCCAAGTGCGTTTCCCGTTACGGCAATGCCAACTATCTCGATTTCCAGATAGGCAATGTGGAGTATCTGCAGACGGTCAAGGAGAATCGCATCGACCGCTTCACCATCAATGTGGAGAGTGATGCGATAGATGAAACGATGGTTAGCGACCTGCAGACCATTCTGGAGAATGACGAGGGCAAGGCGCAACTCTTTTTCCAGATACATGATGTAGACAGCAATACCTATTTGCTGATGCGTGCCCGTGAGCATACGGTGGGTGTGGGTCATGCCCTCATCCAGTATATCGAGCAGCATCCTAAGATGAGCTATCAGATCAATTAGAGATAATTTTGTTTAATATTTAAAAGTCTAGAAAAATGGAAGTAACAATTACAACCGAGAATTTCGAGAGCTACAAGAATGGCGAACTGCCATTGGTAGTAGATTTGTGGGCAACATGGTGCGGTCCTTGCCGCCAGATTGCTCCTATCGTATCAGAACTTGCTGAGGAGTTTGACGGCAAGTTGGTAGTAGGCAAGTGTGATGTAGAGGAGAACGACGACATCGCTATGGAGTTTGGTGTCCGTAACATCCCTACCATCCTCTTCTTCAAGGGTGGCCAGCTGGTAGACAAGTTTGTTGGCGCAACCTCTAAGGCAACCCTCACCGAGAAGTTCCAGGCTCTCCTGTAATCAGCCTGGATAGGAAATGATAAAAGCATCTGGCTTGAGAAAACATATTCTCAGCCAGATGCTTTTTTTGTTCGGGGCTGTCGGAGACTTACCATTCTACGCTTCTGGTTCCGTCTTCTTCGGCGGTGATAGTCACTTTGGTGCAGTCTTCCGGCAGCAGGTCTTCTATCAGTTCCGGCCACTCCAGGAAACAGAGGTTGCCGCTGTAGAAATAATCTTCGTAGCCCATATCGTATACCTCATCGAGTTTCTTGATGCGGTAGAAATCGAAGTGGTAGACAGGTGAGCCGTCGCCCGCTGTATATTCGTTTACGAGGGCGAAGGTAGGAGATGTGATGACATCTTCTACGCCCAGTTCTTCGCAAATGGCTTTTACAAATGTTGTCTTTCCGGCTCCCATCTTGCCATAGAAGGCAAAGACCTTGCCGTCGCCCATGTTCTGCAGAAATTCCTTGGCTGCTTCATGGATCGTGTCTAATGAGTCAATTTTTATCTTCATATATTTACTTTGAATTAATTTATTCTAGCTAGGAGTTAAGGAGTTAAGAAGTTAAAGGAGTTAAGACGTATGTCTTGTTGCCTAAGAACAACGCCTGAAGACTATTGTCTTAACTCCTTTAACTCCTTTAATTCCTTTAATTCCTTTTTCTCGGTGTCAGCGTGATGAGCGGAATGAGCATTTCCTCCATCGAGATGCCGCCGTGCTGGAAGGTATCCTTGTAGTATTGCACATAATAGTTGTAATTATTCGGATAGGCGAAGAAACTGTCGCCCGTGGCAAATACATACGAGGTACTCAGATTAGGTGCCGGCAACTGGGCACGCTGAGGCTCCTTGATGGTGAAAACTTCCTTGCTCTGGTAAGCCAGATTCTTGCCCAGCTTGTAGCGCAGGTTGGTGTTCGTATTGCGGTCGCCTACAATCTTGATTGGTTTCGATGCCCTGATGCTGCCGTGGTCGGTGGTGAGCACTACCTGGTAATCGCTCTGCGAAAGGAGCTTGAAGAGCTCGGAGAGAACCGAATGGCGGAGCCAGCTCTGCGTGATGCTGCGGTAGGCACTCTCGTTGTTGGCAAGCTCGCGCACCATCTTAGATTCGGTACGCGCGTGAGAGAGCATGTCGATGAAGTTAATCACCAGCACGTTCAGGTCGTTGTTCCGGCATTCGTTGTAATGCTCCAGGAAGCGGTCGGCACCCTGCGAATCGTTCACCTTGTGATAACTGAAGGTATAGTGCTTTCTGAATCGCTCTATCTGGGTCTGTATCAGCGGCGCCTCGTTGAGGTTCTTGCCTTCCTCCTCGTCCTCATCTACCCAGAGGTCAGGGAACATTTCGGCTATCTTGTTCGGCATCAGGCCGCTGAAGATGGCGTTGCGTGCATATTGCGTGGCGGTAGGAAGGATGCTCATGTAGAGCTGCTCGTCGATGTCGAACAGGTCGCCGATGTCTTCTGCCAGCATGCGCCACTGGTCATAGCGGAAGTTATCTATCACAATCAGGAACACCTTCTTGCCCTCATCGAGCAGCGGAAATATCTTGCGCTTGAAGATGTCGGGACTCATCAGATGGCGGTCTCTGTTGTCGGGACTCACCCAGTCGAGATAGTTCTTGGCTATGTATTTGGCGAAACCCTGGTTAGCCTCTTCCTTCTGCATGCCCAGCATCTCTGCCATCGGACTTGCCGTATCGCTCAGCTTCAGTTCCCAGCTTACCAGTCGCCTGTAAATCTCCATCCAGTCTTCCGCCGTTCTGCATTCCATCATCTGCATGGCTATCTGCTGGTAGTCCTGCTGGTATCCGCTCTGCGTCACCTCCGCCACGATGTCTTTGCGGTGGATGTTCTTCTTGAGCGAGAGCAGAATCTGGTTCGGATTTACGGGTTTGATCAGATAGTCGGCTATCTTTGAACCGATAGCCTGGTCCATGATGTTTTCTTCTTCGCTCTTGGTGCACATCACTACCGGTGTGGCAGGCTGGATGTCCTTGATGCGTAGCAGGGTTTCCAGTCCGCTGAGTCCCGGCATCATCTCATCGAGCAGGATGAGGTCGAAGGTCTGCTGGCGGCAAAGTTCAATGGCATCAGGGCCGTTGCTTACCGTCTGCACTTCGTATCCTTTCTTTTCCAGAAAGATGATGTGAGCCTTGAGAAGTTCTATCTCGTCGTCTATCCAAAGTAATAATCCGTTGCTCATATTTTATATCCTTTTTCTTTTCGGGGTGCTAAAGTACAAAGAAAAATGGAATGAGGAACACGACTTCGTGTTAAAGAGAGTTAATGATGAAGATTCTTTGGTACTTTTTATGAAAACGTTTGTATTACCTTGTGACAAAACCTAAAGACATAGGTTATTTGAAACTTATTTGTATAACTAAACATAAGCATTATGATCAGACGCAATTACTTGAAAAGTTTGTCTATTTAGCAATAATACGACCGGGAATCCGTTTTTTATGGTAAGGTAATTCATAAAAACGAACAATAAAATAAAGAAGAAAAACAAGAAACAATGCTCAAGATAGTAATGATTATGCTATGCGGAATAGGTACCGGCTATCTGCTCCGCAACAAGAAAATGAGTTTTATCGGCCGTATCATCACGGCGCTGATATGGGTACTCCTGTTCCTGCTCGGTATCGAGGTAGGTTCTAACCCTCGTATCATCAGCGGTCTTCAGACCCTGGGACTTGAGGCGATAGCCCTGACCTTGGGAGGCAGTCTGGGTAGTGCACTCTTTGCTTGGGCATTGTGGAAGTATGTTACAGCAAAGCAGGCTAAATCGTCGGCTCACACTGAAACCGAGAAAGGAGGCAAGGCATGAAAGGCAGTTTGATTATCGTAAGCTTCTTTGTTCTGGGTATCATCGTAGGCTTGTGTGATGTGATTCCGGCAGGTCTTCTGGACAGCGACGTGAGCTATTGTGCACTCTGCTGCCTGATGTTCTGCGTAGGTATCAGCATCGGTTGCGATACCTCAGTGCTGAAGAGTTTCAAGAAGGTGAATCCCCGTCTGATGATGCTCCCTGTGATGACCATTCTGGGTACGTTGGCAGGTTGTGCTGCCGTATCTCTCATCTTGAGCCACCGCCAGCTTACCGATTGTCTGGCTATAGGTTCAGGATTCGGATATTACTCACTTTCGAGTATCTTCATCACCGAATACCGGGGCGCCGAACTGGGAACCATCGCCCTTCTTGCCAACATCTTCCGCGAGATTCTCACCCTGCTGTGTGCTCCGCTGCTGGCAAAATACTTCGGCAAACTGGCACCTATCAGTGTAGGTGGAGCCACGACCATGGATACAACGTTGCCTATCATCACCCGATATTCGGGCGAGAGTTTCATCATCGTTTCCATCTTCCATGGCTTCTGTGTCGACTTTTCTGTACCCTTCCTGGTTACTTTCTTCTGTTCTTTGTAGAAATAGCTAAAAGCAGTTCTTAAGACCTAAATAAAAAAGCCCCCGATGCGTTATGCACCGAGGGCTTTGCTATGTCGAATCAAAATTTAAAAAACATCTTTTTTTTACCTTTTTACCTTTAAAGAGCAGCCTTGCTGGCTTAACATCCGCTAGGCTTTTTTACTTTTTTACCTTTTTACTTTTTTACCTTTAAAGACTGCAGCTGGTAACTCCGAGCGTAGTAGCGATGGCTGTAAGGACGGAGATAGCAATCTGCAAAATCGTTTTCCAAGTGTTTGCTTTCATAATCTTTATTTTAATGTTGAATGTTGAGTGTTGAATGTTGACTTTTGGAATGTTGAATGTAGACTTGGTGGGGGGATGCGCTAGCTTCCGTCAGGCGTTAGGGAGAGACGCACCCCCGTTAGGCACTCCTGCGGGTTTTGCCCTCAGGCGAGGGCTTTATTCAAGCCCATCGCCGCTATCCTGAGAGCCGCCTCCGCCGCCTTCTTGGGTTCCGCCACCGGTAGTACCTGAGCCGCCCTGGC
>ENA-ORSG01001114-ORSG01001114.1-human-gut-metagenome-genome-assembly--contig:-NODE-1114-length-18177-cov-8.086745_pt1 | contig 18177 bp, 10 predicted proteins | sample MGYA00242189_ERZ509156 | MGnify/ENA primary metagenome ERZ509156 (study PRJEB26280, sample SAMEA2338666) | human gut metagenome | biome: human gut; feature: human-associated habitat; material: faeces...
TATTTTCAATTTAGAAACGCATTATTTATCGTCCTACTAAAGTATAGCCCTCCGGTGCAAGTTCTATGGCGGTCTGTGTTTCCCCAAAAGAAGCCGCCCACGCATCGAAATGTCCCAGTCCCAGCTTCTGAAGCGTACCATACTGGAGATAACGCATATTCGTATAAAGCTCCGTCATGCTGTTGGAAATTGGCGTTCCGGTCGCAAAAGTTACACCCTTGCCGCCTGTGATTTCATCAAGATACTGGCACTTGGCAAACATATCAGATGACTTCTGTGCTTCTGTCTGTGCGATGCCTGCCACATTCCTCATTTTCGTATAAAGGAACAGGTTCTTGTAATTGTGGCTCTCATCCACAAACAGCCTGTCTACACCCAACTGCTCAAAAGTCACGACATTATCCTTACGGCTCTGGTCATTTAACTTGTCAAGCCGCACCTGCAATGCTTTCCTCGATTTTTCCATCTGCTTAATGGTATAACGCTCCCCGTTGTCTCTTTTTGCCTGATCAATAGCAAGCTCAATCTCATCAATCTGTTTTTCGATTGTGGCTGCCTGTCTTTCCTGTGATAACGGGATTTTTTCAAACTGACTATGCCCGATAATAACGGCATCATAATCACCTGTTGCTATACGGGAACAAAATTTCTTACGGTTGGCGGGTTCAAAATCCTTTTTCGTTGCCGCAAGGATATTTGCTCCTGGATATAACCGTAAGAAATCACTTGCCCATTGTTCAGTCAGGTGGTTCGGCACCACGAATAATGACTTTTGGCATAGTCCCAGACGCTTGCTTTCCATTGCCGCCGCTGTCATTTCAAAGGTCTTTCCGGCACCAACGCAGTGTGCAAGCAGGGTATTATCCCCATACAGCACATGGGCAACCGCATTTTTCTGATGCGGCTTTAATTCAATATCCGGTGTCATGCCCGGAAATTTCAGATGCGAACCGTCATATTCTCTTGGTCTGGTGGAATTGAAAAGCTCATTATATTTTGCCACAAGTGTCTGCCTGCGCTCCGGATCACGGAATACCCAGTCCTTAAATGCCTCCCTTATTGCTTCCTGCTTCTGGCTTGCAATCATGGTTTCCTTTTTATTGAGGACTCTCTTTTCCTTTCCATCCTCCTCAATGGTGTCATATACTCTCGTATCTTTGAGGTTCAGGGAATCTTCCAGTATCTTATAGGCATTTACCCGGCTTGTACCGTATGTCATGTTGACAAGCGTATTGCCATAGTCCGCATTTTTGCCCTTTACATTCCACTCTCCGGTTACACCCGAAAACTGCACACCTATCGTATCCCTGCGGAATAAATGTTCCGGTGTCTGGAAAATATCACGCATAAAATCATTGATATACTTTGGATCAATCCATGTGGCACCGATACGTACCTCGATCTCCGATGCGTCCAGCTCCCTCGGCTGTACCTGAGTAAGAGCCTGCACATTTGGAGCATATTCCGGATGATTTTCCGCATAAGTGGCTGCTATGGCAAGTTTCTCACGCACATTGCCGCTGAGATACTGGTCTGCTGTCTCCCACACATCCGTAAGCGGATTCTGGAAAATAACACCATGAAGTTCCTCGGTAAGTGTATCCTTATCTCTTCCGGTAAGCTCTCCCATATAATCAAGGTCGATTTTGGCTTTCTCTGCTAAAGATACTGCCAGCGCTTCACTTGCGGTATCCACACTTGTGACAACCTCTGCCCTTTTAATGGTACGCTTCGTGAACATATCCGCCTTGCCTTTGAAATTGCCCTCATCATCAAGTTTTTCCAAAGAACACAACAGGCAATAACTGCTGTCCTGATTAAAGGCTCTCTTATTCGTCTGTGAATTGATCAGACCATATTTCTTAGAGAAATTATCATACAGGCTATTAAGTTCTGTCTGCTTTTCCTTAATTGTTACATCGGAGTATTCCTCAAGCTGCATATCAATCAGTTCCTGCGTACAGTTACGGATTGCCACCATTCCCTTGATACGTTCTTTTGCGGTGTCTGATACTTCCACCGGCTTCATGACAGAGTTTTCACGGTAATATACCTCATTATCGACTACGGTATAACTGAAATTCTTGACGGACGGATCAGCAGGAATACTCTGCCTGCTCATTTCATCCGCAAGCTCCTCATCCAGATCAATCGTATCAATCTGTCCTGTAATGTTTTGAAGTGCTTTCGCTAACTGCTCCTCAAATGGTCTGCCATCATCTGCCTTGCAGGTGCTTTCCATGCCATAAGGACCGGATACCATTTCCATCTTTCCTACGATCTGCTCCGGGTGCTCTGCAAAATAAGCGTTCATTGTAATGCCATTTGCGTCCTCTCCCAGATGTACCCAGTCCGGCTCACGCTCCACCATGCGGTCACGCTTCTGGAAAAATAAAATATCCGAAGTGACTTCGGTTCCTGCATTTGCCTTAAATGCGGTATTCGGAAGTCTGACTGCACCAAGCAGGTCTGCTCTTTGTGCAAGGTATCTTCTGACCTCCGGACTTGCCTTGTCCATGGTTCCCTTACTTGTGATAAAAGCAACTACACCTCCGGGACGCACCTTATCCAACGTCTTTGCCAAAAAATAATCATGGATCAGGAAATTATTTTTATCATACTGCTTATCTGCCACCTTATACTGACCAAAAGGTACATTTCCGATTGCCACATCAAAGAAATCGTTCGGATAATCGGTCTTTTCAAAACCTTTGATCTGCACATCTGCCTGCGGATAAAGCTGCCTTGCAATGCGTCCGGTAATGCTGTCAAGCTCTACTCCGTAAAGCCTGCTTTCTTTCATGGAATCCGGCATCATACCAAAAAAGTTGCCGATACCCATGGAAGGCTCCAGTACATTTCCTTTGGAAAATCCCATTTTCTCCAATGTTTCGTACATCTGGCGGATAATAACCGGACTTGTATAATGGGCATTCAAGGTACTCTCCCTTGCCATGCGGTACTCCTCCGGCGATAGCAGTTCCTTTAACTGGTGATATTCTGCTGACCAGTTTGATTTGCTCTCGTCAAACGCATCGGCAAGACCGCCCCAGCCGACATACTGGGATAAAATCTGCTGTTCTTCCGGTGTAGCATATCTGTTTTCGCCCTCAATCTGCTCCAACAGCTTGATTGCTGCAATATTTGTCTGGAATTTTTCTTTTGGAGAGCCTTCACCCAATCGGTCATCGCTGATATGGAAATTGACAGCGTTACTTTTATCTGGTGCTGATACCGACCTTTCTTGTGCTGATTGCCTTTCTGATGCAGGCTGTTTTTCCTCTGACGAAGGTGTAAGCGGCTCCCAATCTCCGGTAAGCACCTGCGACAACATTTCCTCTGTCTGTCGGTCTGCTTCTCCATTCTCCAGACGCTCACGGGCAGACTGCGTATCTATGCTGTCCAGTTCATCGGCTTCCTGCTCAGCCTGTTCCCTTTCACCAGAAAACTCCGCCTCTGCTTCCATGCCACTTTCTGCAAGTTCATTGCCCCAGTCCATTGCTTCCTGCAAAGTCGAAAATGTCTCCAATGCCGGACGGGTAATGTCTGCCGTATCATAAATCGCATATCCATCCGCTTCCTTATCAATCCAAAGGAATACTCCCTCTGATAAGGTGGCACTCCATTGTGTCGGATTGCCATATTCATCATCTGCATCATGTACCACATGCCATGATAATTTCTGCGATTTCTCTTGTGAAAATTCTTGTTGTGGCTCAGTTTCATCCGGCTCTGCGATACCATCCGTCCCCTCAAACCTTGAAAACACCTCTGCTTCGTGTCGGTCAATATCTTCCTCTGCAATGGCATTGATATAATCGTCCTCTACCTCGCTACGCTCCGGCTTATGGTCGTATTCAAAGGATTTCCCATTGACCTGTGCATAATAAAAACTGCTGTCCTCTATGTTATTTCCAAGCAGGTATTTCTCTTTTTCACTGCCCCACTCATCAACCAGAACACACTCATATCCATCAATCGTGATTCTTTGCTGTGCTTCCTTTTCTTTTTCCCGAAGCACATTGATATATCTTCTCGCCTGATTGGTAAATCCGTCCAGCACTGCCGGATGTGAGCTTAGAATCAGATCGTTGTTCTCCCACTCATTTTCCGCAACAATGCCCTTTGCCCAGTCCTTGTTGTTCTGTGAAAAACGACCATCATAATCAAAATGCGTAACCGTATTTGCAAGAACAAATTCCACACAGCCAATGCCATATTTATCTACGATCTCATCTGCGGTATTCCTCGGAAGCACAAAGCCATTGAATTTCTCAGCAATCAGAGCTTCGATGTCCTTCTTACATTCAAGCCGTTGTCCATGCTCCAGACGGGAAAGCTCACGTTGTCTCGCTTTCTCTGCCTGTTCCTCTTTGTATGCCTTATAATTCTCTTTCCCCTGTGGAGATAAATATTTATCCTCTTTGATCAGCTCACGCAGCCTTTTCTCCACAACATTCCAGTTCAGAAGCACTTTTGCATACGGATTGCCATAACTGCCCTTCTCCAGACGGATACCTTTTCCGTCATGTTCATTATGGGAATCATCATTGCCCGGCAGTCCACCGGAACCGCCACCGATGCCATATTCATTTTTCAGAAAAGCAACTGTTTCTTTCTGGTCATGTCCTTCTATGAAATACTCATAAATGCGGAAAGCTCCATGCTCATAGCCGCTTCCTCTGCCAAGTGCATAGTCGATTTCATCCTGTGTGATAAAATCTTCCTGTGCTACCTCTACCGCATCCGGCAATGGAAATTCCAGTCTCTCCCTGTCAAGGTCTGCTATCTCCGATAACAGATATTCCGGTGATTTCACATGCCGCCATTTTAATTCTGCTTCTCCAGAAGCAAGGCGGTTTGCCGCATCTTCCAAAATATTTTTAAGCTGTTCCCTGCCCTCATGTGTGGAAAGCAGCTCCATGATTTTTGCTTCACTTTCCGGATAATTTCCTGCCTTTAAGCCAAGCTCCTCCGGCATTTCATCCATGCCATCCCGCAGAAAGAAATAGATCTGGTTGGCAACACGGTTCCGCTCCTGTGTATCCACAAGAAATGCTTCACTGGCACTCATATAAGTACCATTTTCGATCATAGAACGGATATGGCTCTCCACATCTTCCCAATCCATCGTGACAATCGGCGTTTCCCTTGCCTGTGTTCCATAGCCGACACTCATACCATGCTCATCGAACCACACTGATACGGGATTTCCATTGATTTCAAAACCTTTTCCGGTCTGTCCGTACTCATTTTTCAGAAAATCCACCATCTGCTCGGCATTTCTGCCCTCTGTGTACTTTGCAAAGATACGCTTTCTGCTGTGCTGTTTTCCTCCGCCACTGCGAAGAATGGTTTCAAGCTCATTCTGTGGCAAAGAAAAAGCAGCGGGCATGGTATATTTCATACTTGCTTCCGCTGCTGCGACTGTTCCGACCTGCTCCTCAAAAGAAGGAAACAGGCTGAGTTGTGTAAAGGTGGGTTCCGGTGCTTCTCCCCGGAGAAGATCATCTGTGTCTGTTACAGACTGTAAACCAGTTCTCCCAGAACCACTTCCTCTGCTCGGTTCCGAATGCTGTTCATCTTCGCTACCCAGAGCATCTGATCGGCTTCCTTGAGTTGTTCGGTCACTCCCTCGGTTGCCGCCATCTGGCTCGTCAGCTTCTCCATTCTCTCCTCTGCCTGCTTCTGGATCGTCAGCAGGTGTTCTTTCAATGTTCCTTTCAGAAGAAACGCTGAGTACACGCCCCTGTGGTTCTCCTTCAGATAAGTCTCTCTCATCATTCCGTACTTCGTTACCGTTCCCTCCGGCTGAATGTCCGCCTGTAATGTCGGGATCAGGTAATCCCCGTTCTTCTCGTATGTCAGATTCATCGCTATTGCCCCTTTCTACGCTGTTTTGGTTGTTGTCTATCTGTTCTTCATGTCTGCTCTCGCTTTCACGCTTTAACGCATTGTAGTCTATTTCAGAAGTATTTGCAAGTCCTTTCTGCGTTAAATTTTCTGTTTGTTCCTGTTCGTGGCTCCTGTTATATGCCCTTATGGTTCTTCCAATCTCTAAAAGTACCGGTTTTGCAAGCTCATTGGCTGCATCTCCAAGTACCGCAAGGGTGTCCATGGAATTAAATTCATGGATAAAATCAAAGGCAAGCTCCGACTTGTACTCCTCCATATCCGCCCCGCAGGCTGATAATAAAGTAAAAGAAATACTGTCTGCCAGTGTCTCCCTGAGACGGATGCCAATATTCTGTTCATCCAGTCCCTCTAAGAAACTGTCCTCGATCATGTACTGCAGATCCGGCAGCAATTCCTCATAATAATCTGCCGCAATCCTCTCAGCTAACTCCATAAGCCTTTCTTCAAACAGCTTCTTTTCATCTGTGGCACCATAAGTCTGCTCCAGACGCTTAATTACATCTTCCTTATGTTCCTCATGCAGTTCCCAGAGTTCCGGATACCGTCCGATTCTCCTTGCCGCATGGACATCTGAAACATCAAAAACATATTTCAGACGCTTGCCATGTGCATCATCCTCGTCCAAAAGTGCGATACCTTTTGCACCTTTATTTACCCAGCAGTGCATACGCTCATTCCACAGCTCTATGGAAGCACACGCTGTTGCGTCCGGTCTTTGTGCATAGATTAAAAGCTGTTCCCGGAACGGATACTTGTATAATCTCGCCGCTGTAGTAAGGTATTTCATCCATTCCTCACGATTTTTGACAACCTCGGCTGCTGTCTCTTTTTCCAGAGCCGATATAAAATCATATTTTCTCACGCACGCAGTTCTCCTTCCTGTCATAGATACGACAAAAAGGCAGCCACATACACTACATGACTGCCTTTCCTTTATTTCCCGTTACATTCCTATTCTGTTGTACCAAAGCTGAAAGTCTTACTCTCAGCCGCTTTCTTAGGCGTAAATCTCGCCTTAACTTCCGCAACCCTCCCCTCTAATGCCTGAAACATAGCATCTACCTGTTCCTGTGTATATTCGTAGGAACCTCGATTTGCAAGATTCTCCAATCTTCCAATGGCATCCACCGCCTTATTCATGCGGTACTCGCCAATACGGATAAACTTCTCCGCCTTTGTCTCATTTTCTTTTGCAGCTGGCTCTCCCTGCGTTTTCTCTGTTGTCATTGTTACATTTGTTTCTTCCATATGATTTTCCTCAATTTTTGATAAAAAAAGAGAGCGTACAGGTTTTCCCATACGCTCTGACGCTGTGTTGTTATTTTAGTTATGTGTGGTATTAGTGTTGCACCGACAAACTGAAATTTATAGTCCTCTCAAAACCAATTTGCTTTTTCTTCTCGAAATACGGGAATATCACTATCTCGATATGGATTGTAATTATGAAGATTGCAACCAAACTCTTTTAATGATTTTATTTTGTTATCCTGTGTCCATACAATTAAAGATATTCCGTCAAATTCTTCAACATTTCCATTATTCATTTTGTTTTTAAAATACCACTCCACGATTGTTTGATTGCCTTGATGAAAAAATTGCTTAATCTCCCAGACAAGAACACTTCCGCGTGTATTCCATTCGTCAAACCAGTGCTTTACCGTTTTGCGGTTTTCATATTTAGGACTCCAACTCTCAGTATATACAACATCATCTGTAAAAATATTGTCAATTCCTAAATCTGCTTTCTTAATCCACATATCAAACCATAATCGGATAATTTTTTCTCTCTCGTTCATAAAGCACCTCCACAACTACCGATTTGCAAATTTCTTTCTCTCATAATACCACACTTTTTTCATCATAGATACAGCTATTTCTGCTTCCGAAATTCTTCTAGTATTTTTTCCTCCCTTTCTCGTTCCTCGCAATATTTCCAGAAATCGTCCAAAAATTCATCGACAGATTTTTCCGGTGCTTCTGTCGGTTCAAGTTCTTCCAGCCTTTTTACAATTTTTATAACTTCCTCGGCATCAAATTCCTCATCGGTGGCTACCAACGTATAATAGTCAAGTTTTTCTTTCAGCATATCTATTTCTTTTTCCTTATTCATGCCAAAGTCCTCCCTTCACTATATACATGACAGTTTTCGACAAAATCTTACAAATTATTTTGGAATTGTTTTCTTCTATTTGTCCTTTTTCGGTGGAAATTCCATCTTAAACTTATACTGGAATCCCTTGATTTCTTTACCGTCCTTCGTATAGGAAAACTCCTCTATGCTCTCCGGAATCAAATAAGCATCATAGCTGCCTTTCTTGCCTTTTAATCCTTTTACAAGTATCTTTTTCCCTTGAAGCAGGCTCTTGACCTGTGTATCGGAAAGTGTTACCCCAAGTGCCTTGCCAACATTCATGCCACATTTCCCGGTACAATACGCTCCGAATTTTCCCTTGACTACATCAGCACCACACTTCGGGCATTTGCCTAGCACTTCTTGTCCACCCTTGCCTGTGCCAAACATGGCTTTATGTTCATCACTAACGCTGTGATAGGTCTTTACAAGATCAGTTACCATTGCTTCAATACCTGACATAAACTGTTCTGCAGCAACTTCTCCTTTGGATACAAGAGTAAGCTCATTCTCCCAGTCAGCGGTCAGTTTCGGAGATTTTACTACATCTGGAAGTATCGTGATCAGCTTCATTCCGTCCGCTGTCGGAATCATCTGCTTTTTCTCACGCTTTACAAATCCGTCTTTTACCAGCTTTTCTATGATATCGGCTCTGGTGGCAGGTGTGCCAAGTCCTTTTCTCTCCACTTCATCACCCATATCCTCTGCTCCGGCTCGCTCCATGGCGGACAGCAGGCTGTCCTCAGTGTAATGTTTTGGCGGCTGTGTGAAATGCTCGGAAACCTTTGTCTGCTCCACTGCAATCATCATGCCCTCACGAAGCTCCGGCAGCTTCTTTTCTTCCTCTGCATCCGATTTATCCTCTGCGGTTTTATAGGAATTTTTGAAGAAATCCTCAAATTCCTTCCATCCATTTTTCCACACTTCCTTGCCAGATACCTTAAATACAGTATTGTTGCAGGTAATCACTGCCTTTGTGGAATTATAAATGTGCTTCTCCCCGGTCGCACACAGCAGACGGTTTGCACAAAGGGAAAGTATCTTCATTTCGCTCTCTGGGATTGCCTTTAAGTCCTGCTTGATGATCTCCATGGTCGGAATGATTGCATGGTGGTCTGTCACTTTCTTGCTATTCAAAATTCTTTTAATATCTGGATTGAATATGATATTCTGCTCAAATAACAGCGAATTGAAAATTGCCTCAATCACATTTTTCGCTGTTCCCTCCATGTCATCGGAAAGGTACTGGCTGTCTGTTCTCGGATATGTTACTAACTTTTTCTCATAAAGACTCTGCGTATATTCCAATGTCTGCTTGGCAGTAAAGCCAAACAGACGGTTTGCATCCCTCTGGAGTGTGGTAAGGTCATAGAGTTTCGGTGGTGCCACCCACTTTTCTTCCTTTATCACAGAAGTGACAAGAGCCTGTCCGTTTTCACAGGCTCCTGCAATCCTCTCTGCTTCCGTTTTATCACTGATATGCTCCGATACAGCATCCAGACCATTTTCCATGATATGAGCCATATAATAGGCTTCTTTCTTGAAATTCATGATTTTACTTTCACGGTCTACCAGCATGGCAAGTGTCGGTGTCTGCACTCTGCCGACCTTTAATGCCTTGCCACCATACAATACCGTAAAAAGCCTAGTGCCATTGATACCCACAAGCCAGTCTGCTTCCTGCCTGCATAATGCTGACTTGTACAGATTGTCATAATCACTGCCTGGACGAAGATTATGGAAGCCGTCACGGATAGCACTCTCCTCCATGGAAGAAATCCATAATCGTTTCATCGGTTTTCTGCACCTTGCCATGTTGTAGGTCAGGCGGAAGATCAACTCTCCCTCCCTTCCGGCATCGGTAGCACACACGACTGCATCCACCCTGTCATCATGCATGAGCTTTTTCAAAATCTGATACTGTGCTTTTGTATCACTTTTCACTTCATGCTGCCATTCCTGCGGAATGATTGGAAGGCTCTCATAGCTCCATTTCTTCCATGCTTCCTCATAGCTTTCCGGCTGTGCCAGTTCTACCAGATGTCCCACACACCATGATACCAGATAGTCATTGCCTTCCAAATAACCGTCCTTACGCTGTGTGGCACCAAGAACTGCCGCAATGCTCTGTGCCACGCTCGGCTTCTCTGCAATTACAAGCTCCATCTCTATTCCTCCCCGTTTTCTTCATCATTATCGTTGTCACTGTTATCTTCACTGTCATTCTCGCCTGTGTCCTCTGATTCCGTATCATCGCCACCATTTAAGAATGCTTCGTCTGAATCCTGCTCGGCTTCGTCCTCGTCCTCATAATCATAGTCCTCGTCAAGCTCGTCCTCATCTTCATCCTCATCAATGAAGTTTTCCTTTTTCTTCTTAGACTTCACAACATATACCACTCCGATCACAGCTACCGCAGCAATGCCTATTAAAATATATGTAAAGCCGGAACCATCTGCTTTTGCGGTATCCTCTTTCGGCTCACTTGTATCTTCCGTGCTATCTTCGGTGCTGTCCTCAACACTTTCTGCTCCCTGTGTTTTCTCTCCTGTGGTATCAGCATTATTGTTTGATAATGCGCTGTCTTTGGTAGGGATTGCAGATTCCAATGCCGCTGAATTTTTCGGAAGTGTCTCGCTGTTATCCGTTGTGGTATTCAGCAGGTCGTTTTCACTGACTTCTGTAAGGAAATACACCTTTTCATCTTCCCCATCACGATCAATCACAAGATAAAATACCTTTTCTGATGCAGTCTGGATTGTGTAAAATTCCTTGCCTTTTTCAGAAGTCTGACTGTCACTGCTCTGGTCTGCATCCTTGGAAGTATCTCCCGTACTTGGAGATTGCTTTGCTGTTGCGGAACTGCTTGAATTTGTTCCACTGCCTGTCTGGGAAACAGTATTTCCATTGCTGTCTGTCTTGGTATGGTCTGTAACCTGTGCGGTTGCAGAGCTAGGTTTGGTTGCCGACGCATCCACTGGGAGCTGCTGTGCCGGATCTTTTTCATTGCTGTCCTTATTCTCCGGATCGGTGTAATACGGATTGGCTGTTTTATAGATTTCAGAGGTATTTCCTGCATTATCCATGGCAGAAAGCGTGAAATACTGATACCCTGCATCGAACTGTTGCAGACGGATATTCAAGGCTCCATTCGTATGCTCTGTAAACTCATAGCCATTGACATAGATTGCCCTGATACCGGAATCCGTATCATGTGCCTGAATGCTCAAAAGACCGTCGCTGACTGCCGCATTTAAGGTAGGCTTGGTAAAATCAAAACACTTGATATAACGGTTTTTCTCGTAGGTCTTGCCCTTCTGGTCTGTGACCTGCACATAAATGGTGCTGTTCTCGGAAATCTCTATGTACATATCCTCGGTAATATCTGTCCAGCTTCCATTCTGCCCGACTTTCGCCTTTACTGTCTGAACGGTAAAATTACCGGAAACTATCGTATCTTCTACTTTGACTATCACCTTAGTGGTATCGTTATGCCACCCAGAAGGTGTATTGATTGTGATTTTTACGCTCGGATTGATATAGGTACATTCCTTATAGTTCTTTGCACACACCTCACAATCTTCATCCACCGCATACTGGCTGCACTTTTCTTTGCAGGTGCATTTTGCGGCAGGCTGTGTTTCTTCAGACGAATCTTCTGTTGTGCCTTCTGTGGAATTTTCCGTCTTTCCCTCTCCGGTATCTGTTCCTGAATTTTCTTCCCTGCCATTGCCGGGTGTAACTGTATTTTCTGCGTCACTTGCACTTTCCGTTTTCTGCTCGGCAGTATCCTCCGCATGAACCTCTATCGTATTTGTCCTGTTGGCAAAAAATGCCCCAATCGGCATACAAAAAAGTATTGCCGACAGCATAAGGGACACTACCGCCCTAGCCGATAATTTCCTGTTTTTCATTGATTGAAACCTCCTTTTCCTGTTCCCGTTTCTGTAATAAATTTCTGACTTCATCCTCACTGAGCTTGTTTAACATCTGCAAACGCTCCGATGAGATTTTATATTTTCGTATGATCTTCATGGCTTCGGCATCCTCCGCCATCTGTTTCTGTTCTGCAAGGTCTTTTTCCTTTGCCTGTAGCTGTGCTATCTGCTCTCTGACCTTTTTAAGCTGTGAATTGATTCGTTCTACTGACAAAAATAATTCCTCCCTTCGCTAATTCAATCTTCCAAAACCATAGAAATGGCTCTGCCAGTAAGAAGTATTGATTGATGTGTACTGAATTGGATCACCGCAATGCACCATCGTACCGTTTCCACAGTAGATACCAACGTGTGTAACCGGACGTCCTGCATTATAGGTTCCTGTAAAAAATATAATGTCCCCTGCCTTTGCATCTGCCGCTGATACCGGAGTACACTGGTCATAAATGCCCTGTGCTGTGGTTCTTGGCAGGTTATGTACGCCACTGTTTGAAAATACCCAGCATACAAAACCGGAACAGTCAAAACTAGCCGGAGCTGTGCCGCCAAAAGTATATGGCATTCCCAGATACCTGTTTGCTTCACGCATAAGCGTCTGTACGGTTGCATCATCATAGGATTCCGGCGGTATCACATTGCTGGTTCCTCCTCCGGTGCCGCCCGTTGTTTCTCCATAAATGGTCTGTTCTCCTGCTTCAAAATAAAATAACGGGTTATAATATTCCCCGTTATACAGACATTCGATATGAAGGTGGCTTCCGGTACTGCTTCCTGTATTTCCGCTTTTGCCTATATTGTCACCTTTTTTTACACTCTGCCCTGCGGACACATTTAAGCTGTCCATGTGGGCATATTTTGTGGTATATCCCTTACTGTCCGTAATCACCACATAATTTCCATAATAGGAATCGTAAGTTGCTTCTGTTACCGTTCCATCATGTGCCGCATATACAAACGTTCCTGTCGGCACCGCTATATCCACACCCCTGTGAAGCTCCTCGGCTCCGGTGTTTGGATTTTTCCGGTAGCCATAATAACTGCTGATATAGTAATACCAGTAATAATCAACCGGAGAAGCAAAGACCTGTAAGCCGCCTTTTGTCTCCGTATAGGCTCCAAAAATTTCCGTCTGTTCGCTGTCCATGCGTCCGGCTACAATGCTCTCAAGCGGTGTGACCGTAAGTGTGACACGAAGAATTGTTACGGTATATTCTTCTTCCTCCTCATACTCGTATTCCTCGGTACGGGTAGTCCCGTCCGGATTTGTTACTATTCTGGTTCCGGTCTTTGTGACTGTCCTTGTCCGTGTTTCCTCTACTTCCTCGGTAGTGAGTGAATACATGGCATCAAATAATTCCTGAATCTCACTCTCTATTCCTGCGGCAGTAAATTCCGTATGGACTGCGGAAAGATAACTGATCAGTATGTACGGATCATGCCCGATTGCACCAAGGTTATAATCGTATTCATCATATCCCGGATAATCAGTTTCAATCCGGTCAATCTTATTTTGCAGTTCCATTTCCTTTTCTGTAAAAGATAAATCTGCTGCATCAATCTCTGCCGGAAGGCTAAGATATGTGCTTGCCATCGTTGTTGTCACAGTTCCGGTAAACATGGAACCGCAGCTTGATAGTGCCGACATAATCATAATGAGCAGAAGTGCAAAAATACCCACTGTGATAATCAGTGTTTTATTTTTCGTGGCAATTTCCTGTAACTTCTTTGCAATCCCGGTTGCAGCATTGGCTGTCTTTGTAAATGTTTCCTTTGCAGTCTTGGCTTCTGCTCCTGCCCGCCTTGCCTTGGCATACTCACGCTTGATACGCTGTTTCTGTAGCTGCCTTTGCAACTGCTTCTTTGGACTGTTGCCCTTTAGATGTGGATTTTCACTGATGAATTTCTCATACTCCAGCTTCATATCCGCTGTAACCTGTTTTTTGTGCAATCGCTCTAAGCGGTCACGCTTTCTCTGTGCCTTGCTCTTGCGGTGATACTTCATATAGTGGTAAATATCCTCGGCTCGCTGTTCCGTCTTGTGTGCGCCCTCCACAGCAGAATTATCCTTTTCTGTCTCTGCAATCTTGCGATGCACAAAATACATATTTTCGGTCTGGAGCTTGTGAACCGCAGTTTTTCCAAGTCCATCCGGTTTAAATGGCTTCTCCACATCCACCGGAACCACAACATACTTTGCTTTTCTGGTCTGTTCATCAAAGACACGCTTCATCTCATACTGCCGCTTTGTCGGCATCTTGTCCTTTGCTTTCTGCAACTTTCGGCGGTTCTTTTCCGACTTATCAAAAGCCTTCTGTACTTTTTGGTCTGTAAATTCGTCCGCCTGCCCCTGCGAAAATGTGGCGTCCTTTGTCTGGAAATCTCCATAATCGGACTGCTTTGTATTTTCTGACTTCGCACGCTCTCTGTGTGCGTGTTCTCTCTGCACACGCCTTTTGTGATATTTTCCTTTTTCCTCAGACCGTTGGTAGGTGTCCCTGACATGAACCTTGTTTTCAATCGTGCTGTCAGAACCCGTGTCAAATTCTTCTGATTGATCCTCCTGCATGAAGCTGTTTTCCTTTAAGAATGCCTTTTCCGCTTCGGCTTCCGACTTCTGGACATTGTGACCAGAAGTGTCCTGCTTCTGTTGACGATAATGCTTCCTTTTATCGCCTTCTTTTCTTGTATGACTGCCATAGTTTGCGTCCCGTGGCAGATTGCTTACAGGCTTCTCATTGGCACTAAACTGATTTTCCGCAGAAAAGGTGTTATCCTGCCTGTGTTCTGTATGTTTTGCTCCAGTCACTTCCTTGTCTTTGGAAAATGCCTCTTTTTCAAATGCCTTTGCCGCCTGCTTCTTCTGTCTCTTTTCTGCCATTTACACTGCGTCCTCCTTCTGCACCGATTCCTCCGGCTTGGTATTCATAATTCTGTAGGTCTTGGTGTCTGTCGGATATTTGTCCACGAAAGGAATTACGATATTATCAAACAAGATAAGACCGCTTCCCGGCTCGGAGTTGGTGACATAAGATAACTGCTTATCCGATAATCCCAACTTATCAGCGAGGATTGCCTGATCTTTGGCATTCTGATTTAACAGATACACAAAATCGCTGTTACCCAAAATACCTTCAATCTCCTCAGAACGGAGGAAATCGCCCACGTTCTGCGTCAAACCTGTCGGTATTCCGCCCCATTTTCTGAAACGCTTCCAGATTTCCACAGAGTAGATAGCGGTCTGCTTCTCCTTCAGAAGAAGGTGAAACTCATCACAGTAATAACGTGTAGCAATCTTTCGCTCCCTGTTCTGCGATACCCTGTTCCAAACCGCATCCTGCACGATCAACATTCCAAGCTCCTTTAACTGATTTCCCAAGTCTCTGATGTCAAAGCACATGATACGGTTGCCGCTGTCCACATTGGTATGGTGGTTGAAGTAATTCTGGGAACCATGCACATACAGCACAAGGCTGTTTGCGATACGCTCTGCCTTTGGATTTTTGTGTGCTAACAAGGCATCATACAAATCTTCCAACAGCGGCATATTTTCCGGCACCGGATTTTCAAAATACTTATCGTAAATATGGCGGATACATTCGTCGATGATACCTTTCTCATCGTTCTCCAGACCGTCCTTGCCACCTGCAATCAGATCACATAATGTTATGATAAAATCCGATTTCAGTTTTAATGCTTCCTTATCCCCCTTATGGCTTAGCTGAATATCCATCGGATTCAGATAGTCCTTGGAATTTGTAGCAAGTTTTACCACCTGTCCATGCAGTGCCGCTACAAGTGCAAAATACTCTCCCTCCGGATCGCAGATGATAATATCGTCCTTCGTGATAAGGAAACAGCTTAAAATCTCACGCTTTGCACTAAAACTCTTACCACTTCCGGGAGTACCTAAGATAACCCCGTTTGGTGTACGGAGCCTTTTTCTGTCTGCCATAATCATGTTGTTGCTAAGTGCATTTAATCCGTAATAGATTGCCGGTGCAGGCATAAATAACTCCTGTGTGCAGAATGGTACTAAGATTGCGGTGCTTTTTGTGGAAAGAGTACGCTCAATGCCTGTCTCATTGCATCCAATCGGTGCGGATGCCATAAGTCCCTGTTCCTGCAAATACTGTAAACATCTGAGGTCACAGTTTGCCTGCTGAATGATACCGGACACCCTCTGCATTAAGCTCTCCAGTTCCCGCTTGGTTCTGCCATAACAGGTAATAAGGAATGTCATGTTGATCATCTTCTGGTTGCTCGTATTCAAATCATCGAGAAATTCCAGCGTGTCCTTTTCATAAGTCACGATGTCTGTTGGAAGAATATCCATATCGTAGCCGCTTCGGACTGCCTTTTTCTGTTCCTCAATCTTCATTTTCTGGATATTGGAAATAACCGCTTTTAACTTCTTGATTGCCTTTACCGGATCTTCCGTCTGCATGTGCATGGAAATCGTAAGATTAGCATCAATATCCAGAAGATGCTTGATCAGCTCGTCCGTAAACTTCGGTGCGATAATATCCAGATAGGACACACAGCCATACATATTCCCTGACTTAAAGCGGTTCGGATAGCGGAAATCAAATCCCGGCGGTGCAATATAGTCCTTGACCGACTTACCGGATTCTGCCAAATCCTTAAATGAAAAACGGAAAGGCTCCATGGTATCCTGATTAAAATATTCATGCAGGATGCGCAGTCTTTCCTTTCCGTCCAGTCCCCTCGCAAGGGTTCCTATGTTGTTTAAGTTCCGTATGACATCTTTTTCAATGTTGTTAAGGCGGCTCTTGGCTTCCTTGTAGCCGTTGCTTTCTACACCAAAAATCAGATATTTTGATTTGATGATACCGTTGTTGCCCTTTGCCGCCTGCTTCTTTAACATTTCCGTATATTCCTCACGAATATCGTTAAAATCATCCTCCTGCCACGGTATGTCAAACTGTTCCGTAAGCATCTGCTCGTTGACCTGCCTGTTGAAAAGCACCAGTTCAAACTTCACAGACGGATCAAAATAATTGATGAGCTTACTGTACTGTGCCAGTATGTCCGCCTGGTCATCCACTTCCAGAAGCTCATAGTTTATATCAAAAAATTCCACCATCTTTGTATAATAACGGTGGCTGACCTGACAGATACCGTCACGGAACATCTTTTCAAAAGTGATCGTCCTTTGTGCGGTAGTCGGCTTTTCTTTCTCAATGCTCTTTCCCGATAAAATATGCTTTAACTGTATAAGACGCTTCTTTTCTGAAAAGGTAAGACCGCCACTTTTACTGTTGTTCCTGCTATTGCCTTTATAACTGCTTTTTCTGCGGCTTTCCGGTTCTGCCTTTTGCTTTTTCTTCAAGATAACAAACCTCCCTTCGTAATTTTTCTTTTTCTTCCAACTGCTTGTATAAGTTCTCTGACCGGTATGGTCTTATGCCCGGTGTGAGTATCTTCTGCCGGAGCATAAAATACAAAATCTTCTCCGCCGGAAACCCGTTTTTCTCATACATCGCAAAAAAGAAGAACGGAAGCATTGCTCCCATCATAAGAAGTGATGCGGCTGATGTTCCGATCAGTCCCTTGGTTAAAAAATACAAGGGTATACCGGCTACTGCCGCACCGCTGAAACAGATGATCTGTCTCTTTGTTAAGTTCAGTGCCACTTTTGTCTTGATACCGGACAAATCCTTCGGCACCTGCACGGATATTGCCATTTCGTTCCTCCTTTAATGTGCATTCCAGATAGATTTAGACAGGGAGCCTGTCTTAAAAAGTGAAAAACATAGGATAACGGTATATGCCGCCACTGACCAGAGTGCGGTATGCAGGTTGTCGGATACTGCCACACCAGCCACAAGCACTGCATAGATTGCAACGCATACCATCATAAAAAATCCCTGAAATGCTAGAGCACAAAGCCCCTTAAAATAATTCGTTCCTATCGTTCCCCATTCCCGGTTGGTTACGGTTGCACAGGGAACTGGTGCTACTGATACATAAAGTAGGGTAAGAACCCGGTGCCTTACCATATCACTATGACAGGTTTCCGAGAACTCCCCTCCGAACCGGACTTACACCTCTCGATGTATCCGGCTCTCCAGATGTCAGTCTAACTTTCCTGCGTGTAACTTATCGTGACAGTCAATGCAGAGTGCCATTGTCTTGCGCTTACGCCCAATCATGGCGATTTCCCATTGTTTT
>ENA-ORSG01001121-ORSG01001121.1-human-gut-metagenome-genome-assembly--contig:-NODE-1121-length-18092-cov-9.746687_pt1 | contig 18092 bp, 18 predicted proteins | sample MGYA00242189_ERZ509156 | MGnify/ENA primary metagenome ERZ509156 (study PRJEB26280, sample SAMEA2338666) | human gut metagenome | biome: human gut; feature: human-associated habitat; material: faeces...
CACTGAGTTTAATAGCCCGCCTTCCTCCCTTCAATGAATTAAAGGGCTTCCGGCGAGAAAAATTCTGTGAAATAGACCACCGACTTCGGCCCCGTGCGCTTGGCAAGCGGAACGTTCACAACGCTGCCGTCGTCAACCTTGGCAACCGCACGTACCGCCTTGCCGGTCTTTTCCGGTGCAGCCGAAGCAATCGGCAATCCGGCTGCGACTCCTGCGGCCATCGCGCCGCCGATCAATACTCTGCGCTTCATTTCTTTTCCTCCAGTCGACAAAATGCCGTTGAAGTTATTTTCGGCTGTTTCGCATCAATCGGAATGCAGAAAAATCTCAATAGCTTGCGCATTTAGATCAAGCATCAATGCAAGGTTTGCAAAGCCAATCGCAACCTTGCCGACATTTATTGCCCGATCAATTTCAACTTTTTTGACTTCGATCGGATACGGTAACGAAAAAGTCGTAGTCCGATACCCGGTGTTTGTTGTTAGTCTTTGCGCGCTTGTTGTGAATGCAAAAAAAAACACAAGGGAGTCACGACACATGAAAAAAACCATCGCGGCCGTTGTCTGCGCCGCTGCCGCCGCCCTCTCGGTTCAGGCTCACGCCGAAGATGCCAAAGTACTTCGCATGGCCTGCGAGAGCACTTACGCGCCGTTTGTCTTCTTTGACAGCGAAACGGGCAAACTCAAAGGCTTTGAAATCGACCTGCTCGAGTACGTGGCAAAAGAAATGGGCCGCAAGCTTGAAGTGACCAACATGGGCTTTGACGCCATCATTCCGTCGATGCTCACGGGCATCACCGATGTCGGCGCCTCGGCCTTTACGATCACTCCGGAACGGGCCAAGCGCGTTTTGTTCTCCAAGCCCTACTACATCTCCGGCCTGTCGATTCTCGTGCGCGCCGAAGACAAGGATAAGATCAAGAGCGTCAAGGACATTGAAAACTGCACGATCTGCGCTCAGATCGGCACGTCGGGTTCCATGCGAGCCGCCAAAGTCCCGGGCGCGAAGGTTCGCAACTTCAACACGATCAACGACGCTTATCTCGAGCTCGGCAACAAGGGCTGCAAAGCCGTGATCACCGATCGCCCCGTGACGGCATACTTCCTTGCGGCTCGCCCCGAGACCGCCAAGACCTACTATCACCTGCCGACTGTTCTCAACAGCGAATCCTTCGGTTTCCCCGTGAGCAAGAATAAGCCTGAGTTGATGAAGGCCATTGACGCGGCCATCGACAAGGCGCGCACCAGCGGCGAATTCACCAAGATGTACGTGAAGTGGTTCGGCGAAGAACCGCCCAAGGAACTGCTGAAATAAATCGGTAACAATCTTCAGGCCGTCGAATTTCCGTACCCGCGGCCGACACCGACCCGTTCGAACAAAAGCCGGCATTCCGCTCGGACTGCCGGCATTTTGCTGTGTGGAATCCGTTTGATCACTCCGCAGCGTTGCGCACACCCGCGCGAGCGCAGTACGGTGCGTCTTCGCCTCTCGCAGGTTCCGTCATGAACTGAGTGTTCCATGCTCGGAAGTGCTCGCAGAGCATGTCGATGAAGGTTTGCGCGGCTCGGCTCAGATAACGATCCTTCATCCAGGCAACGACGACGCGGTTCATCGGCATCACGTGCTGAATCGACAGAAACTGCACGGTCGTCTCCGGCATACGACGCGCGATCACATCGGGCACGACACCGAAACCGAGTCCCTGCCGCACAAGTTCCATCACGGTAGTGATCGATTCGGTCTCAAGCAGAATGTCCGGTTCAAGCCCGTGTTTGTGACAGACGTCCAGAAAAAGGTCGTGAAACTTGATGCCGCGATCAAGCACAATGAAACGCTCGTCAGCTGCAGCTTCAAAATCAAAGACCGGGCGATCGCAAAAGGTGTGACCTGTCGAAAGCCGGCTGGCGTCGACCTGCGGCGGCACGGCAACGACGACCTGTTCATCAGCAACGGTGCGGTAGAGCATTTTCTCGGAAAGACATGACTCAAGCGTCACCGAAAAGTCAAAGTCTCCGCGCTCGAGCCGATCCGAACAGGCACCCGGAGGCACCTCGCACAGATGTACGCGAACGGCGGGATACCGAGACACAAACTCTCTGAGCGTTTCGGGCAGCATTGTCACCGATCGACAGGCATTTGCGCCGATCGTAATGCTACCGCCCTCAAGACGATTCAAATCCTCAAAATAACGCCTTCTGTTTTCCCGCAGGGCCTCGATTTGAGCTTCAACTTCAATCCACTTGACGCCTTCGGGCGTGAGTTTCAATGGTTTTGCAGCCCGATCAACCAGTTTGACTCCGCACTGTTTTTCCAATCGAGCGATCAAAATCGAAAGTCCCGGCTGCGTCATGCCCAGTCGCTGAGCCGCTGCCGAAAACGCTCCCTCCTCGCTTAAGACCCGCACGCATTCATAATCAGACAATCTCATAAAAAATCATTATAGAAAATAAATAATCCTTATTTGCTAATTATATAGAACCTCTGTACCATCCGCCGCCAGAAAATTAAAAAAAACCTTTTCAATCAACGAGATCGGAGTGTTCTTATGGAATTTTTGATGTTAACAGCCCTGTCGGCCTGTGTCGGCCTGGCCTGGCTTAAACCCGAGAAAGAAAACCTGGCTTTTTCCTGTTTTCTTCTCGGCCTTGGCATTTGCGTCGTGATGTTTCTCATTGCCTCTACGGGCTTTTTTGTGCCTCAGGGCGCGATCTAAGGAGAGAGTGCGATGCTGAAGAAATTTTTCGAAAGCGAAAAGAACTTCAATCTGCTCATTGCCACTGAAGTTCTGCTGATTCTGGCCATTCCCGTGGGCATCGCCAACGTGGTGCTCGGCTATATCATCGGCGAAAGTCCCTGCACCCTGTGCTGGTTTGAACGTACCGGCATGATTCTGATCGGCGTACTCGGCGTCATGGTCCTTCGCTACGGCCTGAGAATGCGTTATCTCGCCGCCATGGCCTTTAGTTCGTTCTTCGGGCTTTACATGACCCTGCGCCACACAAGCATGCTGCTGCATCAGGATCAAGGACAGGGCTTCGGCGACGCCATGTTCGGTGCCCACACATACTCCTGGGGCGTCTTTGTGTATTGGGTGTCCGTGCTCGCGCTTGTCGTTATCCTGTTGTTCGTTCGTCCGAACAATCCCGTGAGTCAGGATCTCGCGGGCACCCGCAAGGTGATCAAGCCACTTTCCAAGTACTCGAAGTTTGTAGTAGTCATGAGCTTTGCCGTGTGCTGCTCGAACGCCTTCCAGGCCTTCCTTGAAAACGGGGTTCCTCCGTTTGCCGGCAAAGGCAGCCCGATTCGCTTTACGCTCGACATCACCAAGGCAAGCGAAGACTGGACGATGAGCTTGTGGAAACGTGCAGTTTCCTCGTGGTCTCTTCGCGGTCCGCGCGACATTGACACACCCTACGTCGTCGGCGTCAATGAAAAGCGCACGTTCAACACGGATCCAAAAGCCGCTCCCCTGCCCGCTTCCGGCAATCTGAAACTGCTCGGCAAAACGGAACTGCCGTTTGCTCCCGAAGGTGTCTTCGGTCTGGGTACCGTCACGGGCGTGAGCTTCAATGAAAAACTCAATAAGTTTGCCTTCGTGACGAACAATGCCGGCATCTACTACACCGACAGCGCTATCAAGAACGTAACTGATCACGCCATTCTCGATCGACCTAACGGCAACGACATCCGCGTGACGGTCGACGCCGACTTCTGGGGTAACAATCTCGTGGCCATGGCGCAGAACAAGACGTTGTGGGGGACGAAGCTCGTTGACCCCGAAAAGGTTGATCCCTAGTGGCAGTGGCGCGTTTTCCGCGAAGCTTCTCCGGCATTTGCCGATGTCTGGAAGACCGCGCGTCCTCGTTTCAACACTTCGCGCGCTCGTCTGAGCTACACCACCAATGTGACGTTTGACGCACTCAATCAGGCTCACATTCTGACCGTGCCGGACAACAAGCAGAAACACTCGATTCTTGCTATTTTCGACATGAGCGACCGCAAGGTTCTGTCTGAGCGCAACCTCAAGGCACACGCATCGTTTGGCAAGATCGGCAAGCCGCTCGACTACTACGCCGTGGGTCTTGAAGCCGTGGGTAACAAGCTTCTGGCTGTCTCCGCGCAGTACAACACGTTGCTGGTGATTGATCCCGAGCGCGCCGTGATCGAAAAGACGTTCGCTCTGCCCGAAATGGTCAAGCCGCACTCGCTTACCGTCGCCAACGGCGAACTCTTCATCCTCGGCCTTGAAGGCAACAAGAACGTGATCTACCGCGTCGAAATGCCGTCTCTCTAAGACCAAAGCAAACCAAACGCAAACCGGCACCGTCGCTTTGCGTGACTGAAGCCTTCCTCGAAAAACCCGATTCAGGGTGCATCGGGGAAGGCTTTTTCGTTGGTCAGTCGGCAATTTCTACTGACGCTCCGGATTGAACTTGGCGTCGTACTCCAACAGGAACTTCGCCAGCGTCGGATCGTTGAAATCGGCAAACATGGGCTTTCCTCCGTCAAGCGCCCGAATGGCGTCAAGATCTTCGGCGGAAAGTTCAAAGTCATCAATCGAGAAGTTCTCTACGAGACGTTCGCGGTGCACCGATTTCGGAATCGCGATGACGTCCTCGGCCATCAAAAAGCGCAGTGCCGTCTGAGCTGCCGTCTTGCCGTACTTTGCACCGATTACCGTTAACGTAGGATGCGTAAAGATACCGTTTCTGCCTTCGGCAAGCGGCGCCCAGGCCATCAGACGCGTGCCGTAAGGAGCCATCAGCTCGCGCATACGCTTTTGCTGAGAAAACACGTGAGTTTCGAGCTGCAAAACGGCGGGCTTGACTTCTATATTTTCGACAAGGTCCACAAAGCGTGCGTCGACAAAATTGCTCAGTCCGATCGCCCTGACTTTGCCAGCCTCCAATGCTTTTTGCATCGCCCGATACGTACCGTAGTAGTCGCCGAAAGCCTGGTGGATCAGCAAAAGATCGATGTAGTCGGTCTCAAGCTTTCTGAGCGACTCGTCGATGCTTTTTGCCGCACGCTCGTCGCCGGCGTTGGAAATCCACACTTTGGTGACAAGAAACAGATCTTCGCGCGCAATGCCGCTCGTGCGCCAGGCGCGACCAACGGCAGCTTCGTTGTAGTAAGCCTGCGCTGTATCAATCATGCGGTAGCCGACATCAAGCGCGCTTCGAACGGCTGCTTCACAATCCTGCGGAGAAATCTGAAAAACCCCGAAACCTTGCAACGGCATTTCAACGCCGTTATTGAGCGTAATCGTCTTCATGTTGCTGCCTCCTTTTTAATCGTGAATCTTGTAAGTGCCGATCGCACGCACGGTTGCAAGATCCATATCGTTGTAAATGGGGCTCTTCTTTTCGTCCAAAGCAGAGATGGCCGCCATTTCGGCATCAGACAAGCGGAAATCAAAAATGTTGAAGTTCTCGCGGATGCGATCGGCGCGAATGCTCTTGGGGATCACAACGACGCCTCGTTGATTGAGCCAGCGCAAAATGACGGCCGCAACGCTTTTACCGTGCGAAGCAGCGATGCCAGTGAGCACCGGATGGGCAAAGACATTCTTCTGGCCTTCGGCAAACGGCGCCCAAGCTTCGTGCACGATGCCTTCGGCCTTCAGAAACGCATTGGCATCTTGCTGCTGTTGGAACGGATGCGTTTCGATCTGGTTGACCGCGGGCTTGACTTCGTTGTGCAGGAACAGATCCTGCAGACGTTCGTTGGAAAAGCTCGTCACGCCGATCGCACGAATGCGGCCTTCCTTGTGCAAGCGCTCAAGAGCACGCCAGGCGGCGTAGTAATTGCCATAAGGCTTGTGCAGGAGATAGAGGTCAATGTAGTCAAGACCGAGTTCGGATAAGGAGCGATCAAAAGCGCGCAGCGCGTCGTCATATTCGTAGTCCTGCACCCACAGCTTGCTTGTGACGAAAACGGATTCGCGCGGCAGTCCGCTTTCACGAATCGCCTCACCCACTTCGCGCTCGTTGAAGTAACTGGCCGCCGTATCAATCATGCGATAACCGACTTCCAGCGCTTCAAGAACGGCCGCCTTCGTTTCACTTTTGTCGATCTGATAGACTCCGAAACCAACGGACGGCATCATGACGCCGTTATTCAGACGAACTTCTCTCATACTTAAATTTCCTTTGTTTTTCAGATTTCTATACGATTAACACCGCACTTCTTCGTCTGAAATCCTAGGAATTTTCGTCTTTAGGCGAAAGAGCCAAATAAGGGAGAAAATATCACTTTTCGTGGTTTTCGGAGATCAACCTTGTCGAACGCAAACACCATCGAAACGCTAACAAACCGGAACGACGCCGCGTTGCGTTTTTACAGCGATCTGTCGGAATTGCTGCACGACATCGGCTCATCTCGCATCATGCATATCGTGCTCACGCAAGGAAACTTAAGTTTTCTACACCAGGCCACGCGCTACAACGCGGCTCCGGGCGACTACATCATTCTGCCCAATGCGGCGCTTGCTCAGGACTTTGCGGCCTCAAACGACTTCAAGGCGCTGCTCTTTTCACTATCTCCTTCCATCGGCAACCGACTGGCACTGCGCTCCAACTACGGCATCATCGGTCACTTGTCGCTGCTGCAAAACCCGGTGATGCGTCTGGCCGAAGCAGACTTCATGCGCTGCCGAACCGACATTGAAAGACTGTACGAGCGATGGCTTGCAACCGGACACTACTTTCACGAGGAAATGGTCGGACATCTGCTTGCTGCACACATTCTTGATCTCTACGACATCCACGCACGCAATTGCCTGCCGGAAGACTTCCCGACGCGCGCCGCAGAACTCTTGCGCCGCTTCACCGAAGAATTGGCCAGCGGCAGTTATCGCCGTTACCGAAATCTGGATTGGTACGCCGAAAAGCTATGCGTCACGCCGCACTACCTCTCGGAAATCTGTCGGCGAGCAAGCGGACGCAGCGCGGGTTACTTCATCGACCTATTTACGCTACAGGAGATTGCGAGACTGCTCGCCAACAAACGACTCTCTGTTGCCCAGATTGCCGAAGAGCTTTCGTTTTCTTCGGCGTCTTACTTTACGAGATACGTCAAGAAACACTTCGGCATGTCGCCCAAGGCCTTTCGCAATGCCGGATCCAACTAAATCGTTTCGCTTCAGCGGCAGCTGGCCTCACTTTCTGATAGGACAGGAATACGGCCATTTAGCGGAAAAATAACCGCCTATTTGTAATCTTTTATATTTGATTGCGCTCGCAGAAAAATTCTCCGGTCGTGACCTTTTTTGGTTGCCGAATTCGCTTACGACCACGTCGACTGTCGCTCACTGATTCGGAATGTGTTCCGCATTCTTACCGTTTCCGCGATTTTTGTGGATCTGATTCCTCATTCCAAGATCTTTTCTGAGTAATTTTACAAATCATATATAGTCTTTAAAAAAGACAAAATTCTGCCTTTATTCAGCTCAAGCCGAAGAACAGATCAGTTTTTCGAGGCAACATAAAAATTCCGTCAAAGGCAGAAATTGGCAAAAAGTGTGCACGAACGCCGGCTTTTTCGGGGACATGAAAGCCGAAGAAGTGCCGATGGATGCTTTCCTGAAGCTCACGCATTTTCCCATCGTGATCTTCTACAGCGACTACATTCCGAAAACTCCGACCAGGCATCCACACAACGACTACTGGCGCGCGGCTTCTGAAATGGCCGATCTCTTTGCCGCAGCAGTTAACCGTCACGGCGGCGATGCGAAAGTGATCCGTCTTCCTGACGTCGGCATTTACGGTAACTCGCACTTTCCGTTTGCTGAAAGAAACAATCAGGAAGTTGCCCAAGCATTGAAAGCTTGGCTTTCCGAGAAGAAACTGGACGGGTGCCGCCAGACTATGTGGTTGATTGCCAAACTCTACTTTGCTCTGCATCTCCTATCAAAAACGCCCGGAACTCACGAGTCCCGGGCGTTTGAGTCAGCACAGACTAGCTGAGGTTAGGAGATGGAAATCAGAAGAAGCCTCTCTTTGCTTCCGAAAGAGAAATGTAGATGTTCTTGTGCTGGCTGTAGTGCTCGAGCATCATCTTATGCGTTTCTCGACCGATGCCGGACTTCTTGTAGCCGCCAAACGGCGTGTGAGCCGGAAGCTCGTTATAGGTGTTGACCCACATACGACCGGTACGAACGCCTCGAGCCACACGCAGGGCACGGTTGATGTCGCGCGTCCACACGGCGCCGCCGAGACCATATTCGGAGTCGTTGGCCATGGCGACAACCTCTTCTTCCGTACGGAACTTGATCACCACGGCGACCGGCCCGAAGATTTCATTCTGCGCGACCGCCATATCGTTGGTGACGTTACCGAGAAGCGTCGGCTGCATGAAGGCACCGTCTTCAAAACCGGGCACCTTGGCAGCTTCGCCGCCCACCAGAACCGTTGCTCCTTCCTTCTTGGCCGTTTCAACCCAACCGAGAATCTTTTCGAGCTGACGCTTGTTGATCTGAGAGCCCATCTGGGTCTGCATGTCCATCGGATCGCCCACCTTGACGGCCTTAAAGGCTTCGACAAGCTTAGCGACAAATTCGTCATAGATGCCTTCCTGCACGAAGATGCGGGAACCGGCGCAGCACACCTGACCCTGGTTAAAGAGAATGCCGATCTGGGCGCCTTCAATTGCCTTGTCAATCTGGCAGTCATCAAAGTAGATATTGGCCGACTTGCCGCCGAGTTCGAGCGTTGCCGGAATCAGACGGTTGGCCGCAGCCTTGGCAACGTCGTAGCCCACTTCGGTGGAACCCGTAAAGGCAAGCTTGTCAAAGCCCGGGTGATCGAGCATCGCCTGACCGGTCGAAGCGCCTCGTCCGGTGATGATGTTGACGACGCCTGCCGGAAGCACGTCATTGAGAATTTCACCCAGCACGAGAAGCGAAAGCGGCGTCGTGGACGAAGACTTGATCACCACCGTGTTGCCTGCGGCCAATGCCGGAGCAATCTTCCAGGCCCCCATCAGCAACGGGAAGTTCCACGGAATGATCTGGCCGACCACGCCGATCGGTTCACGCAGAACCATGGAGAGCGAATTTTCATCGATCATGACGGCTTCGCCCTCGTCTGCGCGCAAGCAGCCCGCGAAATAGCGGAAATGATCCGACGACAGCGGAACGTCGACGAGCGTCGTTTCGCGAATCGGCTTGCCGTTATCTTGAGTTTCAACGGCAGCCAGCTCCTTGGCGCATTCGTCGATCTTGTCGGCAATCTTGAGCAAAAGCGCCGCACGTTCTGCCGGCGACTTCGCCGCCCATGTGGGAAACGCCTTTCGAGCAGCCTGAACGGCGCGATCAACATCGGCCGGAGAGGCGTTAGCACAGACGGCGAGCTGTTCGCCGCTTGCCGGGTTGGTCGTCACAAAGGTTTCTCCGTTTTCGGCGTCCACCCACTGTCCGTCAATCAGCAAGCCGTAGCGATCCTTAATAAACTGAGCCATTGCAAATTTCCTTTTCTCTAATTTCAACGTTGCGGTAACCGGTTTCCGGCCTCGTCAGAGTCCTGAAGCCTTCCGCGCTGAGATTTATCGTAAATCCAGCGCGAACGGCGATTCAATACGTCGAAGGTCGGTGTCCTCCTCCGACGATCGGCCTAAGAAATCTCTCTCAAAAGACCCTCAGTCAGTCTGTTCGGCTCAGTCTGTCATCGCGTTACGAGAAAAAGAAACGTTGGCATGAGTATGTCCGATTGCCCGAACGACGCCAATTCTCAGCAATTGCTTGGTTACTTGCGTAAGACAAATTGAGCAAATGACGTATTGACTCTCCTTTCGGCCGATCGGAAAATCCATTAGCCGCGCTTGCATACGCGTACATAGATAAATTCAATCGGGAGATAAAAAATGAATTTGATGCGAATCGGCCTTACCGCCATGATGACCGCCGTTCTTTCCATGGGCATCGCCTGCGCTCAGGAACCGGTGGATCCGCAGCCTGCCAAGCCGCTCACTTACGTGCATCCGTCCTACCATAAGGTGACGCCGGATGTGGCCAAGAAGATGATGGAAGAAGGCGTGGTTCTGATTGACGTTCGCGAACCCGATGAATTCGCCGAAGGCCACGTCAAGGGTGCCGTCAATGTGCCGATGTCGGTTCTCAAGCCCGGCATGAAGCTCAAGGCCGTTCCCAACTTTGAAGACAAGGTGCTCGTGCAGTGCAAATCGGGCGTTCGCGCTGAAAACGCCTCGAAGATTCTGATTGAAACGGGCTACAAGAACGTTTACAACGCTTACGGCACGTCTCAGTGGAAATACGGTCTCGTGAAGTAATCGCCTCACAACTCGCGATTTTCAAGACCTGTGATCGGTCGGCAAACGCCAAACTGCGGCTTGCCGGCCGATTTTGTTTGTGGTAACGCAAGTTACGGCTTGGTCGTCGTGTGCGAGAACCTGACGTTGGTAATCATGTTCTGGTTGCGATCGCTCGTACCGGTTTTGTGCACCGTCACGGGAACCTGACCGGCAGTGCCGTTGCCCCACTGGACCTTCGCCGAATACAGCACGCGCGTGCCCCAGTAAAGCGTACCTTCGAGAAAAACCGTGTACGAGCCAGCAGGAACAGGCTTGCCTTGGTTGTCCTTTCCGTCCCAGGCATAGTGCAGAGAGCCGTTTGACAGCGTTGCACCGCTTACCGCATCAACCTGAGCGGATGTCATTTGGGCAGGATTGAAACGCGCCACCCAAGTCGGCACGGCATCCGGCCGCTCGGAAAACCCACGCGTTGCGGTAAAGCGCGTCATGAAAATCGTGCGAACCGGCTTGCCGGCCTCGTCTTCCACCCAGATCGCGTATTGACTTGAGGCAATGCCGCCGCGTTGATGATCAAAGGTAATGTCAAGGCGCTCCGGAACCTTACTCGTTTGCTGCGATTGATCGTCCGCAAACGTATTTCCACTTGCAAGAAATGAGGAGACTGCGAAAAGAACAGCTGCCAATCGGAGTTTTTTCATGGTCGTCTCCTTCATCCGAAACGGGATGCTTCCGACGGTGTTATCCGAAAAGTTTGTCGTAGGCGATTTTGTCCGAGCCGCGAAGTTCCACAAAGCCGCAGCGGATATAGCCTTCCTTTTCAAAGACATGCTGCATGCGCGTGTTGTCGGGGCTCGTGTCGGCGCGCAGATACGTTACGCCTTTTTCTTGACAAATTCGTTCACATTCACGCAAAAGTACCCCGCCCAAACCTTGTCCGCGGTAATCGGGACTGATGGCCATACGGTGCAGGACTCCGCTCGGCTCCTCGGAACGCCATTGTCCTTTGATGGCGTCGTAGGCGGGTTCTCCGCCGAAATCAATGCAAATGTAGCCTGCAATGCAACCGGATTCGTCCCTGAGTACATAACCTCTGCCCGCTTCAATATCGGCCGCCACGTGCTCGCGTTGCGGATATTCAGACGTCCATTGCACAAAACCTTGTTTACGCTGAAAAGCGCGGCCTTGTTCAATTAAGTCATAACAGGCGTCAACCTCGCTCAAATGAGCCAGGCATAAAGCAAACATGAACAGTCTCCAAATCAGTTTTTGTCGCTGCCAAGAAGCACCGAACACCTTCCAAAAGTTAGCATTCTAGGAAAATTTCCCGACTGCAACGATCTCAACTATTGGGCAACTCGTTGCAAAATCTCCGCAGCAGCAGCGTGCACCTGCGGAAGGTTCAAAAGCGTGTGCGGAGCCTGCGGCAACAGAAGAATGGATGCGTTGGGATTGTGCTGCAGAGCTTCCCGTGCGTAACCGAATGCCGAATCGTTATCGAGATAAGAATTCGCACGACTGAAGAATTTGTCGCAGAGGCTCATGACATTTAAGACGGCCAAATCATCAGGCAAAACCGAACGCGGAGCTTCAACATGGTAATTGGCCTCGCACGACCATGAAAAGATCAATTTGGCCTTTTCCCGAATCGGTAACTCTGTCGAGTCAAACCGCGCCGCAGCTACACCGCCCTCACTGGTACCGCCCACCGCATAAACGCCCCCGAACCAAGCCTCTTCAAAAAGTCTGCGCGCCGCATAAAGAAGCTCAACACTGCGCATGGCATGAACGGCTTCGTAATCGCTTTTGGCAACCGGAGAGGTATACGTGATGCGATTGGGTGTCTGCATCGAATCCGGCACCACCACGGCCCAGCCGGTTTCCTGCGCAATGAAGCGCGCGAATTCCCGAATCGCCGTCGTGATGCCGGAGCTGCCATGCGCAAACATCAAAGTCGGATAGCGGTCGCTGAAGCATTCTTTGCAGGCTGCCGCAGGCGTCGTTTCAATCACGTGCTCGGGATCTTGCTCATGAGGCAATACCAAAAACGCGTTGTCCCACACCGCCTGCAGCGTCGCTTCATTGTGCTCGCGAACGCTTCCTTCGACCTTTCCGGTCAATTCGATAGCCATATCTCACCGCCTATGAAAAAAAGGCCGACCGACGCGGTCGACCCGAAGCAAATTAGAACATTACGGAAACTGTGATGAGCATCGTGACGTAGCCGACCAAGCACGGAATGACCGTGCGCTTGACCATTGTCAGAGGATTAACCTTGGCAAAGCCTGCCACGATGATGACGACGCCTGCCACCGGCGAAATCGCGCGCAGCATTTCGCTTGCAGTGTGCATCATCAGCATGATCGAAATGCCGTCGCTGTTGAGATGCGCAGCCACGTCAGGAATGATGTGCGCCAGACTCGTGAAGGCAGCAACGCCAGAACCCGTAAGCACCGTCACCACGCCGATCACAGCCGACAGGAACACGCCCGTACCGGTTTCGCCCAAACCGATGTGCTTGGCGCCTTCGATGAGCATATTGACGATGCCAATGTTCTGAAGACCTGTTGCAAAGAAAGCCGCCACGAAGATAAGACCCACGGTACTCGTAAGAATGCTGCCCATGCCCTTGAACATCGCAAAGCTCAGGTCAAACGACTTCTTGGCGTCGCGACGAACGATCAAATCCACGAAGAAGGAAAGCACCCAGGCAATGAACATGGCCGTGGCCACATTGAGCGTGATGCTCTGATACACCATCTTGTTGAAGATGAGCAGCAGCACGATCGGGATGATCGGAAGCACCGCATAGATCGCGGGAACGTTTTCAAGCACCTTGCGCTTTTCTTCGAGCTCCTGCAGGTCAGCTGTTTCGCCCTTGATGTTGTCGTGCTTGTCAAACCAATACTGAACCACCACGTGAGCGACAGCCATCGCAAGAATCGTGGGAACGGCCATCGGCAATTGGTACTGCACCAAATACTGGATGGGATCGAGATGCACGAGTTCGGCTGCCATCACAGCCACACCTGAGGCCGGCGCATAACCGATGGCAAGTACGCTTGCAACAACCGCAGCCGCCGCCAAACTTGAACAACCCACGCGAATAATGAGCGGATAAACCGTCACGACCATCAGCATCGCAAGACCCGCGGCCGATGTGATGATGAGTCCCAAGCAGTGGCCGAAGATGAAGACCGCGGCCAAAATCAGGTACGGGTTCTTAATAAGGGACAAGGGCTTGGCGCAAACCGTCACAAAACGGTCCGATGCGCCGATTGCCTTCATGTATTCGGCAAAGCCGCCCGAAACAAGGATGATGAAACCGACGCCGGCAATCTGCGTACGTGAAATGGCGCGCAGCAGTTCCATGAAATCAAAGCCGACGAACCCCGTAGCTGCTGCATTTTTGGGAAGGAAAGACGTCAGACCACCGGCGACCGCCAGAATGTTGAGCGCCAAGCCGCCCAACAAAAGCACCATGTTGACCTGATACTTCTTGACAACGGCCCACCCCGTCAAGAACAGAATGACAATGCCGATCCATGGAAGGATGCTCTGCATGATCGATCTCCTGTTAGGTTTTGTTGTTGTCGGAGAAGTCTAACAAACCGCGGCAGAGGCGTTGAATACGGGCACTTGCAAGGCGCTGCGGTTTCATGCTCGACCAAGGTCTTCAGATGGTCGTCAACTCCCATCTTTCGACGTATCAACAACGTCCGAAAATACGCCTAAACGCATTTTGCAACATTGCTGTCCAAAACAAAATCTGATACGAGGGCGACTTTTCTGGCAAAAGAAAATTGAATCTGTCCAAAGCAAATTCGAGGCTCTCGACTGAGCCTCAGCGCCAATAAAAAACGGCGGAGACCGTATACCCCAACCTCCCGGGTCGCTAGATCACAAGCGCATTGATTCGGATCAAATTGCTCGCAAATAAATTTTTGAGCCTTTGATATTCCTGCATTTTTTCTGGCGGAGAAGTGCAGGAATTTTTATTTTTGCTAAAATAGATGCATATTTTCTACTGCGCATCTATTATGCCTCAAATCACCGATAATTCCGGCAAATCTTGGTCCTTGATGTCCTGTAAGGACTCGGCCGGTCGCGTCTAATATGCAAGAGCTGCCGCGGCGCGGCGACACTGTCATCGGCAACGACGTGTGGATAGGCCGAAAGGCCAAGATCATGTCGGGCCACATGCACAGCTGCATTTCGTCTATCAGGTTTTCGGCAAGGAGGAGGGAGATGATTTCCCCACTGCCCACCAGCCAGATATCTTTCCCCGTTTCGAGCGATTTAAGCTGCCGGACAAACGTCAAGGCATCGCGGCTGATAATCCCGACCTGCCCGGAGTCTGCCGCTTGAATGGAGCGCGAAAGCACCCACGTCTGTTTCCCGGCGTAAGGCCAGTCGCAGCCGAAGCCGAGGATGGCGCGGTAGGTGTTGCCGCCCATCAGCAACGTGCCCACCGAGTCATAGAACCGATGATAGCCGTAATCTTCTTCATCGGACTGGTAAGAGTCCAGCCACTCCACGCTGCCATCTGCCGTGGCGATGTAGCCGTCGAGCGAGGCGGCGACATATAGTTTCAACAGTCTCATAGCGAAGTGTCTTTTTTATACATCCGCATCTGTTCTCCGTCGTCGCCCTTCACCATGCACAGGTATGCCCAGCCGTAGCGCTCGTAGAACGAGGTATGTTCCGTGATGAGGTAGAGCGTGCCGATGCCTTTCGCCGCCATATCCTTGCAGATATGTGCCAAGAGGTGTCCGGCAATGCCACGACAGAGCAGTTCCGGCTCGACATACAGGGCGCAGACATTCGGCGTCAGGTCCTTGCGGTCGTGGAAATCGTTCGCTATCACACCGGCTCCGGCAATGATCCGCCCTCCATCCACCACAATATGCCATGGCGGGACAGCCGCCGTTCCCCGGATGCTCTCGTCAATGCTTGTCAGGTATTCTTCCAAAGGAATTTCCCATTTCTCCTGAAACCAGCGTGCCGCCGGGATGCGCCATGCAGGATGGGAATGAAGTGAAATGATATTGTCGTTCATCGAGAACTCAAAATTTTCAAAAATGCACACGTACAGTACGCCGCTTGAATTGTCTACCACTAAATCGCCTCGTGAATAAACCATGAGTTGATGGAATGTGGCTATTTGGACAAGGGTTATCCCCCCCCCTTGATATTCTTGCCTTTCACCTTGTAAAAATTAATTAAGCAGAGCGATGATCAGAAAGGAACTGTGTGGTTCTTGTCGGCATTTCCGATTAAGGCGCATCGATACTTACAAAAGAAAGTAGCTCAACAGCCTCTTGTTGTTGCTAAACACTGCAACTCTCCAATCTTTTCGCTGATGATCTTTCGAAAGCTTTCTTGGTGCCTGAGATGCTGTTGTTAAATCAGGCTTGTGATTCGACGAGCCATGTTTCTGGAGATCAAAACTCATGACATCTTTCACGCTCAAGAGAACGGCCATTGCCGTACTTGTTGCCCTCAGCGCCGGGACAGCTCTTGCCGCTGATCTAACCGTTGAAACCGGAGTGACACGCGAAGACTCTGCACCAGCCAGTTATGAATCACTGACCGTTAACGGCACCTACACCAACGCCGCTAATAACAACGTTTCGGCTGACAGTGTCGTCTCCAGCGGCACCTTTACCAACAACGGTACTTTCACGGCCGGAACTTTCGAGGTGACCGGTGGTAAGTTCGCAAACTCAGGAACTCTTAACACTGAAACATTTTCACTATCTGCTCCGATCGGAACAGAATTTGGTGGCCAAATTACCGCTTCCGAAAGCATAACCATCTTTTTGACAGGATACGCCAACAGAATTGGTGACGATTTGGTGCTCGATACGCCGCACTTGGTTCTTGATGATAAGGATTCAGCAAGTCAGGCCGGCATTATTTTTTCTAACCAAGCTCAAGTCGACAACATTGATGAGATCACCGTTATTTCGGACGGCCTAAAAACAGGGGTAATAGTTGACGACAATGCCTCCTTAACCTTCAAGACAGTCAATCTTGTTCATCAAGCCGAAGATCAAGATGCTCGCGTGGAAGTCTACTCAGGCGGAAAAGTTACAATCGAAAATCTGAATGTTTCAGGCACCAAAGGATTAGTTCAGACCAACGCCAGTGCCAGTGCCACAATTAACAATATTGTTGTGGGCGAGGGCAGTGTTCTGAATCTACAAACGAATACTGCCGGCGGGACAGAAGCTAACTATGGTACATTTACTCTTTCCAACGTATATGTCGAGAAAGACGGTAACTTCCGAATTTCAGTGTATAACGATGTTCCCGACGCTCATGTTTCTGCCGATAATCTTTCCATCACCCTCGAATCTGGAGCTATTGCAGACTTCGGCGGTTGGAAAAACGAAGAGGACACAACGTGGCGCCCCGATGGCATCTCTTTGACGGCCGACACCCTGACAGTCAACGTCCTTGACACAACCGATTTGCCCACGGTTTATCTGTCCGGCGCAGAGGGAATGACGAACATTGAAACACTCTCGGTAGTTGCTACCGGCGACAACAACACCGGCAATGCTCAGCAGGATCTTGATAAATTGGCCGATGTTGTACAAACCAACGTAAAAGGTGGTGCTGGCGGCAGTAACGTCTCCACACCTATAACATCAAACACTATTTCGGATATCACCCTCACTCAAGAAGCTAACGATATTTATGACGGTGCTACTGCAACCGTTGATGAAAATGGCACTGTGACGGGAATTCGGTCAACCGGCAATGACAATATCGACGGCATCGTGGGTACGGCATCGACTGGCTTCCTGCTGTGGCGCGACGAGATGACCTCTTTGAACCGTCGCCTGGATGATCTTCGCGACAGCAGTGCTCATTCCAATGGTCTGTGGGCGCGTGCGTACAACAGCCGTTCGGAATTCGGTGCCCGCAATATCACGTCCAAGTACACGGCGATTCAAGTCGGTTATGACCGTCAGATCGCCAACGGGTTCTGGCTTGGCGGGGCCTTCTCCTATACGGATGGCGAACATGAGCTTGCCGCCGGTTCTGCTGACAATTCTCTGGCTGCATTTACTCTGTACGGAACCTGGATGCACGAAAACGGCCTCTTTGTGGATGTGACCGGTAAGTACGGCCGCATCGACAATGAATTCGACATCGCAATCGGAAGTGAACTCTCCGAAGGTGATTACGACACGAATGCCTGGGGCCTTTCGGTGCAGGCCGGATGGCGTTGGCAACCGAACGACTTCTTTGTCGAACCGCAGGTCGAATTGATGTACGGCCGGATGTCAAGCGCCGACTACACGACTTCGACCGGTATGCATGTTGACCACGACGCCGTGGATACTCTCATCGGCAGAGCCGGTATTCGCGTCGGCGTAGATTATCCGGAAAACCGCGGTCGCATTTATGTGCGTGCTTCTGTGTTGCACGACTGGCAGGGCGAAGCTGACTATAGCTTCACCAAGGGAGACGCATACAGAACCGAAACCGATGACTTGAGCGGCACCTGGTACGAAGTCGGTGTTGGCGCCAACTTCAACGTCACCGACAATTTCCATTTGATCGGCGACCTGCAAACAAGTCACGGCGGGGAAGTCGACACTGACTACCGTATCAACTTTGTTGCACGATACAGCTTCTAACTGAAATCAAAGACGCCTTCCGGCGCTCATGGACATAAATCCCGCAAGCGGTACAAAAGTCGTTTGCGGGATTTTCATGGATGCGACCATTGCTGTCCAAAACAAAATCTGATACGAGGGCGACTTTTCTGGCAAAAGAAAATTGAATCTGTCCAAAGCAAATTCGAGGCT
>ENA-ORSG01001124-ORSG01001124.1-human-gut-metagenome-genome-assembly--contig:-NODE-1124-length-18035-cov-14.495495_pt1 | contig 18035 bp, 14 predicted proteins | sample MGYA00242189_ERZ509156 | MGnify/ENA primary metagenome ERZ509156 (study PRJEB26280, sample SAMEA2338666) | human gut metagenome | biome: human gut; feature: human-associated habitat; material: faeces...
CTCACTACATTTTGCGCGTCGCTAGCGCTCCTTCAAAATGTGTTCGCTGTGCACCCATAGGGCGATACCACAACCCTCGGCCCGAAGGGCCGTCAAACTTAAGAACCCTCCGACCGTCAGGCCGGTCAATCCTAAGAACCTTTTTCCACAACCCTTCTACACAACCCGCCGCCGACAGGCGGCCACAACCCTCGGGCTGGAAGCCCGTCAACCCTCACGCCGCAGGCGTGTCCCATACCCCGTTTACCCTCTGCTTATCTTCCTGAAGAATGATATAATAATAAATAATTCAAAGCTTTCAAAGGCAAAGGAGAAAGGACAATACTATGTCAACCACATTAGGAGCGGATTTCCGCAGCCCCACGTTCTGGCAGCGGCTTGCTTTTATTATCGGGATTACCCTGGTGGGTACCTTTTTATACTCCGTAGGCGTCAATGCCTTCCTGGTACCTCATCAGTTCCTTTCCGGCGGGCTCACCGGTATAGCCATGGTGCTCTACTACCTCACAGGCTTCCCCATCGGCATGGCAAATCTGCTTATGAACATTCCTATCCTTCTTCTTTCCCTGAAATTCATGGGGAAATTCTACACCCTCATTACCATTCTGGGTACCGTGTGCTGCTCCGTTTTCATTGACCTGACATCCTTCCTGGCAGACTACAATGTGGTGAAAGAGCCGCTGGTGGCAGCTATTTCCGGCGGCGTGGTGCTGGGCCTTTCCATGGGTCTCCTCTACCGATATAACAGCAACACCGGCGGCCTGGATGTGGTGGGAGCCATTTTGAAGAAATATTACAATCTGGAAATCGGCTACGTGGTTTTCGCCCTGAACTTTGTCATTGTCACTGCCGGCGCCTTCATCTTTACCCTGGAACCGGCCATCTGCACCCTGATTTCCATGTATATTAATGCCAATCTCTCCAGCCGCATTGTCATCGGCTTTGCCCAGAGAAAGGCTGCCTTCATCGTGTCCGACAAGCCTCTGGAAATTTCAGATGCCATCCTTCGGAATATCCATCACGGCGCCACTCTTCTCTACGGCCAGGGCGCTTTCTCCGGCGTAGAAAAGAAAATCGTCTTCGCCATTGTGGACCTCACCCAGATTACCAGGGTGCGCCATCTCATCGAAGACATAGACCCTTCGGCCTTCCTTTTCATTATGAATACCACCGACGTCATAGGCCGCGGCTTTACCAGCCCCCTTTCCACCGCCAGAACCATGCCCAAGTCCGTGCGCTATACCTGCGATAAGGATGGAAATATGATTCCTACCCACATGTGGTCCTATGAAATGGAAGCAGAAGCCCATCCGGAAGTGGACAAGCAGGAACCGCCCCGGGAAGACGGGAAGTAAAGGGGCGCTGACCGCTGGGAAGGTATGTAACAGACTTTCCGCTCATTGCCTGCAGGGCCTGTTAAATCTGAGAACCCTCCGGCCCATGGGACCGGAGGGTCTGAACCATTCGCACCGGTAGGTGCCTTTTTATCAGCAAGGAGATTATGATGGAATACCTCATTGACGACAACTATGTACCTTTGGACGGTACCCTTGGAAACGTGGAATACCTGATGGAAAAGATCCTGCTGGATGCCCAGTATATGGAAAATCTGGCAGAACGCCTGGACGATAACGATGATGATTATGATGATGATTATGATGATGACTATGATGATGACTATGATGATGAAGACGAGGATCATGAAGGCCGTGCCAGCCTGGAGATCATCAAACTGAAGGGCCAGATCCGGCTGCTCCAGATGGAAAAGGAAATGCTTCGGCAGAATTTGGCAACGGTGACGAGCATGGTAGAAGACTTGAGAAGGGATGCCGAGGAAGCAAAGGACAAGGTGCATAAGCTCAGGCACGACATCGACTGGTACGGAGAGAAACGATAAGATTTTGTCCCATGGAGATTACTATAAGAATAGAGAGACCGAAAGGTCTGGGCTTTATTCCATCCATTTCCCGAAGCCCTTGATCCATGGAAAAGGGGAAGGAAAAGGGCGCTTCCTTAATCCCACCTCTTCGGTGTACCAATCATCGGAATATTGTTCTTGTTGATGGTTCTAAAAGTACAAGTCGGACTCAGCCCGCAGCCGGAAGCTGACTGCTTTCGGATCTGCATGCAGCGGCTCTTTCCAGCCGACTGGTATTTAATGACAAATGATTCATATACGGCATGTACCGAGATTCTTCGCTGGCGCTCAGAATGACTGCAGTGGAGGCAAGAACGTAACGCTGGAGGCTGTGAAAAAATGGAAATCATTTCTTCACAGCCCTTTTCAATGGCTTCCTTTCCGGTAAATGACAGTCAGCTGCTCGCCGGCATCGTCATCTCGAGCGGGTGACCTGCCGGTATGGGTGGTAAAGACTTTGGGCTCTAATGAAACGCAGAGCCGAGAGATCTCCTGCCACCATGGGCTTGCCACATTTCGGAGTGAGATTTCTCCACTCTGTGGAGACTCTGCATAGAGTCTCCAAGTCAGCCGAAGTTGGCCTCTAGCCTGCACAATAAGAGGCTTTCCTATTGGCGGCTGACCGGCTGCGGTCGAAATGACGGGAGGTGGGGTGATATCGGTGTTATTCATGCATTTCTTCACAGCCCTTCCGCGATAGCGGTGAGGATAGACCTTTGCTGCGCAAAGGCGCCGACAGGCGGCATTAAAACTCATCGCCCCAAAGGGGCGATACCACAATCCTCGGCCCGATAGGGCCGTCAAACCTGAGAACCTTTGCGCCGTTAGGCGCATTAAACGTAAGAACCCTTTCGTTCACAACTCTTCTACACAACCTGCGGCGGAGCCGCGCCTTTTTTTTAAAACTTGCGGCGGAGCCGCCACCACCACCCTCTGAACCCTTTGAACCTTTTGAACCCTCTGAACCCTCACACCGAAGGTGTGTCCAAGGGCGGCCACAACCTGCGGCGAAGCCGCGCCCCCTTGAACCCTTTGAACCCGGGCCGCGAAGCGGCCCTTTAATATCCTTTTATCTGCCCTTCGCCGCTCATGTCGAAAATGGGTCCGTAGGCGGCGTTGGCCAGGCCCTTGATGGCCCATACGCAGTTCTGGGAGGCGGAGTAAATATAGCGGTCTTCCACTGGTACAATGTGTCTGGCGGCCCGCATGGAGGCGATGGCGGGATTGGAGAGGAAGTCATCCCTGTATTTGGCGGCGCCGGTGGTATCAGAGGTACGGTCGGTGGATACGAAGAGCATGTCCGGGTCTGTCTTGATAATAAGCTCCGGCGATGTGGCCTGGCCGTTGACGCCGCCGGCCAGGGTGATGGCGTTGTCAATGCGGGCTGCTGTGAGGAGTTCGTTGAACATGGAGCCGGGGCCGCCGTAGCGGGTCATCTGGGATACCAGGTATACCACCGGCTTTTTTCCTGTTTCTTTGGAAAGGCGGCTTTGGATTTCCGAAAGGGTCTTGTCCATCTGGGAAATCACCTGGTTTCCCCGTTCTTTTTCGTCCACTGCTGTAGCAATGATGCGCACATCCTCTTTCACCTGGTCAATGGACCGGGGGCCGTCGATGACCACCACCGGAATGCCCAGGTTCCGGTAGAGATCCAGTTCTTTGCCGTCGGTATAGGTGGAGGCCACGATGAGGTCCGGCTTTGCTTCCGTCACCACTTCCATGGAAAGACCGGTAAGGGGGACGGTGAGGGGAATGTCTTTCGTTTCATTGGCAATATAGGAAATATTGGGGTCCCGGTCTGCTTCGGTGGCGGCCATCAGTTTGTCCGGCGTCACCACGGAAAGGAGCATGGTGTCGATGGAAGCGGAATTTCCCAGAATCCTCTTCGGCTTGGCAGGAATTACCACTTCTTTTCCTGTGGCATCGGTGACGGTATAGCTTTTTCCTTCTCCGACAGGTGCCATGGGCTTCATGCCGCAGCCGGAAAGGGATAGAAAAATGAGGAAACTGGCGCATAAAGCGCCGGCCTTTGCGTATTTCATCATAACCTCCCTGTACGAAAATATCAGCTTCATTATAGCATATAAAAAAATACTCATTTTAAACATTAAAAAATAGTTTACATAATCTGAGATTCATGTATAATAAAGGAGTAAGTTTATTAAGAAATTCATAATGGTTTGAATCCGACCGGAGAGACCGGCCGGAGGAGATGAAAAGAGAAGCGCGGTGAGGGGAAACCCGATTCCGCCACGGTCCCGCCGCTGTAAGGCTTCGGGAAGCACTGATTCATTCATAGAGTCTGCTTTCATAAGAATTTTCATGCACTGCTGCGTTAAATCGCTCGCTATTCGCGTCACCCCATTCCTTGCATTGCATGAAAATTCTAGGGAAGCACTGATTAATTCATAGAGTTTACTTTCATAAGAAATTTTATGCACTGCTGCGTCATGGGATTCCTTAAATAGCTCGCTATTTGCGTCATCCCATTCCTTGCATTGCATAAAATTTCAAGAATGAAAGCAAACACTGATTTAATCAGCGCTTCCCTAGAATGAAAGCAGACAATGACTTCATCGGTGCTTCCCTAGGGGAATTTCAAAATGTCACTGGGAAACCGGGAAGACGAAATCCCTGAGGAAGCTGAGTCAGAAGAACTGCCTTATGAATCAAATCCACCGTTTCGTGGGAAAAGGGTACGATGTATACTGCTTTTCCGGGATGCGGCTTGGTTTCATACGCCCGAATCAGGGAAATGAGGGAGGTATTTCTATGAACAGGAAAATTTTAGCAGCGTCACTGGCGGTTTTATCACTTTCCGGCGGCGCTTTTTGCGTTGAGGCGGCCGACATGCCGGTGTACACCTTAGATGGCATCGTAGTCACCGCCAGCCGCGTGCCGGAAAAGAAAATCGATTCCAACGCCGACGTGTCCGTGGTGACAGCGAAGGAAATAGAAGAGAAGCACTATGACGATGTGAGTGAGGCCATCCGCCATGTGCCGGGGGTGAATATTGCCAATTACAGTGGAAGCGGTCAGAATTACAGCACCAATCGAATTTATATTAACGGCTCTTCCAATGTGGTGGTTCTGGTAGACGGCATCCGCCGCAATATCAATGGTATTACCGGAAATACCGCCAATTTGGGAAGTCTGGTGAATATGGATACCATAGACCGGATTGAAGTGCTGAAAGGTTCTGCTTCCACTTTGTATGGCTCCGACGCGGAAGGCGGTGTTATTAATATCATTACCCGCCGGCCCCGGGAAAACGGTGTTAAGACGACGCTGCGCACCTCTTTTGGCAATGAGGATAAAGAAAAATATACTCTTTATAATGAGGGCCGAGAAGGAAACCTTTTCTGGACATTAGAAGCGGGCAAAGAGCTGATGGGTGACTTTAAAGATGGCTGGGGACGCCGTGTCATCAATCATTTGAATGCGGAACATTATGACACAAAGATTGGCTATGATCTGGGCGATAATTCTTCCCTGGTCTTTAATTATCAGAAATATAAATCCGACTATACCCGCCCTGATGCAGGAAGCAACGATAAAGCGGCAGATAAGGGGAAGAAAAACGATGATTCCCTGAGCATTCAGTACAAGGCCCAAATCAATGAGCGCCTGAGTAACCAGTTCTCCCTGTACAGGAACAGGGCGACCTTTAAAGATAACTATAATTTATCCGGGTCCTGGCCGACTCTCTGGGATATGGGAATGAAGACCACCGGTGTATCCGACCAGCTGACCTGGAAGCTGGCAAACCAGACGGTGATTGGCGGATTTGACTGGTATAAAGATGAAATTACCCATTATCATAATATCGATCTCTCTGGCGCCACCGAAAAGGCAGTGCCCGATGGTACCCATATTTCCAATACCGCCTTCTATGTGCAGGATAAAATCGATATCACCGGGCAGTGGAATATCACTCCCGGCGTACGGTTTGACCATCATTCCAAATTTGGAAACCATACGTCTCCCAGCCTGTCTCTGGGGTATAAACAGAGTGAGAATACCAATTACTATTTGAATTACAAGACTTTCTTTGTGGCTCCCAATCTGTACCAGCTCTATTCTCCCCAGTATGGCAGGCCTGATTTGGACCCGCAGGAAGGAAATACCATCGAATTTGGCATAAGTCACCGGTTCTCTGACAGCATGAGCGGTACTTTCAATGTATTCCATACCCATGCCAGAAATATTTTAACCTACGATAGTGCATACCGCGCTGCAAACAGCGGAAAGGCCGATATCAACGGATTTAACCTTGGGCTGCATAAAGAGTTCAGCAGCCACTGGGAGGCCGGAGTGGGCTATTCCTATCTCCATGCTTCTGCACAGAATGGTAAGAATATAAACCTTGATGGCGTGCTGCCGGAAAGCACATTGAATGTAAATGTGACTTATAAAGCGGACCGCTTCGATGCATCCCTTGATGGCCGGGGCGTTATGAACCGCTATGGTCATAAAGCATATCCGGAAATGAGGAACTACGCCAACTACTGGGTATGGGACGTGGCAGCCAACTATCAGTTTGCTAAGGGAGCAAACCTTTTTGCCAGAGTGAACAACATTTTCGACCAGTTCTATACCGATGTAGGCAGCTCCTATGGGCCCGACGCAGACCCGGCAAAGTATCAGGACTGGTACTCCGCACCGGGCCGCAATTTTGAAGTGGGCCTACAGTTTACCTTCTGATTCAGCAGCAAGAAAAAATCCTCCAGCCAGGCTGGGGGATTTTTTGTATCCGGATTTCCTAGGTGTTCTGGATGAAGTGGGTGGGAATCCAGGGCTCCTGCAGGGGCTGGGGGAGGCCTGCCTTTTTCCCTGCGTCCAGGCATTTCAGGATCCAGGCGGTCTGCCGGGCCAGGGTGCGCATGGTCTGCAGGCCTTCCTTATCCTTCAGGGCGTCTTCCCTGGTGAGGCCGTGAATCTGGTTCCAGTACTGGGAACCGGGCACAATCATGCGGTTCATGAGGAAATATTTATTCATCCTGTCAAAAGCGGCAGTGGCGCCGCCGCGGCGGCAGCTGACTACGGCAGCACCGACTTTTCCTGCCATGCGGTTTCCGGCTGCATAGAAAAGACGATCCATGAAAGAGGTAATCTGGCCGTTGGGGCCGCCGTAATATACGGGAGAACCGAAAATCAGCCCGTCCCAGGTGTCCAGCTTTTCAATGATCTTGTTCACCGAGTCCTTATCCTGCACGCACCGTCCATGGGACTGGCAGTAATTGCAGGCGATACATCCGGTTACCGGTTCCCGGCCGATTTGAAGAATTTCCGTGTCTATGTTCTCTTCTTCCAGCGTTTTGGCGATTTCTTCCAAAGCAGTGTACACGCAGCCTCTTCTGTGGGGACTGCCATTGATCAGTAAAATTTTCATGAGATGCCTCCTTCTGCTTTTACGCGGCTGTACTGTTCCTGTCTTTATTATAGCAGGCAGGAATAGAGGGCTCTCTGTTTTCTTTCTGCCATTTCCCTATTTACAAGCGCATACTTATCTACTATACTGTATACATATTGATAGAAAGACGAAGGTGCCCTTTTTGCCGCAAGGCAGGAAGGGCTTTTCTGTCTTTCATGGCAAAGAGGCTGCACTCATCTTCGATGACTGCGGCCTTTTTTCGTAAGGGGGAGAGACTATGAAAAAACTTCTGAAAGCTGTACTGACCGGTTCCTTTCTGGGCCTGACGGTCCTTAGTTTTGCAGGCTGCGGCGGGCAGTCGGGAAGTTCTTCTTCCGGCGGCTCCGTGCCTAAGGACACCATTGTGGTGGGCATGGCAGTGGATCCGGAGACTCTGGACCCGGCGGTGACCATGGACAATAAGGGCTGGCAGATTACCTATCCCGCCTATGAACGGCTGGTGAAATACAAGGTGGCAGACGGCAAGGCCACCACGGAGGTGGAACCGTCTCTGGCCAAGTCCTGGACCGTCAGCGATGACGGACTCACCTGGACCTTTACTTTGAATGAGGGGCATAAATTTGCCGACGGTTCTTCGGTGGACGCCAAAGCGGTGAAGTTCTCCATCGAAAGGGTACAGAAAATGAAGAAAGGACCTTCCGATTATTTCAAAGTGGTGAAATCCATCGAAACGCCTGATGATAAAACGGTCATTTTCCAGCTGGACAAGCCCTTTGCGCCCTTCCTCTACACCCTGGCGGTGAACGGCTCTTCCATCGTGAATCCGAAGGTCATGGACCAGGCAAAGGATAACGATATGGGCTCCTCCTACCTGGCCACCCACACCATGGGTTCCGGCGCCTATGAAATCACGTCCTACACCCCCAGCCAGTCCATCAAGCTGGATGTACAGAAAAATTATGCCGGCAAGGCACCTTCCATCAAGCATATCCTCTTCAACAGCATCAAAGATCCCTCGGCTCAGCGGCTGCAGCTGGAAAAGGGGGATATTGACATTGCCGAAGGCATTCCCATGGACCAGATCGACCAGCTGAAGGATAACAAAGCCATCCATATTTATGAAGATCCTTCCCTCCTCTGCTCCATCGTATACCTGAACAATCAGAAACTGCCTACCAGCAATAAAGTATTCCGCCAGGCCCTTTCCTACGCCATTGACTACCATGCCATCATCGACGGCGCTGTGAAAGGTCGGGGAGAGCAGCTGACCAGTGCCGTGCCGGAAGGTATGTGGGGCAAAGATGAATCCATCAAGGGCTATTCTTACAACCTGGACAAAGCAAAGGAACTTCTGGCCAAATCCGGCGAGAATGTGACGGAAATCAATCTTCTCTACTCCGGCCACGCAGCTTTCGACGAGGCGGAAGCCCTCATTATCCAGAATAATCTCCAGCAGCTGGGTATCAAGGTGAACCTGGAAAAGGTGGCCTGGGCTACGTTCCGGCAGAGAGCGGACAAAGGCGATTTCCAGATGGCCCTTGGCACCTGGAGCCCGGACTACAGCGATCCCCAGTTCTTCCTTTCCTACTGGCTTGATTCCTCCTACTGGGGCCTTCCGGGGAACCGTTCCTTCTATAAGAATGACGAAGTGGACAAGCTCCTCCGTGAGGCTGAGGTCATGACCGACAAGGAGGGGAGGATGGAAATTTACAAGAAGGTACAGCATATCGCCTTTGACGATGCCCCCTACCTCTTCCTCTTCCAGACCAAGGTACTCACCCCCATGAGAGCCAATATCAAGGGCTTTGCCTACAATCCCATGCTGGACAGCATGTTCGATTTCGAGCACCTTTCCAAGGAATAAACGGCCCCTTCCGGACTGGGGCTGCGGGGGCTAAGGATGCCTGGAGACCCGAAGAAAAGGAGCTGCTATCCGCTGTGGGACTCCCTGCAGTCACCGCCGTAAGGCGGTTTTCCCCTGGCAGCTGACGCAGCCCTTACGGCGAAGCTGTGGCAGCCTTCGGGAGTACAGTCATTTCCCGAAAGTGCTATTCATGTCCATTTATCATACAAGGAGGGCTTATGATTTCATGGCGATTTGTATTTCAAAAACTGATTCATCTCATCCTTGTCTTTATAGGCGTTTCCATCGTTACCTTCTGCATTTCCCATGTCATTCCCGGTGACCCGGCCCGCATGCTGGTGGGACCTCATGCGTCGCCGGAAACGCTGGAGGCGGCGCGGCAGTCCCTGGGACTGGATAAGCCGGTGCTTACCCAGTACGTTCTCTACATGGAAGGCCTTTTCCACGGAGACATGGGCGTGTCCATCCGCACCCAGATGCCTGTGGCCGGCGAACTGGCCCGCTATTTCCCCGCCACCCTGGAGCTCACGTTGGCGGCCATGGTGATTGCCGTGTTTTTTGGCATTTTCCTGGGAGTGCTGTCGGCGGTGCATCGGAACTGCTGGATCGACCATATCTGCCGGGTGATTTCCATGGTGGGCGTATCTATTCCCCTCTTCTGGTCCGGCGTGGTGTGCCTCATCCTTTTTTACAAAGTATTTCCCCTTTTCCCCGCTTCCGGCAGGCTGGACACCTTCCTGACGCCGCCGCCTGCGGTGACGGGACTTTATGTGATTGACGGGATTCTCTCTGGAAATATGGACGTAGTGATTTCTGCCATCCATCATCTCCTTCTCCCGGCCCTCTGTCTGGCCTATGCCCAGCTGGCCATCATTGCCCGGCAGGTCAGGAGCGGCATGGTGGACGTGCTGGAGCAGGACTATATCCGCACCGCCCGGGCCTGCGGCATTCCAAGGCGCTGCATCATTTACCGCTACGCTTTGAAAAATGCACTGATTCCCACAGTTACCATTACAGGCCTTACCATGGGAGAGCTTCTGGGCGGCGCTGTCATTACGGAAACCATTTTCGGTTGGCCGGGCATGGGAAAGTATGTGATGGATTCCATTGCCTACCTGGATTTTCCGGCCATTATGGGCTTTACCCTGGTGGTGTCCGTGGGCTATGTGGTGATTAATATGGTGGTGGATATGATTTACAATATCCTGAATCCACAGATCAGTGGAGGTGATGGCCATGACTGACGTGAAGGCAGAGGAAATCCGGGAAGAGGGGGAAGGCTTTTTCCATAAATCCCTGGATATCCTTCTGAAGAACAAGCTCACCCTGGCAGGCATGGTCATTGTGGCCCTCATTATCCTGCTGGGACTTCTGGCGCCCCTTGTCAGTCCCTGGGACCCCAATCTCATGAACGTGGCAGGCAGGCTCCAGGCACCTTCTCTTCATCATTTCTTCGGTACCGATGAAATGGGACGGGACATTTTCTCCCGTATCCTTTACGGCGCCCGGATTTCCATTACCGTAGGCCTGTCCATCGTCATCATTGCTGCCGCAGCAGGTGTGGCCATCGGCAGCGTCTCCGGCTTCTGCGGCGGGAGGGTGGACCGTATCATCATGGCACTGACAGATATGATTTTGTCCTTCCCCTCCATGGTGCTGGCCCTGGCTTTGACCGCCGCCCTGGGGGTAGGTCTGTTCAATACCATGCTGGCGGTGTGCATCGTCAGGATTCCCCTCTATGTGCGCCTCGTGCGGGGGCAGGTGCTGTCCCTGAAAGAGGAGCCCTATGTGAAGGCCTCCAGAACCTTCGGCGCTTCGCCCGCCTGGATGGTGGTGCACCATATCCTGCCCAGCTGCCTGTCGCCCCTCATGGTGCAGATGACCCTGGGCATCGGGGACGCCATCCTCATTGCCTCCTCCATGAGCTTCATCGGCCTTGGTGCCCAGCCGCCCATGCCGGAGTGGGGTGCCATGATTTCCATCGCCCGGGTCTATGCCATTGACCAGTGGTGGTACGCCGCTTTCCCGGGGCTGTTTATCCTGGTCACAGTGATGGGATTCAACCTGCTGGGCGATGGCCTCAGGGACATTCTGGATCCCCGGGAAGGGTCTAATCATTCATAGGTCCTGGAAGTGGAGAGTGATGATATGAAAAATATACTTGAAATCGAACATCTATCCCTGTCCCTTCCTTCCAGGAAGGGCATGGCGCCTATCCTTCACGATGTGAACCTCCATGTGGGAGAGGGAAAAATTCTGGGACTGGTAGGAGAGTCGGGCAGCGGCAAATCCATGACTGCCTTTGCGGTGACCCGCCTCCTTCCCGGCGGAGAAAAGGCAGAGCTGGACGGTTCCATCCGCCTCTGCGGCCGGCAGCTTCTGGGTATAAGCAGGAAAAGCATGGAAGAAGTGCGGGGGCGGGACGTGTCCATGATATTTCAGGAACCCATGACCTGCCTGAACCCCGTCTTTACCATAGGCACCCAGATGATGGACGTCATCAGGACCCATGAAAAAATGTCCAGCGGCGATGCCCGGAAGAAAGCTCTGGCCATGCTGGAAGCAGTGCATATACGGAACGGGGACGACGTGATTTCCTGCTATCCCTACCAGCTTTCCGGCGGCATGCGCCAGCGGGTTATGATAGCCATTGCCCTGTCCTGTCATCCCAAGCTCCTCATTGCCGATGAGCCCACCACTGCCCTGGACGTGACGGTACAGGCCCAGATTCTCTACCTTATTAAAGAAGCCTGCTGGAAACTGAAAACGGCAGTGCTCTTCATTTCCCACGACCTGGGAGTGATTTCGGAAATCTGCGATTCCATTGCCGTCATGTACTCTGGCCACATTGTAGAGTCCGGTGACACGGCGTCGGTACTGACAGCCCCTTCCCATCCCTATACCCGGGCCCTGATCGGCGCCCTGCCCCGATTCACCGGCAGCCATACCCATGACAGGCTCACCGCCATTCCCGGCATGGTGCCGGATCCGTCGGAACACATAGGGGGCTGCCGTTTCGCACCCCGCTGCCCGAAGGCCAGCGCCGCCTGCCGGGAAGGCCTGCCGCCGCCTCTGGAAATCCGCCCGGGCCACAGAGTGTACTGCTGTCATCCCGAGGAGGTGTGACATGGATATACTGGAAATCAGGAACGTAACGAAAACCTTCCATACCCGGAGCTTCTGGGGAAAATCAAAGACCGTGCATGCCTTAAACGGCATCAGCCTTTCCCTGGCCAAAGGGGAGTCTTTAGGTATCGTAGGGGAGTCGGGCTGCGGCAAATCCACCCTGGCCAGCCTTATCATCCGTCTGGCAGAGCCTACCTCCGGAGAAATTCTGCTCTATGGACGAGATATTTCCCATGTAAAGGAAAAAGAACTGAAAGACATCAGGAAGAAAATACAGATCGTCTTCCAGGACCCCTATTCCTCCCTGTCGCCCCGCATGAAAATAGGGGACATCCTCATGGAGCCCGCCAGGGTGATGGGCGAATTTTCCGAAGCCCATCGGAAAGAGCGGGCAGAAATGCTGCTGGAAATGGTGGGTCTTCGGAAAAACGTGATGGACCGCTATCCCCACGAATTTTCCGGCGGCCAGCGCCAGCGCATCTCCATTGCCCGCTCCCTCATGACCAGTCCGGAAATCCTGATCCTTGACGAGCCCACCAGCGCCCTGGACGTGTCAGTGCAGGCCCAGGTGCTGAACATCCTCATGGACCTTCGTGAAAAGCTCCACCTCACCTATCTCTTCATTTCCCACAATCTGGCGGTGGTGCGCTATATTTCCGACCGCACCGCCGTCATGCAGAAGGGAAAAATCGTGGAAATCGGTGCTTCCGATGAAATCCTGAGCCATCCCGGGGACCCCTATACCCGGGAACTCATAGCGGCTGTGCCGATGATAGGGAAACCCTTCGTACCGCCGGACAGAATAATGGAATTGGGGTGATGAGTGGGATAGTGAGATCCTGTGCTGGGGGAGTCTGCGGCTGCTGTCCGGCGTCAGCTATCCGCTGTCCGCTGTCCGCCGACTGATGACTCCGGACCGTATTCCCGAGAGCAGAGAGACATCAGACTTCAGACTATCAGACGCCTCTTACCGACGACCGGGATTCCTTAGTGAGCTGGTGTACTAGTAAGTGTCACTATCTATAAGTACCGAGATCCTTCGTTGCTGTGGAGACCCTGCAGAGGGTCTCCAAGTCAGCCGAAGCTGGCCCTGCGTAGAATGGTATTGGAGCAACATTGTCATTCTTACCCACGTACACCCTTTTGCCACTTCGTGGCACTTCCCCTCAAGGGGAAACGAGAAAATTAGAGGTGCCTTCCGATTGTTGGCTGACCGACCCCGGATGACAGGTGGAGGCGGGAAGGCAATCCCGTAACGCTGACTTCATACTCATCGCCGCGAAGCGGCGATACCTTCCCCTCTGAACCCTTTGAACCCTTTGAACCCGGGCCGCTCTGCGGCGCCAGCCGCAGCCCTTTATATAAGAATAAGGAGATGCCATCCATGACCATTGATTATGAAAAACTGTTTTCTCTCATCCGTCAGATGATGGATTATTACTCCATCCCCGGCATGGCGCTGGGGATTATCACGCCGGGCAAGGTGCATACGGAAGGCTTTGGCATCCGGGACGGAGCGGGCCATCCTTTTCTGCCGGACACCATCAGCGGCATTGGCTCCTGCAGCAAGTCCATGACGGCCTTTGCGGTGATGAGACTGGCAGAGAAGGGACTGCTAGATATCGATGAACCGGTGGCTTCCTATATCCCCGGCTTTGCCCTCTGGGATGAGGCGGCTTCCCGGCAGGTGACGCTTCGGGATATGCTCTGTCACCGGACGGGGGTGGGCGGCCACGACGGAGCCTGGCCGGATAATTCCATTTCCCGTGTGGATTACCTGAAACGGCTGAAGTATCTGGAGCCCAATGCCCCCTTCCGCAGCCTGGCCCAGTACAGCAATGTCATGTATGCGGCCATCGGCGGCATTATGGAAGCAGTTTCGGGAAAGAAATGGGAAACTATTCTTCGGGAGGAAATTTTCGAGCCTCTGGGGATGGACCGCACTTTCTGCCTTATGGATGAGGCTGCGTCTGATGAAAACTGCGCCATGCCCTTCCGCTGGAATCAGGGCCTTCATGAGATTTCCCGCTGGAACATCGACCAGGCCGGCCCCTGCGGTTCTTTGATGAGCAGCGCTGAAGATATGGTGAAATGGATTTCCCTTCATATGGAAGGGGGAAAGAAAGAGGGAGCCTATCTTCTGTCTCCCTCTGATTTTATGGAAATGCACAGGCCCCAGATTCTCATGGATTATCCTCATGTGCGGGGCGGAAGGAGCCTGGGTTATGGCTTCGGCTGGCGGGTGATGGAATATCATGGCGCCCTGGTGCAGCAGCATACCGGAAAGATTGAAGGATACAGCGCCTTCCAGTTCTACATTCCCTCTTTATCTTCCGGCGCCGTGTACCTCCAGAATCTTCATGCGCCGGACAATCCTTTGATTTTTGCTCTGCAGGGATTCCTGCTGGATGCCTTCCTGGGGCGGGAAGAGGAGGACTGGTATGGCATGTACACGGAAAAAGGAAAATCCCATGCCCCCGAGGATATGTACCATCATCTGGAGTTTGACTGTTTGCCGAAGAGCAGCGCCCGGGGGCCTCTGTCCCATGGCGCAGAAGATTACAGGGGAACCTATTTCCATCCCGGCTACGGCACCTTCCGGGTAACGGAACGGGAAGGGCGCTTCTATCTCCAGGAGCGGGAGGTGAAGGACCGGCCCATGACCCATCTCTATTACGACACCTTCAGCGTGGACAATGTGAAGGAGGATACGGACCTGTACCGCCTGCCCCTTACTTTCTACGCCGATGACGCCGGAGACATTGCGGGATTTCATCTTCTCATGGAACCGAAGGTTCATTCGATCTGTTTTAAAAAGGTAGAGATGGTATAATAAAACAGCACAGGATGATACCGCAGGTGCGTCCTGCGGTATTTTAATAACAGATAAGGGGAATCATATGATATCGTATACCATCAGACAGGGCAGGGCAGGGGACGCAGCGGCGCTGGCGTCAGTGGAGGCGGAATGCTTTCCGGCGGCAGAAGCGGCCACGGCAGAGGAAATCGGAGAAAGACTCTCCGTGTATCCCACCCATTTCCTTCTCCTTTACCGGGACGGGAAGCTGGCAGGATTTATTGACGGTATGGTCACTGATGAAAAGGATCTTCGGGATGAAATGTATGAAAAAGCATCCCTCCACAACGAGAAAGGGGCCTGGCAGATGATTTTCGGCCTGAATACCATTCCTCCTTTCCGGAGGGAAGGCTGCGCCGGACGGCTGATAGAAGCCTTTAAGAAACAGGCAAAGGAGGAAGGCCGGAAGGGCATGGTCCTTACCTGCAAGGACAGGCTGGTTCATTACTATGCCCGATTCGGCTTTGAAAATGAAGGGGTTTCCACCTCCACCCACGGCCATGTGGTGTGGTACCAGATGCGGCTCACTTTCTGAATCAAAAGCGCTGATCTGCTATAGAATCTATTTATAAGTACTGAAAAGAAAAACGGATATGCATAGATATCATTGGAAAATTTCCGGTCTCCCGGGGAAATGGGATGATTCTTTTCTTCCATCATTCCATGCATTATAATAAATGCATATAGATTTTACTATGAATTCCATGGCTTATTTGGGGGTTGTTTTTATGAAACGCTCTATCGTGAAAGGGCTGCTCCTTGCGCTCTGCCTTCTTCCTGCTGCGGCTGGCGCCACGGAGGGAGGAGTCCCCGATAGAAATGAGGACAGGGGCATACAGTTTTCCTCGGCCTTTTCTTCCGTAGAAAAGGGCGGAGAATCGGAATCGACCCTGTATTTCAATGACGGCTTTGGCCGGATGACCGAGTTTCATATGGTATCTGACAATCATGTAATGACCGTGACCATACGGCAGAATATGAGAGTCGTGTGGAAAGGCAGCTGCCACGTGAAAAATGATGACTTCTCCGTGGTCCGCAGAGAAGGGGAAGGACATATTTATTTTCTCATCACCATGGGAGAACATACCTATCGCGGCGAAATTACCAGAGACGACAGCTGGGATGTGCAGGAAGTCAGAAAAACACTGCCTGTTCATGCCTTAACAGCAGAATAAATGATTTTTGCACAGGAATTGAATATTTTCCCAATTTTTTGACTGTCAGTAGAAATCTGTAGTATAATAAAAACACAATCTGAGTCAAACATCCTATCGTATACTATTGTAAAAGAATTGTTTCAGGGGAACTGGAAAAGAATTTCATTAGCGTCTTAGAGTAAGGTGAGAGTTATGAAAAGACAAATACATTTAAAACCGGAAGATTTAAAAGGAAGCGATAAACTGGGACTGACCTACAACTTGGGGCAGGCCCATAAAATGATGCTTCTCCGCCAGTCGGGTATTATGAAGAAGTTTGGACTGACGGCCCGCCAGTCTCTGATTATCGCCTATTTGTCTACCCATAAAAAGGAAGTGGTTACCCAGAAAACTCTGGAAGACCACCTTCACCTGACCAATCCCACCATTACGGTCATGGTGAAATCCATGATTGAAAAGGGACTGATCCGCAAGGAAAGGATGCCCGATGATGCCAGAAAGTACCGGCTGTTCATGACAGATAAGGCAAAGCAGGTGGAACAGGCCAGCCAGAAGGCTTCCAAGGATCTGGACGAATCTTTCTACGAAGGCATTCCGGAAAGCGATATGCAGGTATTCAAAGGTGTCCTCAGCCGCATTATGAAGAACCTGGATATGGGCTGATTCATAAGAAATAAAAAGAACTGTGAGAGAAGGGGCTCACAGTTCTTTTTTTATGGCATGGGCCGGGCAAAAATCTCCCGCCTGCCCCTGAGGCGGCAGGGGAAATGATGCTCTATGCCGTCCCGGCTTAGCCTATTTCAGCCGTATGATTCTATCTGCAAAGGCACGGAAAAGGGGGTCCATGACACCATCCTCCATATTTTCCGGATGCCACTGCACCGCAGCAACCAGTTCATTATCCCGGCTCTCCACCGCTTCGATGATGCCGTCCCTGGCACGGGCGGCTTCCCTCAGGGAAGGAGCCAGTTTCTTGATGCCCTCTCGGTGCCGGGAATTTACATAGAGGCCGTCGCCCAGAATATCATGGAGACGGCTTTCCCTATTGATTTCCACATAATGGGTGGCTATGTTGCCCGGTGCCTTCTGCATGTGCTGGATGAAAGCCTTGGGGTTCTGGGAGGGCATGTCCTGCCAGAGAGTGCCGCCCAGGGCCACGTTCAGAATCTGCATGCCCCGGCAGATGCCAAGGATGGGCTTTCCCATTTTCAGGCAGGCCTTGATGAGTCTGATTTCAAAGATATCCCTTTTTTCATAGGTGGGTCCGATGCACCACAGCGGTTCTTCTCCGTAGAAGCGGGGCGACGGATTGGGGCCGCCGGGAATCACCAGAGCGTCAAAGGTTTCCACAAACTCCTCGGGATCCGCATAGTCGTCATAAGCCAGAATCACAGGCAGAATGCCTGCCTTTCCCAGAGCATTTAAAAGAGGCCGGGGCGCATAGTCCGCCATTTTCTGGTTTATGGGCTTCATGTCAGCCAGAAGGGTGTCGGCGGTGACCGCAGCGATTGGTTTTTTCAAGATGAATTCCTCCTTTTGGAAATCTGTTTCCTACATCATACCATGAATGGGGACACAGGGTGAGGGGGATGTCGTTGCCTGAGGCAGCGAAAAGCATACAACCGCCCTGGTGCCCTATGGAGATTGAGGGTTCTAAAGTTTGACGGGGCTATCGCCCCGAGGATTCTTAGGTTTGACGCGCCTCCGGCGCGAGGGTTGTGGTGGCGCCTCTAAATTTA
>ENA-ORSG01001138-ORSG01001138.1-human-gut-metagenome-genome-assembly--contig:-NODE-1138-length-17832-cov-9.229904_pt1 | contig 17832 bp, 20 predicted proteins | sample MGYA00242189_ERZ509156 | MGnify/ENA primary metagenome ERZ509156 (study PRJEB26280, sample SAMEA2338666) | human gut metagenome | biome: human gut; feature: human-associated habitat; material: faeces...
GGTGCTGGACGCGCTGGAGCCTGCGGCGCTGCTGGCCCTGCTGGCGGTGTGCACGGCGTTTCTGGTCAGCGGATCCGCCAATCCCTTCCTGTATTTCCGGTTCTGAGGAGGTGCACATGAAGACCAAGCAAATCATCACCGTGTGCCTGCTGGCGGCGTTTCTGGCGAGCTTCGGCCTGTGGGGCCTGCTGCGGACCCCGGGGGACGTGTCCCAGGCGGAGCGCCGCCCCCTGGCCCAGTGGCCGGAGCTTACCGTCTCCGGCTTCCTGTCCGGCCAGTATGCCGGCAAGCTGGAGGACGCCGCCGCCGACCAGTTCCCCCTGCGGGAGCAGTTCCGTACCCTGCGCTCCCTGGTGTCCTATGACCTGCTGGGCCAGCGGGACGTGGACGGGGTGTATCTCTCCGGGGGCTATGCCGCCAAGCTGGACTTCCCCCTGAACACCGGTTCCGTGGACCGGGCCGCCCAGCGCTTCCGGTATGTGTACGACACCTATCTGGCCGGGACGGAGGCCAACGTCTATCTCTCCGTGATCCCGGACAAGGGGTATTTCCTGGCCCCGGCCTCCGGCCGCCCGGCCATGGACTATGACGCCTTGGTGTCCCGGCTGCGGGAGGGCACGCCGGAGATGACGTATATCGACCTGTTTGACCGGCTGACCCTGGAGGACTATTACCGCACCGACGCCCACTGGCGGCAGGAGCGGCTTCCTGCCGCGGCCCGGTATCTGGCCGCCGCCATGGGGGCGGCCGCCGCCGCGGATTACACGGAGGTGACCCTGGACCGCCCCTTCTATGGGGTGTATTCCGGGTACGCGGCCCTGCCCCTGGCCGGGGAGACCCTGCGCTATCTCACCAACGACACCATCGCCGCCTGCCGGGTCACCAATTATGAGACCGGCGGGGAAGGCCCGGTGTACGACCTGGAAAAGGCCCGGGGCAGCGACCCGTATGAGCTGTTTCTGTCCGGGTCCGTGTCCCTGCTGACGGTGGAGAGTCCCAACGCCCGGACGGACCGGGAGCTGGTGATCTTCCGGGATTCCTTCGCCTCCAGCCTGGCCCCGTTGCTGCTGGAGGGCTACAGCAGGGTCACTCTGGTGGATATCCGCTATCTGTCCCCCACCCAGCTGGGCCGTTATCTGACCTTCACCGATCAGGACGTGCTGTTTCTGTACAGCACCGGTGTGCTGAACAACAGCAGCACCCTGAAATAATTCTCAGCTTGTCAAAAAAGCCTTTTTGACAAGCTGAGTGCGGTTTTTCAGAACTTAAAAAGTTCTGAAAAACCTGTGATTGCAAACGAAAGACACCCCTGATGGGTTTCTTTCGTAACTATCTTCCTTTCCGATGGCGGAAGATTTCCGAGTTTTTCGACAGTCTCAAATAATTCTCTGGGAGGTATTTGCCATGTCCCTTGAAACCAATCCCGCCCTGCGCCGCAGCGTGATCTATGAGCTGTACGTCCGCAGCCACACGCCCCAGGGCACCTTCCGGGCCGTGGAGCCGGATCTGCCCCGGATCCGGGCCCTGGGCACGGACATCCTGTGGCTGATGCCCATCCACCCCATCGGGGAAGCCAACCGCAAGGGCAGCATGGGCTGCCCCTATGCCAACCGGGACTACCGCACGGTGAACCCGGAGTATGGCACCCTGGAGGACTTCCTCCACCTGGTGGACGCCATTCACGATAATGGCATGAAGTGCATCATCGACGTGGTGTATAACCACACCTCCCCGGACGCCACCCTGGTGGCCCTGCACCCGGAGTATTACTATCACAAGCCCGACGGCAGCCGGGGCAATAAGGTGGGGGACTGGACCGATGTGGTGGACCTGGACTACGCCGTTCCCGGCCTGTGGGATTATCAGATCGAGTCCCTGTGCTATTGGGCCCAGTATGTGGACGGTTTCCGCTGCGACGTGGCCAGCACCGTGCCTGTGGCGTTCTGGCGCAAGGCCCGGCAGGCGGTGGAGCGGGTGCGCCCCGGGGCCATCTGGCTGGGGGAGAGCGTCCACCTGGACCACATCCTGGCCTTCCGCCGCCAGGGGCTGTACGCCGCCACGGACAACGAGCTGTTTGACGTGTTCGACATTCTGTACCCCTACGACATCTGGCCCCTGTATGAGGGAGCCACCGGCGGGACCATGCCCCTGAGCCGGTATTTTGCCGCCCTGAGCTATCAGGAGCTGAGCTTTCCCACCTGGTACAACAAGCTCAGCTGCCTGGAAAATCACGACCAGCGCCGGGCGGCGGACCGCTTCCCCAACCGGGACAGCCTGCTAGCCTGGACGGCCCTGAGCTATTTCCAGAAGGGGACTACCCTGCTCTATGCCGGGCAGGAGGTCTCTGCCGTCCATACGCCCTCCCTGTTTGAGCGGGAGCCCATCGACTGGACCGGGGAGGACCTGTCCCCCCTGCTGCGGAAGCTGTACGACATCAAAAAGCGCCTGCCCACAGACGCCGCCTTCCATGTGGAGGCCGACGACGCGCAGGGCCTGGCCGTGGCCGACTACCGGGACGGCCAACACCTGGCGGTGGGCGTGTTCCCCCTGGCGGGCCGACCGGGGACGGCCGCCGTCCCCCTGGCCGACGGCAATTATGAAAACGCCCTGACCGGCGAGTCCGTCACCGTCCGGGAGGGCCGTCTGACCGCCGCCGGGCCGGTGATCATCCTGTAAGCGAAAAAATAAGCGCAAAAAAGCAGCCGCGAGGCTGCTTTTTTGCGCTTATTTTTCACATATCCAGGAGCTTCAGCTCCTCCTCGTCCACCTTCCGCAGGTCCCGGCGGCTGAGAATGTCGTACATACACGGCACCACCAGCAGGGTCATCAGCGTGGCATACAGCAGGCCGCCGATGCACACCAGGGCCACCGGCTGCATCAGCGCCGTGCCCACGTTGTTGCCGAAGGCCATAACGATCAGGCCCAGAATGGTGGTCAGAGACGTCATAAGGATGGGCCGCAGGCGGGTGACGCCGGCCTCGATGATGGCCTCCCGGCGGCCCATACCCTCCAGCCGCAGCTGGTTGATGTAGTCCACCAGGACGATGCCGTTGTTGACAATGACACCCACCAGCATCACAAAGCCGATCAGGGAGATGACGCTGACCTCCACCCCCGCCAGCAGCAGGGCCAGGAAGCCGCCGGTGAAGGCCAGGGGGATGGTGAACATGACGATCAGCGGCGAGCGCAGGGACTGGAACTGGGCCACCATCACCAGATACACCAGCACGATGCCCAGCAGCAGCATCAGCAGCAGCTGCCGGATGGCGTCCATGATGGCCTCGTTCTCCCCCTGGAAGGCGGCGGTGACGCCCTGGGGCAGCTCCGCCTGGCCGATGATCTTTTCGGCGGCGGAGGTGACCTTGGTGACGTTATAGCCGTCGGCCACGTCGGCGGACACGGTGATATACCGCCGCTGCTGGTCCCGGTTGATGGTGTTCAGGCTGACGGTCTCCTCCAGCTGGGCGATGTCCCCCAGACGGACGGACTTGCCGCTCTGGGTGCTGCCGGAGGCGCTTGCGCTCATGCCGCTCATACTGGACATGCCGCTCATACTAGACATGCCGCTCATGCTTCCCATGGAGCTGTTTGCAGAAGCGCTGCTCATCATGCTGCTCATGGCGGAGGCGGAGGATGGGTCAATTTCCAGATCCAGGAGCTTCTCCCGGGTCATGCGGCTCTCCTCCGGGGACTGGATGGACACGCTGACGTCCAGCCCGTCCAGGGTCAGGGACAGGGAGCTGTCGGTGTCCGTCAGGGCGGAGGCCACGGCCATGTACACCTGGGCCACGGTGAGGCCCTTCTCCATGGCGGCGTTGCGGTCCACGGACAGGTGCAGGGCGGCGGCCGCCTGCTCCAGGCCGTCGGACACGTTTTCCGTGCCGGGGACGGTGGCCAGCTTTGCCGCCAGATCACGGGCGGCGGACTGCATCTGCTCCATGTCGTCACCATAGACGTTCAGGGTGATGCCGCTGCCGGTGAGGTAGGACATATAGGTGTCCATGGCGCCGGAGGCGGTGACGGTGCAGTCCATACCGGCGCAGGCGGCCTCCATCTGCTTGCCGGCCTCCGCGCCGGAGGCCCCCTCCGGCAGGGTGATGTAGGCGGTGACGTCGTATTCCCCGCCGCCGGCGGTCATCATACTGGTCATGTCCATGCTCCCGGCGCCGGAGGCGGAGGACATCATCGCGCCTACGGTTTCCACGTTGTCCACGGCGGCGATACGCTGCAGGGCCTCGTCCGCCAGGGCCACCGCCTGCTCCCGGGTGCAGCCCTCAGGCATGGAGATGGTCAGGTTCACGGTGTTCATGTCGATATTGGGCATAAAGGCAAAGCCCCGGGCCAGGGCGGCTCCGGCGGAGCCCACCAGCAGCAGCAGGGACACCCCCAGCACCACCAGCTTGTGGTGGATGGACCAGGACACCGCCTTGCGATAGGCGGGATAGACCTTATCCAGCAGTCCCGGCTTCTGGGGCTTCTCCTTGCGGAGCATACCGGCGGCCATGGCGGGCACCAGGGTCAGGGCCACAATGAGGCTGGCCAGCAGGGAATAGGTCATGGTCAGGGCCAGGTCCGTGAACAGCTGCTTGGTGATGCCCTCCACGAACACGATGGGCAGGAACACGCACACGGTGGTCAGGGTGGAGGCCACGATGGCACCCAGCACCTGCCGGGCCCCGGATACCGCCGCCTGGATGACGGTGGCCCCCTTGGAGCGCAGTCGATAGATATTCTCAATGACCACCACGGAGTTATCCACCAGCATGCCCACCGCCACGGCCAGGCCCGACAGGGAGATCATGTTGATGGTAACGCCGGAGAAGTACATCAGCACCACGGCGAAGATCACGCTGATGGGGATGGAGCACAGGGTGATCACCGTGGGCCGCAGGTCCCGCAGGAACAGGTACAGGATCAGCACCGCGAACAGCGCGCCCCAGCCCAGAGACGACAGAATGGAGTTGATGATAAGGTATATGTAGTCCCCCTGGTCCATCAGGGGTACGAAGGAAAGCCCCTCGTACTCCGCCTCCAGCTCCCGGAAGCGGCTGTTGATGTTGTTGGACACCTCCGCCGTGGCGTAGGTGGACTGCTTGTTGAGGGAGACGATGACGCCGTCCTTGCCGTTGAGCTTGTCGTAGATCTCCGAGGAGTTGTCGGTGATGGCCACGTCGGCCACGTCCTTCATGCGGATGGGGTCGATGCCGTCCATCCCCAGGTCAAAGAGCACCAGGTCCTCCAGGTCCTGCCGGGTGTCGATGGAATCGCCCACGGAGACCATGTAGTTGACGCCGTCCTCCTTCAGATATCCGGCGGGCATGGAGAAGTTCTGGGCCGTCAGCAGGGCGGTGATGGTGGGTAGGCTCAGGCTGGAGGACAGGTCCGCCTGGCTCAGGGCGGTGGAGCGGGATTCCTCCAGGGTCTGGAGTCCCTGGTCGATCTGGCTCAGGGCGCTGTCCAGTTGGATGTTGGCGGAGATGATCTGGTTCACGGCGTCGGTCATGGTCAGGACCCCGGCGGATACCTGGTCCGCCAGCTTGGCCACACCCTCGTCGGTCTCCAGGTCGCGCAGCTGCTTTTCCAGCTCCTCCAGCTGCTTCTGCCACTCCTTGGCCCGCTGGACGGCCTCGTCCCACTTGACACCCAGGGCCGCCATGCGCAGATCCAGCGCCGCCAGCTCCGCCTGGATGCGGACGTATTCGGGGTCACTTTCGATTTCGGCGATGGCCGCCTGCTTTTCCTCCTCCGTCATGGAGGGGTTCTGGCGGATGGCCTCGATCTTCGCCTGATACGGGGCGTTTTCCGCCTCCAGCCGGGCCTTCTCCCGCTGAATATCCGCCAGCTCCCGGAGGTTGTCCTGGAGCTGGTCCCGGCTGTCCCGCATGGTTTTCAGACTGTCCTGGATAGTGGTAAGGGCCTGGGTCACGGCGTCCCGGACGGCGGATTCCTCGGCGCTGCGGATAGCAGCCTTGGCGCTGTTGACCTGGCCCCGGGCGGAGGCCAGCTGCCCTGCCGCGTCGTCCAGCTGCTTCGCAATGGCATCGGACAGCCGCTGGGACAGAGCATCCAGCTTCTTTTGGCTGAGGATCACATGGAGCTGACGCTCCACCGTGCCGCTGACGGTGACGCTGGCCACGCCGGTGATGCCCTCCAGCTTGGGGGACAGGGTGTCGTTGACGAAGTCCGACAGCTGGGTGATGTCCTTGCCGTCATAGGACAGGGCCGCCACCTGCACCGGCAGCATGGAGGGGTTCATTTTCAGCACATAGGGGTCGCCCACGGTGTCGGACCAGGAGCCCTTCAGCTGGTTGATCTTCTGCTGGATATCCACGCTGACGGTGTCCATGTTCACCCCGTCCTCAAACTCCAGCACCACCATGGACACGCTGTCCATGGAGCTGGAGGTGACATTCTTGATGCGGTCGAGGGTGGCCATGGACTGCTCCAGGGGCTTGGTGATGTCGGCCTCCACAGTTTCGGGGCTGGCCCCGGGGTCGGTGGTCACCAGGATCACATAGGGGAAGTCCATGTTGGGCATCAGGTCGGGGGTCATCTTCAGATAGGCCACCACACCCAGCACCACAATGGCCAGCACCGCCACGAACACCGTCAGCGGCTTCTTTACGCTGAATTTGGGCATAATCGTATCGCTCCTTGCGCATTATAAGTCAGTTGTTACACGACTGTAAAAAACATTTTAAAGAATTTTAACATTCTAAAGCGCCGCGCGCAAGAGGGGCGGGCAATTATTAACGAAACTGTTACAAAATCCCGCCTTTTCCTTAGCCTAACGAAAAAATATTAAAAGTCTTGCAGAGTTTTCCGCCCGCAGGCGGCAAATAAATTGCAATTATTTTTGGCCGGGGCGTGTACCTGAACAAGAATTCTTCTCAGGCTTTCGCACGCACGGCGTGCGAAAGCGCGATGTGACGTCTCATGAAAAACGAAAGCACCTTCGGCACTATAAAAAGCCTTTCAAGCTTTTTAACAGGTTTTGGCATAAGACAGGTAATTTCTGCAAAAAACATCTATTTTTCCGGAAAACCTGGAGGAATTCGTGCGAATCTATCATTTTTTTGCTTTCTCTGACCAAATATGCTATCATTATAAACAACGCTGTCATGTGTTGGAATAGGCCTTGGCAGTATGGCTGCAATAGACCGAATGCTCTGCCAAGCGGCGGAGCATTTTTATATATCGGTACGGAGGAGATTTTTATGCCTGTGAGTTAAAAAACTCTGGAAGCTGCTCATCGATAAGAATATGAAGAAAAAGGACCTGTGTGAAAAGGCGGGCATTAGCCCGGCGTCTGTGACTAAAATGGGGCGGAATGGCCATGTCACAACGGAGATACTTCTGAAGATCTGTACGGCGCTGGATTGTAGGGTTGAGGAAAAGAACGGTTAGTAGACGAACTTTATAAAAGTTCCAATATTGCACATGTAAGGGCGGCAAAATTGCTAAAGGAGAAGTATTTGTAATCCTACGGCTAATTGAAGATGTTGAAGGGGAAGTTATATGCCAAACTATTTAGAATATCAAAAGTCTATTTCAAAAGAATTACTATCCATCAAAGGCTGACTACGGAACTTTATTGATGACCACCATTGGCCAGAAGACGGAAGATAGTTATGACCTCCTTTTCCCATAAAAACTGATCACACCTGTTTCCCGTTGTCCGTGGGGAAACGTGAAAGGACGGCACAAAAGCGCCGTCCTTTGACCTTGCCCCACCTCTGGCCACGATGACCAGAAGCAGCGGGACACTTCCTTGACCTTCTATCTCCGGATAAGCTGAGCGCCGCCGTGGATGCAGCCGGTGCGGAAGCACGGGAAGCACGCAGCCGCTATGACGCTGCCGCTGCCAAGGTGACGGACAAAAAGGCAATGCTGGAAGCAATGGACAATTACCGCAACACCGATCCCGTTATCAAGGAGTATCGCATGATCCGCAAGGAAAAGGACAAGCAGAAATTCTATGCCGCGCATGAAGCGGATTTTATCATCAACGACGCTGCCAAGCACCAGCTTGACAAGCTGGGCGTACCGAAGCAGCTTCCGAAGCGCAAGGATGTCGTTGCGGAGATTCAATCTCTCATTTCAGAGAAAAACGAGTGCTACAACGATTACCGCGAGAAAAGCGACCGGCTGCATGAGCTGATGACCATGCAGCGCAACTATCAGATGGCGATACAGCCGCAGCAGCCGAAACACAGACGGAAGCATGAGACAGAACTCTAAAAAGCAAAATGCCGCACAGGTTTCCCCATGCGGCACAATGCTCATTTCCCGAACAGATCGCTATGCGTTCCGGTTCTGGAAAGTGTCAGCACCAGAACATCACCCTCAACGCGGTAGATCAGAAGCCAGTCGGGCTGAATGTGGCACTCCCGGTGTCCACGCCAGTTGCCGGTCAGGTCATGATCTCTGTTCTCAGGCGGCAGCGTGTTTCCCATTGCAAGCGTTTCGATCACGGTTTCAAGAAGCTCAATTTGCAGTCCGCGCTTGATTGCCAGCTTGTAATCCTTCTTGAACGCCGTGGTCGGCTTGACGGTCAGCTTTGTCTTTCTCACTTTTTCAGATCGGCAAAAAGCTCGCCAAGGTCGTTATAGCCCTTTACAGACGGGTCTTTCGCAATCCTTTCCGCTTCCAGCATGGCGGCAATCGTCTCCTTGTTAGGCTGATTGATGGAGATTTCAAACGGGATCCCGCCCTCCCGGATCGATTGACGCACGAAAATATTGAAAGCCGTTGTGAGATTCATGCCAAGCTCCGAAAACAAAGCGTCAGCCTGTGCTTTCAGGTCGCTGTCCATTCGGATGCTGATGTTTGTTGTAGTTCCAGCCATTAAATCATCCCCTTTCTACTGGCACTATCATTATACGCTATCTGCACGAGAAATACAATACAGCGCACGAAAAAGATACAATTTGTTTTCAAATCCCAAAAGGAGCAACTGCCCCCCAAAAAAGCGCAAAGAACGCGCCGAAGAGACTTACCCATACCGCAATACAACCCGTTCCCCAAATGGAGCGTACAGGGCAGAAAAAGCCTGAAAGTGATACCGAGATTTACAGTTTGACCATCTGCCGGAGCGTAACGCTTTGGCGACAGATAGGAGTGTAAAAATGCCGAGAATGAGTAAACAGCGGCGGCTGGAATGGTCGTTCTTCCTCGACTACCGAAACCGCATTTCCTACAATCCCCTTTGCCGTGGGTGTGTCCACGGCTGCAAGCAAAGCTTCCGGGCAATCGTTGTTCTTTGTCCGCATTACTGGTCAAAATGCTGGAAACCGCCCGACTGAGGGCTGTCACGGTTCGTGATACCCCATTTCCCACGAAGGAGGTGACATTCCATCACTGAGTACATGAGAGCGGATACCCGGCTGCCGCCGTATCTGCCATATCCCCGTTTCCTGCTGCAAACAGATCTGACCCAGACGGCGATGCTGCTGTACGCGCTGCTGCTTGACCGGGCGACGCTCTCACAGTCAAACGGCTGGCTGGACGAGGGCGGCAGGATTTACCTTGTGTTCCCCATAGAGAAGATCGCCGCCGCGCTGGACAGAAGCTCCATGACCGTGGAAACCGCTCTTTCCGAGCTGGAGGACGCCGGGCTGATTGAGCGGCGCAGAAGTGGCTTTTCCAAGCCGAACCGCATCTATGTAAAGCTGCCGCCAGACGGACAGAAATTTTTCCAAACGACAGACAGAAATCCGTCCTTCATTGAGAAAGAAAACTGTCCCCTAACAACCTGGGTGACTCAGAAATAGGGAAGGCATTTGGGGTCAGCGCTGCCAGCGTTCGTATGATGCTGACACGAGCCAGAAGTAAAGCCCGCAAGGCCATGGAAGCGGGATTCGGCGGCAAATAAGACGGCGGCTAAGGTGCTTTTTGCGCTATTATGTCCCAGCTTCATCTCGTTGCTTGGATATAATAGCCAAAAAGCATCTGCCGTCTTTTGTCATATATTACGATTCTTTCGAAAAAAGCGAAAAAACCTGTTGCAAAGTAGCTGCAGCGGAGTTGTATATAGTAGAGACGTAGGCATACATCCCACTATATAAAAGAAAGAGAGAAAACGTATGAAAGAATGGAGACGCGTACTATCCTGTTTCCTGGCCGTGCTGCTGACGGTGTATTTGGTCCCCGTGCAGGTAATGGCTGAGGACCTGGGAGATCTGTGGCCGCCAACAACAGAAAACGTCGTGGATGCGCCTGCGGAGGTCGTGGGCGAGATACTGGAACAACGGGAAGAAAATCGGAAGGAGTTCCTGCTTACCGACGGTACAAGGCAGGTGGTAATTTATCCGGCGGCAGTACATTATCAAAAAGATGGATATTGGGAGGAAATTGACAACCGGTTGCTGCCGTCTGCTGCGCAGGATGGTGAAACCGTGTATCGAAACGCAGCCGGTATGTGGGATGTCTCTGTTCCTGCTGAGCTGAATACCGCCAATGGAATCACGGTCAGCCGCAGCGGGTACAGCTTGTGATTCTATCTGACAGGTCAGTTGTACGAAGACGATGGTGCGATTTCCGAAAGCGGTTCGGGCTATATAGGTGAGGAGTTGCCGGGCGAAGATATGATCTGTGTCCCCGCAGACGAAAGCGCTGCCGAGGTCAGCAGCATTGCTTCCACTCTGGCAGATGAGGGACAGCTTCAGCCGGAGGCTGCACTGAATAATCAACGCAGCGAAACCGTGTATCAGGATGTTTATCATGACACAGATGTGACCTATGACCTGGATTCAAATCGGCTGAAGGAGTCTTTGATTCTGCGCAGTTGCCCGAAAGAGTTGTTAGGCTACCGCTACCATCTGGAGGCAGAAAATCTGCGATTGGAACTGCAGGAGGATAACCGTATTCTGGCCTATGCAAAAGATGCCGATTCCGAAGCCAAGCCGGTGTTCTATATGCCGGCCTCTTATCTATTGGATGCGGAAAATGTATGCTCCGATGATATCAAGGTGATTCTGGAGGAAAACGAAAAAGGATATGAACTGCGTTACTACCTGCCTCAGGATTGGATGGCAGACGCCTCATATCCTGTTGTCCTGGCCCCCGTGGTTCAACCTGTGTCCAATACGTTCACCATTTGGGATAAAACTGTAAGTCAGCGCAATTCTGAGTTAGCCGGTTCCGCATATATCGCAGCAACAACATGCTCGTCGAGCCGCAGAACCAGCGGAGGAAAATCAAATGCTCCAAGACAGACGGCGAGGGGCCGAAACACAGGCCCGGTAAGGATGACGGTATGAAAAACCCAGAAGCAAATACTTTACGTATTGAGCCCCGAAAGTTTCATGCATCTGCGGTAGTAATAGCGATGATGATCGCATATCTTAATTATTATTACATTATTCCAGCGTTTCGTATAACTTTTCCGCCTATAGGCTTAGATACAGTCGTAGTTGCCCTCATGGGTGTCACGCTTAATACGCTAGCTTTCGCACATATTATTGCTACCAGTCGAACGTATATCGTGTCTGCTAAAGGAATTACGGTCATTTTTTTGGACTTTATCCGCCGCCTATATCCATGGCAGCGGTTCCAGAGTATTAACGCGTGCCCCATAGACATAGGCAATCCTTCGTGGGGAGGCCAACCGTTTTTAATGGTTTGCAGCACCGTGCCGATTCGGACGATGGAGGGGGGAAAAATTGATTTAGAGCGTACTATCTACCGCTGGCCCCATATTTTGTTCTTTCCTCTACTGCCGGGCGAGGAACGCATGCAATTTGAAAGCCTGCGGCGGGGGGAAATACCTCCCGACCTGGAGGACCAGAAACCCGACGAGGAGGAATAAGTATCCCAGCTGACGGAGATGACCTGGGGCAGCAACAAGTTGCACTTTACCTACGACTCCACTGGCCCGGCGTCTGTGACGTACAACGGCAACAGGTATTTCTACCTGAAAAATGCCCAAGGCGATGTCACCGGTCTTGTCAATGCCAGCGGCACCCAGGTGGTGTCCTACACCTACGACCCCTGGGGTGCGCCCATGTCCACCGATGGCACCATGGCCGCCACCCTCGGCGCCGCGAATCCCCTGCGCTATCGCGGGTACGTCTACGACACCGAGACGGGGTTTTACTACCTCAGCAGCCGGTACTATAACCCGGTCTGGGGAAGGTTTATCAATGCGGACAGTCTGATTGTTGACTGTGGGGCAAACACGCAGAATCTATTAATAAGGCTCAATCTTTCGTATCGGGTATTAAAGAAACGCTTTGTGCTTCTATATCATCTTCACACATATAACAGAAGAGGCGGTCACGTCTATTATATTTTCCCATAGGTGATAGTATGGTTGTTAGACTAACATTTGATTCCAGAATTAGTTACGTATATGTTCCGGATGGCTACATAACAGACGCCAAATCATTACAATGCTCATTTCTTGAGTGGGTATACGATAATCCAAATTGCATGGTAAAAGCGAAGGGGAATACGGTATTTTCTTTTGGAGAAAATGATTTTGTGTCGTTTATAAACGCAGTCGTTTTGCGTGGAAAAAACGAAAAAGCATATGTATGTCCTTGTGAAAATCTGTGTAAGCAAAGAATCCTATCGATAAATCTATAGCGCGAAAAACATTTGTTTAGACAGTTTGAATGCCTACAGTGTGCTCATCTGGATTCTTGCTGAAATGCCCAAGGCAACGTTACCGGTCTTGTGAATGCCAGCGGCACCATGGCCTCCACCCTCGGCGCTGCGAATCCCCTGCGCTATCGTGGGTATGTATTATGTTAGGGGGCTTTATCGCCGCCAACTTCTGCGCATTTCCCGCGGTGTTTATATCCATTGCAGCCGGAGTAGCGGTTGACGGTTTTTTCTATGTGTTAAAGGACCGCTTCCTAAAGGCATACAGAAAGAAGGGTAAAACGTGATCGGTAATATTTCTACTATAGGCTTTATTGTAGTGATGATTGCCTCTGTTGGTTGCATGATAACAGGGCTTTGGATGCTGTTTTCCCGGAAGTATAAGCATGATCCGCGGAATCCCATAGGCGCCAATATTGCTATGCTCCTGATGCCGCTTGGAATAGGATTGCTGACCTTTAATGAAATGGGCCTTTTCCCGGCGCGATACGACCGTATTTTGCTTGTTATTGGAAATGCAATAAACGGAGGCGCTATTGAACTCGCCACGCTTTCTGCCATCCATGTTAGCCGTAAAAGCGGAAGAAAAAAGGATGCAAGAACGGGCATAGTAGTGGCATGCCTTGTTGGAATCTGCTTCTTGGTGGGTTTGACGTGCATGATTTTCATGCCTTTTGCTCCTTGAAACAGCAATTAAGAACCAGGAACCCGACCAGAGTGAATAACCGTCCCGGCTGACGGACGTGGCCGTTAAAAGACGGTCACGTCCGGACAGCAAGCAGCACCTACACCTACGGCGATGCCAATTGGCCGGACCTGCTGACGGCGTTCAATGGGAAGTCCATTACCTACGACGCCATAGGCAATCCCCTGTCCGACGGCACGTGGACCTACGCCTGGCAGCATGGCCGTCAGCGGTTCCATGTCTGCCACCCTCGGCGCTGCAAATCCCCTGCGCTATCGCGGGTATGTCTACGACAGCGAGACGAGCCTGTACTACCTCAGCAGCCGGTATTATAACCCGGTCTGGGGAAGGTTTATCAACGCGGATACCGCCGCCGTGGTAGCTGCGTCCCCCGACAAAGCCAACTGGGATAAGAATCTCTTTGCCTACTGCGACAATGACCCGGTCAGCAGAAAAGATGATGGCGGGGACTTGTGGGAAGAAATCACCACTTTGGGAGATTCTATTTTTCGTAGCGCACTCATTTTTGGCGGTCTTGCAATCGGTGCTGCAGTGTTATCAGCTTTTGTAGTTGGGACCGGTGGTGCTGGTGCGATTGCTATTCCTATGCTGATATGAAGTACATCGGTATAGACTACAGCCTCATAGAGGGCCGTCCGGAGTTTTGGATTTATTTCAGTACAAACCCGGTTCCAGTGGAGTATACCCATAAAATAGTGGCATAGCGTATCAACAAAGGATTCTTGCGTATCCTGTATACCCCCAAAAACTATGAGTTGCTGATTCGAAACACGCCGCCAGAAATCAGCCGGCAGCTCAGAAAATGCTACTCCACCGTGCTGGCCTATAAAGCGGACCGGTAGTGGCAAGCAGGGCGAGTGTTTATACAAACTCTTGCAAAAGCGGAAATCCGGCAAACGCCGGGTTCCCGATTCGCTTGGTTCACAAAGTCAACCCCCGGCTCTGCCGGGGGCAAAAGAAATCCTATGGAGAGGGGAAGAGTAGACAAGAAAAAGTCTCCGAGTTAGAGAAAGGAAGAGGGTTGCCGACCAAAACTTACAAAAACAAGGAGACTAATTCATGAAAGAAGTAGATGTAAGTAGTTTAGAACATAACAGTTGGCGATGTCAATACCATGTGGTGTTTGCGCCGAAATGCGGAAGTTGTGCCAGCAAAAGAGCATGGAAATCATAGAAGCACAAGCATGCCCAGACCACATCCACATGTTGATAAGCAACCCGCCGAAGTACAGCGTATCCCAGATTATGGGCTACCTGAAAGGAAAGAGCAGCCTGATGATATTTGACCGGCATGCCAACCTGAAATACAAATATGGGAATCGGCATTTTTGGGCAAGAGGATATATTGTGGATACGGTAGGGAGAAATAAGAAAGCAATAAAGGCGTATATACAAAACCAGCTTGAGGAGGACAAAATGAGTGACCAAATCAGCATTAAGGAGTATATAGACCCGTTTACGGGTACCAAGAATCCCAAGGCATAAGTAAAACCCCTTAAGGGGTAGCCCGAGAAAGGAATGCGGTCGGCAGACCTTTCGGGCCCCTTAAGGGGCTTCGTCCGTAATAGGCCCTTATAGGGCCAGATCAAACCTCCGGCTTAGCCGGAGGTTTTGATTTTTGGGATAGTCCCAAGCCCTTGTTGTTCATGTTATTCTTTGTTAATCTTCTTTGGACAAAATATGCTTAATCTGTTCAAGGCTCTCCGCAAAATAGATTCCTTCCTGCCGTTCCTTTGAAGACAAGCCCATTTCTATCATGTGATTTAAGAGTGCTTTCAGATCCTTGTAGAAGCCGTTCAAATTGTAAAGAATACAGGGAGCATCCAATTGCTTCAGTGATACCTTGGACATGATTTCCGCAATCTCCTCCAATGTGCCAGTGCCACCGGGGAAGGCGATAAAGGCATCGCCCAGCTCGATCATTTTATTCTTGCGCTCCGACATATCCTTTGTGACGATCAGCTCTGTCAGCCCGTCATACTGGAAACCTTCGTCCATAAAGAACTGCGGTTCTACACCGGTCACATTCCCACCGGCGTCCAGAACGCTTTTGGCGATCTCGCCCATTAAGCCAGTCTTCGATCCGCCATAGACCAGTGCATTTCCGCTTGCACCAATCCATGTACCAAGTTCCTGAACCGCTTTGCGCAAAGATGGGTCATTGCCTTCGTTTGCACCGAGATAAACTGTAATATTCATATCAGAATGCTCCTTTCATTTATTGCTCTACTTGCTTTTCTTTATTTATCACAGTCAGAAATACAATGATGATCTCTGTCAGCACAGCCATAGATATTCCCATAAAGGTTGACAGCCCACTCAACGCAATATGGTCAATGCCGCCGATAAATACAGTCGTGACTCCTGCAAACACCATAGGTATTTTATTCAGCCAGGTGTTGCGGAGAAATTTGAGATGCACAAACAGCAGCAGGAAAGTTAGGATCAGTTCGCTGACGGTCATTGCGGCGAAGGAAGGAATATGAATTGTCTTTTCCATAAAAGAGGGAAAGAATACATAGGCGAGCGACCACACATATCCTGCCAAAAGGCTGCAAACGTAATTTTTATATTCGCATTTTTTTGCGCCAAAAGCCATTGTTAATGAGAAGCCGATGTAAATGCACCATAGGAAACCCTTGAAGAAAGCGACCGTTGTAAACAAAAGCGTAATCAGGGCAAAAGCAATTCCACGCACCAAAGAGGCAACAAGAGCCCTATCCTTAAACCTGTGTGCAACTGATATTCTTTTCATTTTCGCACCTCCGTAAAAGCAAAAACGGCACGTAGACTTTTCAGCCTAAGTGCCGGTAGGTACCCACCCATGCACACTATACAGAAAAGAGTCGGAAATGTCAACCTATAAACGGCGGAAGAAGGATATATTTTGCCACGTGGATAGTTGCAGTAACAACATATAAACCCATCCGCCTCCTAAGTTTACGCTTCTTATAAGACACAAAATCCTCGTTTTTCCACCCTAAATCACACACAATTTTGGGCTTTGATTGTAGACTTCTGATTGTATCCGCACCGCTGTTTTTCTTGTCGTGATTTATGCAAGATTGTCGTTGAATACGTTGCGGATGGCGGTAAACTCGCTGTCCCCGCGCACACTGTCCACACCGTCATTGACGGCAATAAAGTGGACGCCGTACTCTGGAAACAGCATTTCCGTATACATTCCGACTTGCAAATAGTTACGCCCGAACCGGCTCATATCCTTAACGACAACGCGCTTGATCTTGCCCGCCTTGATGTCGGCAAGCATCCGCTGGAATCCGGGCCGGTTGAAGTTGGTTCCCGAATATCCGTCGTCCTCGTCGTAGTGGCGGATGGCTGTATAGCCGTGATCCCGGCAATACTTTTCTAAAATCCGCTTCTGGTATTTGGTAGTACTCAAATATTGATTCTGTACCAAATCGAATAATGGAGTGCAGGCTTCCTTTAATGGGCAATTCTTCTACCGGAGGCTTTGGTGTTCGAAATTCTCTGCCCATGCGTTTGGCGTAATCGGCATCAACACCTGAACCCCAATAAATCGCTTCATATGCATTTTGCGCAAACATTTTATTGAGTTCGTTTACTTGATTTTTGGATTTAATTGTAATATTGAAACCATCCTCACTTTTCTCATCGTACACTTCTGGATCGCAAAGGCAAAAACACACAGTTGGACTTAGAGGAAGAAAAATGATAGTACCTCCAGTACCTAAACCATAGTTAATTCTATAATTCCTACGCGCATAGAGAAGGTTATACAACGTGACCGGATTATCAGAAATAATAAAGCCACGACCGGATTCGTTTATGATTGTCAATGGCTTTAGATCGACCAAAATATCAAAACATTCGTTCGCTACAGCGATGGAGATTTTATTGGGAGTATCGTAGTCAGCAAAGAATTCTTCGCGACTAACTGCAAGCTTTCCTCTGGATGCTTCTGTTTCATCGAGCATCATTCTAAAATTATCAAGTAATGAACGATAAGCGTCTGCTATTTTTAGCTGTTCTTACTAATGAAATCTGTACAAAGTGAAGGAGGAGCAGGTAGTATTCCAATGGTTCTGTACACTTTGTGTCGTCCTCAACCAATAGATATCTCACCACCTGAGACCATTTTCCTTCACATTTGGACAGCCACTCTTCTATAACGCCATCTCTTCCATACATATAGTCCCGATAGGCTACTTGTTTAATTGACGCATGCTCGACTACCCTGAAACCGGATTTTCTGAGCATACCAAGGCTTTTTTATTTTTGGAGAAGTTCTCTAAATAGAATCTTGGAACATAGTGTTGATCTTTTTTGTTCTGCATAAGATCACTCTTTTCTGTAAAGAGAAGTAGCCGCATGGGAATACTCCCACACGGCTACCTTGGTAGCACAAAGGCCTACCGTTGATTAATTATAGTACATAGCGGAACAAATTACAAGAAAACATCGAATTATCACATTTTTTGCCATGTAGGACTACAATACATCTTGGACAATTGAATAAAAAGGGTATGAGGAATAGGG
>ENA-ORSG01001159-ORSG01001159.1-human-gut-metagenome-genome-assembly--contig:-NODE-1159-length-17628-cov-7.203722_pt1 | contig 17628 bp, 18 predicted proteins | sample MGYA00242189_ERZ509156 | MGnify/ENA primary metagenome ERZ509156 (study PRJEB26280, sample SAMEA2338666) | human gut metagenome | biome: human gut; feature: human-associated habitat; material: faeces...
GGGTAGTAAAGCCGTATCGGCTGTAGGTGGTGCGCAGAATCTCCATCATCCGCTCCATCTGCTGCTGCGGGGCAGGCAGCAGCTCCATGAAGCCGGAGAGAGTCCGGGGGGTCACAGTTGCCATGGTGAAATATTTCCTTTCTGTTGTGTATTTCGGTTTTGGTACGAAAAAATGCGCTCCCGTCCCGTGTTTGGGACGAGAGCGCATGAATACGCTTCGTGGTGCCACCCAAATTCAGCCCCAAGGGGCCCTCGTAGCTCCTGTTACGGGGAGCGGGCCGTGGATGTTTCCATCCCCGCTGGGGGACTGTCTTCGCTTCTCCTGCCGGGGCGCGCTTTCAGCCGGTGTCGCGCCTCTCTGGTGCCGGTGGGGGTGAAGGTACTCCTGTCTCCTTTATGGCGGTCGCTCTTCTTATTTTATGGCATTCTGCCCCGCTTGTCAAGCGGTAAAGGGCTTGGTTTTGGGATTGACAATGTCGCGCCAGGCCAGGTCGCCCCGGGCCAGGCCCAGCACCAGCATCTCGGCGGTGGCCACATTGCTGGCATAGGGAATATTGTTCTGGTCGCACAGGCGGAAGATATTGGCCACGTCCTCGTCAGGGACTTTCTGGTTGGGGTCGCTGAAGCAGAGAACCATGTCCAGCTCATTATAGGCAATGCGGGCTGCAATCTGCTGGCCGCCGCCGTGGTCGAAGGACAGGAAGCGGTGGATGCGCAGGCCGGTGGCCTCCCCGATCTGGAGGCCGGTGGTGGCGGTGGCGCAAAGGGTGTGCTGGGCCAGAATGCCGCAGTATGCGGTGCAGAACTGGACCATCAGTTCCTTTTTGTTGTCGTGGGCGATCAGTGCGATATTCATGGAGGCACTTCCTTTCGTGTTTTCAGATTCGCATCAGGGGCACCTGGTGCCCGGTGATGCGCCGTGCGATGTTTTCATAGGCCCGGGCCGCGTAATAGTTGATATCCCGCAGGGGGATGCCCCGGTTCAGGGCATAGGGGACGTCGCTGTCCTCCGGCACCACCCCCAGCAGGGGCAGCCCGGCGGCGTCCATGGCGTCGTCGATGGTGCTGTGGAGGGCCCGGAGCAGCTTCTTCTGCACCCGCCCCACCACCAGGAACAGACTCTCTGTGGTGAAGCGCTTATCCAGCAGCATCACGGTATGCTGGGCATCCCGCAGGGCGGAGGCGTCGGTGGTGGTGATGACCACCACGCAGTCGGCGCAGCCGGTGGCCAGGCGGAAGCCCTGACCCAGCCCCGCCGGGGCGTCGATCAGGCAATAGTCATACTCCTGGCGCACCTGGTCCAGCAGCTGCCGCATCTGCTCATCGGTCACGTCCAGCTGTCCCCCGGGGGACAGGGGAGCGGTCAGCAGATGCAGCCCGGGATACTTGGGGTGATCGGCCGCGGCGTCGGACAGGGAGCAGCGGCCGGCGATGACGTCGGAAAAATCCATCAGGGCCTTGTCCGTCAGCCCCAGGGCCAGGTCCAGGTTCCGCAGGGTGATGTCGCAGTCCAGGCACAGGGTATTTTTCCCAAGGGCGGCCAGCGCCAACCCCACGTTGGCGGTGAAGGAGGTCTTTCCGGTGCCGCCCTTGCCGGAGACCACTGCAATGATTTTTCCCATATCCAGGTACCTCGTATACAGTTGGGGACTCAGCCCAACGGCGCTTTTTTGATGCGGGCGAAGGGCCGGGGATAGGCTGCCGGGGTGGGACGCTCCTTCCGGATGATGACCACCCGGTGCCGCACGTCCGTTCCGGGGATGGCATAATCCCAGATTTTTCCAATTTTGCCCCCCAGCTGGGCAATGGCGCTTCTGGCGCGCTGAATCTCGTCGTCGGTGTCCACCGACTTCATGGCCAGGAACTGACCGCCCACCTTCACCAGGGGCAGGGCCAGCTCACACAGTACATTCAGCTGGGCCACGGCCCGGGAGGCGGCTATGTCGTACTGCTCCCGGTGCTGCCGGGCGAACTCCTCCGCTCGGGCGTGGACGCACCGGACCCGCTGCAGGCCCATGGCGTCCACGGTCTCCTGCAAAAAGTCGATGCGCTTTCCCAGGCTGTCCAGCAGGGTCAGGTCAAAATCCGGTTCCAGCAGCCTCAGGGGCATTCCCGGGAATCCGGCCCCGGTGCCTACGTCCACCACCTGCTTGCCCCGGAAGTCCGCCACCGTCAGCAGGCAGGCGCAGTCCAGCAGGTGCAGCCGCGCCACGTCTGCCGGTTCGGTGATGGCAGTCAGGTTCATGACCTGGTTCTTCTCCAGCAGCCGCCGGGAAAACTCCGTCAGTGCCGGGATGCTTCCCGTGTCCAGTCCCAGCTGGGCCAGACCCTCTTTCAGAATGGTTTCCAAATTACTTCTGCTCCTTCAGCAGGTCCCGGATCTCCGCCAGCAGCTCCTCAGTGGTGGGACCGGCAGGCTCCTCCGGCGCAGGCTCCTCATCCTTCTTCTTCAGGGCAGCCAGCTTGTTCATGGCTTTCACCAGCAGGAACATGGCAAAGGCCACGATGATAAAGTCCAGGATTACCGCCAGCAGATTGCCGATGCCCAGGGTTACCGGGTCGGCGCCCGCTGCCACGGCGGTCTTGTTGAGGATGATGTTCCACTGGGTCAGGTCGATGCCGCCGGTGATGAGACCGATGAGAGGCATGATGATGTCGTTGACCAGGGAAGTGGTGATCTTGCCGAAGGCGGCGCCGATGACCACGCCGATGGCCATGTCCAGGACGTTGCCCCGCATGGCAAACTCCTTGAACTCATGAAAAAACTTCTTCATAAGTATCCTCCTTCCGTCCTCAGTGCTTGGGAACGATGCGGTCGTGGCCGCCCATATAGGGCCGCAGGGCCTGGGGGATCAGCACGGAGCCGTCGGCCTGAAGGTTGTTTTCCAGGAAGGCGATCAGCATCCGGGGAGGGGCCACACAGGTGTTGTTCAGGGTATGGCACAGCTGCATCCTGCCGTTTTCGTCCTTGTAGCGGATTTTCAGCCGCCGGGCCTGGGCGTCGCCCAGGTTGGAGCAGGAGCAAACCTCGAAATACTTCTGTTGCCGGGGGGACCAGGCCTCGATGTCGCAGGACTTGCACTTCAGGTCTGCCAGGTCGCCGGAGCAGCACTCCAGCTGCCGCACCGGGATATCCAGGGACCGGAACAGCTCCACGCTGTAGCGCCACAGCTGTTCGTACCACTTCTTGGAATCCTCGGGCTTGCAGACCACGATCATCTCCTGCTTTTCAAACTGGTGAATGCGATAGATGCCCCGCTCCTCAATGCCGTGGGCGCCCTTCTCCTTCCGGAAGCAGGGGGAATAGGAGGTCAGCGTCTGGGGCAGGGACTCGGCGGGCACGATCTGGTCGATGAACTTGCCGATCATGGAGTGCTCGCTGGTGCCGATCAGATACAGGTCCTCGCCCTCGATTTTATACATCATGGCGTCCATGTCGGTCTGGCTCATGACGCCCTCCACCACGTTGCCGTGGATCATAAACGGGGGAATGCAATAGGTGAAGCCCTTGTCGATCATGAAATCCCGGCCATAGGCCAGCACGGCCTCGTGGAGCCGGGCAATATCGCCCATCAGATAGTAAAATCCGTTGCCGGACACCCGCCCGGCGGCGTCCATGTCGATGCCGTCGAAGCGCTCCATGATCTCCGTGTGATAGGGAATATCGAACTCCGGCAGCTTGGCCTCACCGAAGCGCTGGACCTCCACATTGTGGGAGTCATCGGGGCCGATGGGCACGGAGGGGTCGATCATCTGGGGGATGACCATCATGATCTTGGTGATCTGCTGGGTCAGATGCCCCTCCATCTCCTCCAGCTGGGCCAGCCGGTCGGCGTTGGCTTTCACCTGGGCCTTGGCCTCCTCGGCCTCCGCCAGCTTACTGGGGTCCTTCTTGGCCTGGCCCATCAGCATACCCACCCGCTTGGACAGCTGGTTCCGCTGGGCCCGCAGGTCGTTGGCCTCGTTCATGGCGGCCCGCTTCTCGGCGTCCAGGGCAATGACCTCGTCCACCAGGGGGAGCTTGGCGTTCTGGAACTTCTTGCGGATGTTTTCCTTAACGGCTTCCGGATTGTCCCGGACAAATTTGATATCAAGCATGGCTTTTATCGCACCTTTCCGTGTTTCACGTGAAACATCATGGTTTTTTGATGGTGTGCAGGGCCTCCAACAGCTCGTTCAGGTCGTCCACACCGTAATATTCCAACTCAATGCGCCCTTTCTTCTTGCCGGAGACAATGCGGCATCCCCGACCCAGGGTGTTCCCCAGATCCCGGGCGGCCTCCTGGGCATAGTCCACGGTCAGACCGGCAGGGGAGGGCTTCTCCTTCTTTCCGGCGGTGAGCTTCTTCACCAGCTGCTCCGTCTGCCGGACGGACAGGTCATTTTTCAGGATGGTGGCCGCCGTGGTCTCCTGCAGGGCAGGGGACAGGGGCAGCAGCGCCCGGGCGTGGCCGTTGGTCAGCCGTCCGTCCTCCACCATGGCCCGCACTGGAGGACACAGGTTCAGCAGACGCAGGGCGTTGGCTACGGCGGACCGGGACTTGCCCACCCGCTGAGCGGTTTCCTCCTGGGTCATGTTGTATTGGCTCATCAGCACCTGATAGCCCTCGGCTTCCTCGATGGGGTTCAGGTCCTCCCGCTGGAGGTTCTCGATCATGGCCAGCTCCATGGCTTTGCGGTCGTCGGCCTCGATGACGATGGCCGGCACCTGGGTCAGTCCCGCCATGCGGGCGGCCCGCCAGCGCCGCTCACCGGCGATGATCTGGTAATAGCCGGACTGCAGCTTCCGCACCGTCAGCGGCTGGATGATGCCGTGCTCCCGGATGGAGTCGGCTAAGTCCGCCAGGGACTCCGGGTCAAATTGCTTGCGGGGTTGGGATGCGCAGCTTTCCACCTGAGAAATCGGCAGAAACAGACTGCTCTTTTCCTCCTGGGAATCGATCACATCGTCTCCCAACAGGGCGGCCAGGCCTTTGCCCAGCCCTTTTGGGTTGTTGGCCATTGCTGAAACGCTCCTTTCCGCACAGAATCAGGTATTTTTCTTGAGAAATTCGTTGGCCAGAGCCAGATAGGCCTCCGCGCCCCGGCAGCCCCGGTCATAGGCCGTGATGGGCTTTCCGTGGCTGGGCGCCTCGGACAAGCGGATGTTCCGGGGGATCACCGTGGCATACACCTTCCCGGGGAAGAACCGCTTGACCTCCTGGGCCACCTGAATGGCCAGGTTGGTGCGCCCGTCGAACATGGTCAGCAGCACGCCCTCGATCTGGAGCCGGGGATTCATGTTCCGCCGGACGATGCGCACGGTGTTCATCAGGTCGCTGAGGCCCTCCAGGGCGTAGTACTCCCCCTGAAGCGGTACCAGCAGGGAGTCCGCCGCGCACAGAGCGTTCAGGGTCAGCAGCTCCAGGGAGGGGGGACAGTCCACAAAGATATAGTCATAATCCTCCCGGACGGCGTCCAGGGCGCTGCGCAGCAGGAACTGCCGGTCCGCCATTTCGATCATCTCCACGCCGCCCCCGGCCAGGGCCTTGCTGCTGGGCAGCACGTCGCCATAGGGGGTGGTGACGATGGCCTTCCGGGTCTCCACGCCGTTGATGAGCACGTCATACACGCCGTTGGACACGGATTTGTCCACCCCCATGCCGGAGGTGGCGTTGGCCTGGGGGTCAAAGTCGCACAAAAGCACCCGCTTCCCCAGGTATTTCAGGGCCGCAGCCAGGTTGACACAGGTGGTGGTCTTCCCAACGCCGCCTTTTTGATTCACGATCGCCACGATTTTCGCCACTTTGTCCACACTCGCTTTCTGTCGGTCTTTATTTTAGTATATCACATTTTCAGTCGGTTTCAATAGAAAATCTGCAAAATGAGAAAAATCTTGAGAAAAATGTTTCACGTGAAACGGCGAAACCAACACGCAAAAAAGGGTGGATGTTTCACGTGAAACATCCACCCCGTGGGTCATATCAGGATCATCCCCGAAACCGGCGGCAGCCGCAGCCGCAGCTTCCCGCCGGGGGCATAGAACTGCTGGAAGGTCAGGGCCTCCCGGGCCAGCTCCCGGGGCCAGGGGATGGCTACCTCTGCGGCGTCCTCGCCTGCGTTCAGGGCTGCCACGGTGATCTCGTCCCCCAGCTGCCGCCGCAGCACCAGAACGCCGCCCCGGGCATGGAGATAGGTCAGGTTCCCCTCCTGCATGGACAGGCGCTCCCGGCGCAGCTGCCCCAGCTGCCGGAAGAAGGCCAGCAGCTCCTGGTCCTCCCGGCCCCAGGGATAGGTCCCCCGGTTCAGGGGGTCCTCAAAGCCCTCCATCCCGGCCTCGTCGCCGTAGTACACCGTAGGGGAGCCGGGGAAGCAGTACAGCAGCATCTCGCCCACCCGCAGCCGGGCCTGGCCCTTCTGCCGCTGGGCAGGGGAGAGGCGGTATGCCGCCCGTCCGTCCTTGGTATCCGGCACATCCTCCGCTCCCAGCAGGGTCAGGATCCGGGGCGTGTCGTGGGTACCCAGAATGTTCAGGGCGCTGTAGAAGGCGGGCCGGGGATAGTGCTCCCGGATGACCTCCATGGTGCCCCGGAAGCAGGCGGCGTCGCCGCCCCGCAGCCAGTCCAGGGCTGCCGTCCGGAAGGGATAGTTCATCAGCCCATTGGTCTCGCTGCCCAGCAGATACCGCCTGCGCTGGCTGTAGGCGATCTTGTTGCTGCCGTCCTCCCACACCTCACCCAGCAGGAAACTGTCGGGCTTTTCCTGGTCCATGGCGCTGCGAATTTCGGCAATGAAGTCGTCCGGCAGCTCATCGGCCACGTCCAGCCGCCAGCCGGAGGCCCCCTGCCGCAGCCAGTGCCGCACCACGGAGTCTCCGTCCCGGATGATGAACCGGCGATAGCTGTCCGCAGACTCCTGCACCGCCGGCAGGGTCCTGATGCCCCACCAGGCGTCGTAATCCTCCGGCCAGGGGTGGAAGGAGTACCAATTATAATACTGGGACTCCCGGCTCTGGGCCGCCCCCAGCTCCGGATAGAATCCCTGGGCGTTGAAATACCGGCTGTTGTTGCCGGTGTGGTTGAACACTCCGTCCAGCATCACCCGGATGCCCCGGCACCCGGCCTCCCGGCACAGGGTGCGGAAGTCCTCCTCGGTGCCCAGCATGGGGTCAATGCGCCGGTAGTCCGCCGTGTCATACCGGTGGTTGCTGTCGGACTCAAAAATCGGACACAGGTACAACGTACCTACTCCCATACTCTGTAGGTAGTCTAATCGGGAGGTGATCCCCGCCAGACTGCCGCCGAAGAAATCGTTGTTGCGGATGATTCCCTGGGCATCGGGCCGCCACACCGGGGTGTCGTCCCAGTCCTGGTGGACCACCCGGTCCCCCACCATCCCGGCGGGGTCCGGCACCCGGGTGCGGCAGAACCGGTCCGGGAAGATCTGATAGGTGATGCCCCGGCCAAACCAGGCGGGGGTAGGGCGGCTGTCGTCATAAACCGTCAGCTGCCACCGGGCCTGGTCGTCGAAGCCGTGAAGGCCGTATAGCCTTTGCCCCTCCGGATACGAAAACCGGAAGGCGTACCACACCAGCTCCGGCTCCTCCGGGGCGGTGTATACCCCCTGCCACCGGCCGTCATCGCCGGGGGACAGGGCCACCTCCTGCTCCGTACCCGCAAATTCCCGCCGCAGGAGCAGCGTCACGCCGGTAACGTTTTCATCCCCCGGTCGAACCGCGAAACGGACAGTGGCGCCGCACACGGCGGCGCCAAAGGGGGACTTATATTCCGTATCGCGGGAGTCAAAGATCTTGCTCATGGAATGCCTCATTTCAGCAGGGTGTTTTCGCCGATGACCACGGCGCCGATCTCCTCCTGGGAGAAATAGGAGTTCACAATGTCCACGGCGGTGGAGGCCAGGGCCGCACCGGAGCCGCCCTTCTCGATGACCACGGCCACGGCGATCTGGGGATCGTCATAGGGGGCGAAGCACACGAACACGCCGTTGTTGGTATTGGCGATACCGGTTTCTGCGGTACCGGTCTTGGCGCCGGCGGACACCACGCAATTGGAGAAGTAGTAGGACAGGCTCCCGGTGGTCAGGTTGTGCATGCCCTCCTTCACCGCCTGCACGGTGCTGTCGCTCATCTCCACGGTGTTCAGCGGCGCCTTGTCATAGGCGTAGATCACCGAGGAGTTGTCGTAGGATTTCACGTTTTTCAGCAGATGGGCCTCATAGTGCTGGCCGCTGCCCACCAGGGTGGCGATGTAGTTGGCCAGCTGCAGGGGCGTGAACAGGTCATAGCTCTGGCCGATGGCGGCGGTCAGGGTCTGGCCGTCGGTCCACTCCAGACCGTTGCGCTCGGCAAACTCCGGGGTGGCCATGGAGCCCTTGGCCTCGGCGCTTCCCGCCCCGCCGATCTCGATGCCGGTATACTCGCCCAGACCGAACTGTCTGGCGTAGTCCGCCAGGGTCTTGATACCCGTCAACCGGCCCACCTCATAGAAGAAATAGTTGCAGGAAACGGTGATGGCCTGGGACACGTTGACCCGTCCGTGGGTGCCGCCGTACTCGTTATAGATCCAGCACCGGGGCTGGGGAGATTTGTAGTAGTCATACACGCCCCGGTCCACAATGGTGGAGGAGGGGGTGATGATCCCCGACTCCAGGGCCGCCACGGCGGTACAGGGCTTGAAGGTGGAGCCCGGGGCGTATGCGCCGCCGATGGCCCGGTTCAGCAGGGGAGTGCCCACGGTGTCGCTGACCAGCTTGCTGTAATCCTGGTCAAAGGTGGACAGGTTATAGGTGGGATAGCTGGCCATGGCCAGCACCTCGCCGGAGCCAACCCCCACCACCACCGCCGCGCCGCCCCGGACGATGCCGTCCTTGGCGGTCATGGCCTCGATGGTCTGGGCCAGGGATTTCTCCGTGTCCTCCTGCACGTCGATGTCCAGGGTCAGGGCCACGGTGCCGCCGGGCTGAGGCTCCTTGGTGTAAAGCTCGCCGGTGATCTTCCCCTCCTCGTTGGTGGTGATGATCCGGGTGCCCTTGGTGCCGTGGAGATAGGACTCAAAGGCCTTCTCCGCGCCCTCCCGGCCCACCAGGGAGTTCATGGAGTAGCCCTCCATATCCCGATAGCCGGTGACGCCGTTTTCCGGGTCGCCTACCCAGTCCTCGTAGTAGATGGGGCTCAGCCGCCCCAGCACATGAGCGGCGTACTCGGTGTTATACACCCGGGCGGAGGAGGTGCCGGTGGATACCCCCTGATACTGGCCGTCCGCCGTCTGGCTGATCAGCTCCACGGACACGTCGTCGGCAAAGACGTACTGTGCGTCCGTCAGACTCTTCACCGCCAGCTCATACCGCACCCCGGCGATGGTCCGGGCCTGGTCGTTGGTATAGCTGCTGTCGATTTTGAACAGCTCCCGCAGCTTGGCCATGAACCGGTCCGGCTGCAGGGTGGGAGTCACCTGGGACAGCTTGGAATAGGGGATGCTTTTGTTCTTCAGGAACAGGGCGAAGCCCTCGCTGTCCTGGGCGTCGGTATAGCTGCAGGGCGCGGTTTTGCTCAGGGGCAGGGTATCGTTCCAAACGGTGTCGTTCTCGGTGCACAGGTCCGTCAGCCGCAGAATGGCGGCGTTCAGGTCCTGGTCATTCTCAAAATCCTTGGCGGAGAAGATCAGGGTATAGGTCAGCCGGTTGGACACCAGCACCTTGCCGTTGCGGTCGGTGATGATCCCCCGGGAGGCCTCCACCGTCTCGCTGGCGGCGTTGCTGGCCAGGGACTTGGCCCGGTTTTCCTCCCCGTGGAGGATCTGGGTATAGTACATCACCCCGGCGAAGGCCAGCAGGCACAGGCCCATCAGCCCCGTCAGCGCCCAGATGCGGACCCGCATCGGGTCAAATGCGTTTTTCTTCATGGCACGCCTCCTATCTCAGGATCCGGTTGTGCACGCTGCGCAGCAGCAGATACACCAGCGGCGACAGCACCACCGTCACGGCCAGCTCCCGCCCCGTCAGCGACAGGGCGGCGCTCAGCTCCACCCCCTGCCGGAAGGTCAGCAGCACCGTGTGCAGCAGGTCCGTGATCACCAGGGCCAGAGCCGCGCACAGAACGGCGCACAGGAATCCCTGGCTCAGAAGCCGCTTGGCGATCATCGCCGCCGGCAGCGCCGCCGCCAGAAACGCCAGGGTATAGAAGCACGGGATGACCCCCGGCATAGTCAGGTCGCACAGCAGGCCGAAGATGCCGCCGAACACGGCCCCCTCGGCGGGACCCTCCAGCATGGCCATGATCCCGGCGATCACCGGCGGCAGAAACGGGTGCACCGCCCACACGGAGATGCGGTTGAGCACCAGGGACTGCACCAGAACCAGCAGCAGCACCGCCCCGGCGTAGTACAGCCATTTGAAGAACATATCCCGTTGGTTCATGGATTGATTCATGGCCGCTCCTCTCAATCCACGATGGTGAAGTCCGTGATCACGAACACCTCCACCAGCTGGGTGATATCGGTTTTGGGGATGATGGTGGCGTAGCGGGTCAGGCCGTTGTCATCGGTTTTGATCTCCTCCACGGAGCCGATGACCAGTCCCGAGGGATAGTAGCCTCCCAGGCCGGAGGTGACGATCATGTCGCCGTTGATGAGGCTGGATTCCCCCTCCAGGTACGACAGCTTCAGCTTTCCCTGCCCCATCAGGGCCAGGTCCCCCATGGCCACCGTCACCTCGCCGGTGCGGAACACCAGGGCCCCCAGCTGGGAATCCGTGTCCAGGATGGTGGTCACGGTGCACCAGTTGGCGCCCGCCTCGGTGACCACACCCACCAGATAGCCGTATTGATCCACCACGCAGTCGCCGATGGCCACGCCCAGGCCGGTGCCCTTGTTCAGGGTCAGGGTCCTGGACCAGTTGGAGGTGCTGCGCTCGATGACCCGGGCCGCCTCAAAGGTAAAGTCCCGCCGCTGCTGCCTCAGACCGTTCAGGTCCCGCAGCCGCTGGTTCTCCTCGCTGTCGGTCTTGGCCTGGCGCGCATCCTCCTTCAGCTGGGCGTTTTCCTTGCGCAGCTCCTCGATCTCCTGGCGCAGGGCTTCCACCGTCTCGAACCGCTGGCCGATGTTCTGGAACCATCCGGCCACGGCGGAACCCGCCGCCCGGAAGGGATAGGTGACCACTCCGGCGGCGTTCTGCAAAAACCCCGTCTGGTTGCTGACGGCGCTGGCGATACACAGCCCCACCGCCACCACCACCACGGCGGCCAGCATCATAATGCCGTTTTTCTGAAAAAATCGTTTCATAGCGTATTCCTTATCGTCGAGTTTATCAAAAAAGCCTTTTTTGATAAACTGGTCACAGCAGCGTCACGCCGAACTCCGCCAGCATCCGGCTCAGCAGCAGCACCGGCAGACCCATCACGTTGAAAAAATCCCCGTCAATGCGCTCCACCAGCAGGGCCCCCTGGCCCTGCACGCCGTAGGCCCCGGCCTTGTCCATGGGCTCGCCGCCCCGGATATAGGCCATCAGCTCCTCCCGGCCGGCGGGCCGGAAATACACGTCTGTGGACTGGGCCCGGGTCAGGGACCGCTGTCCCTGCCGCAGGGTAACGCCGGTGCACACCGTGTGCCGCCGCCCCGCCAGGTCCGTCAGCATCCGCAGGGCGTCCGCCTCATCCTTGGGCTTTCCCAGCCGCTGTTGGTCCAGAAACACCATGGTGTCGGCGGTGATGACGATCTCGTCCTCCTCCGACGGCACCGCCTGGGATTTCTCCCGGCTGATATACGACACGATCTCCGGGGGCGTCAGCCCCTGGGGATACCACTCCTCTACCTGAGGCACCCGCACGGTGAAATCCCGGATGCCGATCCGGGTCAGCAGCTCCTGCCGCCGGGGGGAACCGGAGGCCAGCACGATCCTTGCCATGGCCTCACCTCCCGGTGGAGCCGAAGCCGCCTGCGCCCCGGTCCGTCTCATCCAGCTCCTCCGCCTGCACCAGAACAGGCCGCACCACCGGCACCACCATCAGCTGGGCGATGCGGTCCCCGGGCCGGATGGTATAGTCCTCCCCGGACAGATTCATCAGCCCCACGGAGATCTCCCCCCGATAGTCGCTGTCGATAACGCCCACGCCGTTGCTCAGGCCGATCCCGTGCTTAAAGCCCATGCCGCTGCGCACAAACACCAGGGCCACATAGTCCGGGGAGGGCAGAGCGATGGCGATCCCCGTGGGGATGCCCAGCCGCTGGCCCGGGGCCAGGGTCACGTCCTCCTCCATGCACGCGCACAGGTCCATGGCCGCCGCTCCCGCCGTCTTATACTGGGGCAGCGGGAACTCCCGGCCTATTTTCGGCGACACCGCCTTGATTTTAAGCTCCATTGTACCACTTGCTCCTATTAAATATGAAAACAAACTGTGAAAAGATTGTAAAGGTTGATAACCGGGCGTATTTATTCCACGCCCCGGTAGAACAGGCCCCGGGTCAGCTGGTCCGGCCGGTAGTCGCTGCGGCCCTGATAGGCCCGCAGCACCCGGACGCACTCCTCCGGCGGCTCCGTGGTAAACCGCAGCCGTGCCCGGGTCAGCCCCAGCTGCCGCCACACCGGCTTATCCGCCAGGAACAGCACCTTACTGTTCTCGATCTCGCACCGGTGGCCCCACTGGCCCACCAGGGGGAACTGCGCCCCGGTGCGGTCCACCAGGACGTTCTCCTGGCCGCACCGGCAGGCAGGGGAGCGGTCCGCATAGTCCCGCCCGGCGTCCCGGCAGCCCAGCTGATTGCGGATGACGCAGTTTTCCATGATCATCAGCGGCAGGCGGCCATATACCACCGCCTCGCAGGGCAGAACCTTCCGCAGGTCCCGGAGCTGCTGCCACCGCAGCTCCATGGACACGGCGGCAGCTTCCAGCCCCAGCTCCTTCCAGAAAAGCAGGGACTCACTGTTGAAAAGATTCAGCCCCAGGTCCCCCCACAGGGGCAGACCCAGACTCTCGGCAATGGGCAGGTGTCCCAGATTGCCGATGGCCACGGCGGACAGGTGCTCCCGGTGCTGCTGCAAAAGCGCCCGCAGCGCCGCCTGGTCCTCCGTCCGAAAAATCCGGGGCAGAACGGCGCAGATGTGGGTCATTTCCGCCCAGCGGTTCAGGTCGAGCTTTTCCAGAAGCTCCGCCGGAACATACACCGTCTCGCACTGGGCCAGGGGCTCCGTCAGCTGCTCCGGCCGCATAATGGAGCAGGTCAGCACCGGCGCGTCAGGCCCCGGCTGGGCCTGGGGCAGGGGAGAGGGGGTACCCGTCCGCCGCACCGGCGGCTGGGCCAGGGCGGCTTCCAGGCCCTCCAGGGCCTGCCGCCGCAGGGCGTTCACGGCGCTGGCCGGCAGCATCAGCCCCTCCTCCAGTTCCACCCGGGTTTCCCGGGGCCGGAACACGGTGCCGCCGGTTTTCTCCAGCCGGGATTGCAATTCCTCCGCCGTCAGGGCCCGGTTCCGGGCCTCCTCCGGGGTGGGACCCTCCGCCCGGACGACGTGTCCCCCGGCGCTGGCCGTCAGGGATACCGGCTCCCCGGCCCGCAGAGTGCAGACCATGTCCACCGGCACCCGGCGGCTGTCCTCCCTGCTGTACCCGGCCTTGGCCCGGGCAAACAGCTCCTTGGGCTCCGGGGCGTTCTCCGGCCGGGTGCCGAACATCTCCGGCCCGGTGCGCCCCTTATAGTATCCGTCGGTGAAGCCGCTGCGGGAGAAGGCGGCCTCCAGCTGCCGGGACTCCTCCCGGCTGGGTCCCCGCTTCTCATCCAGCAGACGGCGATAGATCCCTGTGATCACCGCCACATATTCCGGCCGCTTCATGCGGCCCTCCAGCTTCAGGCACGCCACGCCCATCTGTTCCAGCTCCTGCACATAGTCCGCCAGGTTGGCGTCCTTCAGGCTCAGGGGATGGCCTCCGGCGGCCTTTTCGTTGACGCCGTAGGGCAGGCGGCAGGGCTGGGCGCAGGCTCCCCGGTTGCCGCTGCGTCCGCCGATCACGGCGCTCATTTCGCACTGACCCGAGTAGCACATGCACAGGGCCCCGTGCCCGAACACCTCGATTTCCGCGGGACAGCCCCGGGTTATGGTGTGGATGTCCCGGCGGCTCAGCTCCCGGGCCAGCACCACCCGCTCCAGGCCCAGCTCCGCCGCCCGGCACGCCCCGCCCAGGGTGTGCAGGCTCATCTGAGTGCTGGCGTGGAGGGGAACATCGGGCGCAATTTCCCGGGCCAGCCGCCAGATGCCCCAGTCCTGGATGAGAATGGCGTCCACCCCCATGTCCGAGGCTTTTTTCAGGGCCTCGGCGGCGGCAGGCAGCTCCCGGTCCGTCACCAGGGTGTTCAGGGTCAGATACACCTTCACCCCCCGCAGATGGCAGTAGGCCACGGCCTCCCGGAACTCCTCGTCCGTGAAATTCCGGGCGCTGCGCCGGGCGTTGAGCCCGCCGAAGCCCATGTACACGGCGTCTGCCCCGTTCTGCACGGCGGCCACCATGGCCTCCCAGCCCCCGGCGGGGCTCAGCAGCTCCATCATTGGCCCCGGCCCTGCTGGGCCTTGAACAGCTGGCGCTTCAGCTCCGAGGCCTCGTTCTTGGCCTGGGTGGCCTCGTCCAGATAGTTTTTCACCTGGCGGCGCAGATTCTCCGCCGCCGCCTGATTTTTCAGCAGCTCATCCGCCAGGTTCACCGCCGCCAGCACCGCCGCGTCCGTCTGGCTCACGTGCAGGGCATCCAGCACCTGGCGCATCCTCTCGTCCACCAGTGCGCCTACCTTCTCCATATATGCCGCGCTCTCGTCTGCCACCAGGGTATACTCCTGGCCGCAGATGTTCATTGTCACCTTATTTGCCATGTCATCCTCCTATTTATGTAAACCGCAAAAAGAGTCATACCGATACAGAATCCATTATACCACAAAATCCCGCCGGGAAAAGCCTTTTCTGCCGAAAAGGAGAATTTTGTGAAAAACCTGCCTGGGCGGCTTTACGAACCGGGGGATTTCGTGTAAAATAAAAGGGTTCCGAAGGAAACAGAAGGGAGGGCGCGGCTATGAGCGGCTATATCCTGCGGGAAAATGACCCCAGCATCGTGCTGACGGCGGACCAGGTGGACCGCCTGGTGAAAAACGGCGACGGCGACGCCGCGCTTTTATACCTACTTCTGATGCGGGCGGACCGGGGCATCACCGAGCAGGAGCTGCAGTCCCGGCTGCGCTGGAGCCAGCTGCGGCTGAATGCGGCGGAAACGGGCCTGCAGCGGCTGGGCCTGATCCAGCGTCCGGCGGAGACGCCGCCTCCGGCCCCGGCGGAGGAGCGCCCGGTATACAGCGCCCAGGACCTGGCGGCCCTTCTGGAGGACGACCGCTCCTTCCGGATGCTGATCCCCCAGGTGGAGGAGAAGCTGGGCCGCAAGCTGAAAACCGCCGACCTGCAGGTGCTGGCGGGGCTGTATGACGACCTGGGTATGCCGGCGGACGTGATCTATCTGCTGGTGAACCACTGCATCACCCGGTCCGAGGAGCGCTACGGCCCCGGCCGCCGCCCCACCCTGCGCCAGATCGAGAAGGAGGGCTACTACTGGGCCAGCCAGGGCCTGTTCGACCAGGACAGCGCCGCCCGCTATCTGAAAACCTGGCGGGACAGACAGCAGGGCCAGTCCGCCTATATGCAGGTGCTGGGCCTGGGCCAGCGCCGCCCGGTGGCCAGCGAGGAAAAGTACATCTCCGATTGGATGGACAAGGGCTTCCCACCGGAAACGGTGGCCCTGGCCTACGACAAGACCATATTCTATAAAAAACAGCTGGAGTGGCGGTATCTCAACGGCATCCTCCGCCGCTGGCACGAAAACGGCTGGCACACGCCGGAGGAGGTCCAGCAGGGCGACGCCGGAAAGCCCGCCCAGCCGTCCTCGAAGCCGGACAAGCCGGATCAGGACAACTCCCGCATGGAAAAATACATGAAGTGGTAATATAAAGCGGTAAAGGAGGGAACCCCATGCCCTACGACGGAAAAATTCTCAGCCGGGCCATGGCCCGCTTTGACGAGGATAAGCAGCACCGGGCCCGGCAGTTCCGGGAGCGTCAGCAGCAGCTGTTTGCCCGGGAGCCGGAGCTGGCGGACATCGACCGCCGCCTGCGCGGCACCATGAGCCAGATCATCACCAGGGCCCTGAAGGGGGGCCGGGACCCGGTGCCCGCCATCCACGCCATCCGGGACGAGAATCTGGCCCTCCAGCGCCGCCGGGGGGAGATCCTTACGGCTCTGGGCTGTCCCGCCGACTATCTGGAGGAGAAGCCCCGGTGCGCCCGGTGCGGCGACGCCGGGTTCCTGCCGGACGGCTCCATGTGCGCCTGCCTGCGCAGCTACTACGCCCGGGAGCAGATCGCGGAGCTGTCCCACATGCTGGACATCGGCTCCCAGAGCTTCGACACCTTCCGCCTGGACTACTATTCCACGGACCGGGGCGGCCTGCCCCGCTCCCCCCGGGAGGCGGCCCAGCGGAATCTGGAGATCTGCCAGTCCTTCGCCCGGGACTTCCGCCCCGGGAAGCAGAATCTGCTGCTGTTCGGCGCGCCGGGCCTGGGCAAGACGTTTCTGTCCGCCTGCATCGCCCGGGTGGTCAGCGAGGACGGCTTCTCCGTGGTGTACGACACGGCGGGGCATATTTTCTCCCAGTTCGAGGCGGCCAAGTTCCGCCGGGACGACGTGGACGAGCCGGACGAAAGCGTGGAGCGATGCATGGCCTGCGACCTGCTGATCCTGGACGACCTGGGCACCGAGATGACCACCGCCTTTGTCCAGAGCGCCCTGTACCAGCTGCTCAACGGCCGCCTGCTGGCGGGGAAAAGCACCATCATCAGCACCAACCTGGACCCCGACCAGATCGGCCGTCGCTATTCGGCCCAGATCATGTCCCGGCTGGAGGGAGAGTTTGAGCTTCTGCCCTTCATCGGCCAGGACATCCGCCTTCTGAAGCGGGAGCAATAGAAGTCTCAAGAAATCCTGCACGGCTTACGCCGTGCAGGATTTCACAGCTTGTCAAAAAAGTCTTTTTTGACAAGCTGTGTGCGGTTTTTCAGAAATTAAAAAGTTCTGAAAAACCTGTGATTGCAAACGAAAGACACCCCTGATGGGTTTCTTTCGTAACTATCTTCCTTTCCGATGGCGGAAGATTTCCGAGTTTTTCGACAGTCTCAAGAAATCCTGCGCGGCTCACGCCGTGCAGGATTTCTTTCATCCCCGCAAAACGAATTAACGACCGCAAACGTTACCAAGCTGGCCTCTGCACGATGTATCATCTTTCAAAAATCTGCGCCGTCCTCGCGCGAACTCCTGTAAATTATTTCAACGCAATAAAGAATCCGCGAATTTTCCGTGAATATCGTAACGAAAATGTAAAGAATTTTTGTACAAAGTGAGAATTGATTTTTTCTGCAAAATAATTATCATATTGGACGGAATGCAAGAGGAGTTGCGTCCTTTTGCTCCAAAACATTATGATGTATGAATAGAGGAGGAGAAAAATGGTTAGCTTTCTGATTTGCCTGGCCTTGCTCATCGGCGGTTATTTCGTCTATGGCAAAGTACAGTTTACAAGGGACTACACAGGGTAGGTATCTGACGGGAGGGGTTCCA
>ENA-ORSG01001169-ORSG01001169.1-human-gut-metagenome-genome-assembly--contig:-NODE-1169-length-17490-cov-5.274448_pt1 | contig 17490 bp, 12 predicted proteins | sample MGYA00242189_ERZ509156 | MGnify/ENA primary metagenome ERZ509156 (study PRJEB26280, sample SAMEA2338666) | human gut metagenome | biome: human gut; feature: human-associated habitat; material: faeces...
CTCCCTGCGGGTCAGGGCTTCCTCGTTGACGGAGATGCCCGGCCCCGGCGCGGTATGGGCTCGCCATTCCAGAATACCCCAGATCCCAAGGCCCGCCAATACCAGCGCCGCCAGCAGCCAGCCACGGCGGTTGGGCGCGGCCCGCTTGCCGCCTTTCTTTTTTTCTTCCATATGTGTTCCCCCTCTTTTCTGCTCATAGACTACCACCGGCGGCGCTGCCTTTGGTGAACAAAGTCTGAATTTGCCGTAAAAAGGGGAGGGGACGGTTCAGGTTTCCTGCGCCAGCATCCGCAGGGCGAACAGGGTGTGGAGCGCCGCGCCGGTGGGGAGAACGTCCTCATTGAACACCACCGCCTCGTTGTGCATGGGCTTGCCGTAGCGGGGATCCTCCTGCGGCGTTCCGGCTCCCAGCAGCAGGTAGGCGCAGGGCAGCTCATAGGTGAAGGAGGCGAAGTCCTCGGAGCCCATGCCGCCCTGATCCAGACGGTACACCCGCTCCTTGCCAGCCAGCTCCTCCGCCCAGCCCGCGACCCGGTCCATCAGGGCGGGATCGTTTACCAGCGGCGGCGCGGAGGCGATCTCCTCCACCTGGGCGCTGCCTCGGAAGGCCGCCGCCGTGTTTTCCGCGATGACCCGGATGCGCTCCATGATCCGGGCGCTGAGCTCCCGGTCAAAGGTGCGGATGGTGCCCTCCAGCACCGCCTCCTCCGGGATGATATTGGGGGCCTGTCCCCCCTGGAACCGGCCCACCGTCACCACAGCAGGCTTCTTCGCGGAGATCTCCCGTGCGGTCAGCTCCTGCAGGGAGAGGTAGATGTGGGCGGCGATGTTGATGGGGTCCACGCCGGTCTCCGGCATGGCCCCGTGGCAGCCGGTGCCCCGGACGGAGACCCGGAACAGGGTGCAGCCCGCCATGAACGTCCCCCGGCCGCAGAGTACCATGCCGGAGGGGGTGCCGGAGTTGACATGAAGGGCCAGCGCCGCTTTGGGCGACGGCGCATCCTTCAGGACCCCGGCCGCCAGCATGGACTTGGCCCCGGTGAAGCCTTCCTCGTCCGGCTGGAACACCAGCCGCACCGTGCCCTTCAAGTCCGATTGATGCCGCTTGAGTAAAGCGGCGGCGCTTAACAGCATGGCGGCATGCATATCGTGGCCGCAGGCGTGCATGGCGCCGTTTTCCGACTGGAAATCCAGCCCCGTGGTCTCCCGGACCCGGAGAGCGTCCATATCCGCCCGGAGCAGTACGCACCGGCCGGTGTCCTCACCAGTGATGTCCGCCACCACGCCCCCGGCCAGCGGGCGGGGCGTATCCCCCAGCGCCGTCAGCCGTTCCGTCACATAGGCGGCGGTGCGGGGCAGGGAGGGGCCCACCTCCGGGTCCCTGTGCAGGGTCCGGCGATCCGTCAGAAGCTGTGGCTTCAGGGCTTCCGCCTCCGCCAGCAGAGCTTTGGTATCCATGGTCATAGCACGTCATCCTTCCTTTAAACTGCGCCGTTTCGGCAAGCTTACAATACGGTTATTATACCGCAGGGCGATGCATTGTCAAACACCGCCGGAGAAAAAACGGAGCTGCGCCAAGCGTCTTTTTCATTTTTCTGATAGGACTTCGGCGAGAAAAGTGAGTGCGGACTGTCTTGACAGCTGCTGGCGGCGCTGGACTGAGCGGCAGAGACACTTGCCGCAAAGGGCAGAGCTTAGGCATGCAGATCAACCGGTTCTGGTGATGCGGACTGGCCAAGCTGTGGAGTAAGCGGGACAAAGTGTTTAAATTTTTACCGGGCAGAAATTGTGATTTGGAAAAATTGATTAATAAAAGGCGCACACCTCTTCCAAAGCAGTTTGGGAGGGGTTAGCCTTTTTCCTTACAGGAGGCTGTGATCCCGGGACTGAAATTCGGACAGGATTACTACGATGATCTGCTGGCGAAATATACCCACAAGAAGGAGCTGTTCCTCAAGGGACTGGATGATCTGCACATCATCCACAACGATCCGGAGGGGGCGTATTATGTCCTGCTGGACATTTCCGAATTCGGCTATGACAGCGATCTGAAATTCTGCGAGGATCTGACCCGGCTGGTAGGCGTCGGAGCAGTGCCCGGCTCGAGCTTCTTCCGCGAGCCGGTGAATCATCTGATCCGCTTCCACTTTGCCAAGAAGGACGAGACGCTTCTGAATGCCCTGAACCGACTGGAAAGTCTTCGGGCAAAACTCCCCTCCCGCAAAAGGAACTGAAAGGGACCGCTCTCAAGCGGGAAGCCTCACAAGAGCAGGGCCTATCTGTTAGCCGTGCTGCGAGAAACCCGCGCTGTCCGAGATTGCAGAGATATTACCCCGGCGTGACGTTCCTGCCGTCCATGACCATGGGGGCAACGGACGCCCACCACTATGAGCAGATCTGAGACACCTGCCTGCGGTGCAGTCCCTTCATGGCGGACCCGGAGGAGGCGGCCGCCGGTGTCCACGGGACCAACGAGCGTATCCCGGTGCGGGCCTATTTGCAGGGCATTCGGGTTCTCATCGACCTGATGGAGCACGTAAATCTATCCTGCTAATGTGCTAAGGCGCGTATGTGCATCCGAGACCGCACTTCAGAAATTGAACGAGTGAAAAAGCTGCCGGGGAGTTGATTTCCCCGGCGGCTTTTTTGCGGTCAGTAGAAGGTTGGATTCCCGCAGTAAAATGCCCGAAGGAGATGTTCCTTCGGGCATTGCGTGTATTCGGCAGAAATCAGCTGCTTTTTCCCAGATACGCTTCCTTCACCCGGCTGTCCGCCAGCAGCTCCGCGCCGGTGCCGGACATGGTGATGGTGCCGGTCTCCAGCACATAGGCGCGGTCGGCCACCGAAAGCGCCATCTGCGCGTTCTGCTCCACCAGCAGGATGGTCATGCCCTCCTTGTGGATGTCGCGGATGATGTCAAAGATCTCCTGCACCAGCAGCGGCGAAAGACCCATGGAGGGCTCGTCCAGCATCAGCATGGAAGCGTTGCTCATGAGCGCACGCCCCATGGCCAGCATCTGCTGTTCGCCGCCGGACATGGTGCCCGCCAGCTGCTTGCGACGCTCCTTCAGGCGGGGGAACAGGGTGAACACCTTTTCCTTGTTGGCGGCAATGGTGGAAGCGGGCTGGGTGTAAGCGCCCATATCAAGGTTCTCGTCCACTGTCATGTGCAAAAACACATGGCGTCCCTCCGGCACCTGTGCAAGACCGCTTTCCACGATCTTGTGGGCGCGTACGCCCTTGATGCTCTTGCCCTTGTACAGCACATCGCCGGTGCGGGGCTTCAGCAGACCGGAAATGGTTTTCAGGGTGGTGGATTTGCCCGCGCCGTTGGCACCGATCAGGGTGACGATCTCGCCTGCGTTGACGGTGAAAGAGATATCCTTTACGGCGTGGATGTTGCCGTAGTAGACGTTGATGCCGTCCACCTTCAGTAATGTATCAGCCATGGCTCAGCCCTCCTTTTTGCCCAGATAGGCCTCGATGACCTGCGGGTTATCGCGGATCTCGTCCGGGGTGCCCTTGGCGATGATGCGGCCGAAGTTCAGCACCGCAATACCCTCGCAGATGCCCATGACAAGGCTCATGTCGTGCTCGATGAGCAGCACGGCAATGTTGAACTCGTCGCGGATGCGGCGGATGGTCTCGGTCAGCTCCGCAGTCTCGGAGGGGTTCATACCGGCGGCAGGCTCGTCCAGCAGCAGAAGCTTCGGGCCGGTAGCCAGTGCACGCATGATCTCCAAACGGCGCTGTGCGCCGTAGGGCAGGCTGCCGGCCTGCGCGTTGGCAAGGTCTGCCATGTGGAAGATGTCCAGCAGTTCCAGCGCACGCTCGGTGCACTGCTTTTCCTCTTTCCAGTAGTTCGGCATCCGCAGCAGGGAGGACGCCAGATTATACTTCATGGACTCGTGCAGACCCACCTTGATGTTGTCGATGACGCTCAGCTCCTTGAACAAGCGGATGTTCTGGAAGGTACGCGCCACGCCCATGCGGTTGACCTGATAGGTCTTTTTTCCGGCGGTGGGCATCCCGTCGATCAGGATGGAGCCGCGGGTGGGCTGGTAGACGTTGGTGAGCAGGTTGAACACGGTGGTCTTGCCTGCGCCGTTGGGGCCGATCAGACCGGCGATCTCGTTGCGGCCGATCATCAGGTTAAAGTTGTCCACAGCGGTCAGACCGCCGAAGTCGATACCCAGCTCACGCACGTCCAGAATGGGCTTTTTGTCCTTGTCGCGGTCGGTCAGAAAACCGCCGGAGGGCACACTGTGCAGTCTGGTCTTGAACTCACTCATGGTCAGCGGCCTCCTTTTTGGTATGTTTGCGGAACAGTTCGCCATTCATGGCCTTTTCCACGATGCGGCTCAGGGAGAAATCGTAGCTGCCCAGCAGTCCGCCCGGGCGGAAGATCATCATCAGCACCAGCACCAGCGAATAGACCACCATGCGGTAGCTCTCAAAGCTGCGGGTAGCCTCGGGCAGGATGGTCAGCACGGTAGCGGACAGAATGGAGCCCAGCATGGAGCCCATGCCGCCCAGAACCACCATGACAAGGATCTCAATGGACTTCATAAAGCCGAAGGTGGAGGGGTTCAGCACGCCGATGTAGCAGGCGTACAGGCCGCCCGCCAAGCCTGCAAAGGCAGCGGAGAAGGCAAAGGCCATCACCTTATAATAGGTGGTCTGGATGCCGCAGCTCTCGGCGGCGATCTCGTTGTCGCGGATGGCCAGCACGGCGCGGCCGTGGCGGCTCTTCATCATGGCGTGGATGAGGAAACAGGTGATGACCACGCACAGAAATACGTTGGTAAAGTTGGAATACTTGGGGATGTTCTTCAGGCCCTTGGAGCCGTAGAACAGCTTGAAGCCCAGCACATCATCAATGTTGTTCAAGGTGATGCGGATGATCTCGCCAAAGCCCAGCGTCAGGATGGCCAGATAGTCGCCGGTCAGGCGCAGGGCAGGGATGCCGATAAGCACCCCGAACAGCCCGGCGATCACCCATGCCAGCACCAGACCGATGGCAAAGGCCACGCCCTTGGGCAGGTTGGAAGATTTGGTGAACAGGGCGCAGGCGTAGGCACCTACCGCCATAAAACCGGCGTGACCCAGCGGCAGCTGCCCCAGATAACCGGTGGCAACGTTCAGCGAGACGGCCAGAATGATATTGATGCCCACGGTCAGCAGCACCTTATTCTGGTAGGTGGACAGCATATTGCCGGTCACATAGGAAAGTCCCACGAACAGCAGCCCCACCAGCACCAGATTCATCAGGTAGCGCACGGGCATTTTGAGGGTCTTGCGTTTGGTATTCATCGTTATGCCCCCTTACACCTTTTCCTGCACCTTGCGGCCAAGGAAGCCCGTGGGCTTGACCAGCAGCACGATGATCAGAATTGCAAACGTAACAGCGTCCTTCCATGCGGAAAGGCCGATGGCGGAAACAAAGCACTCGCACAGGCCGATGGCGATGCCGCCGACCATAGCACCCGGGATGGAGCCGATGCCGCCCAGCACGGCGGCGACGAAGGCCTTCAGACCCAGCATGGAGCCCATGGTGGGGGTGGCCTGCGGGTAGGAGCAGCAGTACAGCACGCTGCCGATGCCCGCCAGCGCCGAGCCCACGGCAAAGGTGAAGGAGATGGTGCTGTTGACATTGATGCCCATCAGGCGGGCAGCATCCATATCCTCCGAGACGGCGCGCATGGCCTTGCCAAGCTTAGTCTTTTGCACCAGAAAGGTGAGCACCAGCATGGACAGCACGGTGACCACCAGCGTGATGATGGAGGTAAGACCCAGCGGCACCTTGCCCAGACGGAAGGTCTGGTTGGTGTAGTAGGCGGGGATCACCTTTGCACCCGAGCCAAGGATCAGCTCTGCCGTGTACTCCAGAAAGAAGGAGACACCAATGGCGGTGATCAGCAGCGAGATGCGGGGTGCGCTGCGCAGGGGGGTGTAGGCGATCTTTTCGATCACCACGCCCAGCAGCGTACAGGTGATGATGGTGGCGCACACAGCGGTGACCGGGCCAAGACCCAGCTGGTTCATGACGAACCACGACATGTATGCGCCCACCATGATGACATCGCCGTGGGCAAAGTTCAGCAGCAGGATAATGCCGTACACCATGCTGTAGCCCAGTGCGATCAGTGCATAGATGCTGCCAAGGGACAAGCCGTTGATCAGCTGGCTAAAGAACACTGTCATGGTTGGATACTTCCTTTCTTTGCGGCGTTTATACGCCGTTGGATACACTTTTTTAGATGCGATGACGCATCTGAAGCCTTTCCCCGGCCGGGGGAAGGTGGCGCGCAGCGCCGGATGAGGGCGCTGGCGGCCAATGGCTTGCCAGTAAATTGTTATAAAAAAGGAGAACGCCTGACCAGAAAAAAGCTGTTCCGGCGTTCTCCAAAAAATCATGGGGGTTGATCTGTGCGGGCGGCTCCATCACCGGTGGATGGAACAGCGCGGATCAGAACATTTCCTTCAGCTCGGGCTTGCCGTCCACGTAGGTCAGGATGGCAGTGCTCTTGACGGGGTTGTGGTGCTCGTCGAAGGTAAAGGTGCCGGTGATGCCCTCGATGGTGCCGCCGGCAATGGCATCGATGACGGCCTGCTTGTACTCGTCGGAGCCGGCCTCGAGACCCTGCTCCTCAGCTGCCTTGATGCCGTACACGACGGTCATGGCAGCATCGTAGCCCAAGGGTGCAAAGCCGTTGGGGTAGGCCTCACCGTACTCGGCCTTGTAGGCATCCTCAAACGCGGTGCTGGAGCCCTTGGCGTAGCAGGCGCAGAAGTAGGAGTCCTTCAGCTGGTCGGCGGTGGCGTAGCCCTCCAGACCATCCCAGCCGTCGCCGCCGAGGAAGGGAACGTTCAGGCCGACGCTCTCAGCCTGAGCCAGGATCTGACCCACTTCCTGATAGTAGTTGGGGCAGAACACCATCTCGGGGTTCTTGCCCAGAATGCTGGTCAGCTGGGTCTTGAAGTCCACGTCGCCCTCAGAGTAGCTCTCCTGATCCACGACGGTGCCGCCCTTTGCCTCAAACTCCTTGGCAAAGTTCTCGGCCAGACCCTCGTTGTAGTCCTTGCCCTTCAGGAAGATGACGGCTGCCTTGGTGTAGCCCAGCTTCTCGTAAGCGTAATCTGCCATCTTCACGCCCTGGAAGGGGTCGGTGAAGCAGGCACGGAACACATTCCCGTTCACGGTGTCGGTCTCGGCATCGTAGGTAACAGCCTCGGCAGTAGCGGAAGCGGTGACCATAGGCATATTGTAATCGGCGCTCTCGGCGGCAACAGCCAGCGTGGGAGCGGTGGTTACATCGCCCACCAGAGCGGTGATGCCCTGATCCACCATCTTGGTAAAGCAGGTCACAGCCTGCGTTTCATCGCCCTGCTCGTCCATGGCGATGATCTCCAGCTGCTTGCCGTTGACACCGCCATCGGCATTGACCTGCTTCATGTACAGGCTGGCACCGTTTACAACAGCCTGACCGTAAACGGAAGCGTCACCGGTCAGGGGGCCCATCACACCCACCTTGATAGTGCTGCCGGAAGCAGCAGCGGAACCGGCTGCAGAAGAAGCGGCCGTGCTTGCGGAAGAACCGCCGCAGGCAGTCAGAGCGCTTGCTGCGGCAACAACACCGGCAGCAGCCATGAACTGACGACGAGTGATCATCTTTTTCATAAAAATCTCCTCCTTCGGAGTGTTCTATAAAGTAAATTGATAAAAACGGAAGCAAGGCCCTTCCCCTCTAAAGCGGCCTTGCTTCTGTTCTTGTCTGTTATTATAGCTATCTGGGTTCAAATCCGCAATTCACAAACCGTCCATACTTTTGGGCGCATTTTCTCGGCTTTGTTGATACTTTATACAAAAATTAAAGCGTGATTTTGTGCACTATTTCAAATTGTTCATTTTGTTTATCTGTGACATGAAACAAATTCACAAGTTGCAAAATGGTTACAGGGTCTCCATCTCGGCGTCGGCGGCAAATTCGGCCTCGGCGCGGACTTCGGCGGCCTGTCCCTCGGCCTCGGCAACAGCCAACGGCTCTGCCAGTGCCTTGCGGATGGCGGTGACGTAGAACACCATGGAAAGCGCCGTACCGATGCACCAGCCCACAGGCCATGCCATCCAGATGCCGGTGGAGCCCAGCGCGGTGGCGCTGAGCACGGCGGCAATGCCCACGCGCAAAATCAGGTCGGTGAAGGTGGCGATCATGAACCGCACCATCAGGCCGCAGCCGCGCAGGATGCCGTCTGCCACCAGCTTGACCGACACCACAAAGTAGAAGGGAGAGAGGATGCGCAAAAACAGCATACCGGTGTCAATGGCAGGGCCCTGCGGGTCGTTCATGAACAGCAGCAGCAAAAAGCGGCCAAAGAAGAAGTACAGCACCACCAGCGGCACGCACAACAGCCACACCAGATTGCGGCCTGCGCCAAAGCCCTCCTTCACGCGGTCCATCTTGCCTGCACCCATGTTCTGGGAGGTGTAGTTGGAGATGCCGTTGCCCAAGGTGGTAAAGGAGGTGATGACCATGTTGTTCAGCTTGACGGCGGCAGAGTAGCCTGCAATGACGCTGGCGCCAAAGGTGTTGATGATGCTCTGCAGGATGATGTTGCCCACCGAGACAAAGCTCTGCTGCAGGATGCTGGGCACAGCCACCACGGCCACCTTGCCCAGCATATTCCACGAGAACAGCTGCACATGACCCTCGGTGTGGAAAGCGCGGATGCGGCGGAACACCACCACCATGGCCAGCACGCAGCTGACACCCTGACACAGGAAGGTAGCCCATGCTACACCGGCAATGCCCATCTTGAAACCTGCCACAAACAGGATGTCCACGCCGATGTTGGACAAAGAAGAGACTGCAAGGAAGTAGAAGGGGGTCTTGCTGTCGCCAAGGGCAGAGAAGATGCCGGTGGCAATGTTGTAGAAGAACATGAAGGGCAGGCCCAGAACGTAGATGTCCAGATACAGCGCAGAATCTGCAAGGATCTCCTCCGGGGTGTTGATGAGCTCCAGCAGGGCGTCGCAGCCAAACAGACCGATGCCCATCAGCACGGCGCACAGCACGGCAGAGCCGATGAGGGAGGTGTAGACCGAGGTCTTCATCTCGCGGTATTCCTTTGCGCCAAAGTAGCGGGACACGATGACCGAGCAGCCGATGTTGCAGCCAAAGGCAAAGGCGATGAAGATCAGGGTGATCTCGTAGCTGTTGCCCACCGCAGCCAGCGCGTTCTCACCGATGAACTTGCCTGCTACCAGACTATCCGCGATGTTGTACAACTGCTGGAAAATGATGCTGCCGAACATTGGCAGACAGAATTGCCACAATACCTGTGACGGCTTGCCCACCGTCAGATCCTTATTCATTGCAAAAATCCTCCTCTATAACGACTATAAATGGGAAAACAGCGAAAACGCCGCAACCAGTATAGAACCGAATCGCCAAAAAGTAAAGAAAATTTTTGGCACATCTGCCATATAAAAAACACATGGTAAGCATAACGTATCCCCGCTGCCGCAAGGGGGCAGACTGTAAACAGGTTTTCCACGGCGGTTTGCGTTCCCGTTAAAAATTTAGGTCTGCAAACATACGCACCGGCTCTTGCGCCGGGGTGCAAAGCGTGGTAGGATATTGACGGTTAGTTATATATAACCGTCTAAATAGAGCAGTTCCCCGTCTGCCCGCCCGGGCAGTATGGGAGAGAAAATGATATTCAGGAGGGTTTCAAGATGAATTATCTGGAAATTGAAGCTGTTGTTGGCCGCGAGATTCTGGACTCCCGCGGCAACCCCACCGTAGAAGCCGAGATCACGCTGGCGGACGGCACCGTGGCGCGCGGCTGCGCCCCTTCCGGTGCATCCACCGGCGAGTTTGAGGCGCTGGAACTGCGGGACGGCGACAAGAGCCGCTATCTGGGCAAGGGTGTGACCAAGGCGGTGGAGAACATCAACACGGTCATTGCGGACGCAGTGGTGGGCATGGATGCCTCCGACATTTACGCCATCGACGCCGCCATGATCAAAGCCGATGGCACCAAGGATAAATCCAATCTGGGCGCAAACGCCATTCTGGCGGTGTCCATTGCAGCCTGCCGCGCAGCAGCCGCTTCGCTGGAAATGCCGCTGTACCGTTTTCTGGGTGGCGTAAACGGCAACCGCCTGCCTGTGCCTATGATGAACATTCTGAACGGCGGCGCACATGCAACGAATACTGTGGATACACAGGAGTTTATGATCATGCCGGTGGGCGCACCCTCTTTTAAGGAAGCGCTGCGCTGGTGCGCCGAGGTGTTCCATGCGCTGGCTGCCATCCTGAAGTCCAAGGGGCTGGCTACCTCCGTGGGCGATGAGGGCGGCTTTGCGCCCAACCTTTCCAGCGATGAGGAGACCATCGAGACCATTCTGGCAGCCATCGAAAAGGCGGGCTATCTGCCGGGCAAGGACTTTATGCTGGCAATGGATGCCGCTGCCTCCGAGTGGAAGAGCCCCAAGGGCAAGGGCTTCTACAAGCTGCCCAAGGCGGGCACCGAGTTCACCTCTGCCGAGCTGATCGCACACTGGAAGAGCCTTGTGGAAAAGTACCCCATCATCTCCATCGAGGACGGTCTGGACGAAGAGGACTGGGAGGGCTGGCAGCAGATGACCCGCGAGCTGGGCGGCAAGGTGCAGCTGGTGGGCGACGACCTGTTCGTGACCAACACCGAGCGTCTGGCAAAGGGCATCCAGCTGGGTGCGGGCAACGCTATCCTGATCAAGCTGAACCAGATCGGCTCTGTCTCCGAGACCTTGGAAGCCATCAAAATGGCGCACAAGGCCGGTTACAACGCCATCAGCTCCCACCGCTCCGGCGAGACCGAGGACACTACCATTGCGGACCTGGCGGTGGCGCTGAACACCTGCCAGATCAAGACCGGTGCACCCAGCCGCACCGAGCGTGTGGCAAAGTACAACCAGCTGCTGCGCATTGAGGAGCAGCTGGGCGAAAGCGCCGTCTACCCCGGCATGGAAGCGTTTTAAGTAAGACGATTCGGAATGCCCTCCGCGCTGCTATGGACATTTTCAGCGGAAATAGTATTTTTGATTTGTTGCTCAGAAACGCCTGCGGGCGTTTCTGAGCAACTTTTTCACGGGAAGGGGTCGTAAAGGCAGACGGCAGCTGCAATACTCCCAATATTTACCACCACGGCATTTGCAATCCTGCGGCGGACTGGTTCGTATATAAGGCAGACCGGCACCCGGCAGCAGTCGGGACGGAATGAAACGAAAGGAGCAAACCTTCCATGTTTCAAGGCCTTGGGCCGCTGCTCAACCTTTTGGGCGGCGGCAGCTTGACTAAGCTGCTTCTGTTTTTACTGAAGGGGCTGTTCGGCTGAAAACAGACGGTCTGAAAGGAGAATACCATGCTGATCGTATTGGAGCATCTGCTGGGTCGGATCAACCTGCCCGGTATGTGGTGGATCATCGCAGAGCGCTGGCTGTGAGGTGACGCCCCGCAAAGCCGCTGCACTTTTTGTGCGGCGGCTTTTTTGCGTTGCCTTACCTGCCTTTCCATTGGCAAAACTGGCAAAAAATGCTTGCATCTAGGCAGTTTTGATAATAGAATTACACTGTTACAGTATGCCCAAAAGCAGGGTGTACAGGAAGGTAAAGTTTGAAATTGCGGTAACAGGGGGTACTGCGTGCTGCGGCGCGCGGAGAAAAAGGCAGGAAAGGTAAAATGGAAACAGACGAGACAATAAAAAAAGGATTTCTGCGGCTGGAACGCTATGCACAGAATATACCGGGCGGCTTTCACTGCTGCGCAGAGGATCCTGAAAACGGCTATCCGTTTGCTTATGTCAGTGACCGTTTTCTGGAGATACTGGGCTGGGAGCGGGAAGAATTTGCGGCAAGGTTCGATAACCGCTATACAGCGCTGGTACACCCGGATGATCTGGCGGCCGGGCTGCGCTACCGGAATGCGGAAAACAGCGCGACTTACGCCAAGAATGGTGACAGCATCCTCCGGCTTCTGGGCAAAAACGGCTACCGCTGGGTCACCAACGCTGCCAACCGGGTGGAATGGTACGGCAAAGGCTATATCGTGGGCACTATCACGGATATCACCCCCTATATGGAACTGCGGGAAAAGCTGGAACAGCAGAACCGTACCCAGCGGGAGGCGCTGGAAACCGCCAACCATAATCTGCTGCGGATGATGCAGCAGATGGAGGAGCAGAAGGCGCAGTTTGCCCAGACTACTGCCCGGAGCATGGAAAAAGAAAAGCGCTACCGGCAGCGGCTGAACCACGACGCCCTGACTGGTACCTACAACCGCCGCTATTACGAGGAAGTGGTGCGCAATAACATCGGCCCGGCGGGCATCGCCCTGATGGATATCGACGATTTCAAGATCTGCAACGATACCTACGGCCACCACGCCGGAGATCTGGCGCTGGAAACCGTTGCAAAGGCCATCCGCAGCTGCATCCGGGAAACAGATCTGCTGATCCGCTACGGCGGCGACGAGTTTTTGCTGGTGCTGCCCGGCATCCCGGCGGATTATTTCAAGGTAAAGCTGGAGCAGATCCGCACCGCCGTGCAGCAAACGGTGGTGCCGGGCTACCCCCACTTCCGGCTGTCGCTGAGCATCGGCGGCGCGCTGCAGACCCTTGCCGACCCTATGGAAAACGTGGTGCGCCGGGCAGATTTTATAATGTATCAGGCCAAAAACCACAAGGACGCAGTGGCGGTGGACACACAGGACAGCCGGTTGGCTGCACAGAAGGATGTCTTAGGGGAAAAGCCCGTGATCCTGCTGGTGGACGATTCCATGATGAACCGCATGATGCTTGCCGGCATTCTGGGCGAGGACTACCGCATTCTGGAAGCCGAGAACGGCAAGCAGTGTCTGGAGCTGCTGCGGGCAAACGCCGGGCAGATCTCGCTGGTGCTGCTGGATATCAACATGCCGGTCATGGACGGCTTTGAGGTGCTGCGCACCATGAACACCAACCACACCATCGAGGACGTGCCGGTGATCATGATCTCCAGTGACGACTCGGAGGAAGCCATCCGCAAGGCCTACGAGCTGGGTGCCAGCGACTATGTCAACCGCCCCTTTGACGCAAAGATCGTCTACCGCCGGGTGTCCAACACCATCAAGCTGTACGCCAAGCAGCGGCGGCTGGTGCAGATGGTGTCTGACCAGATCCGTGCGCGGGAAAAGAACACCGATGTGCTGGTGGGCGTGCTGAGCCAGATCGTGGAGTTCCGCAACGGCGAGTCCGGCTCTCATGTGCGGCACATCCGCATCATCACCGAGACGCTGCTGCACCGGCTGATGGAGCTGACCAGCCGCTACGACCTGACCCCCGAGCAGCAGGATAACATCCCGCTGGCGTCGGCGCTGCACGATATCGGTAAGATCGGCATTGACGAAGCCATCCTGAACAAGCCCGGCAAGCTGACCGCAGAAGAATTTGCGGTAATCAAGACCCACAGTATGCTGGGCGCAGAGATGCTGCAAAAGACTGAAAGCTTTGCAGACCAGCCGCTGTTGCAGACCGCCTACGAGATCGCCCGCTGGCACCACGAGCGTTGGGACGGCAAAGGCTACCCGGACGGGCTGAAGGGGAACGATATCCCCATCAGCGCGCAGCTGGTCTCCATGGCAGATGTGTATGACGCACTGACCAGCGAACGGTGCTATAAAAAGGCTTTCCCGCACGAAACGGCTGTCCAGATGATCACGAACGGCGAGTGCGGAGCCTTCAACCCGCTGCTGCTGCAGTGTCTGCTGGACGTGCAGGGGGAACTGAAACAGGAAATTTTACAATGGTAATGTGAGGACATCTACGCGTGACAGAACAGCGATCCAACTATAAAATACCTCGCCGTACCTTTTTAAAGGTGTGTGCGGCGGCAGCGGCAGCCGGGCTGACCGCTTGCGGCAAAACGCAGGCGGCGGAAGCGCTGCCCGAGCTTACGGTGGGCAGCGATAACTACCCGCCTTTTATCTACCTGAACAATGACAGCACACCCACCGGCATTGATGTGGACATTGCCACCGAGGCCTTTGCCCGCATGGGGTATGCGGTACGGTTTGAAATCATTGACTGGGAGCAGAAAACAAAGCTTGTGGAAAGCGGTGCTATCGACTGCATCTGGGGCTGCTTTTCCATGGATGGGCGGGAGCAGCTGTACCGCTGGGTAGGCCCCTATATGGTCAGCCGTCAGGTGGTGGCGGTCAATGCGGACAGCAGCATTGAAACGCTTGCCGACCTTGCGGGCAAGACCATGATGGTGCAAAGCACCACCAAGCCGGAGGAAATCTTCCTCGCCGGCACCGACCCCCGCATCCCGCAGTTTGGTGAACTGCTGAGCGCCGAGGACCGCAGCGTGCAGTACGCCATGCTGAACTGCGGCTATGTGGACGCCATTGCCGCCCACGAGACCGCCATTTTGCAGTATATGCAGGATTGCAATGCCAATTTCCGCATTCTGGAGGAGCCGCTGCTGGTCACCGGCATCGGCGTGGCATTTGCGCTGAACGACACCCGCGGGCTGGACGAAAAGCTGACCGAGACCTTTGCCGCCATGCGCGCCGACGGCACGATGAAGCAGATCGTAGGCAAATATCTGCCGGACCCGGAAAAATATCTGGAGGTGGACGCCCTTGAACCGTAACAAGAAACCGTTCACGCCCAATATGCGGGTGGCGGTGCTCTATCTGCTGATGGGCGTGCTGCTTTTGCTGGCAGTGACCCTCTTCTCCGGGCGGGAGTCCATACGCGCTACCGAGGAATACTTTGACCGCACCATCAACTTTGTAAAAGTGCAGTCCACCAGCTACGAAAAATATAACGATACCATCACTGCAAAGTCGCTGCGCCGGATGGCGGTGTCGGTGCGGCAGCTGGCTGAAAACGACGCCTTGGATCTCTACGACCCCGAAGCCCTCCGGAAAGAAACGGAATCCCTCTGGCTTACCGGCATTGCCGTGCTGGACGAAAATGGAGAATCACTGTGCGAATATACGAACGGTAATATCGGCTATGCGCAGTTTGCGGAATCTCTGCGGGAGCAAGCCGCGCTGAACGTGCTGCAAAACCCGCAAAAGACCTACCTCAAGCGCATTCTGTTACAGGATGGTACAGCGGTGGATGTTGCTACCCGCCGCGCCGCAGCGGGAGATGCTGTGCTGCTGGCGTACCGGGTGACCCCGCCGGAGTTTGTGGAGGGGGCAGCCCTGTCCATCCAAAGCGTGCTGGACGGCTACCCGAAGAACATCAGCGGCACCATCTTTATCGTGCAGGACGACAAGGTGATCGCCGCAAACGACCCGAGCCTCATTGGACTGTACACCACGAACAGCCCGCTGGTGCAGGGCATCCGCAAGGCCGGTGCGCCCGACATTCTGACCCACACCCGCGACTGGGCAAATTCCGGCTGCTATTTCGGGATGTACAGCAACGGACAGAATTTTGATCTGTATCTCTATATCGACGAAAAATCGGTGTTCCGCAATTTCAGCAGCGCACTGCTGACGGCACTGATCTTCTATCTGATCTGTGTGGCAGTGCTGCAAACGCTGCGCCGCCGCTCCATGAAGCTAGCGGAGCAGCAAAAAAGGGAGCAGGAGCAGAAGTATCACGCCCAGCTGGAAGAGCAGAACCGCAAGCTGGAGCTTGCCGTCCGGCACGAGGCAGCGGCAAACCGCGCCAAGCGGGAGTTTTTGTTCAACATGAGCCACGACATCCGCACCCCGATGAACGCCATTATCGGCTTCACCTCGCTGGCGGCGACCCATGTTGATAATAAGGAACAGGTGCTGGACTACCTGAAAAAGATCTCCACTTCCAGCCAGCACCTGCTCTCCCTCATCAACGATGTGCTGGACATGAGCCGCATCGAGAGCGGCAAGGTAAAGATCGAGGAAAAGGCAGTGCACCTGCCGGATCTCGTGCACGATATACGCTCCATCATCCAGCCCAACATCAGTTCCAAACGGCTGTCGCTGTTCATCGACACCATGGACGTGGTGGACGAGGACATCATCACCGACCCGCTGCGGTTGAATCAGGTGCTGCTGAACATCCTTTCCAATGCTATCAAGTTCACCCCCACCGGCGGCATGGTGAGCATCCGCATTGCTCAGAAGCCCGGCACGCCCAAGGGCTGCGGCAATTATGAGTTCCGCATCAAGGACAACGGCATCGGCATCAATAAGGAGTTCCAGAAGCACATCTTTGAGGAGTTCACCCGGGAGGAAAGCTCCACCGTCAGCGGCATCCAGGGCACGGGTCTGGGCCTTTCCATCACCAAGAATATCGTAGACCTGATGGGCGGCACCATCGCCCTTGAAAGCGAGCCGGGCAAGGGCAGCGAGTTCATCGTGAACCTCTGCTTCCCCCTCAGCGGGCAGAAGGCAGAGATCAAGCAGCTGCCCCAACTGGAAGGGCTGCGGGCACTGGTGGCGGACGACGACACCAACACCTGTCTGAGCGTCAGCACCATGCTTTCCAAGATCGGCATGCGCCCGGAGTGGACCATCTCCGGCAAGGAGGCGGTTATCCGCACGAAGTACGCCGTGGAGCAGGGCGATGCTTTCAGCGTGTATATTATCGACTGGCTCATCCCGGATATGAACGGCATCGAGATCGTGCGGCAGATCCGCAAGGTCATCGGGGACAGCTGCCCCATCATCATCCTGACCGCCTACGACTGGGCGGATATCGAGGAGGAGGCGCGCGCCGCCGGTGTGACCGCTTTCTGCGAAAAGCCGCTCTTCCTCTCGGAGCTGCGCAAGGTACTGGCAGAGCCCTTCCGGGTACAACCGGAGCAGACGACTGCCCCGCAGCCCAAGGCAGACTTCAGCGGTAAGCACCTGCTGCTGGTGGAGGATAACGCCCTGAACCGGGAGATCGCCATAGAGATCTTAAAGGAAGCGGGCTTCCTTGTGGATACCGCCGGAGACGGCGTTGAAGCAGTGGAAAAGATGGAGCAGTCCGTGCCCGGGCAATATGACCTGATTTTGATGGACATCCAGATGCCCCGGATGGACGGCTACGAAGCCACCCGGCGTATCCGCGCCCTGCCCGACCCCCGCAAGGCGGGCATCCCCATTTTTGCCATGACCGCCAACGCCTTTGAGGAGGACAAGCAGAACGCCCTGAATGCGGGCATGAACGGCCACATCGCAAAGCCGCTGGATATCCCGCACCTGCTGAAGGTGCTGGAAGAAGCGCTGAAATAAGAATCCTCTCAGTTATCGCTGCGCGATGACGGCTCCCCCGAAAGGGGGAGCTTTTTTGTTTCTGCCGGTCAGCATCTTTCCGTTCACGCGGTTTTATCTTCCTGCATAGGATGGTGCACAGCGGAAAAGGGGAGATGACGACATGAGGCAGACAAAGCGGTTTGCGGTGGTGGGCAGTGATGCCCGGCAGGCGGCGGCAGGACGTGCACTGGCGCGGGCGGGGTATACGGTGGGCGGCGTGCAG
>ENA-ORSG01001170-ORSG01001170.1-human-gut-metagenome-genome-assembly--contig:-NODE-1170-length-17484-cov-11.380171_pt1 | contig 17484 bp, 18 predicted proteins | sample MGYA00242189_ERZ509156 | MGnify/ENA primary metagenome ERZ509156 (study PRJEB26280, sample SAMEA2338666) | human gut metagenome | biome: human gut; feature: human-associated habitat; material: faeces...
GAAAACTCTTAATTTGCTGTATTCTTAAATTTATAGGTTTCAATAATACACAAATCAATCAGATTTTAAATAATAGCCATAGTCATTTGTTGCATAAATGAAAATAGAAGGTTGGTGAAAATAGCTAGAAAATAGAGCCTTTTCCATTATTTATTTTTGAATTATATATGTAATAGTATAGCTGTTTTTACTGACCTAAAAGAACTATCCAAAATTATTTTTTTATTTTTTTTCCTCTTCTGGAGTCATGAGTGTTATGCACTCCAACCAATCACCTACCCCATCACTCAGGGTGGGGATAGTCCCCCCCTACAACAATAATAAATTTACAATTATGGAAAGAAACTTGAAGTTCTTAAAGACAATGAGTGTGGCTGAATTTAAAGCACAGCACAATGTGGAAAAGATTGAAGTGAAAAGAAATGAACACACTGGCAAATGTTTCTTTGTCTATGGCTTTGAAACTGGTGCTTGTTCAAGGAAGGTGGAGACTGGAGAGCTGACAATACCAGTCATTTCAGAAGTATGCTCTGCTGAAACTGGAGATATATTCCTTCTGTTACATCAGAAAGGGGAAGGAGGGGCTACTACATTGGCAACTTTATAGGAACTAATAAAAATGCTCCAGAAGGGCAGTTGGATTAATAGTCTGACTGCTTTTTTTATTTTTCTAAGAAATTAATCATTAATAGAATATAGTCATGTTAAATTTAAGAGTATCATCAAAGAAGCAGGCTAAAATAAAACTTGCTCTACAAGGCTGTGCAGGCTCAGGAAAGACCTATTCAGCCTTATTATTAGCCTATGGTCTGACAAATGACTGGACCAAAATTGCCATTATTGATAGTGAAAATGGGAGTGCTGATTTATATGCACATTTGGGAAATTACAATGTATTACCCCTTCAAGATAACTTTACACCTGAAACCTATATTGAAGCTGTAAAAGTGTGTGAGGATGCTAAGATGGAGGTGATAATCCTTGATAGTATCTCTCAATGCTGGGATAACCTTCTGGAGTATCATGCCAACCTACAAGGTAATTCATTCACTAACTGGCAGAAGATTACACCAAGAATGAATGCCTTCATGCAGAAGATTCTACAATCTCCAAGCCATGTTATTTGTACCATGAGGTGCAAGCAGGATTATGTTCTTAGTGAAAAAAATGGCAAGATGATTCCTGAGAAAGTGGGGTTAAAGGCTGTCATGAGGGATGGAATAGATTATGAATTTACCATAGTCCTTGATATTAATATGAAGCATCAAGCCATTGCATCAAAGGATAGAACAAGTCTATTTATTGGCAAACCGGATTTTACTATTACACCCACTACTGGGCAAATAATACTGGACTGGTGCAATAATGGAGTAAACTTGGATATGATAAAGCAAAAGATAAATCAGGCTAAAACCATTGAAGAACTTACCTCCATTTATCACCAATACCCTGAATGGTATCAGCAACTTACATCAGATTTCATGCAGAAGAAGATGCAGTTACAAGAAGAGAACAATAAACCTATTATCAACTATAATCCTAATTTTATACATTATGGAAGCAATGCAGTTAATGCCAGTACACAGAACTAATATGTTGATGCAAACCTTCAATCAGCCAAAGTTTGAGGTTGAAACCCCAGTTGAAACTATAGAGGCTGAATTTATCAGCTCCAGAAGGGAAAACAAAAGATTACCTTTTATAGAAGCCAATACTAAAGAAGTCACTATACAGCATCTAAGGAAAGAATGTGTAGTGCCAGTATTCAGCAAGGATAATGAGATAACTATCAGTCACCCTTCATTTATTGAAACTGTTTGGGAAGCTGCCAATCAGATATTTCCCAATGAGAGGATTGAAGAACCTGCAATCAGAGTAAGCCATGTCATTAAAGGCAGAACACCCGAAGCTATTCATAAACCAGTGAAGGATTTACTTGAATCAGACAAGACCATTTACTATGAGAGGATGATGTTCTGCTTTGAGATTCCCACTATCCATGAAGATATAATGGGCAACAGATTGAATCTTACAATAGGTGGTGTCAGGGCATATAACCATGAGAACCTATACAGCAAGAAAGGAGTAGAGAAGTTCAAAGTATTTATAGGCTTTAAGAATCTTGTGTGCTGCAATATGTGTGTATCTACTGATGGCTACAAGTCGGAGTTAAAGGTGATGGGCATTAATGACTTGCTGGCTTCCTCTATGAAGTTATTCCAAGAGTATAACATATCAAAGCATCTTTATTATATGGGAGCCTTAAAGGATAGTTATATAACTGAAAGCCAATTTGCCCAGTTCTTGGGAAAGAGTAGATTATACCAATATCTGCCAGTTGAACAGAAGAAAAGACTTCCTCAAATGCTGATGACAGATACTCAGATAGGACTTGTAGCCAAATCATATTATAATGATGATAATTTTGCCCTTCCTGAAAATCAGAGTACCATATCCATGTGGAATGTGTATAATCTGCTCACTGGAGCCAATAAAAGCAGCTATATAGATAACTTCTTGGATAGGTCACTCAATGCCACACAGCTTACAGAAGGGCTAAATAAGGCTCTGTATGGAGAAAATGAATATTCTTGGTTTATACAATAATCTTATAATTCCTATTCCTTTCTGGAGTATCTACTCTCATTTATCCATTATGTTAGGAAATTCTGTAGTGTCGAAAAAACTTGTGATGCACCTTAATAGGAATAAAAATAAAAATTCGACACTTCACACTTACTTGGTTATATTTATATAGGAAGTAAGTGAGCAAGGGACATTTTCTATGGTGGCTGGATGGAGAGCTGGAAAATAAGCTCCAGAAGGTGATTTGAAAGAAAGATTGGATATGAAATGTCCTCCATTTTTTTCTTGTTTTTCCTTCTGGAGTAGCTGGCTGTAGTTGGGTATTAAGATATTTGAACTGATTATAACATGGAGATAATGATAAAAGGCATTTTGAATATCACTATTGGATTGATATTCATGTGTATAATGGCTAAGAGAAAATAAAGGTGAACAGCCTTTGTATTGTGTTTATTGTTGTTGTAAGCCTCAGTTCCTGCATGGAATTGGGGCTTTTATTTTGAAAAGATATGAGAATCAGGGATATGTAATAGAATTAATGGTACATTTGCCACTGGTGGATATGGAGGTATATTATTACTTTTCCACTTCAAGAGCCTTAATGACAGATAAGAGAATAAGCTCATGCCTATGGTACTAATATGGTCTGAAAACCTATTAAAAGTAGCTTTCGGATGATTGTTTATATGTGGAAAGTCTTAACTTTGCAACAGAAACAATCAAATGATTGCTAATGAAATAGAAGTTTAACAAGACATATTAGAAAAAGAAGTGTTTGCTTCTTACTTGTGAAGTCCTAAAATCACCACTTTGAAGACTAACAATCACAGCAGTAAGGGAGTGAATGCTCATACCATCAGGTGTGGGCTTTCCTTGTTTGTGATTGTAGGTGTTGTGGTGATGCCTTGGACTCAGCAGGAAAGTACCACACCTTCTTTTTTGTAGTATGGCTACAAAAAGAGCAAAATGAGTGACCTTATTGGCTTTCAAAAGAACAATCTACTTGGTGTAAAATATCCATCTTTTGATGGACTAACTTATATCAATACCTATTCAGTAGAGGCATTCAAGCTATTGGTAAATTGTAAAACATTATATATCAAGGTGTTGCCCCATGTTAATCAGCTATTTTTTACCTATGGCTGCAATATAGGATTTGTTGCAGTAGCAGGAGTTCCTAAAGAACCTATGATAGCTATTGTTGCAAATAGTAGTGGTAGGATTTTCCCTTTACTAATGGAAAAATCAGACATAGGAAAAACAACATTGCCTATTGCTAAGGCAACTTTCAACAAGAAGAGTACCTCCAAAACATATTCACGTAGAACTTCTTTCTGGGATTATGAAGAAGAAAGGATGAATGATGTAGATAATTGGAGTGACCCTTATGGTGATGAACAAGCTTTCTATGATGGCTGGAGTAGAGAAGATGTAGAAAGTGGATTAGCTGATGCTTATGAGGGATAATTTAGAGATAAGATGAAATAATGATTGATTATAAACGAATAAAAATGGAATTTCCACTAACATTTGGTTTACAAAAAACAGGTTTACCACTGATATTGACATCAGGAAAAATAAATAACCTTTGTTTTTTGATTGATACTGGTGCTACTCATAACACCCTATTTGATTTTGTATATGAACATTTCAAGAGTGAGTTTAAACTGCTTGAAGGAGCATATAGAACAATGGGAATAGAAGGACACTACAAAGAAACTCCTATCATTGAAGCTATATTCAATTTTGAAGGGAGGGATTATACTTCCACCTTTTCTGTATTGAATGCTTCTGAGGCTATAAGGCAAGTGCAGGATGAAACTGGAATACAGATTCATGGAGTACTTGGAGTACAATTCCTTATAGAGAATAAATGGATTATAGATTTTGAACAAATGAGGGTTACAAATGAAGAAAAATAGCTATTTTATACTTTTATTGTCTGTTTGCATGATAGGATGCTCTGTTCAGACTAAACAAAATAAAGAGCTGGAAAATATAGTGAAAAGAGATACAGCATATGTGATAGAGCCTTTTTTGGGGGATGGTATTACATATATTTGTAAAGATGAAATAATGAAACCATATCTTGTTGATTATAATTATTCACCTCCACAGAAATATGAAATAGACCAAATAACAGCCAAAAAACAAGGCAACAAAATCATAGTGGGAACTGACTGCTATATTACTCACAAAATATTGTCTGGTACATATTGGAGTATTGAGAAGATGGGAGATTCCTATTCATTTCCTAAAACAAAGTTAGCCATCCTAAAAACAGATAAAGGAGAGGTGAGAATTGCAGAAGTAGATGGAGTTTTAGAGGATTTCTGTGTACTTGAAGTCAAATATGATAATTATGAGGCAAGTACTGGGATTGGGGCTATATATTGTGAACTTCCTAAAAAGAAACACACTCCCATAAAAAATATGAAAAATGATACTTTAATATCTGCAAATATATTCTGGTTCAATGATAGTGTATATTTCAACTTTGATACTCAAAAGTATGATACCATTAGATAAAATACATGAAATTTCAAGAATGAATCAATACAATAAATGGAAACAAACAATATTTATGTTCATGTAAAAAGTTTAGGCTTTACATTCCTTCTGGACAAAAGAATGAAACATAATTTGATTAACCCTATTTTCTTAGCTTTCTTCAAAACAGATAAGCAAAGGGATTCTCTTTTGAATAATGGTATAGGAAAAGTAAATGTAAAACCTGAATATAATAACTCCCTTCCTTTTCTTTCTGCTTATGTAGATAGTATTTCACTGGAAGATACATTCCATTATGTTGGGAAGAAAGTTGTTTGGTGCAGTGATAACAAGTTTAGGGAATGTAAGGCGGTCAAATTCAATTTTGAATATGAGGGACACTCTTACTCTGAGCTATTCTTTATTGATAAGAGTGTTGAAGAGGACTATGCTATTTTAGGTTCTACCTTCTGGAGCAAATGTGATATTTTAAAATAATAGAAATTGTTATGAGAAAGAAACAAGAAACTTAGCATTACCAAATACTGCTATTGGTATTGTATAAACCTTACCATTGTTGGTCAATAGTTGTTCTATTGACTTTTACAAAATTAATTAACAGACTAACAATCAAATAATTGAATAGTATTATCAAAGAGCCTTCCAAGCTGAGGGTCGCGGGTTTGAGCCCCGTCTTCCGCTCTTCTGAAAATCAGATAGTTATCGTAAGATTTCTATCTGATTTTTGTTTTTAGAGTGTGCTGAATTTAGCGTGGTTTAACCGAGTGAGTTAAACCGAGAGTTAAACCAAAATCTTATGAACACAACAATCAATGTAGCGTGCTACAAATGGAAAACTCTAGCAAAAGAAAATGATTACCTACATCTGAAACTCATAATCATAAGGTTTATGGAATATATTAATGAATTTCACAAGTAATAGATAGAGTTCACTCATCAATCAATACCCTCATTGGGCAAGCTACCGCATCGTTAGAAGAGAAAAGGAAGCAGCAGGAACGTTTGAACGAACAGAGACTTATAAGAGAAGACAGACAGAAGGACTGATAAGATTTGCCAATTCCAATAACCTATGAATTTCTCTCCGAGCTAAATAGATTGAAATTAATAATTCAAGCTCTCTTTTACAACAATTCAAGTATCTGCTTCTTATAATTAAGTATAAAGGAATGGCCTTGTAAGAATTCGATATTTAAGAGCCCAATATTGCCATCACCTATTATAAAATCTAACGTATACTCATCCTTTCCTATCTTGAATGTTACATTTCTACATAATTCAGCCGTCTTAATTGATAATTTATTTACGATATTAGCTGTTTCCTTTTGGATTTGCTCAGGTTTTCCTACATATAAACCACGTTGAAGTTTATTGTTTCTACATCCTGTATCAAAGGCAAATCGTGTTTTTTTCCCATTGACTTTACTATCTAAAATGATATAATCTATTGCCACATCAGGATAGTCCTCATGGTTTTTCCATTTATAAATAGTCCCTTTCGCTTTATTATTAGAATCGTAGGGTTCAACAATATTCTTTTCCATATCAAATTTCCAAGCTCCTGATCTAAGTATATTAGCCCCGACGATAAATTTTGGTGCATATTTTTGATAATGCCCAGTAAGATCTGCAACTAAGCAATACACTTTATGATATGTCTTTCCACAAAAAAAGATAGAATCTATAAAAGCACTTGAAATCTTATCTTTAGTTTGGTTAACAGGAATTGTTTGTAATTCATCTTCTTTTATTCCGCATGAATCAATAGCAAAAATAGAATCAATTATACATAACGAACAACCCGTATCAATAAGAGAGGATATTGAGTGCCTTGTTGTCTCATTGAATACCTGTACATCCGTATACATAAACTTATCTTTAAAAATAAGCTTTGATTGTGCTTTAGCAGCAAAACTGACAGCAAGCATTATACATAAGGATAAAAAATATAACTTCATAATTATTTAAAAAATATATCTCTTAAAACATCTCCTATCCACGGTTCTCTCATTTTTTCTCGAAAATAATCATCCTTAAATTTAAAGGCATCTTTATTGTATATTCTTTTAAGATTGTGATTCACACTGTCTCGGTAGTGTAAGATTAGCCGATAATACAATGCAGAGTCATTAATTTCATCTTGTTTTGCAGTTATTGAATCTTTAACAGCAGGTATAGTAGCAAGGGTATCTTGAATTGTACTCGTTACCAACGTGTCTTTTACAAATTTTATATCTAACGTATCTCTATTTAAATTGAAAGATCTATTCGTCTGTGCAAATAAAGCCCCGTTGCTAAGTGCAAGAATTAGTAAGATTGATATTTTAAGTACATCTTTCATACACCGTTTTTTGCAAAGATACAACATTCTAAAAATAGAGGTTACTTTTACCTGAAAAATAGAGGTATATCTGTAAGTTCCAAGTTTTGAGATTTCAATAGAAGCATATCTAAGTCCAACTGTCCTAACAAAGAGTAAATGTTATATATAATGGTAGGAAAAGAATGCAAGAAGCTAAAAAACAAATATGCAAACTGGAAATAATTAGCGAAACACTTGACATCGCCTTCTCAATATCGTATCTTTGTATCATCCTTTTATAGATAATCTTTATTCAACTTTGCATTAAACTACATTTCACGGCATATAGGAACGGAGAAGCAACTGCTTCCCCGTTTTTTTATTCCCTCAACACAGCAGGCTCTGATAGCTCACGGTTATATAAGCGTGGGCTTACACTTATATAAGCGTGAGCCCACACTTGTACAACCGTAATGCCACACTCCGTCGTCTCCAATGCCACACTTCAACAATTTAAACATGTGGCATTCAGCGGACTAAGATGTGGCATAGAGGAGAATAAAGTGTGGCATTTGCCTCGCTAACCACAGGCAAAAGATATCAGAAATTCACAATCACAAGACATTCGAGTCATGACACTCATCTTGGCAGTATTCCCGTTAATAATACATAAATCTGCTATTGACAAAAGGCAACAATTATCTGCCGGAATCAGTAGATATTATCCTTAATTTGGATCAAATCACAATAAAGAATGTTTCATTGCAAGCAGAATAATTTCAAAAACAGTCCCTCTTATCTCATAATATTACTCCTATACTGCGTCGGCGTCAGATTAACCAACTGCTTAAACGTGCGATTGAAATGAGTGATTGAATCGAAGCCGCATTCCACAGCTATCTGCGAAATATCCATTTCTCCCAATGCTAATAACTTACAAGCATATCCCACACGCATTTCCATCACATACTGCAAAAGCGTCTTCCCTGTATTCTCCTTGAAGTAACGACAGAAGGCGCTGGAGTTCATGCTCGCCATTCCGGCTATTTCATTCAATTTGAGGTTACGGGTGTAGTTATTGTTTATGAAAGAAATGATTTTATCAATCCTCTTGTTCCCCAGCGTAGGAAACTTTTCGTAATAATGCAGACTTGCCAGCGTCCTTCTTTGCGGACTGACTGCCAGCTCCTGCAACAAATCCAATAACCCGCTTATCTGATGAAAACCACTTAATGAAAGAAAGCCGGAAAGCAACTCCCCTACCCGGGTTGCATCCTGTTTCGGAAAGATGATACCTCTCTTCGATTCCTCCAACAGCATTTTGATTTGCAGAAACTGAGGATAATAATCAAAGGAATACTGCATAAAGTTCTGCTCAAACTGAATGATAGTCCCTTGCACGCGTGAAGTGACGTTCTCCGAACCATAAATATCATTGCTCCGCATGTAATGGGGCAGATTAGTACCGAACAGAATCACATCACCCGCAGAGAACTTCTCAATGCAGTCGCCTACAAAGCACAGACCATGACTCTCCTTTACGTAAATGATTTCATACTGACTGTGGAAATGCCACGGATAAGTGAAACGATCATAATCGTAATGCCGAGCCTTGATCGGATTCGACTCCGATATAGGCAACTTTTCATTTATAATCGGTCGGCGCATATATTCTGCAAAGTTTAATTCACACACAAAGATAAGGAAAGACAATAGAAATGCCACCGCATATATGCAAAAATCCGCATATATTCTGCAAAGATCCATTTATCGCAGCATTATTTTTGCACGTATATTTGCAGTCAATAATCAGTTAAACTATTAATATATAAATGTTATGGAAAAAACCTGGAGATGGTTTGGCAAGAAAGACAAGATCACGCTCGACATGCTGCGGCAAATCGGCGTGGAAGGAATTGTGACTGCCTTGCACGATGTACCCAATGGTGAAATATGGACCGAAGAGGCTATCAACGATCTGAAAACCTATATCGAGTCGTACGGCTTACGCTGGTCTGTAGTAGAAAGCCTACCTGTTTGCGAGGCGATCAAGTATGCCGGACCGGAACGTGAACAGTTAATAGAAAACTATAAAGTCAGTCTGGCAAACCTGGGCAAGTGCGGTGTGAAAACCGTATGCTATAACTTTATGCCCGTTATCGACTGGATACGCACGGATTTGCAACATCCTTGGGCAGACGGCACTTCGTCACTCTACTTCGACCGTGTTCGCTTCGCTTACTTCGACCTTCGAATCCTCGGACGCGAAGGAGCCGAAAAGGACTACTCCGCCGAAGAACTGGCAAAGGTTGCAGAACTGGACAAGACCATTACCGAAGCAGAAAAGGATGATCTCATCGACACGATCATCGTAAAGACGCAAGGCTTCGTCAACGGAAATATCAAAGAAGGAGATAAGAATCCGGTGAACATCTTCAAGAAGCTGTTGGCACTCTATAAAGGTATCGACCGTGATATGCTACGCGAAAACATGCGTTATTTCCTCTCCGCCATCATGCCTGTCTGCGAAGAATATGGTGTGAATATGTGTGTGCATCCCGATGATCCTCCGTTCCAGGTATTAGGTTTGCCGCGTATTGTCACCAACGAAGCAGACATCGCCTGGTTCCTGAATGCAGTGGATAACCCGCATAACGGACTGACCTTCTGCGCCGGTTCCCTCAGTGCAGGCGAGCATAACGATACCCGTGAATTGGCAAAGAAATTCGCTAAACGTACTCACTTTGTCCACCTGCGCAGTACGGCTGCCATGCCCGGAGGCAACTTTATAGAAAGCTCGCACCTGACCGGACGCGGACATCTGATTGACCTCATCCGCATCTTTGAGAAAGAAAATCCGGGACTGCCTATGCGTGTAGACCACGGACGAATGATGCTGGGTGACGAAGACAAAGGATATAACCCCGGATATTCATTCCATGGCCGTATGCTGGCATTGGCACAGGTAGAAGGAATGATGGCAGTGGTGCAAGACGAAATAAACAATTAAAAACTAATAATTAAATAAGGAGATTATGAACGAACAATTCAGTATTGCAGGTAAAGTAGCCGTTATCACCGGTGCAGGTGGTGTATTGGGTGGCAGCATTGCCAAATGTTTCATGGAGCAAGGCGCCAAGGTAGTAGCCGTTGACATCCGTCAGGAACAACTGGACAAACGTGTAGAAGAACTGAAAGCTTACGGTGAAGATGTGATCGCCATCGTAGGTAATGTATTAGACATCGCCAGCCTTGAAAAATTGGCTGATGACATCGTTGCCAAATGGGGACGTATCGACATCCTGCTCAATATTGCCGGTGGCAATATGCCGGGTGCTACGCTGGCTCCCGACCAGAACTTCTTCGACATGGACGTTACCTGCTGGGAGAAAGTGACTAGCCTGAATATGAACGGAACCGTTTATCCTTCTATGGTATTCAGCAAAGTGATGGCTAAGCAAGGTAAAGGTTGTATCGTAAACGTATCTTCCATGGCTGCTTACAGCGCTATCACCCGCGTTCCGGGTTACTCGGCAGCTAAAACAGCCGTTGCTAACTTCACTCAATGGCTGGCAAGCGAACTCGCACTGAAGTACGGAGACGGTATCCGTGTGAATGCTATCGCTCCGGGTTTCTTCATCGGCGACCAGAACCGTGCCGTGCTTATCAATCCTGACGGTTCGCTGACAGACCGCAGCAAGAAAGTTTTAGCCAAAACTCCAATGAAACGTTTTGGAGATATCAACGAACTGAACGGCGCCGTACAATTCCTGTGCAGCGATGCGGCAAGTTTCGTGACGGGTGCATTGCTGCCGATAGATGGCGGATTTAGTGCATTCAGCGGAGTATAATTATCCTTGCTATTCAAAAAGCATTTTCAATTTTATTCTAAAAAGCTGCTTCTAAGAGGCAGCTTTTTTTATTGAGAATAAATATCTTTGTAGCAATTTCAATTTAACCTATACACTATTTCAATGAAAAACGAACCTCCTACTCATGTCCTGGGCCTGGCTCATCCTCCTATTCCCGTTGTACGCATCGGATTCATAGGCTTAGGTAATCGCGGATTACTCACATTGGAGCGTTATATGCTCATAAAGCACGTAGAGATCAAAGCTTTGTGTGAGATACGCCCCGGAAACCTGGCAAAAGGACAAGCCCTACTGACAAAAGGCGGACATCCTGTCGCAACCGGTTATACCGGAGAAAATGGCTGGCAACAGATGTGTTGCAACCCTGATATCGACCTCATCATTATATGTACGGACTGGCTGACGCATACCCCTATGGCCACCTACGCCATGGAACAAGGTAAGCATGTTGCCATCGAAGTGCCCGCCGCCATGACCGTAGCCGAATGCTGGCAACTGGTAGACACCGCCGAACGTACCCGCCGCCACTGCATCATGCTGGAAAACTGCTGCTATGACGCCTTTGCCCTGACCACGCTGAACATGGCAAGACAAGGCCTGTTCGGTGAAATCATGCACGTGGAAGGTGCTTATATACACGACCTGCGCTCCATGTACTTCAGCGATGAAAACCAAGGCGGTTTCCATAACCACTGGAACAAGGCTTACTGTATGGAACACACCGGAAACCCCTATCCCACTCACGGTTTAGGTCCCGTATGCCAGATCCTGAATATTCACCGGGGCGACCGTTTGAATTACCTTGTATCCATGTCCACCCACCAGGCGGGAATGACGGAATATGCCCGCCGCACTTTCGGCAAGGACTCCCTCGAAGCACAACAGGCTTACCTGTTGGGAGACATGAACACCACCCTCATCCATACCGTCAAGGGAAAGACCATCCAACTGCAATACTGCACCGTTCATCCACGCCCTTACAGCCGTTCGCACACCATCTGCGGCACGCGAGGGTTTGCACAGAAATATCCGGTAGCCACAATCAGTCTGGAAGATGTGTGTAGCGGAGAGGCAGACAGTGCAACTACCGAAGAGCTCTTGCAACGCTATCAACATCCTTTTACAGCTACCATCGGCAAAGAAGGAGCCCTCAAAGGTGCCCCGAACGAGATGAACTATATCATGGATTACCGCCTCATCTACTGCCTGCACCACGGGCTTCCCTTGGATATGGACGTCTACGATGCCGCCGAATGGTCGTGCATCACCGAGCTTAGTGAACAATCGGTATTGAATGGTAGTCGCCCGGTAGAAATACCCGACTTCACGCGGGGTGCATGGGAGACTTTTCCCTGTGTTGCAAAAAACTAATCTTGTGATACAGGGATCAGTCTAATAATGATACAAAGAAATACCCGCTACTCCCATATCCGACGAATGCAGGGAATGGTGGGATAAAGACGATTGACCTGTTCAGTCCGGACGACCTCACATAGACTTCAAAGATTGATATTGTAAAAAGCCCTAAACTGTTTACATCTGCAAAAAAACGTTCTTTTTCCTTGCGTACTTTAAAAAGATACATTACTTTTGCCACCGTTAAACACAGTATTCACCCCTTTAAAACTGAAAGAAAGGGACTAATTTATGTTGGAACTATAATATCTCAGCCAGGACTAAGTTGACTCATCGGGATGATGGGGCTTTGCAATTTTCTTGATTAGTCCTACAATCACATTTATAATTTTATTATTATTCACTTCAATGCAGTGGACAGATAGCGTTGTATCTATCATCATCCCTCATGCATTGGATACAAAACGCATATTGCACTGCCCCGTCGCGAGGCGGCAACCCATGCCGTATGCGTACACATGAAAAAAGAAAATATGGGAATACGATTAAAAGATTTAAGTAAGCTGGGATATAGAGACAATGTAGCACGCAGTCTGGCAGTAGCCATCGTCGGTAAACATTGCAAGCACCAAAGCAAAGAACAGATTATCAAGACACTGAGCGACGTGCTGGAAAATCCCGATACTTATAAAGAGAATGAGACATGGGGCAAACTGGCCGAACACCTGTCCCCCACCCTCATCGAAAAGAAGTTCACAGCATACGACTTGCTCGACGAGCCGTTGCCCTATAAAACCTATGGCGGCAAGTTCATAGAAACCCTCGCCAAACAGCAGATGAACCTGGCCATGAGGCTCCCCGTCAGCGTAGCCGGGGCACTGATGCCCGATGCACATGCCGGATACGGTCTGCCCATCGGCGGTGTACTCGCCACGGACAATGCCGTCATCCCCTATGCCGTAGGGGTGGATATCGGCTGCCGGATGAGCCTGACGGTGTTCGATGTCAAAGCGGATTATCTGAAAAGATACTCGCATCAGATAAAAGAGGCACTGAAAAACTATACCCACTTCGGCATGGAGGGCGGCCTGACCTTTGCACAGGAGCATGAAGTGACAGAACGGGAAGAATTCCGGTTGACACCTCTTCTGAGGGACTTACGCGGAAAGGCCATTCGTCAATTGGGCAGTTCCGGCGGTGGAAATCATTTCGTGGAGTTCGGAGAGCTTCTTCTGCAAGAAGAAAATGTGCTGGGACTGCCCGAAGGCAATTATATGGCATTGCTGTCACATTCCGGTTCGCGCGGACTGGGAGCAGCTATTGCCATGCATTACAGCCGGATAGCCCGTGAAGTCTGCAAACTGCCACGTGAAGCACAGCATTTTGCCTGGCTCGACTTGAACTCGGAAGAAGGACAGGAATACTGGATGAGCATGAACCTGGCAGGCGACTATGCCCATGCCTGTCACGAACAAATCCACCTGAACCTCTCGAAAGCTCTGGGACTGAAGCCAATGGCGAACGTGAACAATCATCACAACTTCGCCTAGAAAGAGGAGATTGCACCCGGACGCACCGCCATCGTGCATCGCAAAGGGGCTACTCCTGCACAGGCTGGGCAACCGGGACTTATCCCCGGAAGCATGGCAACTCCCGGTTATCTGGTAGCAGGCCGGGGTGTGGAAGAGTCGTTATGTTCCGCTTCGCACGGTGCCGGACGGGCCATGTCGCGCCAGAAGGCAAAGGAGAGTTTCACCCAGTCGGCCATGAAGAAATTTCTCTCGCAGGCCGGGGTCACACTGATTGGGGGTAGCATCGAAGAGATGCCATTAGCCTACAAGAACATCGACCGGGTGATGCAACCCCAAGAGACATTGGTAGAAGTGCAGGGCAAATTCATGCCGCGCATTGTAAGGATGAATAAAGAGTAAGAGGCTATGGAGAAAGTATATATGCAAATAACCTCCGGACGCGGCCCTGCCGAATGTTGCCGCGTAGTGGCACTGGTACTGGAAAAGATTCTGAAACAAGCCGCCGCCAAAGGAGTGAAAACAGAAATCGTGGAACGCGAAACGGGACCTCTCAACCGTACCCTGCTCTCAGCCGTCATCTCTCTGCAAGGCGGAGATTATCATGCGCTGATTGAGGACTGGGAAGGCAGCGTGCAGTGGATTGCCCAAAGTCCGTACCGCATTTATCATAAACGGAAGAACTGGTTTGTCGGTGTGCAGACCTTCACGCTCTCCGAAAGCCAGGAGGCTACGGAAGCAGAAATCCGTTATGAGACCTTGCGGGCATCCGGACCGGGCGGTCAGCACGTGAACAAGACGGAGTCTGCCGTCCGTGCCGTCCATATTCCTACCGGAATGAGCGTGGTAGCTTCCGACCAACGCTCGCAATGGCAAAACAAAAAACTGGCTACCGAACGCCTGCTGTTGAAACTGGCATCATGGAGCATAGAGCAAGCCATGATTCAGGCACAAGCCAACTGGAGTAATCACAACTGCCTGCAACGTGGCAATCCGGTGAAAGTGATCCAAGAGCCGCTGATTTAAAGTAGATGAATGATTTAAAAAGAAAGGAGTAACTTATGTTATCAAAAAAATATGGTCGCACGTATCATTATCCGTTTTCTCCCGGAACGACCAGTGACGACCGCATCAACCATACGTATTGGGAAGACATTCAACAGATAGAAACCCTGATACACACCGAAAAGCTGGACGGAGAAAATAATTGTCTGAGCCGCCACGGTGTATTTGCCCGCTCGCATGCAGCACCCACCACCTCACCGTGGACCAGGGAACTGCGCGAGCGTTGGGAACTCATGAAAAACGATTTGGGGGACATCGAGATATTCGGTGAAAACCTGTATGCCATACATTCGATAGAGTATCGCAAACTGGAAACACACTTTTATGTGTTTGCCGTGCGCTGTCTGGATCAGTGGCTGTCGTGGGAGGAAGTGAAATTCTATGCCGCTCTGTTCGACTTGCCTACAGTACCCGAATTACGAGTGGAAACGGTAGAAAGATTGACGCGGGAAGCATTGCAGCAACAGGTCGTTAGTCTGGCACAAGAGCCGGGTGTGTTCGGAACACGCGATCCGCAAACAGGCGCAGATTGTACCCGTGAAGGGGTAGTCACCCGTAATATAGGTGAATATCCTGTAAGTGAATTTGCCCGTAACGTATTCAAGTACGTACGCAAGGGGCATGTGAAGACCGATGAGCACTGGACACGCAACTGGAAGCGTGCCCGCCTCATCTGGGAAATAGGAAAGGAGGAATAAAATGAATTGGAAACTGACAGATAATAAGAATTGGGACTCACTGGAACAACAGTTCCGGTGGGTACAAGATATGAACTTCGTGATGCAGCACCATTTACATCACGAAGAAGGTAGTGTGGCCGTACATACCCGCATGGTACTGGAGGCATTGCAGCAACAGCCGGAATATCGGGCTTTGCCTGCAAAGGAACAGGAAATATTGTGGGCAGCCGCTTTATTGCATGATGTGGAGAAGCGTTCTACTTCGGTAGATGAAGGAGGAGGTATTATCACTTCCAAGGGACATGCCAGACGTGGAGAATATACAGCACGCACGATCCTTTACAGAGATATTCCTACTCCGTTTCATATCCGGGAGACCATTGTTGCGCTGGTGCGTTATCATGGTTTGCCGGTTTGGATTATGGAGCGGGAGAATCCTGTGAAGAAGCTGTGCGAAGCATCTCTCAGAGTGGATACACGTTTACTGAAAATGCTTGCAATGGCGGATATTCAGGGACGTATCTGCAAAGATAAGCCTGCACTGATGGAGGCTGCCGAGTTGTTCGAAATGCTTTGCCGTGAACAGGATTGCTGGGGAAAGGCACGAAGCTTTGCAACGGATCATGCCCGCTTTCAGTACTTTCATACTGAGGATGGGTATATAGATTACATTCCGCATGATAATTTCCGGTGTGAAGTTATCTTATTATCCGGTTTACCAGGGATGGGGAAAGATCATTATATCCGTACATTGCAGCAGGATGTTCCTGTGATAAGCCTCGATGCTATCCGGCGAAAGTACAAAGTTAGCCCTACGGATAAGGCTGCCAATGGCAGGGTGGTACAGGAAGCCAAGGAAGAAGCTCGCAGCTATCTGCGTAAAGAGCAAGGTTTTGTGTGGAATGCAACCAATACCTCAAAACAAATGCGCTCGCAACTGATTGATTTATTCCTCACTTACGGGGCCAAAGTGAAGATTGTTTATATCGAAAAGCCGTATGAGGTATGGAGGAAACAAAATCGTGAACGGGAATTTATGGTTCCGGAAACGGTACTGGATGCAATGCTCGGGAAGCTGGAAGTTCCGCAACTGGGGGAGGCACATGAGGTGGTGTATTCTGTCTGACAGTAGACAAGATACATCACTCTTTGTTTATCAATTGTTCCATTGCATTAATAAAGGCTTCAGCCCGTGGACGAAGTGTATTTACCAAAGCAAGATCACAATATGCAAAGTCACTATAATCACTTGCCTGACGTTTTTCAAATAGAAGGCTAAAGGTTGCGCCATGATCTAAGCTCAAATGCCCGGTGCGAACAAAATGCATAGAAAGTTGTGTCTTTACGCCATTATGTGTATTGGCTTCTATCTCACAATTTAACAACAGTGCAGAAGCAGCATAATAACAAGCATAATAAAGACGGTTAACGGCTGCATTATAATAACCGCCTGCTGTGTTATAATCAGCTTCTTTCAGGGTTTCATAAGCACGTTCCAAACGATACTTCACAATGGCGGCACGACTTTCAGAATCAAGTTTTTCTTTCATAACACGATCCCTTCCTTCATTACATTGATGCTG